>Ga0116217_10000110_pt1 | contig 89474 bp, 83 predicted proteins | sample Sb_taG_6_FD_89697 | JGI IMG/M metagenome (GOLD analysis project Ga0116217, IMG submission 89697) | Peat soil microbial communities from Weissenstadt, Germany - Sb_50d_4_PS metaG | ecosystem: Environmental > Terrestrial > Soil > Wetlands > Peat | place: Germany: Weissenstadt | collected 2010-09-21
CAGCCGAGAGGCACACGTGCGCAGGCGGATGACTCGATCAGACGGAACACGCGCTCTCCTGAGCGCGATCGGGAATCTCGTGCTTTTCTCTTGACAAAGACTTTCATGGATGCCGGTCATCCGACCACGACGCGAAATCCCGGTGACGGAAATGGAGAATCCTATAAATCTTCAGTTCTTCATTCGAACTGGTTCAGATCAGTGTCTGGCGCCGGACGACCCAGCTCGCGGCACATGGCAACGATCTGCCCCTTGTGATGGAACGCATGGGTCAGAACATGATGGAGGACGAGCGCAGGAGTGCGAACGGCGTGGTCTCCATCGGGGAAATGAAGTTCAGTATTGGTATTGAGCTGTTGATTCGCTAAGCTCGACAAATACGCACGGGTCTGCCGGTTGACTTGCTGCTGCAAGAGCCTGGCATCAGCAACATCGGGACATTCGGTAGGGTCGCGATCAACGTACTGGAGTCCCTGCAGCGTGCGAATCCAAAATCCTTCGCAGTTGAAGATGTGAATCACTTGTTTCTGCGGCGTTGAGAACCCGAAGCTGGGCAACTCTTTCACATAATCACTTGTGGGGAGTGTGGACAGGTGATCGAGCAAGAGATTGAGGCTGGCGTGGGTCCAGCTATGGAATTTCTGAACGCCATCGAGTGTGAACACGAATTTCTCCTTGCAAATTATGATGAGGCTGATTCAGGTGAAACGTCGCCAATGCCAACCGCCCGGAGGTGGAGCTTGCGGGGGCCAATCTCCCATTTGCCGGTAATACGACCGAAAGGCGAAGATGCTGCGCTTCAGACCTCTTCCCGTCCTCCTGGTTCAACCTTCGCCGCATTCGCGAGGTGATTCTGTATGAAGGTTTGAAGTTCCCGCAGAACAGGAACGCGAATTTCAGAGTAGAGGCCATCCACGTCAACTTCAATCTGATGGAATGCTGCGTGAGGATCGGGAGCGCCACTGACGTTCGATTCGATCTTCTCGGAGAAGGCACTGAAAGATGGAAGGGCGGATCGGCTTAAGGCGAAAAGGCTGTTCCAATGCAATACCGGTCGATTTAGGAAGTATTGACCAACACCACCGTTTTGCTGCTCCATGTCGAAAATCCAGAACTCCCATAGCAAGCGTTCCGCATGGCTGAGCCCATCGAGGCTGCGCAGAGTGTGGATCTTCCTCTCCACGCTCTCACCGGAAGTGAGAAGCCAATCCGTAAGTGCAAAACCAAGCAGTTGTTCCTGATTCCAGCCCATTCTGCAATGGTAGTTCGTGGTGCGAAACATCGCGGTGCAAATGCCTGATTTCTCGCCCGGCCTGTGTGGTCGCAACACGGCAGTAGTCAAAATTTGGTTGGACGGCGGCGCGAAAGGCAACCGCAGATCCTTCACTGCGCTACGCTCCGTTCAGGATGACAAGCGTGTGGAAGAGATGGCAGCGCAACTCATCCGAGACGATTGGTGGATGGTCGGCAATACGGAACTTTGACGAATATTCGGTCTGAAAGGTGAAACCCGAAGATAGCCGGTGAGCGTGCGCCGTGACGGCCTACTCCGTGTCGGGATTCGGCAGGATGATGTCGCGGACGATGGCGTTCATTTCTGCAACAGCGGCGATGAACTGGCGCAAGGTGCGACGCGTGGAGCCGAAGGCGTCGAATTCCTCAGGCGTGAGGCCGTTCTCGTTGTAGGCGCGCTTGAAGTCTGGGAACTTGGCGAGAAGCGTTTCCACGATGCGCGGCTCGACGGGCGTGTCGATGCGCGAGATGACTTCGATATCGGATTCGTTATAGCGCTTTTGCCATGCGCACGGGGGTGAGATGACGACGTCGCCGCCGATGAATTCGCTCCAGTGCATGTGATTGCGAAATGCGGCAGAAAGCAGGCGTGCGCGGTAGCCGCGCTCGCGAAAGATTTTGTACGCCTTCTTGAAGACGGCTACGCCTGCCCACTCGAGATAGCCGGGATCGACCGAGAGGTTTTGCTTGTCGTGGAGAACCTTGAGCCAGTCGTCGAGACGGCCGACCATGAGGGTGCAGATGGGGCCCATGGACGAAATATCGGCGCCTTCAGATTCGCGCCGCTTGAGGCCGCGCTCAACGGCCTCAGCGACGGCGATGGCCTGGGGGAGGGTAAAGCTGACGGTGGCGTTGATGCTGATGCCGCGGTAAGTGGCTTCTTCAATCGCGGGGATTCCTGCGCGCGTGGCGGCGATTTTGACGATCATGTTGGGCGCGAGCCGGCTGAAATGGATGGCCTGCGCCAGCATGGCGTCAGTATTGCGGTAGTTGCGGGGATCGGTTTGAATCGACAGGCGGCCGTTACGGCCTTTTTCGCGCTCGAAGATGGGCAGCAGAAGCCTGGCGGCGTTGACGGAGATTTCTTCGACGATGCGCCAGGAGAGATCGTCTTCGTTGAGCTCGGGGTGGGCGGCGGCGAGCTCGAGGATGCGTGGCTTCCAGACAGCCATCTCTTTCTTGAGCACGGAAACGGCGATGGAGGGATTGCATGTGGCTCCGACGGCGCCGTGCTCGATGGAATAAGTGAGGTCTTCGATGGAGGCCGAATCGTTCCACAGGCAGGTTGGCGTGGTCTGCGTCATTTTGTGGAGCGGGCTTTTGAACTGGAGCGCGGCAGCAATGGGAGCCATGGAGCCTCCGGGGCGATGCAAACGTGTGCAGAAAAACCCTAACACCCCTGCAAGTTGCAGGTCAAGACGGGCAGCGAATCGGGGCGAACGCATGTCCGAAATCACCGCGGATTTGTTGGCGATGTCCTGAGCGCGGAACACTGAAGCGGGAGGAAGGTCGCTGTTTTCGATTCGTCTTTTCTTCTCTTTCGAGGACCGAAAAAATAATGTTCCAGAGACCGCTTTCCCATTGACAGAAAGATTCATATCGGAGATTATTTAGAAGGTGATGCACACGTGTGCATCGGGCCCTGTTTTACTTCTTGTCCGGACCCAATCCAGGCCGGAACTTTCATGACGCCTTTCCTACTTAAGGCGTCTCCAGAAGAGGTCGATCGATGAGTCAATTGCTAATCCGCCCCGAAGCCTTCCGCAACCGGATCGACGACTTCGGATATGAGTTTTTATCTTTTGAGACGCGCAAGCTGGATCGCGGCCAAACGTACTACGGTGAAACCTCTCGCACCGAGCTTGCGATTGTTGTACTAGGAGGAATTTGTTCGGTCACGAGCTCACGTGGCGAATGGCTGAAGTTTGGAAAGAGGGCCACGGTTTTTGACGGGTTGCCTTACACGCTGTATCTACCTATCTTCACATCTTTCTCCGTAACGACAGAGAATGGGTGCGATTTGGCTTTCTGCTATTGCAAGGCGGAAGAAGAATATCCGGCGCGATTGATTACGCCGGACAAGGTGGGAATCGAGATTCGCGGGGGAGGCAACGCGACGCGACAGATCAACTCCATGTTGCCGCCGTCGTTTCTGGCGCAGAGGCTGATCGTAGTGGAGGTGTTTACACCAGCCGGCAACTGGTCGAGCTATCCACCACACAAGCATGATGTGCACAATCCTCCAGACGAAGTCGATCTCGAAGAGATTTACTACTACCGGATCCAGGGGCCGGAGGGATTCGCGATCCAGAAGGTCTACACCGCAGACGGGCGGATCGACGAAACGATGACCGTGCGCGACGGTGAGCTGGTGCTGGTGCCGGAAGGCTATCATCCTGTGGTGGCCGGGCATGGCTACAACGTGTATTATCTGAACGCGCTTGCGGGGTCGGCTCGATCGCTCGCGTGCTCAGATGACCCGAATCATGCGTGGGTGAGAACTGAGTGGAAAGAAAAGGACCCGAGGTTGCCGATGATGAGAAGGTAGGGACCACGGGAACAAGGGAACGAGAAGCCAGGGAATACCGGCTGCGGGAGAAATCAGCATGAAGATGCGGCGCATGACGATGGCGCAGGCTTTGATCCAGTTCCTGAAGCAGCAATACGTGGAGCGGGACGGCCGCGAGCACGCATTCTTCGCAGGTATGGTTGGAATCTTCGGGCACGGCAACGTGGCCGGGATTGGGCAGGCGCTTCAGCAGAATCCCGATTTTCCTTACATCCTGGTGCGCAACGAGCAGGCAGGCGTGCATATGGCGACCGGATTCGCCAAAGCCTCGAACCGCCTGCGGACCTTTGCGTGCACATCGTCGATCGGGCCGGGCGCGACCAACATGATTACGGGTGCGGCGCTGGCGACTATCAACCGATTGCCGGTGCTGCTGCTGCCCGGCGACATTTTCGCGCGGCGCAACGTGGCGCCGGTGCTGCAGCAGCTGGAGTCGCCGGCCACGCAAGACATCGGAGTGAACGATTGCTTCAAGCCGGTTTCGCGCTATTGGGACCGCATCTACAGGCCCGAACAGCTCATCACGTCGTTGCCCGAGGCGATGCGGGTGCTGACCTCGCCTTCCGATTGCGGGGCGGTGACGCTGGCGCTGCCGCAGGATGTGCAGGCCGAAGCGTATGACTATCCCGAAGAGCTTTTCGCAAAACGGATTTGGCTGATCCGGCGCGGTGAGGCGGACCGGGTTTCACTGGAGCGGGCGGTTTCGGCGGTTCGCGCGGCGAAGCGGCCATTGATCGTGGCAGGCGGCGGCGTGCTGATGAGCGAAGCTTCGCCGGCGCTAGCGGAATTCGTAAAAGCAACTGGGATTCCTGTCGCGGAAACGCAGGCCGGCAAAGGCGCGCTGGCGTGGGACTATCCGCTTGTGGTGGGCGCGATCGGCGCAACGGGATCGCTCGCGGCCAATCGGCTGGCGAATGCTGCTGATCTTGTGATCGGGATCGGGACACGCTACTCCGATTTCACATCAGCGTCGATGACGGCGTTCCAGAATCCCCAAGTAAAATTTGTGAACATCAACACCGCGGAGTTCGATGCGTACAAGGTGGGCGCGATTCCAGTGGTGGCGGACGCGCGCGTTGCTTTGGACCAACTCGGCGCGGCGCTCGCGGGATACAAGGTGAGCACAGCGTATGCGGCGGAAGTCGCGGATTTGAAGGCGAAGTGGGACGCGGAGGTCGAGCGGCTGTTCCACTTGAAGCGGGAGGATTTGGGTCAGGCGGGCAAGCCGGCGCAAAGCGAGGTTATTGGTGCGATGTGCGAAGCATCGGGGCCGTGCGATGTGCTGGTTTCGGCGGCCGGCAGCCATCCCGGCGACCTGCACAAACTGTGGCGCACGCGCACTCCCAATGGCTATCACATGGAGTACGGCTATTCCTGCATGGGGTATGAGATTCCCGGGGCGATGGGCGCCAAGATGGCCGATCCGAGCCGCGAGGTGTTTGTTTTTCTCGGTGACGGCACATACCTGATGATGCCGGCGGAGATTGCGACCTCGGTGCAGGAAGGCGTGAAGATCATCATCGTGCTCGTGGACAATCACGGGTTTGCGAGCATCGGGAGCCTGAGCCGCTCGCTGGGCCAGGAGGGATTCGGAACGCGCTATCGCAAGCGCGATGCGAAGAGCGGGCAGTTGGATGGCGAGCCGGTTGCGGTGGATTTTGCGGCCAATGCGCGCAGCCTGGGTGCGCATACCATCAAGGCGGCAAATCTGAGCGAGTTGAAGAAAGCGCTCGAGGAAGCCAAGGCGATGGATCGAACCACAGTGATCGTGGTGGAGACGGATACATCGGTTGGCGTGCCGGGGTATGAGTCGTGGTGGGATGTTGCGGTGGCGGAAGTGTCGGAGATGAAGAGCGTGCGCGAGGCGCGCGCCCAATATGAAGAGGCGCGCAAGCGCGAGCGCCAACATCTGTGACGACAGCGGAGCTAGCGGAGTTCGCGGGGTTAGCGGAGTTAGATTAGCAAGTCAGCGAGTCAGCAAGTCAGCGAATCAGCACGTTGGCGCGTGATCCGCGGCGAGCTAGACGCCGGCTGGAGACTTAAAGGAGAAGAGACGATGGAGCGGTTGCAGAATTTTATTGAAAACACGTGGCGCGCATCGAGCGGCAGCGAAGCGCTGAACGTGATCAATCCGGCATCGGCGAAGGTGCTGGCGGAGGTTCCCCTGTCGACTGCGACCGATGTGAACGCGGCGGTCGAAGTGGCGCAGCGGGCGTTTTTGGATTGGCGGCGCACGCCCGTCGTTGAACGGATTCAGCCGCTCTTCAGATTGAAGACTTTGCTCGAACAGCATCGCGACGAGTTGGCGCTCTCCATCACCGACGAGTGCGGCAAAACGCTGGCCGAGAGCAAAGGTGAGATTCTTCGCGCGGTGGAGAACGTGGAAACTGCCAGCGCGATGCCGATGCTGATGCAGGGCACGAACTGCGAGGATATTGCGACGGGCATTGACGAGCACATGATCCGGCAGCCGCTGGGAGTGGTGGCGGCGATTGTTCCATTCAATTTTCCGGGCATGATTGCGTTCTGGTTCTTTCCCTACGCGGTGGCGGCAGGGAATTGCTTTCTGCTGAAGCCGTCGGAGCGTGTACCCATCACGTCGCAGAAGATCTTCAGTCTCATTCAAGCTGCGGGCTTTCCGCCGGGCGTGATGCAGCTTGTGAACGGCGGCCGCGATACGGTGAATGCGATCCTGGATCATCCGGGAATCAAGGCAGTGAGCTTTGTGGGCTCGACGCCAACGGCGAAGTATATTTACAGCCGTGCCGCGGCGAATGGCAAGCGCGCGCAATGCCAGGGCGGCGCGAAAAATCCAGTGGTGATTATGCCCGATGCGGACATGGAGATGACGACGCGGATTCTTGCCGATTCGGCGTTTGGCTGCGCGGGACAGCGCTGCCTGGCTGCTTCTGTGGCAATCACGGTAGGCGGAGCGCGGGCGGCTGTCACTGAGCGGATTGCTGCAGCGGCGAAGGGCCGGAAGACGGGCTATGGCGCGTTGCCGGGCATCGAGATGGGGCCCGTGATTTCGGCCGAGAGCAAGACGCGGATTGAAGGGCTGATTGCCAAGGGCGAGCAGGCCGGGGCGCGCGTGGTGGTGGATGGGCGCGGAAAGAAAGTGGACGGCTACGAGGATGGTTATTTTGTACTGCCCACCGTGCTCGAAGATGTTGCGCCGGATTCCGAGGCGGCGAGGACGGAAATCTTCGGGCCGGTGCTGAGCCTGATGCATGCGCAGACTATTGAAGAGGCCATCGCACTGGTGAACGGGCGCAGCTACGGCAATATGGCCTGCATCTTCACCACCGATGGCGCGAACGCACGGCGCTTTCGCTATGAAGTAAACGCAGGCAACGTGGGAATCAACGTGGGCGTTGCAGCGCCGATGTCGACCTTCCCGTTCAGCGGGTGGGGAGACAGTTTCTTTGGCGACCTGCACGCGCAGGCGCATCATGCGGTGGAATTCTTTACCCAAACCAAAGTGGTAGTGGAACGGTGGCCGAAAGAGTGGAGCCGGAAGTTTTGAAGACAGCTTTCAGCTATCTGCTGTCAGCTTTTTTCTTTGCGTGCACACGTGTAAAGCATCAACCAAAAACGAGGCGAGAAGGCTGAGAAATCCGCGGGACGGCAAGGAGATCGTATGAAAGAACTGTTGGTAGGGAATGCGCCCTGCTCCTGGGGCACGCTGGAGCATCAGGATCAAAGCAAGGGGATTCCGTTTCATCAGATGCTGGACGAGCTGGTGGAGACGGGATACACGGGAACGGAGCTGGGTGACTGGGGCTACATGCCGACCGATCCAGTGCAATTGAGTGAAGAACTGGCGCGGCGCAACGACGTGGTAATGCTGGGAGCGTTTGTGCCGGTGGCGATGAAAAATCAGGCGGCGCAAGCGGAGGGGACGGCAAGAGCGGTGAAGACGGCAAAGCTGATTGCTGCGGTGGCGACGACGCAAGCGCCATTCCTGGTGCTGGCCGACGATAACGGCACCGATCCAGTGCGCACGAAGCACGCAGGATGTGTGACGCCGAGTATCGGACTCAGCAAGGACCAGTGGAAGACGTTCGCCGGCGGAGCAGACAGGATTGCCGAGGCGGTGTTTGACGAGACAGGATTGCGTACGGTGTTTCATCACCACTGCGCTGGCTACGTGGAGACGCCGGACGAGATCGCCACTCTGCTCGACATGACCAACCCGGAGCTGCTGGGCCTGGTGTTCGACACCGGCCATTACATCCACGGAACGGGCGCCGAAGAGGTGGACCTGGTGGCTGCGCTGAATCGCTTCAAGGAGCGCACCTGGTACATCCACATGAAGGACCTGGAGCCGAACGTGGCGCGCCGCAGCCGAGAGAACGAGTGGGATTACTTCACGGCTATGCGCAACGGCCTCTACCCCGAGCTGGGTAGAGGGTGCGTGGATTTCCCGGCCCTGCTGCGTTGGCTCGCTCGCCGCGATTACAAGGCATATGTGCTGGTGGAGCAGGACATTTTGCCCGGCATGGGAACGCCGAAGGAGAGTGCTGCGCGAAATCGGGAGTATATCCGGTCGATTGAAGCGAATTTTGCGTAACAGCAGCTTCTAGCTGCTAGCTTCTAGCTCCTAGCCTTTGCATGGGCGCACTACAACAGGGGCTGAGCGAGAAAAAGCTCGGGGCTAACAGCTAGAAGCCGGTGTGAGGAGTCGAAAGTTGGTTGAAAAACAACCGCGGATCCTTTGCCTCCATTTGGCCGAAATACGGCCAAATCTCGCTCAGGATGACAGATTATTTGTCCAACAGATTTCTGAATTAAGACATTAGGAGCTCTACTTTGATGGGCGGAAAAAAACTTCATTTTGGAATTCTTGGTGCGGGACGAATTGGCCCCGTGCACGCGGAGACGCTGGCCTTTCGCCTGCCTGAAGCAGAGATTCTGGCGATCGCGGATTTGAATCGCGAGGCTGCGCAGGCAGTTGCCACGCGCTGCAACATTCCCAAGGTGGCGGCGTCGGCAGAAGAGATTTTTGCCGACAAGAGGATTGACGCGGTCCTGATCTGCACCTCGACCGACACCCACGCCGATTTGATTGTGAAGGCCGCGCAGGCGGGCAAACACATCTTTTGCGAGAAGCCGGTATCGCTGAGCTTGGAAAAGATCGACAGCTCGCTTGCCGCAGTGGATAAAGCCGGCGTGCGCCTGCAAGTGGGGTTCAATCGGCGGTTCGATTCGAACTTCATGCGCGTGCGGCAGGCGGTGGCGAGCGGGGAGATCGGCAAGCCAAGCCTGATCCATATCATCAGCCGCGATCCGGCGCCGCCGCCCATCTCGTATCTGCGGCCTTCGGGCGGAATATTTCTCGACATGATGATTCATGACTTCGACATGGCGCGCTACCTGATGGGCGAAGAAGTGGAAGAAGTTTACGCGTCGGGCGGAGTGTTGATCGATCCGGCGTTCAAGGGCGAGGGGGATCTGGACACGGCTCTGGTGGTGCTGCACTTCCAGAGCGGGGCAATCGGCACCATCGACAACAGCCGCAAAGCGGTGTTCGGGTACGACCAGAGGGTTGAGATCCTGGGCAGCAAGGGCAAAATCGCCAGCGAAAACCGTTATCCCAATCAAGTTGTAGTCAGCGGCGAGAAATCCGTTTACACTGATCTACCCTTGAATTTCTTTATGCAAAGGTACACAGAAAGTTTTGCGCTGGAGCTGCAGCAGTTTGTTGAGGCAGTGCTGGAGGGTAAGCCGATCCCGGTGACCGGCGCAGACAGCCGCGTACCGGTGGTGATGGCGCTGGCGGCGCGCAAGTCGTACGCCGAGCACAGGCCGGTGCGGCTGGCGGAGGTCACTGCATGAATCGATCGAAATGGATTTCCATTCTGACCGATGTGCATCTTTGGGTGCCCGTGGTGGTGCTCGTTCTGGGAATCACGCTGCTGATGTCGTTGAGGTAACCGCATGAACCAAAACACGGCTACCGCCAGCGCGCGGTCCACGCTTTCGTTGCACAAGCTGGGCGTCTTCTGCGGACTGGCTGCGGCCGTGTGGCTGGGCAGCGCGGAAGCGCCGACCAAGCTCGTGAACGAGGGATTCTCTCCGTTCCTGATTTCGATGGGAATGGTGATGGGCGCTTTTGTGGCGCGATGGACGATTCCCACGCTTCTGAAAGGCACCGCATTTCTTTTCGACGATCTTCGGGAAAAGCCGCACCTGCTGGTGTGGGCGCTGCTGGCGGGCATGCTGTGGGCGGTGGGCAACACGCTCACCATCTTCGCCGTGCGCAACGTCGGGCTCGCCATCGCGTTTCCGCTATGGAACACGAACAGCCTGGTCGGGCTAGCCTGGGGTTGTCTGCTCTTCAGGGAGCTGCGTGGATCGCGCGCGAAAGACTGGGCGAAGGTGATCGGCGGCGCGCTGGCTATTGTGTTTGGCGCGGCGGTGCTCGCTGTGGCTACCGCAGAGCAGAATGCGGGCGCGCCGGGCAAGGCCGTCACCGGGATCATCGCCGCTCTTGGCGCGGGCGCCATGTTCGGCACCATGTACATTCCCTACCGCAAGGCCTACATCAGCGGCATGAATCCACTTTCGTTCGTCACCATCTTCACCTTCGGCGAACTGGGAACGATCCTAACGCTTGGCTGGATCTTTTACGGCGGCGCCGCGCCGATGGTCGCCGAGCTGCACCGGGCCCGTACCATGCTGTTCTGGCCGTTTCTGGGCGGATTCTGCTGGGTGATCGGCGACCTCTTCCAGCAGTACGCGGCGAAGTACATCGGCATCGGCCGAGGCATTCCCCTCTCAAACACCAACCAGCTTTGGGGACTCGCCTGGGGTGCGCTGGTGTTTGCGGAATTTTCCGGGCTGTCGGGCAGCGGCAGACTGCTGATCATCACTGGATCGACCATTATGATTCTGGGCGCAGTGTCGATCAGCGCGGCAGAGCCGCCGCCTTCAGAGATGGAGAACTGGCACGCGGCGATGCATCGCGAGTGCGACCGCTACCAGCTGGATACGGAAAATGTGACCGCTGTGGTTGCCGGCAACGATCCGCTGGCCGATACGAAGCATCCGCGACGCTGGTGGGAGTGGTTGATTGTGTGTGTGGCCACCGGCATTTTTGTGTGGCTTGCCATTGGCACACGCGCGCAGCACATTTACGTAAACGTACCCTGGATGCTGGTGCTGATCGTGGGAACGATGATTCCGCTCGGCTGGTGCGGGACGCTGCTGTGGCGGCGAACGCGGTTTTCCTAAATCAAGACACGAATGAGTCTGAGGCGGATTGGATGGCTTTTGGCGGCTGGGCGGCCGCCCGTTACTCATCTATCTAATTGAAATTAAGTGAGTTATCTCCATGAACTGACCCGGAATGGCGCGGATTGGCCGCCTTTCAGGAATCGGAGGAATGGGCCCCTGCGCCGTGTGATCCTTGCGGTAGAAGATGCGCGCAAGCCACGGAAATGCAACAGCTTCCCTGGGGCTCTAGAGAGTGAACTTGGTCACATCAAAGCAAGCCCGCCCCGGCATAGAATGACGGCGGTGCGTAAGAGGCGTGCCGTGTCTTGCCGGCACCACGATTGTGGGTCCTGCAATTCTCCCAGGTGCAGAAATGTTAACTCAAGAAGAAATCGCAAAGAAAAAGACCATCGGCGACAAGATCGCGGAGCTTGCAGCAAAGCGCGCGGAACTGGAGCTGGGCGGCGGAAAAGACCGCATTGAGCGGCAGCATGCGTCGGGAAAACTCTCGGCGCGGGAGCGCGTTGACCGCCTGGTGGACCGCGGCAGCTTTGAGGAGATCGGGCTGTTTTGCAAGCATCGCGCAACCTATTTCGGGATGGCTGAGAAGGAGTTACCGGCCGATGGCGTCGTGACCGGTAGCGCGACGATCGACGGGCGGCTGGTGCACCTGGCGAGCCAGGATTTTACCGTGGCCGGCGGCGCGGCCGGCGAGATGCACTGCAACAAAGTGGCCGACATGATGGCCATGAGCCAGAAGACGGGTAGCCCGTTTGTTTTTATCAACGATTCGGGTGGGGCACGGGTGCAGGAGGGGATCGACAGCCTAGCCGGGTATGCGCGGGTTTTCTACCACAACGTCATGCTCTCAGGCACTGTGCCGCAGATTTCACTGATCTGCGGGCCGTGTGCGGGCGGGGCTGCATACAGCCCGGCACTGACGGATTTTGTCATCCAGACCGAGCATGCGCGGATGTTCATCACCGGGCCGCAGGTGATCAAGCAGGTGACAGGCGAAGAGGTGAGCGCCGAGGAGTTGGGCGGGCCGCAATCGCAGATGCACTACTCCGGTGTGGTGCACCTGATCGCGCACGATGACGATGAAGCGCTCGAACTGTGCCGGCGGCTCCTGAGCTTTATGCCGCCTAACAATCTTGAGGATCCGCCGCGGCTGCCCTTCAGCGGACGATTGAAGTCTGATTCCGAAATGAACGGCATTGTCCCGGTAGATGCGAAGGTCGCCTACGACGTGCGCGATGTGATTGTGCGCGTAGTGGACAACGAGGATTTTCTGGAGATTCAACCGTCGTTTGCCGCGAATATCGTGATTGGATTCGGGCGGCTGCAGGGCAGGCCCGTGGGCATTGTCGCCAACCAGCCGTGCGTTTCGGCCGGAGCGCTGGACATCGACGCATCGGACAAGTCAGCGCGATTTGTGCGTTTCTGCAATGCGTTCAATATTCCGCTGCTGACGTTTGTCGATGTGCCCGGATTCCTGCCGGGTGTGGAGCAGGAACGGGGAGGTATTATCCGGCACGGCGCGAAACTGCTGTTTGCATATTCCGCAGCGACGGTGCCGAAGATCACGGTCGTGCTGCGCAAGGCTTACGGCGGCGCGTACATTGCGATGTGCTCCAGAGGGCTGGGCGCGGACCGCGTGGTGGCGTGGCCGACGGCGGAGATTGCGGTGATGGGCGCGGAGGGAGCAGCGGAGATCGTCTTCAGGCGGGAGATCGACGGGGCTGACGACCAGGCGGGGCGGCGCAAAGAGATGGTGGATGAGTATCGCGAGACGTTCTCGAATCCCTATGTAGCCGCGGGGCGGCGACTGGTAGACGACATTATTGAGCCGGCGGAGACTCGCAGGTATGTGGCGCGGGCGCTGGAATCGCTGCACGGCAAGCGCGAACTGCGGCCACAGAAGAAGCACGGGCTCATTCCGCTTTGAGATGCGAATCCGGCGACAAAGATCGCCGGCGTACCGGGAAGGAAGGAGGCGGCGCATGAAGTTGCATTGGACAGAAGTGATGGCAGTGACGGCGCTGGTGGGCGCAGGCTGCATTGCGATCTATGCGGGGCTGTCGCGGGTTTTGCAGCGCGCCGTTGCCGCGCGGCAACGGGAAACGGAGCGGCAGATGAGCGCGATGGCCACCACGGTGAAGGCGCTGCAGGCGCGCGTGGCAGAACTGGGCCGGCTGCATGCGGCGCAAACACAGGAAGGCGATTTTGCAATTGTGGCGCCGGCGAAAAACGATGCAGGCCGCAAGAACGAGCCGGTGAAACCGGAGATTGTGGCGGCAATGACCGCGGCTGCAACGGCGTTCCTCGGGAAGAAAGCGCGGATTCGGTCAGCGCGGCAAGTGGCAGATGAAAGCGCAGGCGCCTGGGCGCAGCAAGGACGCGTGATTGTGCAAACATCGCACAATCTTCGTCCGAACGGATGAGCTTTTGGAAGTTTTTTGGGAAAGGCAGCACGTTGAAACTTCAGATTACGATTGACGGCAAGGCATACGAAGTCGAGGTTGAGGTTGTAGAGGACGAAGATTCCCCGGCGCCAAATCATACGCCGCACCCAACGCATACCGCGACACGCCCAAACAGCTATGGAGGGGTATGGGACAGCAATGGGAAAGTATGCCGCAGCCCTGTGACGGGACTGGTGATTAAGGTGAACGCGCAGCCGGGACAAAGCGTGAAAGCGCACGAGCTGCTCCTTGTGCTGGAAGCAATGAAGATGGAAACCAACGTGACGGCTCCGGATGCGGGGATAGTGAAGAAGATTCATGTCGTCCCGGGCGATTCAGTGAAAACGAATCAGATTCTGGTGGAGTGCGAGTGAAGGCGGCGGAGAAGGATTTGCGAAAGATGGATCGACAGAATGAAGACAACGGGGTGCCGGAGGAATTGAAGGAGGTTCCGGGAATCCAGTTCGTTGATCATGTGGCGATTGCTGTGAAGAAGGGCGAGCTGGAGAGCCAGGTAAAAGCTTACGGCGCGCTGGGCTTCAGAGAGATTCATCGCGAGGAGGTTGGCGGAGCCGACCAGGTGCGCGAGGCGCTGCTTGAAATCGGGGCCGGGCCAAACCTGATTCAGTTGCTGGAGCCGCTCACGGCCGAGTCGCCGGTGCAAAAACTGATCGATAAAAACGGCGGGCGCGGGGGATTGGCGCACGTGGCCTTTCGCGTGGAGAGCGCTCAGCATGCGTTCGATGCAATGCGAGACGCCGGCTTCCTGCTGATTGACAAGGCTCCACGCAAGGGCTCGCGCGGTACGACGGTATTTTTTGTGCATCCAAAGTCGCGAGCCGATAGCGCGTTTGGGTTCCTGATTGAGATGGTTGAAGACCCTGAGGGCAAGTGAGAGACGATGGCGACAGAACATTTGCTTGAAGAGTTTCCTCCGGTGAGCACCGCGGAGTGGGAGGCGGCGATTGTCCGCGACTTAAAAGGTGCTGATTACGAGAAAAAGCTGATTTGGCGCACGGAGGAAGGGCTGGCGGTAAAGCCTTACTACCGCGCCGAGGATTTGCAGGGACTTGCCTGTGCGGATGCCGCGCCCGGAGAGTTTCCTTACCGGCGGAGCACGCGCACCAAGGCCGGCTGGCGGATTCGCGAGGTGATCGACGCCCCGAACGTCGAGAGTGCGAATCAAGCTGCACGTGCAGCGATCGCCGCGGGGGCGGAAGAAGTGGCTTTTCGCGCGCCGGCAGTTGCCATCGCGGCCGAATTGAAACGATTGGTCGCAAATCTTGGCGAGATTCCACTACATTTTGAGCGCGCCGACGAGCAAACGATCCGGCTGCTGCTCGGCTGGCTGGCTGAGGATCGGATTAGCGCGCAGGTTTCAACTGGATATGACGCGCTGGCGAATGTGGAGTTCGCGGTTGAGGTGATTCAATCGGCGCCTGCCGGGTTTGCGCCGTTCACAATTCGCGGCGATGTGTTGGAGGAAGCGGGCGCGACGGCAGTTGAGGAAGTTGGATTCGCGCTTGCCGCAGGAGTGGACTTTCTGGCGGCGATGCAGGAGCGCGGCGTTGCCGTGGATCGCGCATCGACAGCAATTGAGTTCTGTTTCGCGACCGGGGCCAATTACTTTTTCCAGATTGCCAAGCTGCGCGCCTTCCGCATGGTGTGGGCACGGGCGGTGGAAAGCTTTGGCGGCACACCCGATTGTGCTCGAGCGCGGATCGCTGCGCGGACCTCGCGCTGGAACAAGACTCTTTACGACCCGCACGTGAACATTTTGCGCGCCACGACAGAGGCGATGGCAGCGGTGCTCGGCGGAGCAGACTCCGTCACGGTGGCGCCGTTCGATGAGTGCTACAGGCAGCCAGATGAGGCGAGCCGGCGGCTGGCGCGAAACACGCAGTTGCTGCTACGGCATGAGGCGCTTCTGGGAAACGTGGCGGATGCGGCGGGCGGGTCGTACTACGTGGAAACGATCACAGATTTTCTGGCTCGCGAGGGCTGGAAGCGCATGCAGGAACTTGAGGCGCGCGGAGGCTACCGAAAAGCGCTTGCGGCAGGCGAGATTGCTCATGTGCTGGACCCGAGGCTGGCGGCGCGAGAGAAGGCCGTGGCGTTGAGGCGGCGTGTGCTGATCGGGACGAATCAGTTTGCGAATGCGGCGGAGCGGGTGCTGGGCCGTGTGGACGAACGGCGAATGAAGGAGTCGCGGCGCGGCGCGCGAGCATTTGAAGAATTGCGGCTGCGTTCCGAAAGATACGCTGCATCAGGGGGCAAGCTTCCGCGCGTCATCCTGGCGGAAATTGGCGACGCGAAGATGCGCGCGGCGCGGTCGAATTTTGCAGCGAACTTCATTGCGTGCGCCGGTTTTGAAATTACCACAATGCGATTTAAGAAAGTGGAAGAGATTGCGGAGGCAGAGGGCGACCTAATCGTGTTTTGCAGTTCCGACGCGGAATACGCGGCGCAGGTAGCGGAATTGCGGCAAAGCTTGAAGAAACAGGGGAGGGAAACGTCGCTGATTGTCGCGGGATTTCCTGCGGATGCCGAAGCGCTTGCGGCTGCCGGCGTCGCGGATTTTATCCACGTTCGCAGCAACGCGATAGAAGTGCTGACGAAGTGGCAGGAGCGGTTGGGGGTTAAGGGCTAGCGATGCGTCCAGATTTTTCAAAGATCGATTGGAGGCCAGAATCTCACAGTGATGCGGCGCAAGAGGCGGAGTCCTGGCTTTCGCCCGAACGGATTGCCGTGAAGAGTTTTTATACGCCTGAGGATCTGGCGGGTCTCGAGCACCTGGAGTACGCGGCGGGGATTCCTCCTTATTTGCGCGGCCCCTATAGCACAATGTACGCGATGCAGCCGTGGACGATCCGGCAATATGCGGGCTTTTCGACGGCTGAGGAGTCGAATGCGTTTTACCGGCGCAACCTGGCGGCGGGGCAGCGTGGATTGTCGGTGGCTTTCGACCTGGCAACACATCGGGGATACGATTCCGATCACGAGCGCGTTGCAGGCGACGTGGGCAAAGCGGGCGTGGCGATCGATTCGATTCTCGACATGAAGATTCTGTTCCGCAGGATTCCGCTGGACCAGATGTCGGTGTCGATGACGATGAACGGCGCAGTGTTGCCCATCATGGCGTTCTACATCGTCGCGGCCGAGGAGCAGGGCGTGGCGCCAGAGCAGTTGAGTGGCACCATCCAAAACGACATTCTGAAGGAGTTCATGGTCCGCAACACGTACATCTATCCCCCGGAGGGATCGATGCGGATCATCGGCGACATCTTCGGCTACTGCGCGGAGAAGATGCCGAGATTCAACTGCATCAGCGTGAGCGGCTATCACATGCAGGAGGCGGGCGCGACCGCGGATATCGAGCTGGCGTATACGCTGGCGGACGGGCTCGAGTACTTACGCGCCGGAGTGAATGCAGGCCTCAACGTGGACGATTTTGCGCCGCGGATCTCGTTCTTCTGGGGCATTGGCATGAACCATTTTATGGAGATTGCCAAAATGCGGGCCGCGCGAATGCTTTGGGCGAAGATCGTAAAGGGATTTGGCGCGAAGAATCCAAAGTCGCTGGCGTTGCGAGCGCACTCGCAAACTTCAGGATGGAGCCTGACGGCCCAGGATCCGTATAACAACGTGGTGCGCACGTGCGTTGAGGCGCTGGCCGCGGCCTTCGGGCACACGCAGTCCCTGCACACCAATGCATTGGATGAGGCGCTGGCGCTGCCGACGGATTTTTCCGCGCGCATCGCGCGCAATACGCAACTATACCTGCAGAGCGAAACCGGCATTACTCGCGTCGTGGACCCGTGGGCGGGGTCTTACTATGTGGAGCGGTTGACGCATGAACTGATGCACGCGGCATGGAATCGGATTGAAGAGATTGAAAAGCTGGGCGGGATGACGAAGGCCATTGAAGCGGGCCTGCCCAAGATGCGGATCGAAGAGGCGGCAGCGCGCAGGCAGGCAGGAATCGATTCGGGGCGCGATGTGATTGTCGGCATGAACGCATATCCTGCGCCCGAGGAACCGGAGATTCCGGTGCTGGATATCGACAACGACGCAGTGCGCCGGTCGCAGATCAAGCGGCTCGAGCAATTGAAGCGCGAGCGCGATGGAGACGCGGTTCGCGGTGCGCTGGAACGGCTGGAGAAATGCGTGGCGACCGGTGAAGGGAATCTGCTGGAATGTGCGGTCGAGGCGGCAAGAGCGAGGGCTTCGCTCGGAGAGATTTCGCTGGCGCTTGAAAAGGTGTGGGGCCGGTATGAGGCAACGATGTGCACGATCGCCGGCGTGTACTCGGCGGAAAGTGCCGGCGGCGAGGAGTTCAACAAGGCTCGGCGGATGGTGGCTGAGTTCGAGCGCGAAGAGGGCCGGCGTCCGCGCATCCTGGTGGCGAAGATGGGTCAGGATGGCCACGACCGCGGCGCCAAGGTGATTGCGACGGCCTTCGCGGACATTGGTTTTGATGTGGACCTCGGGCCGCTGTTTCAGACGCCGCGCGAGGTGGCACAGTTTGCCATGGACAGCGATGTCCACGTGGTGGGCGTTTCAAGTTTGGCCGCGGGTCACAAGACACTGGTGCCGCAGTTAATTCACGAATTACGCGCGTTGGGCCGCGACGACATTCTTGTCGTGGTCGGCGGCGTGATTCCTCCGCAGGACTACCAGTATCTCTATGACGCCGGTGTAGCGGGGATCTACGGGCCGGGCACGGTGATTCCAGTGGCGGCGCAGAGGATTGTGGAGATGCTGAGCGCAGCCGTGATTGGCTAAGTGCGCCGGCAGGTGGTCGCGATGAAGAGCACGTTGCACGAACGGCCAGGATGCAGGACGCCGGAGGCTCCGGGCGTAGCAAGAAGGCAACGACCGCTTTTGCGCGAGGAGTATCTCAGCGGCATTCTGCGTGGTGACCGCTCAGTGCTGGCGCGCGCAGTAACACTGATCGAGAGCGCGCGCGAGGCAGATCGCGAGCTGGCCGAGCAAATTGTGGAGGATTGCCTGCCGCACAGCGGCCACTCGATTCGCGTAGGAATTACGGGCGCGCCTGGGGCGGGAAAGAGCACTTTGATTGAAGCCCTGGGCCGATACCTGATCGCAGAGCAGCAGCAAAAGGTGGCGGTACTGGCGGTCGATCCCAGCAGCCAGATCTCCGGCGGCAGCATTCTCGGCGACAAGACACGCATGACGACACTTTCGGCGAGCGAGATGGCGTTCATCCGGCCGTCCCCATCGAAAGGAATCGCCGGCGGCGTTGCGCAACGGACGCGCGAAGCAATGCTGCTTTGCGAGGCGGCGGGATATGGCGCCATTCTTGTGGAGACGGTGGGTGTGGGTCAGTCGGAAACCGCGGTTCACGAGATGGTGGACTTCTTTCTGCTGATCACGATTGGCGGAGCCGGCGATGAGCTGCAGGGAATCAAACGCGGCGTGATGGAGCTGACGGATCTGGTTGCGGTGAACAAGGCGGATGGAACAAACATCGCTGCGGCGGAGCGCGCGCGCGCAGAGGCCCAGAACGCACTGCACTATTTTCCGGCGGCAGGGTCGGGATGGACACCGCGCGCCATGACCTGCTCGTCGCTCACGGGCGCGGGCATCCGTGAACTGTGGGAGTGCGTGCTCGAGTACACGATGTTGACGAAAACGAATGGATGGCTTGCGCGAACGCGGCGAGCGCAACAGAAGCGGTGGATGCACGAGATGATCGAGCAGGCGCTGCGGCAACGGTTCGACGCGCATCCTGCAGTGCGCCACAGCATGGAGGCCCTGGAGAAGGACGTGGCTGAGGGCCGGACCACTTCATTTCGCGCGGCGCGGATGCTGCTGGAGATGTATTCGCAGTCAATCGCCGAATAAATCTGTTTGAACATTTCAGTGAATACGCGGATCCAGTGCCGCTGTCGGTGCGGCAGCTTGTCGCGGGTCCGACAAGTTGACCGATCCAAATACTCAGAATCGCACAATCTAATTCCTGGCTTTGAGAATTTGGAGGGTTTCTTCGAGCGCAGCTTGCCACGGAGAGAGCTGCATATCAAAACGCTCGGCCAGCTTGGCGTTGGAAAGGACGGAGTTGCGAGGGCGCGCGGCTGGAGTGGGATAGGCGCTGGTGGAGATCGGCGTAAGTTGCGGTGCATTTACGCCGAGAAGCTCTGCGGCACGTGCGAAGATGGCCTGGGCGAAACCAAACCACGAGACGGAACCGGCGGAGGTCATGTGGTAGAGTCCGCACCAGTCTGACGGCGCGCCGAAGCTGCCGGCGAGAATGCCGGTAACGAGAGCGTGCGTGGCGCGGGCGAGCTCGATGGATGTGGTGGGCGCACCGACCTGGTCGTCCACAATGGAAAGGCGGTCGCGCTCGCGGCCAAGGCGCAGCATGGTGAGCAGAAAGTTGTTGCCGTGCGGGCCGTAGACCCAGCTGGTGCGGAAGATAAGGAATTTACCGCCGACCTTCTCAACCGCTTGCTCACCGGCCAGCTTGCTTGCGCCGTAGACATTGAGCGGATTCGGCGTGTCTGTCTCGACCCACGGCCCAAGTTTGCTGCCATCGAAAACGTAGTCAGTGGAGTAGTGGACAATGAGCGCGTTGCGCTGGCGGGCTTCTTCAGCGAGGACACCGGGCGCCTGGGCGTTGATTGCGTGAGCAAGCTCGGGCTCGGATTCGGCGCGATCGACAGCAGTGTAGGCAGCGGCGTTGAGAATGAGGTCGGGCTCAGCGCGGCGGACGAGGGCGCGGGTTTGATCGGCATCGGCGAGGTCGACGGATTCGCGGTCGACGGCGACGATGGGGCCGACGCCGGTAAAGATTCTTTCCAATTCGCGGCCAAGCTGGCCGGCGTTACCGACGATCAGAATGCGTGGAGATAGAGGAAGGTTTACGGCTGTCGATCGCGTTTCGTCCATTCAGGGAGGCTCCAAGAGTGTGGAAAATGCGCTTCTCGCATTCTAATTGGCGCGGCAGCAGATGTGGCCAAAGAGCAGGATTCGCGCTGTCATGCGATTCCCCGTACAATTTATAGAGGGAGCGGTTCAAGATGCGCCGGGTCTATTGCGATGCGAACGCGACAACACCTCTGCTGCCGGAGGTGATGGAGGCGATGCGCCCGTATTGGATGGAAGAGTTTGGGAATGCGTCATCCATCCATCTGGCGGGCCAGCAGGCACGAAAGGCTGTCGACCAGGCACGTGAGATATTGGCGCGATTTTTCAATTGCCGCGAAGCGGAGGTGGTCTTCAACTCCGGAGGAACCGAGGGCGACAATACAGCGATCTTCGGGCTGCTTCGGACAGGCGATCACTTCATTACGACGTCGATCGAGCATTCCGCGGTGCTGCGCGCGGCCGATCGCGTCGCAGAGCGCGGCGTGGAAGTGACATTTGTCGCGCCAGAGAAGAACGGGCTGATCGATCCGGAGTCGATCCGCGCAGCACTCACACCGAAGACGCGGTTGATCAGCGTGATGCTCGCAAACAACGAGACCGGCGTGTTGCAACCGGTAGAGGAGATTGGGAAGGTTGCCGCCGAGGCAGGTGCAACCTTCCATATCGATGCAGTGCAGGGTGCGGGAAAGATTCCGTTCTCCGTGCAGAGGTTCGGCTGCCACTTGTGCTCAATCAGCGCACACAAGATGTACGGGCCGAAGGGCGTGGGCGCGATGTATGTGCGCCGGGGAACTCCAGTGGAATCGCTGATTGTGGGCGGAAGCCACGAGCGCCGGCGCCGCGCGGGCACTGAGAATGTGCCGGGGATCGTTGGGCTGGGCAAGGCTACCGAACTGGCGATGGAAAGTCTCGAGGACGGGACCATCGATTGCGTGGCAGCGCTGCGCGACCGGCTGGAAGCGGGGATCCTGCAGATTTCCGGGACAGGCGTGAATGGCGCAGGGACACCGCGCGCGGCGAATACGACGAATATTCGATTTGAGCAGGTGGAGGGCGAAGCGCTGGTAATTGCGCTGGACCTGAAGGGCGTTGCGGTAAGCGGAGGCTCGGCATGCCACTCGGGATCGACAGAGCCAAGCCACGTGCTGATCGCGATGGGGATCGACAAGAACGCGGCGCGAGCGAGCTTGCGATTCAGTTTGCTGAAGACAGCCACGGATGAAGATGTGGATCATGTTTTGAAGGTCGTTCCGGAGGCGGTGGAACATTTGCGGGCGCTTTCGCCGGTGGCGGCAGGGACGCTCGGCTAGCGGATGCCCAGTTGGACCAAGTGAGTTTCTTCCCATGAATGAGAACACGACCATCGCCGTAGCTATGTCCGGAGGGGTTGACTCCTCGACGGCGGCGGCGATCCTTGCGCGCGGCGAGGGAGCCGGCGGCGAGCGCGCGAATGTTGTCGGGCTCACTCTGCAGCTTTGGGATCAGACACGGCTGGCGGGCAAGCATGGAATTCCGGACGCGCCGAAGGCAGGGCGATGCTGTTCGCTCGACGATGTGTACGATGCACGGCACGTGGCCGAGCACCTGGGGATTCCCTACTACGTGGTGAATCAGGAGGAGCGGTTCGAGCGCGATGTTGTGAGGCCATTTGTGGAGGAGTACCTGGCTGGCCGGACGCCCATTCCATGCTCGCTCTGCAACAACCACTTGAAGTTTGACCAGCTGCTCAAGACGGCGCGCAGCATTGGCGCGGAGCGAATCGCAACCGGGCACTACGCTGTGAACGAATACGATGAGGGGCGCGGTCGCTGGATTCTGAAGCGGCCGGCAGATCTGGCGAAGGATCAGACGTATTTTCTATTCGGCCTGACGCAGGAACAGCTTTCGCGGACGCTGTTTCCGCTGGGGCGGATGACGAAGCCGGAGGTGCGCGAGGCGGCGCGGCAGCATGGACTAAGGCTGGCGGAAAAGCCCGACTCGCAGGAGATCTGCTTCATTTCCGGCGGCGACTATAAGCAGTTTTTGACGGCATATCTTGAGGAGCAGGGCGAACCCATGCCGGAGACTGCGGGCGAACTGGTCGCGTCAAGCGGTGAGGTGATCGGGCGGCACGAGGGAATCTCCAATTTCACTGTGGGGCAGCGCAAGGGATTGGGCGCGGTGGATCGCCCACATGGTCCAGCGCCGCTGTATGTGCTGAAGATCGATCCGGTGGGCCATCGCGTAACGGTGGGCACAGACGCGGAACTGGCAACACAAAACCTGCGCGTCCGGCGGCTGAACTGGATCAGCATCGCGGAATTGACGGGGCCGATGCGAGTGAGGGCGAAGATCCGGCACCGGCACGAGCCGGCGTGGGCCACGCTGGAACCGGCGGGGCCCGACGAGTCCGTTGCGACATTCGACGAGCCGCAGCGCGCGGTGACGCCGGGCCAGGCGGCGGTGTTTTACGATGGCGACGAGGTGATCGGCGGCGGATGGATTTTTTGATTGATCCGTCCGTGCCGGAGCTGCTTCGAAGTTCGTCGGTTTTTGCCGTGCTCTATTGGCGCACCGCCCAGGCCATGCCATCGGGATTGCCACCGGCATCGATGTGACCCACCACGGAGAGAGTTTTGAGATCGATGACGGCGACGTAGTTGTCTGGACTGCAGGCGACAAAGGCGCGCGTGCCATCAGGCTGCACCAGGATGCCTCCTGAACCGTGACCGATCGGCAGGCGCTTGATTTCCTTTCGCGTAGCCGCATCGAAGATCACGGCATTGGGTCCGGCAGACACCAGGACAAGCTTGCCATCGGGCGTGAACTTGAGGCGGTTCGCGCCAGGCACATTGGCAGCGAGAGTTGCTGTCACGCGCTTCGAGGCGATGTCGATGATGGAGATGGTTCCATCGCCCGCGTTGGCAACCCATGCCTCTTTGCCATCAGGCAAAACGTCGAAGCCTTCATCACGCGAGCCGACCGGGATGACGGTGAGCAACCAGTCGCCGCCGGGAGGAAGAATTCCTCCCCGGGGTACGCCAGGCATTGTTTCTGCCGGCTTGAGGTCGTACTTTTCGAGGATCGTCACCGTGCCGGAGTTCACGTTGGTGGTGAGAATTCGCTGCGCGCCGGGAAAAACGTAAAGCATGTGGGTGCGGTTCTGGCCGATTCCCATGACCCAATCGATTTTTCCGGTGGATGGGTCATAGCTCCCGATCGAACGCGCTGCCTCGGCGGTAAACCAGACCTTGCCATCGCGAAAGACCAGGCCATGCGGCCCGTGCAATGCGCCAAGATCAATGGCAGGCAGCGGCTCTCGCGCAACCAGGTCGACGACTGCAAGTGTGTGGTAGGCGCCGAATCCGTAGTTTGAGACATAGGCGGTCTTGCCGTCGGAAGATGCGACAACTTCGTGAGGATCGTTGCCAACGGGAATGCGCGCGACTGCATTCAGGCTCGCGGGATCGACAATAGCTAGCGTGCGATCGGTCTTGGAAAGGACAAGCAGAGCGGGATTTGGCGTGGATTGTGCGAATGCGGAGCTTGCCACGGTAAATGCGACGGCGGCGAGTAGCGAACAAAGGCTTGATCTCATGGGTTGACCTCCTGTTTTTGCCTTTCAGCTCCGGGGCGAACCAACACTGGGCGGGCGTTTTCACGGTCCAAGGCCGCGCTCCATTGCAAAGAAATTATTTTGACTTGGGCCGCTGCATTTCAAAACGGTCGTGGGTTCGAACATAAGTTGGCCCGCCCATGCGGCCGATCGCTTTCAGCATTTCTGGGTCGACCTTGTAGCCATCAAGGAGCGACTCGAGGACATGGAAGCGCAGAACCTCACCAATGATGAGAAAGCCACCGCCGGGCCTGTCGCTGGTTGCGACGATCTGATGCAAACGGCACTCCATTTGCGCCTTGCTTTCAGCCACGCGCGGCGGCTTCACCAGATCACTCGCGATGGGGGTTAGCCCGGAAAGCGCAAATTCGTCGACCTCTGGCGGCACATCAGCCGAGGTGATATTCATGCGCTCGGCGATTTCTTCCGTGACAGTATTCAAGACAAACTCGCCCGTCGCCCTTACGTTTTCGAGTGTGTCCTTGTAAGGCCGCGGGCCTGAACGGACAGTGGTGGAGAAACACACCATGGGCGGATTGGAGCTGCACGCCGTGAAGTAGCTGAATGGCGCGAGGTTCCTGATGCCTGAGGAGTCCAGCGTGGAGACGAATGCGATGGGGCGGGGCACGATGATGCCGATCATCAGCTTATAGATATCGCTGTAAGCGATTTGGGCAGGATCGAGAGTGAGCATGGCTTTCCGTGATGGACAATGGAGCACGCAGGCGTCGGGCTAAACGAACAGGTCGCTATCGCCGGGCGAGTTGCCCGGATGTGACCGGGGGCCAGGCTCCGCGGAGCGCAATGATTCCACAGCAGCCTTGACAGAAGCGATGACGGCAGAGACCTGACGCATGGGCTTGGCCACAGCGTCAGCCATAAAACTGCTGGCGCGATCCACGCCGTCAAGAAGATCGGACATCAGGGCGTCGAGGCGGCTGGCCTGTACGCGGACGCGCGAGATGATTTCATTTGCCGCAGTCTGCAGTTCGTCCGTTTGAATCCGCAGCGAGTGGGCAAGAGCGGTCAGATCGTCACTGGTCTTGTCGATCTTCGGCGTCAGGCGTTCCACGAGAGCGCGCGCGTTGTCTATCAGCGGAATGACCGATGACTGAATTCTATCGATCTTCTCGCTGGCGTCATGGGCCGCCTTGCGCATGGTTGCGAAAAGGGCAATCAAAATGATCGACTGAAAGAGCATGGCCAAGACAACTACAGCGATCAGGATCAGTTGAATGGTCTGATTGTCGATATGTTGCATCGTAAAGACCTCGCACAGGAACCCAATGGGCGTGCGTCAAACCGAAACGACGCGCATCTCAAACGAACGAAGCGTCAATTACGGCGACTCCAGAGAGGTTGTGCGCTGTCAGGGTTCTTGCTAAGCCGGCGACTCCCTGATGGTCGCGTCGGCTTGTGCCCCAGCGGCTAGCCACGGCCGGGGTTTCCGGACTAAAGCGTGACGGCTTCGGGCCGAGGTAACTCTGGAATTACCAAGGCTGGAAGCCGGCGCGGGAATCTGTTGCGACGGTTCTCGCGCCGCGCGCCGGAGGTGTGAATGAAGAGGCATGGGGCCGGAAACGGATGCAGGCCAACTTCAGCCGGCCCTCAATACTCGTGCGTTTCGGGCTCGTTCGCGGTAGTCTGATACGCCTGGCGGCCGGCGTCGACTGCTGCAGAAACCTTGGTGGTCTGGTCGGCGACGAGATTCTTGCCCCGCTCCACAAACTCTTCCCATTGCGCGCGTCCACGATCAATGACGTCGCGGCCACGATCGACGTATTCGCCGACCTGGTCCTTGCTCTTGTCGACAAAAGCACTTACCTGTTCCTTGCTTTTGTCCACAAACGCGCCGACATTTTCCGCGGCTTCACGCCCGCGAGCCTTCAGATATTCGGTGCCTTCGCGCGCGCCTTTGGCGAGATCCTCGCGAGTCTCTCTGCCGCTCTTGGGGGCATAAAGAATACCTACAAGGGCGCCAACCCCTAATCCGGCCAGGAACCAGGCTAGTCCGTAGTTTTTGCCTTCATCTGCCATATCAAAACCTCCACCTTTCCTCAGGATTTGCAATACTCTGAGCCTATCGGGCCACTTTAGTGTAGCGCAATGGGGCGCCCTCTCGTGGCGAGGATTTCCCAATGCAATGCCGAACGTATCCGCGCAGGAACCAACTCGCCGCTAAGCAGTTGCACCGTGACTCGGCACCCTCATGAGTGATCCACGGCACTCGAACATCCACCGCATCCGCAGGTATGGGCCAGGACTTCAGCGAAGTGGAGTGCCTTGACATGCCCGAGTTGGCCAATCTGTTCGCGGCAACTAAAGCCATCGGCGACGACGATGGTAGAGGCATCAGAGGATTGGATGGCTGGAAGCAAATCCTGGTTGGCAATCGTGCGCGACACTTCAAACTTGTCCGCTTCGAAGCCGAAGGGTCCTGCCATGCCGCAACAGCTGGCGTCGATGAGATCAACATTGGCGCCCGCTTTGCGCAGGATGGCGATCTCGTTGGCCGGGCCGCCAAAGACAGCCTTGTGATGACAGTGGCCGTGGATCAGGATACGCGCACCAGCGAGGCCACCGGCGACGAAGTCCGGCGCCTTGGCGGCGAGCCAGTCAGCCAGGAGCCAGACCTGCTGGCTGAGGCGCTTCGCGCGCGAGTCGTTGGGGAAGAGTTCAAGAAGTTCATCCTTGAAGACGCTGGCGCAGCTTGGCTCAAGAAAAATGAACGGCATTCCTGCATCAATTTGCGGAGCCATATGCCGAAGCACGCGCGCGAGATAGGACCGGGCAGCGTCGAGCAGGCCGAAGTCATAGAGCGGGCGACCGCAACAGATGTGGCCCCTGGGAGTTTCCACCAGGAAGCCGGCCTGGGTAAGAACGGATTCCGCGGAGGACAGGGTTTGCGGATGGTAGTAGTTGTTCCATGTGTCGGGCCACAGGAGCACCTGCGGTGCTGCGGCCTTTTGGACCACCTGGGGTGGGGCGGAGTTTTGGACGGGTTTTGCGTTTGCATCCAGCGAGCTTCTTGATTCCTGGAAACTCTTTGTTGCCAGGCGGGGAAGTTGACGCTCGCGTGCGACTCCTGCGATGCGCTTGACGAGCGGGCTGGTGAGCGGCCCGGTCAGCACGGCATTGGTGAGGGCCGGCGCGAGCGAGCCGCAGCGGGCGAGCCGATCTGCAAAACCGAAAATGTAGTGTTGAAGCGGGTGCAGCTTGCCCTTGTAACGCTGGGCCAGGAACTCGGACTTGTACGCAGCCATGTCGACCTGCACCGGGCACTCCGACTTGCAGGCTTTGCAACTGAGACAAAGATCAAGTGCTTCATAGACTGCGCGGCTCTGGAAACCCTCTTTGCGGAGGGCCCCGGCAAGCATCTCCCAGAGGAGGTGCGCGCGGCCGCGGGTAGAGTGCTGCTCCTCGCCCGTGGCGCGATAGCTGGGACACATGACCCCGCCCTGCGTGTTGCGGCACGAGCCCACGCCGACGCATCGCTCCGTAGCACGCTGGAGTGAGCCGTTGTTTGCGGCGAAGACAAAGTGTGTTTCAAGTGAGGGTCGCGCGCCCGTTCCATCGGCGGCAGGCGGATGGTAGCGAAGATTCTCCGTGGGGTCGTAGACACGTACTGCGTCGGAGAGCTTGCCGGGATTCATGCGATTATCCGGATCCCAGAGCGCCTTGAATTCACGGAAGGCTTCGATGAGCTCGGGCCCGAACATTTTCGGCAGCAACGCAGCGCGGGACTGGCCGTCACCGTGTTCGCCGGAGAGAGAGCCGCCGAAGGAGAGCACAATATCAGCGGCGCGGTCAATGAATTCGCGATATCGGCGCACGCCTTCGGCACTGCGAAAATCGAAGTTGATACGCGTGTGGACGCAGCCCTGTCCGTAGTGCCCGTATAGCGGGCTGCGGTAGCCGTACTCGCGCATGAGTGCCGTAATGGCGCGCAGGTATTTGCCGAGCTTCTCGGGCGGAACGGCCGCGTCTTCCCACCCTTCCCATCGGTCGGGCTCGCCGGGAACAAAGACCATGGCGCCGAGCGCGGATTCACGCACGTGCCATACGGATTTCGCTTCTTCCGGCGTACAAATGTGCGCGACCGGCGGCGAGGGCCAGCTCTGCGCGGCGCGCGCCACGGACTCGGCTTTGGCGTGGGCTTCTTCCGCGGTCCAGGCGCCCATTTCGACGAGAAGGAAGCCGACGCCCGGCGGGAGCTGATCTAGCTCGCGGAGCGCGAGGCCCTTGCGGCGCATGAAGTCGACAAGCAGGTGATCGAATCCCTCCAGGCCGATGGGCTTGTGCTCGAGCGCGAGCGGCACGGCATCGGCGGCAAGGTAGGGATCGCTGAAGCCGAGCACAGTGAGAACGCGGAAGGGCGGACTGGCGGCGAGGTTCAGTGTGGCGGAAACGATGTTGACGCAGGAGCCTTCAGAGCCGACCAGCGCGCGCGCGACATGGAAGTTGCTCTCAGGAAGCAGCTCGTCGAGGTTGTAGCCGGAAACCCGGCGAGGGATGCGCGGAAATTTTTCCCGAACCAGCGCTGCGTATCGATCGCGGATGCGGGAGAGGCCGGAGTAAATCTGGCCTACGCGTCCCCCGTTGCGGATGAGCGCTTCAAGCTGCGCCGGTGTTGTGGCTCCGACGGTGAGGCGCGTGCCGTCGTAGAGAACGATGTCGAGGGATTCCGTGTTGTCGACCGCCTTGCCGCCGAGCAGCCCGTGAACACCGCAACTGTTGTTGCCGATGATGCCGCCCAGGGTGCAGCGCGAGTGGGTAGCGGGATCGGGCGCGTAGGTGAGGTGGTGCACTTCAGCAGCGTCGCGGAGTCGGTCAAGGACGATACCGGGCTCTACGTGGGCGAGTTTCGCGCCGGGATCAATGGAGGTGAGGGCGTTCATGTGACGCGAGTAGTCAAAGACTACCGCTACGTTGATGCACTGGCCGGCGAGGCTGGTGCCCGCGCCTCGCGGAAGAACGGCGGCTCCGGTGGCGCGGCAGGCGGCCAGCGCGGCCTCAACGTCGGCGGCATCGCGGGGAAAGACGACCCCGATAGGAAGCTGGCGATAATTCGAGGAGTCAGAAGCGTAGAGGGCGCGCGAACCGAGGTCGAAGCGGACTTCGCCGCGAAGGGATTTTTTCAGCAGGGATTCGAGCTCACGATGAGCCGAGAAGCGTTCATGATCGAGCGGGGCGGAATTGGAGAGGATGGAAAACGAAGACGTACTCACGTTGGAATGGTAGCGCGTTCGGCGGGAAGATTGATGCGCGTCAGCGCGCGGGCCAATCTTCGACGACCCCACCGAGGTCATTGAGCTGACGGACAGACGGCTCGAGCGTTAACCCACCTGCACTACGGCGCGGGTTGTCTTCGCGGTGGCCGCGCGTGTGCGGAGCGTCTCCTGGATGTGCAGCACCAGGTCTGCAAGAGGAACCGCCGCGGCTACGCAACTCCAGACGATGATCTCAATATATTTGAAATCGAGGTTGAACACGCCCTGGACGAAGCGGACCTCAAGAAAGATGATGGCGCAGGCAAAGCTGCGGGTCATCCACTGCCGGTGGAGTTGAACCTTGCGCTGCAGAATGAACGCCAGGGCCATGAGCGTGCAGAACATCCAGATTCCTGCTTGAAAGACTGAAGCGATCGTGAGGGAAAACTCCACTGGGTCGTTGTGGTAGAGGTGCACCGTATTGAAGTTCTGAATAAAGATGCCGATGGGAGCTCCAACGAGGCAACCGCCGACATAGAAGCGGTCCATGACGCGATGCAGTTTGGCAAACCGGTGGCGCAAACGCTCGGAAAACTGGAATGGCGCAAGGAACAGCGCGCATCCGGCGGCCAGGCCATGGGGCAGGAGAAGCCACTTGAAAGGCGCAATATGCAGCCATTCCGGGTCCGCGCGGTTGATGAGAAAGCTCTCATTGTGCCAGAGCACATAGGTGTACATGGATGCGATGAACGCAAAGAGCAGGTACTTGGGGCGCAGCCAGGAGGAACGCTGCGTTGGTGCCTTGGCTGAAGTGGGCTGGAAGGTTTCGGCGAGGTCGGCTTTCACGAGGCTTCTCCTTGCAGATTGCTGGAATTAAAACAGTCCTTTGCTCTCACGCGGCCTGCTGTTTCGAACTCAATTCTGGGCATTCGGGGAAGACCTGGGGAGAGATTTACTGTACCACGGTGAGCAAACGGCTCGCCATCACTTTCTCAAGCCGGGCTCTAAGTGTGAAGGACTTTGCGTTCGGAGCAGGAAGGGAGGGCAACCGAATAAAGTTACCGCGCGGGCCACTCTTCGACGACCACGCCGAGGTCATTGAGCTGGCGGATCACCGATTCTACGTTGCGACGAACCTTGGGGCGGTCTTTGGGGGCCGCAGTCGAGGATTCAGCGACGGCAATCACGCGGCCATAGTGCCATGCGCCGGCAGGGATGGCGGCGACAGCCTCGTCAAGATCGGAGGGGCGTAAGTTGAGCTCCTGGCGACGAGCGGCCTCAGTGCGAAGCAGAGTTCCCACGCCGGCGGGGCTGGGGTTTTCGTCAGCCAGAATGATGCGGAGAGTGAGCATATCGGAGCCGACCGAGAGGAAAGGGTTGGTCCATGCCGCTGGATCGTGGATATCGATATAGAGACTCTTGGTGGGCAAGGGAATCTGTTCAAGCGCGGCGCGTTCCTGATCGTGTTGGGTGGCGGCGGCCTGGGCTTGATGCTCAGCCTTGGCGGCGTTGTGCGCGACGCCTTCGACGGCCTGTTCCCCCTTGTGGCAGCCAGCAAGACAGAGGCCCAGCAGGAATGCCATGACCAGAACTGATTTGCGGCGGGACTCAGGAATCACAAAGTCAAGGATAGCAGGGTGAAGGTTGGCGGTGACGCGAGTGCGGGGCCATGTATGCAGAGCGAATCAATTTGTGCAAGGTGTGCGCAAAATCACGGCGCGGGAGCGGAGCCGAACCTAGCCTGATCACGAGCAGCGGAGGGAAGCATGAGCACCCGAGTTGTGGCGATCGTGGGCAGCTACAGGCGAGGCGGAGCGACAGACAGCGCTGTGGAAGCGATTTTGGAAGGTGCGCGCGCGAAAGGCGCTGTGACTCAGACCTTCCGACTGAAGGAGCAACACCTTGAGTTCTGCAAGAACTGCCGCGCCTGCACACAACTGCCGGGCGAGGAACGATGCAAGTGCGGGCAGGAGGACGATCTGGAGCCGATGCTGGTGGCGATTGATGCGGCAGACGCGGTGGTGCTGGCTTCGCCGGTGAATTACTACAACGTGACGGCGCTGTTCCGGCGCTTCCTGGAGCGGCTGCTTGGATATACCTACTGGCCGTGGGAACAGAATGGACCTGTCATGCGCAGCAAATTGCAACCACGCAAGGCTGTGCTTGTGGCGACGGCGGGCATGCCCGGGTTTCTGATTCCATTTGCGACCGGTGCATCGCGGGCATTGCGTCTGGCGGCGAAGATGTTGGGAGCGAAGCCGGTGGGCAGGATGTGGATCGGATTGATGGCCGGCGAGCAACAACCTATGCTTCCGGCACGGACGCTGGAGCGCGCGCGGCGACTGGGGATGAGGCTGGCGTGAATGCGAACTTCCGAACTACTTTGGGATGAGGCTGCGGGCAACAGAGTCCAGAACGCCGTTCAGGAAATTGATGGACTCAGTAGCGCAGTAACGACGCCCGATTTCGAGAGCTTCATTGATCACGATGGGAAAGGGCGTTGACTTGAAGCCGATGAGTTCGGCGACCGCCATGCGGAGAAGATTGCGATCGACGGCAGGCATGCGATCGATCCGCCAGTGCGTAGAGTGAGCTGCAATCAGAGCGTCGATTTGCTCCTGCTCTGCGAGGGCGACGCGAAAAAGGTCTTCAGCGAAGCCTTGCACTTCGGGCTCGAGGGGATCGCCTGCCTTCCAGAAGGTGGCGCGGACTTGATCGGGAGATTGGCGCCCAATGTCGGCCTGAAATAGCATCTGCATCGCGAGCTCGCGAGATTTTCGGCGATGACGAGAGGTCAAGCGGAACCGCCTTGTTGAATTTTCTTCCGCAGGCTAACCATCTCGATGGCCGCAATGGCAGCTTCAAAGCCCTTGTTGCCCGCTTTGATGCCGGCGCGGTCGAGGGCTTGCTCGAGATTTTCGCAGGTGAGTACGCCGAAACTGTGCGGGATGCCGGTTTCCTGCTGCGACTGGCCGATCCCGCGCGCAACTTCGTTGTAGATGGCTTCGTAATGAGCGGTTTCTCCGCGCAGTAGGCAGCCGAGCGTGATGATGGCGTCGACGCGGCCGCGATCGGCGCAGGCGCGTGCGGCGGCAGGGATCTCCCAAGCGCCGGGAACACGAACGATTTCGACATCGGAGCGGTCCGCGCCACTGCGAACCAGTGCGTCAAGAGAGCCGTCGAGCAGGCGGTCGGTAACGACTGCGTTCCACCGCGCAACAATGATGGCGAACTTCATGCCGGCGGCGGAGAGATCGCCTTCAAGGGCTACCGCCTTGCCTTTGACAGGATCGGACCAAGCCCAGAAGCTGACGCGGAAGCCGGGTTCGGGCTCCACGGTGAAGAGGCGCGATTTCCAATGCGTTTCAGTGACCGCAGACAGACTAGCTACCGCTCCGTCTCCTCCCTGAGAGCGGAGCCAGGCTTCGGCCGCCTGGTGAATCGAGTCGAGCGAAGTGACTTCAATGAGAACATCGGCATTGGAAGGGAAGCGGCCATCCACGATTTCGAGATTGCCGAGCGGAGCCAAAAATGACGCACCCCGAGATCCCTCTTCGTGCCACCCTTTGCCGGGGGCGAAGCCCAGCGCGGCAAAGAAGCTTGCGAGCCGTTCGTAGCCCGCTGCGCTACCGGCAGGACGCAGAAACGAGATGCCCTTAATCATGAGTTGATTGTAGCGGAGCAGGAGAGCGTGCTCGCAAGTCAGCAGGTCAGCAAATCAGCGAGTCAGCGTGGTTTGACGCGACTCCGCAATTGACCAGTCCGAGCGGGCGGATCAAGTGCGGCGGCTTGCTCGCTTGCTCACCGCTTTAAGTGACCGACCGCGGCTTGACGGTGATGACGGTAGCCGGGACGAAGGTATTGGGCGCCGGCGCAGTTGGGTAGAGACAACCAGCATCGTTGCCTCCGGCCGACACCGGCGTGCACGCAGGCAGATTCGGGCTGAAATGATTCGTTTCAGTCGGTGGCGCCGACGTGCTCAAGTTGGGGGGAATGCTGATGAAGTGGATCTCGTTGTCGCCCGCGGTGGAAACGAAAAAGATGCTGTTGTCGGGGCTCAACGCGCCGGCGAGCGGAGCAGTGGGCGGTGTGGCGGAGGTGCTGTCAGCAAAACTGACATAGCCCACCGGCCCCGCGCCGCTCGACTGGGGCAGGTAGTAGGGCAACGTTGACGCGGCAGTGGAACTCGATGGCGTGTTGTAAGTGATGAATGCAATCGGTGCAGCGGTCGTGACAGAGGCAGTGGTTGGAGCTACGCCTGTCACGACTTGATTAATTGCAGTCGCGTTGGTGACGCTGTTCAGGCCCACCGTTCCATTGATCTTGGGATTGGTGGAGAGCGCCGTCATGGTCTGCACCTGATTGGGCGGAGTGCCGGTGGTGGTTTCAGAGCAAAGGGTCGAGGGAATGCTCACGCCGATATCGTCAAGCGAGATGCTGGTGCCGTTGAGGGACGCACCGAGAATGTGCGCACCATCTATGGTGCTGCCCAAAATACTTGTCGGGAGATTCACAGAATCGCTTTGCGGATAGAACTGAATGCTGGCGTTGTTACCGACCGTGCCGGTGGGGCACCACGTATGGGCAACCGTGGGATTCCCGGCGAGATAAGCCCCCACCCCAGGGACGGTAAGCGCGAGATTCTGCGAGCCGCCGGATGCGCCCAGGTCATAAGTGCTCCAACCCGAGTTGGCATTATGAACGTAAAGCGTATTGGTGTGTTGTCCGCCGAGCGAAGCGCTGTCGACGATGTAGAGCGTGTTGGAATCCGGCGTCCAGGCGGCCGCGTCTCCGAGGCCCGAAAAAGTAGAGGACGTTCCGGAGCTGGAGTTGTAAAGGTAAAAGACATCGCGTATCGGATCGTTGACCAGCACCTGCTCGCCGTTCGGCGCAACGGCCAGCACCACGCCCGGCGCGCCGGTATCCTGCTTGGTGATGGCGTTGGAGGCTGTCGAAAAGATCATCAACTCGCGTGTAGAGCCGAAATATATATTGTTCCCCAACTGGTCCATCAGCATCGAGTTGGGCACATAAGGAAGCCGCGTGGTTAACCCCGGGGTACCGTTCAGCACTTCGATCGAAGAAAAATACTGCGACTGACCTGGCGCCCCGAACCACGCGAAGTCACTTGTAGTGCCAGGAACGATGATGTTCACCGGATTGGAGGAGACCGAGAGCCCTGTACCGTTCAAGCCGATTTCGTTGATAGGAGCAGGATTGCAAGTGCTCGGCTCGCAGATCGCGTTCACGCTGGCGACACCAGGAAAGGCGGGTGTGATGGATCCGCTGCCGCCGGCGGTAATGTCGATGGGGTTCGTGGACTGGTAAGTGAGCGTCAGACCCGTGATTGGATTGCCCTGGGTATCTGTGACTGAAGTGGTGAGGTTTTGCCCCACACCCTGGGTGACTACGCCTTTGGTGGCTCCATTGGCAAGCGCAATATTGATGGACTTGGGCGGGCAGGTGGAAAAGTAGCCGGCCGCGGAAGAGGATTGCGCGATGGTCGCGGTGATGACGGTCGTGCCTGGCTGTTGCGCCGTAATCACGTTGGTTGCGGCGTTAATGGTAGCGACGGACGAAGTACCCACGGAGAAGTTGAGCGTGCCGATGGAATTCAAGCAGTCGGGCAGCGTGCTCGAACCAGGCGCGCAGAGCAGGGTTTGCGCACCGTTGGAACTGTAAAAGGCGTCGGCATCGAGCTTCGCCTGCTGGTTCTGGGAGAAGCACCCTGGGCCTGAGGAGCCCGACACCGGTGTCGTCACGAGACTGATACTGGAGATCGGTGCGTGCACATATACCGCTACAGGGTTGGATGTGACCGCATCGGCTGTGGCCGTAATATAAGCGATCCCGTAGGGCAAACCGCTCGTAGATGGCAAGGGATTGGGGTAGTTACAGTAAGTGTAGTTGGCGATGCCGCCTCCTGTGTTGCGGTTCCAGGTGCCGGCACAGATGCTACCGCCGGGAGAAATGTCAACGAGCTGATTGTTGGTGGTACCGTAGCTGATTTGGCTCGAAGCGATCGACGCCTCCGTGCCCTTGCAGGTGGTAGCTGTGGGATTTTGAGCCTGGATGGTCTGTCCGTAGGCGAGTGAAATGCCCGCAATCTGCGGTTGCAGGGTGATATTGGCGACGGCGGTATCCTTCAGGCCGTAGCCGAGACCATTGCAGTAGTTCCCCGCCGGGTTACGCGTGCAGCCGGAGATGGAAACCCCGGCTGGAATCGCCAAGCCGAGCAAACAAACAAGCGTCAAGAACCGCCGCATGAATCCTCCCCGTTCCGCGCCGTCGAACCGCGAAACGGTCTGAAAGAGCACGTAAGAAAATGAATGATCAGCACCCCTTCGCATGCTCAAAGCGAAGCCGCGACAGGCATGCCGCAAGTACCCGCCGGCACGCTTTTGCATGCGGGCGGAGGGTCGAAACAAAAAGCGATAACTCCAAGAGAAAAGTGTATCAGGGCGGGCCAGTTTCTGGCATACAACGAACCCGCAACCAAGCTCTGTTGAATAGACTGGCCTGGCAACAGATGGGGAGCAAGAAAACAGGGAGTGAGGGAGCCAAGAAACAGGGAGCGAGGGAGCAAGGGAGCGAGAGAACGAGGCGACGGAAAATCTCCATCAATTCTGAACCCGCATCCCGTCCGCAAGAAGCCGAAAGATCTGTCACTGCCAAAGAGGCGGCGAATCCTGAGCTGAAGGTCAGCGTCTTTCCTTCTTGCTCCCTTGCTCCCACGTTGCCTGGATGCCTGTTTTTATGGCATGTATTGAGCGAACCAATCGACGGCGCGCTCAAGAACGTCGCGGCGATGGGCTGGATCAGAGAGTCCATGGCCCTCGTTGGGGTAAACGACCAACTCGGTGGGGACATGCAAATCGCGCAGGGCGTGCCAAAACTCAAAGGACTGCGGCGCGGGGCATTCGCCGTCGCGATCGCCGACCACGGCGAGGGTGGGAGTGGAGACATTCTTGATGAAGTTGATCGCAGAGCTTTTGGCATAGACCGCGGGGTCGCTGTAAACCGAGGCGCCGAAGTAGGGAATCATCCACTGGTCGATAGAGTTTTCTCCGTAGTAGGAGAGCCAGTTGGAGATACCCGCTCCGGCTACAGCGGCGCGGAAGCGGTGGGTCTGGGTGACGGCGAACATCGACATGAATCCGCCGTAGCTCCAGCCGGTGATTCCGATTCGATGAGGATCCACCGGGTATTTTGAAAGGACGGTATCAACGCCGGCAAGGATGTCGCGCAGGTCGCCATACCCGAAGTCTTTGCGATTGGCCTGGGTGAAAGCTTCTCCCTGGCCGAAGCTGCCGCGGGGATTGGGCTCGAGCACGAAATAGCCGAGGTCGGAAAAGACCGCGGGACTGAGCGGGCCACCCATAGCCCAGCGCGAAGGCACAGCCGAGGCAGGACCGCCATGAACTTCGACGATCAATGGATATTTCTTCGACGGATCGTAGTTCTCGGGCAGCACGAGCCAGCCCTGGATGTGGAAGTTGTCGTTGGTCCAGGTGAGAGAGATCGACTGTCCCCAGGCAGGTTTGACACCGTCATTGAAGTGGGAGAGTTGCCGGCGGCCTCCGAGGCCGCTCGGTGGAAGCGATGGCGCCTGATCCGTGCGCGCGGCAAAGATCTCGGGTGGCGCCTCAAAACTGCTTGAGACGAACACGAACAGCGAGCGGTCTGCGGTTGAAGAAAGGCTCCGTTCCATTCGCCCGTCGCCAACCGTTCCGGAGATGGAGAAGATTGTTCTTGCTGCCGTCATCGAGACTTGATTCGAGCGTTCGTCCTCCCTGACTTGCCAGCGGACCAGGCGGCAATCTCCACCAGCCACATCGCTGACGTAAAGGTTGCTGTCATTGCCCCATGTGAACCACTCCGCCGTTGAAGGCTGGTGCGGCGTGAGGTCAGCCGGTTGACCGCCTGTGGATGAGACGACCCAGACATCCCCGCCGGTGACACCCTGGTCGCTCATGAGGCCGCCAATGAATGCGATCCATTTTCCGTCGGGCGACCAGCGTGGAACCGCGATCTGCAGGCCGTGGAGCGGTCCGGAAACCTGGGAGGGATTGAGGACTGCTGCTGGAGAACCGCCGACTGGTTGGATGTAGAGCCGGGCGACCCACCAGTTGTTTTCGCCGGGCGGCTCGGCGGCAATAAAAGCGATTGACTTTGAATCGGGCGACCAGTCGAATTCATATGCGTGCAGATTGGCCAGCGTGATGAAGGTCGCATTGAGAGGTTGCGGCGCGTCGGCAGGGACTGTGGCCACGCGCTGGACATCAACATTGTTTTCGCCGATGACGCCGGAGGGAAGATCCTGCGCGGCGGTGGCGCCGGCGGGGCGGCTGGCTCCTTCTATATAAAGAAATGCGATTTGTTTTCCATCTGGAGAGAATGTCGGCGCGTTTACGTCGCCGTGGAGCGTGGTGAGGCGGCGCGCAGGGCTGCCGTCGAGGGCGGAGATGTACAAATCGAGTTGGTCGCCGGGACTGGCGCAGTCGGAAAGGAAGGCGATGGCGGCCGAATCGGGCGACCAGTCAATATCGGATTCGCGGCAACTTTGTGGCAGCGTGCCGGCACTCACCTGTTGGCTTTGGCTGATGTTGTCGATGGGGGAGACGCGAACCTCGGCGCCCTGCACCCATGCAAGACGTTTGCCATCAGGAGAAACGGCGACCTGCGCGACGGAGCGGCCGTGGTGAATGCCGGAGAGGATCTGATCGACCTGAGCTACGGAGGGTACGGAGGGTGTTTGCTGCGCGCGAGCCGGAAAGCTCAATAAGGAGCAGAGCAGCAGAGGAATCAGAGTGAGTTGCAGGCGGTGGGGCGAAACGAGCATAGGAAGCATGCTATCAGGAACGCGTTGTGATGCGAATTGTGCAGTGACGGTGGAAACCGTGTGGAATCAAGCGAAATGTTCGCTCGAGTGGTGCGTTTACCCCCTCAAATGTTCAATGAATTGGTTACATTTTGGCCCAAAATGTAAGTACCGGAGGTTGCATTTTTACGACGCAATGACCTTCCCAGGTTCCGTTTTATGCGATTTGTAACCACCGAAGGTTAGGAATTAGAGCAAAGCGCACCATGTAATTTCGCGAAAGATGAATTAAATGCATTTTTTTGTCCTCTAAAACGCGGTTTTGAGCCTCATTTTGACGCGTTTTGGAGCGTTCTTGCGCTCGGATGCCATGGGTCTTTCGCCCGCTGAAGCGAGCTGGAGCGCGAAACTGCGCTACGCGGGCTGATGGGTCATGACGGCCGCCGGCGCCGGCTCCGCACCCGCAAACAGCGGCAAAGCCTGTGACCGCCGGCACATAAATTGGCGATGCGATGGTGCTTTCCTATTGCCAACCCATAGGGGCGCGCGAACGGCTCTTATGGCTTCTGAACAGGAGGCGCCATGGCGGAAAAGGCGGACGTGTGGCAAGGCACCCTCGCCCTGATGGTGCTGCGCACGCTCGAGACCATGGGCCCGCAGCATGGCTACGGCCTGGCGCGGCGCATCGAGCAGACCAGTGACCAACTGCTTGCGCTCAACTACGGCACGCTTTACCCGGCGCTTCTCCGGCTGGAGCAGGAGGGCTTCATCCGCTCGCGCTGGGGATCGTCGGATAACAACCGTCGCGCCAAGTTTTACGAGCTGACCGAGGCCGGCCATCGACAGGGAAAGAAGGCTATCGCGGAGTGGGAGCAGGCCACGGAGATCCTTGCGCGCTTTCTGCGGCCGGCTGCGGAGGCGTGATGCCAAACCCCGCACGAAGATTCAGAGCAATCTGCTCACGATTTGCCGGGCTGCTGCACATGGACCACGGCAACGACGACTTCACGGCGGAACTCGAAAGCCATGTCGCGATGGATGTAGATGACGGCATCCGCACGGGTCTTGCGCCTGACGAGGCGCGACGGCAGGCCCTGATCCGGCTGGGCGGCCTCGAGCAGACGCGGCAGACGTTCCGGGAGCGACGCTCGCTGCCGTGGGTCGAGATTCTCATCCGCGACGTTCGCTACGGCCTGCGCGGGCTTGCAAAGAACCCGGGATTCACAACCGTCGCCGTCTTGACGCTTGCGCTGGGCATCGGTGTTACGTCCACAATATTTGCCGTTGCCGATGCGGCGCTTCTGCGCTCGTGGCCGGCTGCGGAGCCGGAGCGGCTGGTGCGCATCGTCGCAAATACACCCCAGGGGCCTGACGATTTGTTCTCGTACCCGGAGAGCCAGGACCTGGCCGCGCAGGGGAAATCGCTCGAGGGAGTCCTTGCCTATTCGCGACATAGCGCCATACTCCATACGGCTTCCGAGTCCAGACAACTGGTCGACGAGGTTGTTTCTCCCAACTACTTCTCGCTGCTTGGGACCGATCCAAAGCTCGGCCCAAGGTTCTTGGCGGCGGCGAAGAATCACGAGCGGATTGTGGTGATCAGCAACGCGGTGTGGCAGCGTTTTTTCGGCGCGGACCCGCGGCTTGTGGGCAAACAGATTTCTCTTACCGGTCGCAGCTTTACGGTAATCGGCATTGCTCCGCCGGGATTTCGAGGATTAATGCCGTTTGTTCCGGTGGAATTGTGGCTTCCTCTTACCACCTGGGGAGGGGAAAACGACCGCGGGAGCCGCGACTTCGAGCTACTGGGGCGATTGCGGCCGGGCGTGACCGCGGCGGAGGCGCGGGCGGAGATCGACACGATCGGGAGGCGCATGGCGCAGGACTATCCGGCTCTCAATCGCGGAAGAACCGTCTCGATTGTCTCCGAACGCCAGCGCCTGCGCGAGGCGGCAGCCCCCACGCTGCTCATGATGATCGCGGTGGGCATGGTGCTGCTGATCTGCTGTGCCAACGTGGCCGGCCTGATCCTGGCGCGCTCCGACGGCAGGCGCAAGGAGATTGCCATGCGCCTGGCGCTTGGGGCCACGCGAGCGCGCCTGATCCGCCAGCTGCTGACCGAAAGCGTGCTTCTAGCAGCAGGAAGCGCAGCGCTCGGCCTGCTTCTGGCCGTTTTTCTGTTCCGCTTGCAGCCCGCGCTCATGCCTCCGTCGAAAGTGGCGCTCGGCCTGGATCTGCACCTGGATGCGACGCTGATCTTGTTTACGACGGTTTCGTCGATGCTGGCTGTCCTCATTTTCGGCTTGTCGCCCGCGCTCCAGGCGACGCGGGTGGACTATGTCGCAGCGCTGAAACGGGGAGAAACAGGCGCCGATCGCTCCCGCCGCCGCGTGACATTGCGGAACGCATTGGTGGTGGTCGAGATTGCCCTGGCAGCCACATTGTTGACCGCGTCGGGCCTGGTGCTGCGCAGCTTACTGGCCAGCCGCCGCATCGATCTCGGCTTCGATCGCCAAAGAGACTTCGTCTTTTTTGATATGGAGCCGAACCTCGTTGCCGGGTATACTCCTGCTCGCACTGCGGCGTTCTTCGACGAGGTGGAGACACGGACTGCGGCGCTGCCCGGCGTAAAACATGCGGGCCTGGCGCAACGCGTATTGCTCTCGGAGACCGAGGGCGCCGTTTCCAAACGAGTGTCGATTCCCGGTGTGCAATTACCGCAAGACCAGCCGACGATCCCCGTCAAGTTCAATGCCGTCGACGGCAATTATTTTCAGGCGATGGGAACCCGCATCCTGGAGGGCCGTGCGTTCGCGATTACGGACAGCGGGACCGCACTGAAGGTAGCGGTGATCAGCCGGAACATGGCCAATCGCTTCTGGCCCGGCGGGAGCGCCCTGGGAAGGCAGATCGTCGTCGACGGAACGGCGTGCATTGTGGTGGGGGTTGCGGAAGACGCCAAAATCAACGGGCCGCGCGAAGACCCTGAACCATATCTGTACCTTCCCTTTGCGCAATGGCCCAGCAACCATGCAAGCCTCATCGTCGACGGTGGAGCAGACTCGCGTGCGCTGATCGCCGCCGAACGCATCGTCTTCCAAAGTGCGGACCACAATGTGCCGTATGAGGTGCGCACCATCGGCTACCTGATGCGGCAATCGTTCTGGAGCGACCAGACCCTGGTGGGCTTTGTCGGGACTCTCGGGATGCTCGCAATCTTTCTTGGGGCGATCGGACTGTATGGCGTCATTGCGTTTATCGTCAACCGGCGCACCCGGGAGATTGGCATTCGCATGGCATTCGGGGCGGAGCGCCGCAATATTGTGCAGCTGATGCTTCGCCAGGGACTCGCGCTTGCCGGAATCGGAGCCTGCGTGGGGCTCGTGGCCTCGCTGCTGACAACGCGTTTCCTTGCCAGCGTGCTCTACGGCGTGAAGCCAACCGATCCGCTGTCATTCGCCGCAAGCGCCATCTTCGTTGTCCTGGTGGCTCTGGCGGCCTGCTGGATTCCGGCACGCCGCGCGGCGTCAGTGGATCCCATGCAGGCGCTGCGCGTGGAGTGAGCGCGCATTACCCGCTGATATCGGCGTGCTGAACCGATTGCATGGGCGGCGATCTGGTAATCAACTTGAAGAGCCTTCATAACGTGTTGAGCCGCGGAGCGCAAGTTCATCTCAACGCGGTGTGGATGCATAATTCCGGGCCCCTGATCCGTATACAGAGGGTATGTTCGAATATGACATGGCGCTGGTCGCAGGATTAAGCAGCAACACCCGGCAAATTGCAGTGAGACTGCGCCAGGGAAATGTCAGCCTGCTGGAGGAACTGGTCGGGCAATATCAATACCGGCTTACTCGCTACCTGATTTATTTGCTGGGCACGCGCGATGGGGTCGACGACCTGGTGCAGGAGACGTGGCTGCGAGTGCTGGAACGCGGCTCCTCCTACGACGGGCGCTCACGATTTGAGCCGTGGCTCTTCACCATTGCCCGCAATCTCGCGATCGACTCCATGCGCAAGCGGCGCATCTTCAGCCTGGACTCGAAGGATGACGACGCGGAGCGGAATATTTCTGCCCAGATGCCGGCTTCAAATGCGCCTTCGCCCTTCACGCTGGCGGCGCGAACCGAGGATGCCGAACGGCTCGCCGGCTCGCTCGAGGCGCTGCAACCGATCTATCGCGAGGCGCTGGTGCTTCGCTTTCAGGAAGATTTATCACTCCAGGAAATCTCCGCCATTGTGGGATCTCCAGTTGCCACCGTCGCGTCAAGGATTCGTCGAGGACTGCGAACGCTGCGGGAGGGATTGGAGGGAGGGAATCATGGGAACTGACATTCACGAAACTTTTGAGCAAATGATCGACGAAACCCTGGCGGGCAACGTTGAGCGTGAGAAAGAAGAATCGCTTCGCCGGCACTTGCAGGATTGCGCCCGGTGCCAGGAGTATCTCGCCGCCAGCACGCGGGTCATTGCAGGGCTGCGCGGGTTTTCGTTCGATGTGGATCCGGCTTCCCAGGCGAAGGTCTGCGCCGTGATGCGGCAGCGCGCGCAGCAAATGGAGGCGGCGCCGACGAGCGGCAGGCGCATGGCGTGGATCTCGATCGCGGCGCTGATTCTCACGGTCGGCGGGTCGTTCGTGGATTTGCAATTCGGCGGGTTGATCGCGTCGGCGTTCGACATACAGCGCGCGCAGATGCAGCAGGGCGTGATTGCCTTCGGGATCGTTCCCTCGTTGTGCCTCCTGATTTTGATTCCGATTTTGCTTAAGTTGTCGGCTGGCGGGACGGGCCGGCAAGAAAGGATTCGTTGAAAATGAGACGCTTTTTGAATGTAGTGCCCAGGGCAGTTCGGATTGTCGCTGAAATTGTTGTGGCCTGCGGTGCGTTTATTGGTCCGGTTGTGGGCGCCATCGCGCGAGCGACCGATCATCATCCCCATGGGCCGGTTGGCGTGTTGGGGGCAGGTTTTTTAGGTCTTGCCATGGGCCTGTTTCTCGGCTGCGTAATTGCAATCTGGTTGCTGTGTCTCGGGTTTGTTTACGCAGACGCGAAGCGGCGAGCGATGCGGCCGGTGCTTTGGCTGCTGGTCGTCATCCTGTTTCCTAACCTGCTGGGATTTCTGCTCTATTTTGTGATGCGCCAACCGATTGGGACAGCTTGTGCGGGCTGCGGACGGACGATTCCAAGCTTCCAACCGTTCTGCTCGTGGTGCGGGCATGCGCAACCGATGTCGACTGGAGGCAATGCGCCTCAGGGGCCGGGTTCGCCGGGGATGGGTTCGGTTTCGGCCGTGTGAGTGGGGGACGATGATGACGAGGCACAGCATGTGAAGGGTTCTACGGCGTGCTTTGCACCACCAGAAAAACCTCCGTCCCTGTCTCCAGCTGAATGCTGCGATTCGTGCTGGAAATGCGCGCGCTGCACAGCGGCCCCCCCTCAAGGTCCAGTTTCAACCTGGGCTCGCCCAACACAACTCCTGCATGCACGGTATGCGCGGGACCTCCCGGATTGAGCATCTCGTCCACGTAGTTCGTGCCTCTCACCGCATTGGCTGCGTTTCGTGCGCTGCCGTTCAAACCCATGGGCACCGCGTCGTGCATTCTTGCCGACTCGTTTGGCCCCATCAGGCCGATCAGCCGCAGCGGCATCGGCTTCTTTCCGTGTTCCTGGCAATCCGCGCGATCGAACACAAGCGACAGCAGCGACGAATCCGGGTTCCTTTGCGAAACAGATTCCGTCACGCGACCGTAGAGTGCAGCGCCCTCATTCAAAGTGCACCCCGGGTAGTCCAGTCCGTAAATCATCTTCACCCAGATCTCCTTGCCGACCTTCAGGCGCTCGGAATCCAGCGTTCCCGTCACCTTCGCCTCGATGATCGAGCTCACCGGAATGTCCATGTCTGGAATCGGTGTGCAAGCAGGTTGGCCGGCCTCATAGGCAGACGGCGGCGTTGCCGGAGAGGCTGCAAGGTGAAGGGCAATGAAAGCCGGCATGGATGGACCGGCCGCGCGCAGCGGGCAGACGGAGAGAGCGGCAAACATCGCAACACCGGCGACGCAGGCAATCCGTGGTACCCGGATGAAAGCACGAGGAGTTACGTGCATAGCTTCCCCTTCAATCGGCTATTTAGCCGGAAATCTCGTCTTGTTTTCGAGGCCGCTTGCCAATATATACCCACTTGCACTTCATCGATTCTTTTTTGCGTTCGTTTCTGGCCTGAGGGCCTCGGGGGCAGCCGGTTTGCACTTCGCATCGCGCTAAGCCGGCGGCGCGCCGTCCGGTCGCATTGAGCAGCAGGGGCCGCCAGGTCGTATTTCAGCTTCGCATTGCGGCCTCCTGCTCCGCGGCGGGTTGTGAGGCGGTGCGGGCGATGTTGGACGCGGCGCGGGCGCGACTTTACCGTAGGAGGCGCGGGGCCTATGATGTTGGCCAACTGCAATGGCTGACACTGAAACGCTGCTGAAACGCTGGCAAGCGGCCGGCGTCCTGGATGAGGAGACGGCTGCACGCATTCGCACGTATGAAACAAAGACCGCGGGCGAGACACCTGCGGGCTTGAAGTGGCAGGGAGTGACGGCGCTGATTCTTGGCGCCATTCTGCTGGCATGCGGCGTGGTGCTGTTTGTGTCGGCGCATTGGGACCAGATGGGGCCGGGGGCGCGCTTCGTGCTGGTACTGGCGATGGTTGCCGTCTTCCATATCGGCGGAGGACTAACGCGAGCAAACTTCGGCGGGATGAGCTCCGCACTGCATGCCGTGGGGACCGTGGCGACGGGCGCGGCGATCGCGCTGGTGGGGCAGATCTTCAACATCCAGGAACATTGGCCGGCCGCGGTGCTGCTGTGGGCGGTGGCCGGGTTGTTCGGGTGGATGCTGCTGCGGGACCAGGCGCAGCAGACACTTGCGCTGCTGCTTGTGCCTGCGTGGATTTTCTGTGAGCTCGGTTACCGCATGGAAGGCTACATTGGCGACGACATCTACATGGGCCGGCTCTTCCTGGTGTGGGCCGTCCTGTACATCACGTTCTTTCTGGATTCGCGGCGGAAAGCGGTGCAGGGAATCCTTTTCGGCGTAAGCGTGATTGGGGCGGTGACGGGCATCGTTCTGATGCTATCGGGCTGGACGTCGTGGTCGTCGCAGCAGAGTTTGATTCCGTTTGGCACGCGGGTGTGGGCGTGGATGGCGATTGCCGCGCTGCCGCTGATTGTGAGCGCATTCCACGGGCACAAGGGGCTGATTCCGATTGCCGCGGCCATTGGATTTGTGATCGCGCTGCCGTGGTGCTACCGCACCTGGACCGAGAGCTACCTGGTGAATGGAGTGAAGTCAACCTACGCGCGCAGCGAGCCTAACGTGCTGGCACATGTGCTGGTGGCGGCGTTTGCGGTGCTGCTGTGCTGGTGGGGGGTGCGGCTGGTTTCGCGCGCGCTGGTGAACCTGGGCATTGCGGGGTTCGCGGGGACCGTGGCGTGGTTCTACTTCAGCAATGTAATGAGCAAGCTGAACCGGTCGCTGGGGTTGATCGGATTGGGCGTGCTGTTCCTGGCGGGCGGATGGGCTCTCGAGAGGATGCGGCGGCGGATTCTGGCACAGATGGCGCCGGCGAAAGCGCCTCCGCAACCTACTGCGCCGGAGCTCAACGGAGGTGCGCTATGAGGATCGGACGGTTTGCGCTTTCCGGGGTGTCGGTTGCGCTGCTGGTGGTGCAGTTGGGGCTGGTCTCGACCATTGCGGCGAAGTACCTTTATCAGAGGTGGCGCTGCCCGCGGGTGTGGACGCGCGCCGCGGCTTACGATCCGGAGATGCCCATGCGCGGGCGCTACCTGAGCATGCAGCTCAAGGTGGGCGGGTGCCAGAGCACGTTACCATCGGCCAAGGAGGCTACGTTTCCGCGCGACGTGAGCGGGGCGATCAGGCCGGGGCCGTTTGTGCTGCGGCCGCACCCGGTGTACTTCAGCGCGAATCTGAAGGTGGAGAACGACCGGTTGGAGGCGATCCGCATTCAGGATCCGGAGGCGCACAGCGGAGGGCAGGAGGTTTCGGCGATGCCGGGAGCGCGCTGCGAGGATATGCGACTGGAGGCTCCGGTGGATTTCTACATTGCCGACACCGCGCAGAGCCCGATGCCGCTGAAGGCTGACCAGGAGCTGTGGATTGAGGTGACGGTGCCGCCGAAGGGACCGCCCCGGCCGATTCAGCTGGCGCTGAAGCAGGATGGGGCGTGGAGGCCGTTGGGGATGGAGTAGACGCGCGTCAGTTGATGTTCATCCCACCCTAAACGCAATATACGCGTTTAGGATGGGACAACCCGTTTTGTATCCCCCGTCGTGAGGAGGACGAAGTGAAGGAAGCCGAGAGGATGGTGAAAGAGCGGGAGCCGACCGCCCGCGAGCACTGGAAGCAGGGCGAGATGCCCATCTGCGAGATTATCAATGCAAAGGGAAAGCAGCTCGGCTTTGCGGCCAACGTGCCCTCGCGATCATTAGCAGAAACGATTGATGCCGCGTGGCAAGACGCGGCGCATCGGATCGACGGAAAGTGAGCTGATGAGGCAGCGGAGTTGGCGGAGTTGGCGGGGCTAGTGCGCGAGGTTGGCGCGCGCATTTATTTGGAAGAGTTGAGATCGGCGAGACCTTCGGGCAGAGCCATTTCGACACGCTTCGCGTTGAGGTCGATGCGGCGGAGATAACTTTTGGCGAAGGGGACGAGGATTTCGCCACGCGGGTTGCGGATGACGAGCAGCGGCGCGGCGCCTCCGGTGCGGTCGACTTCCTCGATTGTGCCGATGGGGACGGGGTCGCGGCTTGCGACATCAACAAGCGTGCAGCCGACGAGGTCGCTGATGTAGGTCTCGTCTTCGGAGAGTGCGGATCGCTGCGCGCGGGGGACGGCGACGATGAGGCCTTTGAGGGCCTCGGCGGCGGAGATGGAATCGACTCCGGCGAAGTGGAGGACGATGCCGCCTTTGTGCAGCCAGTGGTGGGTGAGCTCTGCCGGGCGAGTCTGTGGATCAACAGGCTCGGTATCCCGGGTCCCCGAATGCGAGGGACCCGGGGCACCCGCTTTTCGTACGAGGTCATCCGAGGCGATGAGCCACAACCGCCGGCGCTCGGCGAACTTGTCGGGGAAGTCGGTGAGGAGTTCGGCGAAGACTTCGCCTTTGCGTCCTTGCGGGCGGCGAATGCGGGCCAGCCAGACCCAGTCAGCAGGCGATTCCGGTGCGGTCATCTTCGCCTCCGACTTTCGCCGGGCGCAAGAGATCTCATCCTAGACTTCGTCGTCCTCTTCGAGGATGTCGAGCGTGTATCGGTGATGCAGCTTCATGCTGACCGCGCTCAGGATGGTTCGTACGGAACGCGCGGTGCGGCCCTGCTTACCGATAACCTTGCCAACGTCTGGCGCGGCGACGCGGAGTTTGAGGACAGTATTTTCTTCCCGGTTGACGGACTCCACCGCGACGGCCGCCGGCTCATCGACCAGGGCACGCGCGATTTCGCGGACCAATTCGTCTACCTGCACCATATCGACCTGGGTCATGATCTTGCACCTGACCTTCTGCATTCGGAAATTGGTGACTCTGAGTTCGTGCGGAATCGTATCACGTAACTCGGCTCAGAGCAATGGGTTGTGCGCCGGACGCGGCCAATAAATAGGGGGCCCGGCCATCGCCGAACAGGGTGAGAGGAACGGGAAAAACTCAGGCTGCGGCCGGACCGGAAACCTCAGCTGCAGGTTCGGAGGCAACGGGCGCCGGATTCTTGGTGACGAGCTTTTCGAGGATCAATGAGAGCTGCGCACCCTTGCTGCGCCAGTAGGCGATCCGCTCGTGCTTGAGATCGACCGTGGCGGGACTGGTGCGGGGATTGTAGGTGCCGACAACTTCAATGCAGCGGCCGTTGCGGGCGCGGTCCTTCTCGATGACGACGATGCGGTAGTAGGGCTGTTTGGGGGCGCCAACACGCGCCAAACGAATCATAACCACGGTGGACGGGTTCCTTTCAGGTTGCAGAGCTTTGCCGCGGACTGTTCAGGGAGCGACCCCGCGGGCACACGCGCCCGGCGCAACAACGGCCGGATAAACGGGCCCGGCCATACATGCGGCAACATCTAAGTATCGCCGAAAGCGGGGGTTTGAGGCAAGTTGACGGCAGACCGCCGGAAACGGGCCGGGCGCGTCAAAATAGCTTAGTGCCCTGTGCTCGGCCGGCCTGGCGCTCTCGGTTCGGCCGGCGTGGCGCTCTCGCTTATGATGACAAAGCTGCCTCTAGTTTCGACGGATGTTTGGAGGATGGAGGGACGATCCGGGACGCGAAAGATGAATCGTGAGTATCACAAGTGGCATTCGGGGCGGCTGGGCCGCGAGATGGAGTTGCTTCTGTTCGGCCATGCGGGACTGCCGGTGCTGGTGTTCCCCACCTCGGGCGGGCGATTCTTCGATTTTGAGGACCGGGGCATGGTGGCCGCAGTATCGGAGAAGATCAGTGCAGGCCAGTTGCAGGTGTTTTGTGTGGACTCGGTGGACACGGAGAGCTGGTACAACAGCCAGATTTCGCCGCAGCGTCGCATTGCGCGGCACATGCAGTTTGAGGAGTATTTGCTCAACGAGGTGGTGCCACTGATCCGGCTGAAAAACCAGGATGCGCGCCTGGTGGCGCTCGGTATCAGCTTCGGCGGATATCACGCGGTGAATATTGCAATGCGCCATCCCGACGTCTTCAGCGGATTTGTGTCGCTGTCGGGTACGTTCGATTTGACGGGGTTTCTCGACGGATTTTACGACAAAGATTGCAATGCGCATCTGCCGACGCATTACCTGCCGGAGATGAGCGACCGGTGGCTTCTTGACCACTATCGAAACGGTTCCTACGTGCTTGCCACGGGGTGGGACGATCACTGCCTGGAGCAGAACGAGACGATGGATCGCATCCTGAGCGCGAAGGCGATTCCGCATCAGCTCTATGTGTGGGATTCGGCGAATTCGCACGACTGGCCGACCTGGCAGCGGATGGCGCAAGTGTATTTGTGATGCCAGGGACTAAGGGACTGAGGGACTGAGGGACTAGGGGCTCGGGACTAGGGGACTCGAAGCGGATTGGGATCGTTGGAGATTCTTGAGGAGAGACGCGATGAGCCAAGTGAATCCGTACGACAAATTCCTTGATGGGCGGACGGTGGATGCGATTCTGGCAGCGACTGCGGATGCGATCGCCGGGCATCTTGGAACCATGGGATCGCAGAGGGCTAGTGAGGCGCCGGCTCCCGGCAAATGGAGCGCGGCAGAGATTGTGTGTCACCTGGCCGACTGCGAAATCGCGTTTGGATTTCGCCTGAGGCAAACGCTGGCGGAGGACGGGCCGACTGTGCAGCCATTCGACCAGGACAAGTGGGCCGCAGGCTATTCGGGGATTCCGGCCGGCGAGGCGCTGGATGCGTTTCGCGCGGCGCGGATGTGGAATCTGCGGTTGATTCGCGCGGCGCTGCCGGCAGCGGCGAACAGGCCGGTGACGCATCCTGAGCGCGGGACGATGACCTTTCAGACGATCGTGGAAACCATGGCCGGGCACGATTTGAATCACCTGGGACAGTTGCGGAGGATTGCAGGTAGCCAGTAGCCGTTAGCCTGTAGCTAGAAACACTGACTGCTGCCTTCATCCCCGGGCATGGGTTCAGCAGTTCGCAGCGACCGGCTGTTTCTCCGGGAACCATTTTGGGGAGAGCGGAGTCAAATTACATAGGATTCTTGCGCAAGAATCGCAGGCATGTTCGTTCTCATGATTGAGGACTGCGGTAGCAGCCTCGAGGAGGAGTTATGCGTTGTGTGCTTCTTGCGCTTTTGCCCGCAGTTTTTGTCTCGGCTCTCGCGGCCCAACACCCAAACAGGACCCCGGTACGGTCAGCCTCGCTTGCGGCCACTCCGGCTGCGGCTCCGAATGCGGCGCAGAGCGCCGTCAGCGATCTGCCGGTGCGCAAGGTGGTGCTTTACAAGAACGGCGTCGGCTATTTTGAACATGCCGGAACTGTGAACGGCAACCAGCGCGTGGCGATCGACTTCACGTCTTCACAATTGAACGATGTATTGCAGTCGCTCACGGCGCTCGACAGCAAAGGCGGGAGAATCAGCGCGGTCAACTACAACTCCACCACGCCGGTGGAGCAGCAGTTGAACTCGCTTTCGCTGGGGCTCAACGACAATCCGGATGTTGCCGCGGTTTACCAGGCGCTGCGCGGACAGCGGGTGGAAGTGACGGGTGCGGGCGCTCCCATGGAAGGCAGGCTCGTCAACATTGAATCGCGCACTGTAACGGACAAGAACGGCAACTCTTCAGACGATCATTATTATCTGATCGTCGAGGTGGATTCGGGAGCGCTGCGCACGGCGGAGATTACCGATGCGCTGAGCGTGCACATGCTCGATCCGTCGCTGGAAAAGCAATTTGCTTCGTACCTCGAGATCATTGCCTCGGCAGAGAACCAACAGGGACGGCACCTGACGCTGGACGATCGCGGCGAGGGCGAGCGGCAGTTGCAGGTGAGCTACATCAGCGAAGTGCCGGTATGGAAGTCCACCTACCGCATTGTTTTTCCGCAGGAGGCGAACGGCAACGCGACGGTGCAGGGCTGGGCGGTGGTGGATAACACGGTGGGCGTGGACTGGAACAACGTGCAGCTTTCACTCGTGGCGGGCGCACCGCAAAGCTTCATCCAGCCGCTATCGCAGCCGCTTTACACGCAGCGGCCGACGATTCCGATCGCCACGGTTGGCCAGAACATGCCGACAAGGCATGAGGCGGCGGAGGCGATGGCGCAAGACAGGATCGAAATGTCGGCGAAGCTGATGGCGCCGCGTGCGATGCAAACTGTAACAGTGGACGCTGCGCCGCAAGCGATGGCGGGGCCGATGTCCGCGGGAGTCATGGGCCGGCTTAAGTCTGGATCCGGCAATGGCATGATGGGTTCGGGGTTCGGTTCGGGGTCTGGCGCGGGTTATGGCGGGGGCGTCTATCGACCGTCTGACGCGATTCAGGAAGGCGACGTTTCGTCGAACGCATTCGACGACTTCTTCGAGTACGCGCTCACCCAGCCGGCGACCATCCACAAGAATGAGTCGGCGATGGTGCCCATCCTGCAGCAGGAGCTGCCGGCGAACCACGTCACGCTTTGGAGCGATACCGAGCCGCGGCCGTTGCGCGCGATCTGGCTGGAGAACAGCTCCAAGCTTACGCTCGATTCGGGCAGCTTTTCGATCTTCGAGAATGGCGAGTTTGCCGGCGAGGGGCTGCTCGATCCGATCCATCCTGGCGAAAAGCGGCTGCTGTCGTATGCGGTGGACCAGGCGGTGAAAGTGCGCCGGGGCGGATCGTCGGATACGCGCACGCTGCGCCATATCGCCATGCACCAGGGGGTGATGGTGGAAACAACGAGCGAAGTTACGGACAGCGCGTATACCGTTAACAACGCCGCCGATGAAAAGCGCGACGTGGTCGTCGAACATGCGCGGCAGCCCAATTCGGAGCTCACCTCCGACACGAAACCAGCCGAGACCACGGCCTCGGCCTATCGGTTCCAGGTTGGCGTTGAGCCGCACCAGTCGGCCGATTTGCACGTAACCGAACGCACCAACTTGTCTGAAAAGATTCGCATTGGACCGCAGTTCAACAATGGCGACTTTTTGATGACGATCGGCAAGTATTCGCCTGAGCTCGAGGAAAAGCTGCGGCCGGCTATCGATGCCCAGACTGCTTTGGCGGATGTGAACCGGAAGATTGTTGAGAATGACGAACACCAGAAGGCGCTGGCCGATGACGAGACGCGCGACCGCGACAACCTGACCGCATTGAAGGGCAACGACGCCGCGAAACGCTTTGTGGACGAACTGAACAAGGCGGAAGATCAGTTGCAGACAGCGCGCAAGGAGGAAGCCGATCTCGAAAAGCAGCGGGATGCGGCGCGGGCGCAGCTGGACAGCATTATCGCGAAGCTTTCGTTCGACACAGATCTCGACGTGGTGACGTCGAAGAGCAACTGAGAGAGCCGGGAGCCAGTAGCTGGTAGCCGGTAGCTTGTAGCTTGTGGCTTGCTGTTTGTGGCCCATCGCTTGGAGCCTCACGTCAAGAGCTAGTGGTTGCGGGCTCCGGGCTGCGGGCTTTGGGTTGTAAGCTGTTCTCTGACGACGGTGCTATGAAAAAGATCGGCATACTGTTTGGGGTGGAGAATAGCTTTCCGAGCGCGCTGGTGGAGAGGATCAACACCAGGCATCCCGACGGCATTCAGGCGGAGTTTGTGCTGACGGGCGCCGTGAATTCCGGCGCCGCCGCGGGTTACGCCGTGATCATCGACCGCATTTCGCACGACGTTCCGTTTTATCGAGCGTTTCTGAAGCATGCGGCGCTGAACGGAACGACCGTGATCAACAATCCGTTCTGGTGCTCGGCCGATGACAAATTCTTCAACTACACGCTGGCGGCGCGCGTTGACGTGGCCGTTCCGGCTACGGTGCTGCTGCCGCACAAAGCGCTTCCCAACGACACTTCAGACAAATCGATGCGCAACCTGGAGTATCCGCTGGATTGGGACGGCGTGTTTGCGGCGATCGGCGGGCACGGGTTTATGAAGCCGATCAATAGCGGAGGATGGCGCAACGTGTATGAGGTGCGCGGGCGTGAGGAGTTCTTTCGCGCTTATGACCAGTCGCGTGATTTGTGCATGGTGTATCAGAAGGCGATTGAGTTTACCGAATACTTTCGCTGTTGCGTGGTGGCGCAGAAGGTGCGCGTGATGACCTACAATCCGCGGCTGCCGCACGCCGAGCGCTACATGCAGAGTCATGTGCGGGCGACGACGTTCCATGCCCGGCGGCTTTTGAAGCGGATGGAAGAGGATGCGCTCAAGCTTTGCCGCGCGCTTGGCTATGACTTGAACACCGTGGAGTTCGCGGTTGAAAACGGAATCCCCTACGCGATTGATTTCATGAATCCCGTGTTCGACGCGGATGTGAACTCGGTGGGTGAGCAGCACTTCGAGTGGATTGTGGAGCAGGTTGCTGATTTGGCGATTGCCAGGGCGAGGAGCGGGCGGAAGACGGCGGGGTTGCGCTGGCCGGCGCTTGAGGGTGCGGGGAGCGGAAGATCGAAGGGCGGCAAGCGGGGTTAGCGGGATCTAATGGGGTAAAACCGCGACGAATCGAAGCGTAGATTGGGGACGTTCGCGCGGTTATGGCCAGCGTTGATCCTGCATCGTCAAATGCAACCGCAGATCCTTCGACTCCCTCTCGCATCCCTTCACTTCGTGAAGGGATGCGTTCGGTCGCTCAGGATGACAGGCCGAAAAGGATGGGATGCCGGTCTGCGGCGGTGGTGACGCGGTTATTTTGAGCTGGTGGCAGGCATCGCTTCGCGCATGCGCTGCTCTGCATCGGCGGGCCAATAAGCGCAACCGAGCTCGAAGAAGATTGTCGTGTAGGGAATGGTCAGCTCCGATTTGATGATGAGCACGCGAAAGACCTGGGAGACCTGGTCGAGTTTGGCGATGATCTGCTCGTGCAGCATGGTTGCTTTGTTGGCGTTTTTGAGCAGGTCATCCAACTGGGAGCGGTAGCGCGTGACGCCGGGCGCGTCTTTCTCGGCGACAAATTGCAATTCCTGGTCAAGATAAATATTGGCGCGAACGTGGCGGCTCGCGTTCACGGCATCGAGCACTTTGCGGGCGACCTCGAGTTGACCGGCGCCGGAGACGAGGGTTTCGATGCCGGGCTTGGACTGGGCCGGATAGGCGGAGTCGGCAACGACGATCCAGTTGCGATGCCCATAAAGGGGAAGCGTCGTATCGAGTTGGCGTTCCCAGTCCAGTTTCGTGAGTCTCGGAGTAGCGGCCATTTCGAGTCCTCGTTTCCAATCTATCGCAACTCTTCGTCGGCGCACACGGCGACCTTGCCGCATTTTCCGGAGGCCATGAGCGCATAGGCTTCGCCGGCGCGCTCCAGCGGAAAACGGTGAGTGATGATGTCGGCCGGATGCAGGTTCCAGCGGACAAGGCGCTCCACAAGCTCTTCCATGAGCCATGTGGAGGTGACCCAGGAACCGAAAAGCGTTTTCTGGTCGTGGATTATGTCGGGCGACGGGTTGAACTCGACGCGCCCGCCTTCGCCGAGGAAAACGATTTTGCCCCACTTGCGCGTGGCGCGGATGGCCGTGGCGCGAGCGGCATCGTTGGCGGAGCAGTCGATTGCACGCTCCACGCCGAGGCCGCCGGTGAGGTGTTTGACCTGGGCCACGTTGTCCGGACCGGAGGCGAGAACTTCGTCGCAAAGGCCGAGATCTTTTGCTATCTTCATGCGCTCGGCCACGACGTCGATGCCGAGGATTTTTTCGGCGCCGAGCTTGCGGCAGAGCGCGGCGGTGGCAAGGCCTACGGGGCCGAGGCCGGTGATGAGCACCGCGTGATTGCCGTTAATGCCGATTTTTTCAAGGCCTTCGTAGACGGTGCCGAAGCCGCAGGCAACCTGGGCGCCATCGGCGTAGGAGAGCGAGTCGGGTAGGGCGATGAGATCTTTTTCTTCGGCCACCATGTATTCGGCCATACCGCCGTCGCGCTGCCAGCCGTAGGCGCGGCGATACTTTTCGCTGGTGCAACTGATCATGTAGCCGCGCCGGCAGTCATTGCAGACGCCGCATCCGGAGATGTGGTAGACGATGACGCGGTCGCCGACTTTGAAGCGGCGGCAACCTTCGCCCGCGGTAACGACCTGGCCCGACGGCTCGTGGCCGGCGATGACGCCCTGATAGCCCTCGGGGCCCTTGCCGAGATGCTCGTGATAGATGCAGCGGATATCAGAGCCGCAGATGGTCGAGGCTTTGACGCGCAAAAGAACTTCGGCGTGGCCGGGCTGCGGGACGGGCACCGTGCGCATCTCGACGGTGGAGTTGCCGGGGAGATAAGCGGCGGTCATGGTGGCTTGCATTGTGATTGCTCCCGGTTGCTCACTTCCTGTGATTCCCACCCTAAACGCAAAAAGCGCGTTTAGGATGGGGCACCCAGGGTCTACGGCGAGGTGATTTCGCCGTTCGGGTCCCAGAGATCTTCCCAGGTTTGGCCATCCTTCCACAAGAAGACCTGGCCCTTGATCAAGCGGCAATTGCGGTCGATGGCGGCGATGGCGCTCATTTCGTCGTCGGTGAGAGGCTCGAGAAGAACGCCCTCAAGATTTTCGCGATAGTGATGCGTCGAGAAGGGAATCGGTGTCTGGCCGCGCTGAACGGCCCACTTGATGCACACTGCTGCGGGATGAATCCGATGGCGCATGGCGATGCGCACGATAACGGGATCGTCGGTGGGCGCAGTGTCGGTGGGGGTGCGATCGCGTTCGGGACGGCCGGGCGAGCCGATGGGGCAATAGCCGACGGGCTGGATTCCGTTATCGAGCACGAAGCGGAACAACTCCGGCTGCTGGAAGTGCGGGTGCAACTCCATTTCATTGACCGCGGGCTTGATGCGGGCGTCGCGCAGAACGAGCCTGAGTTTGGGTATGGTCATGTTGGAAGTGCCGATGTGCCGGACGAGCCCCAGGTCGACAAGCTCTTCCATCTTGCGCCAGGTCCGCATGAAATTTTCATGGATGTAGGGGCGTGCGTCGGGGCTGCGCGAACTGACATCGCATCCAGGCGGATGGAAGTTGGGAAACGGCCAATGCACGAGGTAAAGGTCGAGGTAGCTGAGGCGCAGATCGGCGAGGGATTGGCGGCAGGAGGCGATGACCTGGTCTTCGCCGTGCTTGTCGTTCCAAAGCTTGGAGGTGATCCAAAGATCCTCGCGCTTGATGCCGGTGCGAAGAATCTGATCGAACGAAGCGCCGATGGCTGCCTCATTGGCGTAAACCGAAGCGCAATCAAAATGCCGATAGCCTACGGCGGCCGCTCCTTTGACGGCTTCGGCGATCTCGCTGGCAGAGACGTGATCGGAGCCGAATGTGCCGAGGCCGATAGCCGGCATGGTGGCGCCAGTGAAGAGCTTTCGTTGCGGAATGGCGGCCGGATCGAGGGAAACGGACGCCTCGGGATTTGACATATGCGATTGGCTTTCTCGTGGTTAAGTTATCGCTAACTTTGCGGAAGAATACAGAGTGCCTGCGGAACGTGTCAACGGCGGTTCCATTCTTGCTGCGGTTTGAGTGAGCAGATCGCTCGGCCAGGCAAAACAGGCTGTAAGATACACTGGCGCGTGAGCACAGCCGGCAATTCATTGGCTAGCACGGGTCCTGCGCGCGTGGAGTGGCGGCCTACAGTGAACCCGTGGATGGTCGCCCTGAGCGTGATGCTGGCGACCTTCATGGTGGTGCTCGATTCCTCCATCGCCAACGTCGCTTTGCCGCATATTGCAGGCAGCTTGTCGGCTTCGACCGACGAATCGACCTGGGTGCTGACCAGCTACCTGGTTTCGAATGCCATCATGCTGCCGGCCTCGGGGTGGATCGCGAGGCGCATCGGGCGCAAGCGGCTGCTGATGATCTCGATTCTTGTTTTCACCGTTGCGTCGATGATCTGCGGAGCATCGCTCAGCATGCCGATGCTGATTGTGGCTCGCGTGCTGCAGGGCGCGGGGGGCGGGGGAATGCAGCCGCTGGCGCAATCGATCCTGCTGGAAAGTTTTCCTCCCGATATGCACGGCAAGGCGATGGCCGCTTATGGCGTGGGCATCGTGGTGGCGCCGGTGATCGGGCCCACGCTGGGGGGATGGATCACGGACAGCTACTCCTGGCGCTGGATTTTCTACATCAATTTGCCGGTGGGGCTGCTGGCTCTTTTCATGGCCAATCTCTACATCGAAGATCCTCCGTATCTTCGCCAGGTGTTGCGCGGAGGCATCGACTTTCTCGGTTTTGGGATGATGGCCGTGTGGCTGGGCACCATGCAACTGGTGCTGGACAAAGGCCAGGAGGCGGACTGGTTCGAGGCGACATGGATCTGCTGGCTGGCTGCGGTTTCGGTGGCGGCGTTTTTGGGATTTGTTGCCCGCGAACTGATGCGCAATGATCCGATTGTGCAGTTGCGCGCGCTCGCAAACCGCAATTTCTGCATGGGCACGGCCATCACGGGGCTGTATGGTGTGGTGCTCTACGGCGTGACGGCGCTGTTGCCGCTTTTTCTGCAGACTTTGCTTGGCTACTCGGCACTGGACAGCGGCCTGGCGGTGAGCCCGCGGGGACTGGGGTCGATGATCGCCATGGTTGTGGTTGGAACATTGGCCAGCCGTTTCGACAGCCGTTTTCTGCTGGCGCTTGGGCTGGGAATTTTCGGAATCTCGGCGCTCGAGCTGGCCAGTTTGAACCTTGATATTTCGATGGGCTCGGTGGCGTGGCCGAACTTCTTTAATGGATTTGGCGGCGGGTTTGTTTTTGTGCCGCTGACCACGCTTGCCATGGGCCGGCTGCGCAAGCAGGAGATTGGCAACGCGGCCGGGATTTACAACCTGGTGCGCAATCTGGGAGGGAGTATCGGCATCTCAGCGCTGACTGCTTTTCTGGAGCGCGGCTCGCAGACGCACCAGAATTACCTGGGAACTCACCTGACGGCGGGCAGTCCGGTGGCGACGGCGACGCTGCAGGGCCTGACGGCGAGGTTCGCGCAGGGTGGGGCCGATGGCGTGACCGCGCATCGCGAGGCGCTGGGCGCAATGTACGGAAGCCTGCAACAGCAGGCATCGCTCATGGCCTACGCGGATAACTTCCGACTGCTCGGGTATCTCTCGATTTTATGTATTCCGCTGGTGCTGCTGCTGGCGCGCCCGCAGGCTGCAGCAGAGGCGGGTGGCGGGGTGATGGGCGAGTAGAGGCCGCGCATTCAACGAAGCGGAAGTGGGACGCTGTTCAACGCGTGGAGGGAACTGCAACGGGAAAAATTTATGCCTCGGCGCGGACGAGGAGGCTGGTGATGTTGTCGTGGCCGCCTGCCTTATTGGCGGCTGCGACCAATCGCGTGCACAACTCATCGAGCGGCGCGCCAACCAGCAAGAGCGATTCAATGAGTGGATCGGACAGCTCCCGGGTAAGGCCGTCGGAGCAAAGCAGAAAGAGGTCGCCGGGCTCCGCTTCCAACTCGAAGACGTCGGGTGTGACGACGTTCTGCGTACCGAGGGCGCGGGTGATGACATTGCGCAGCGGCGAGCGCTGCGCTTCAGATTGGCTCATGCGCCCCAAGCGGATCTGTTCCTCAACCAGCGAGTGGTCGATGGTGATTTGCTCAAGGTGCGAGTTACGGAGGCGGTAGCCGCGGCTGTCACCGACGTTGAGCAGCCACGCGCGGCGTTCTTCGACGAGAAGGACGACAAGCGTGGTCCCCATGCCGCTCAGCTTCTGGCTGCGCTCGGCGCGGGAGAAGATGGCTTGATTGGCGGCGGCGACGGCCTGTTCTGCATCAGCCGGAAGCGGATTGGTTCCAGCGCGCTGGGTGAGCAGCCGCATGACTTCGTCAACGGCCAGGGAACTGGCGATTTCGCCGGCAGCGGCGCCACCCATGCCATCGCAAACTACGTAAACGCCATGCTCGGCGGAATAGACGAATGCATCTTCGTTCGAAGCGCGCTTGCGGCCGCGGTCGGAAACCGCCGCGGCGGTGTAGTGGAGGACTGCCGTCGACAAAGAAAACCCCCGCCGCTCAGTGTACCGAAAGACCGGGGCCGTGGGAAAAAGAGGGGTGTGGAAGAACAGGGGCAGGGACTAGGGATTAGGGATTAGGGAACAGAGGCTCGGTGCGCTTAATGGTGGGCGGGGGTGGAGGGCGTGGGGAGAGATGGGGGGTCGGGCAGGTCGAAGACCTGGATCCCGCCACCGTTGATCAGGGCGACGCGACGGCCTGAGGGAGAGATGGCGACATTGCCGCCGGCATCGAAGATGGGGCTCAGTGGCGAGACCAGCGTGATATTGCCGTCGGCCGCGTTGAAGACGGTGACAGACTGTTCCCTGATGTCGTCAGCGTCCATTGGCGAATAGGAGTTGATGGAATGAGTGGCGTCGAGAGTTGCCCATGCGAGGCGCGAGCCGTTGACGGCAACCGTGAGCTGCGGCCATATTTCAGTGGTTGGAGCGCCTGCGACCCAGAGCGTTCGGCCGGCAGAGGTCATCGCGATGAGCTTATTTTCCTTCTGCGGGCCGCAGCCGGTGACCAGGATTTCCTGCTCGGAGACAAAGGTGTCGTCGGGCTCGCAAACGGAATCGACGCTTCCCAACATCCTGGTGCCGCCGGCGAAGTAGTTCATGTCGAGGGTCCACTGCGATCCCTTTCCGCGCAGGTTTTCGAGGTAGCCGAGGGAGTTGATGGGCAGATGGACGGCGGCGCGTACACGGCTGACGAGCATGACGTGGCCGGATTTGCGCTGCAGGATGCGGAGGACGAACTCGGGCGGCGCGCCACCGGCATCGGAGGAGTCCTGATCGGATGCGTCGCCGGATGCAGGCGCGGACGAGGCGCCGGACTGGCCGATCGCGGACGCTGTGACAGATTTCTGCGGAGCGGGCACCGGTTCGCGTGAGTTGGTGACGAGGAATTGCTGCGAGGGATCGAGCTCAAGCCAAAGGAGCGAACCGGGGAAGTCGAGGTAGGGCTTCAACGCGAGCGTAGCGTCGCCCTCTGAGAGGCCGTTGCGGTCACGCAGCAGGAAGTGGCCGTTGGCAAGCATCCATAGATAGCGCACACGGTCGTGGACGGTCCATGAGGACTCGGCTTCAATCGCGCCCTTGGGCAGAGTGAGCACCACGGCGCGAATTTCGCGCTCATCGGTTTCGGCGTTGTTGCCTGCTTCACGATGCAGCAGGCCGGGAACGCGGAAGGTGAAGAGCAGCCGGGTTTCATCGATGAAGTCGAGTGAGACGAGGGCGTTTCTGGCACCTAGGTAGATGGCTCCGGGCGCTGTGAATCCCAGCGGGTCGATGGGAATGGTGATCGTAGGGGTCAGGGAAGGCTTGTCGGGAAATCGGCTGATGAGGTAGCGCTCTTTGACCGGCGGGGATTGCGGGGCAGGTGCGTCAACGGCTTGCGAGGCAGCGATGGGCGCGGTGAGGGCAACAGCCCAGGCCATGGCCAGAGCGAATGGCGCGCGGCAGGTACTGGCCCTGCGGTCATCAGCGGCCCTCACAATTCGGCGCACGATCCTCATCGAAGAGTATTCTCGCCGATGCGGCCATGGCGCTGGAAGTCTCGAGGGCTCACCGTTGTGCGAGAGTAGAGAAGACATGGCACAGGACGCTGCGAACGCGCGATTCAGGCTGCTGGGTTACGGCGCGTGTGCGCTGGCCGGGACGCTGTGGGGCACTGGATTTTACTGGGGCCGTCTCGCGCTCAACGAGATGAGCGTGGAATCGATGGTGCTCTACCGATTTCTGTTTGCGTGCCTGGGCATGCTGCCGGTGATGCTGGTGCGGCGCGTGCGGCTGACGGGCGGCGAAATGCGCTTGCTGTTGCTGGCTGCGCTGTTCGGCATTCCGATCCAATTTCTGTTGCAGTTTCACGGGCTGGTGCTGACCACGGTGAGCCATGCCTCGCTGATGGTGGGAGCGATGCCGGTGCTGCTGGCCGCTGCCGCCGCGATGTTTGCGGGAGAGCGCCTGGAAGGGATTGGCTGGCTGGCGCTTTGCGGGTCCACGGCCGGCGCGGCGATGGTGGTGCTGGGCGGCAGCAGGGCAACCACCGGGAACGAGACGCCTTCGCTCGCGGGCGATCTGCTCGTGATCGCTTCGCTGATTGTTGCGCTGGCATGGATTCTGCTGAGCAAGAAGCTGATGGAAACGCATAGCCCGCCGGTGGTGACGGCTTACACCATTTACTCGGGGACTGTGATGCTGGCTGCATGGATCTTCGGCTCTCACCTGTTTGCGCCGTGGACGCATGAACAGGTGCAGGCTATTCCATTTGCACATGTGAGCGTGACGGCGTGGGTGGCTCTGGCGATCAGCGGCGTGATGTGCACGGCGACAACGACGCTGCTGTGGAACTGGGGGATCCACCATGTGCCGGCATCGCGCGCGGGAGTGTTTTTGAATATTGAGCCGGCGCTGGGTTCGGTGCTGGGCGTGGAACTTCTGGGCGAAAAACTGGGGCCGTACGCATGGCTGGGAGGCGCACTGATTCTTGCGGCGGCTATCACGCTCACGGCGCGGGGACGTGAGGTGGAGCCGGCGGTGATTCTGGAGTGAGCAGGGACTAGGGAACAGGGAACAGTCCTGTTCTCTGATCTCTGGTGTGCTGTAGCATCTTTTGCATGGAACAGGCTGCATCGCCGTCGCCCGCCGAACAGGTGCCTGTTCCCACGCGAAGCAAAGGGCGCGACTGGATCGAGATTCTCGTTGCGTACGGGTTGATTCTGGCTGTGGAGTGGACGCCGCGGCCGACGCAACGCGTGCTGTGGGTGATCGCCGTGCTCGGCGTCGCGCTGATTGTCTGGCGATCGTTCGACGGCTGGAGGGCGATGGGCTTTTGCGCGGCGAACTTCGGGCGATCGTTATGGATTGCGGGCGCGGCGCTGCTGTTGGCCGTTACAGCTCTGGTGATTGCGGCTAAAGGGCATACGCTTTTGCTGCCGGACGGCGTGCTCGCTTTCGTCGAAACGTATTTTGCCTATGCGATCTTCAGCGGCGTGCAGCAGTTCCTGTTGCAAGGCGTCTTTTTGCTGCGGTTTCTGCGCGTGATTCCGAGGCCGACGCTCGCGGCGCTAACTGCTGCGTTATTTTTCGCGTCGGCGCACGTGCCCAATCCCGTGCTTGTGCCGCTGACGTTGATCTGGGGATTTGCGGCGTGCCTGCTGTTTCTCCGCTATCGCAACATCTATCCACTGATGATCGCGCACGCGATTCTGGGGATTACGATCGCCATGACGGTTCCGGGTCCGGCCGACCATAACATGCGCGTGGGGTTGGGGTACCTGACGTACAGCCGCCACCACGCGCGTCACCTTCAGAGATTCGGCCGGCCAAAATTCTTACGAATCGACCACAGAGTATTTGCGGGGCAAGAAAGCGCTCGTCCCAGGAGCTAAGCGCTAGCGCAGCCATAGCGACCAGATGGTGTCGACCGTGGCGTGGGTGACGGCCGATGCGCCGACGCGGCGGTCGCGTCGCCAGGCGCGGCCGTAGAAGATGCCGGCGATGGCGGCGAGCAGAACATATCGCCAGTTGAAGCTGGTGGTCTGCTTGTTGAAATGCGCGAGTCCGAACAGGCATGCGGTCAGGAATAATGCGCCATAACGCCCGATGCGTTTTTCGAGCAGATTTTGCAGCCAGCCGCGAAAGAAAAGCTCTTCAGGAACGGCGACGAAGAAAAAGGTGAAGATCCAGGCGAAAGCCAACCGTCCGAGCCCCGGCCATTCGCTGTGTATGTGCAGGAAGGCAAGCCACAAGCCAAGAGCCAGCGCGATGGGCGTGTAAAACACTACTTCGCGGAGACCGATGGCGAGGTCTTTGAAGCGAAGGCGCAGGTCGAAGCCGGTTCCGTGGAGCCGGCGGATGAGAACGAAGCCGTAGATACCCGCATCGAGAAGAAGAATCTTGTTGAAGATGGCCAGGTGCGGCGGCCAGGCGCCCTCAAACCAGCGCAGATCGACGGCGAGGCAGAGCACGATGAGAACCAGGTAGTCGAGCCAGTGGCCGTGCTGGCCGAGATCGGAACGCGCGGCCTGCCACAAGAGCGCGGCGATGATGGCGGGAAGACCGGCATACAAGGCGAACCATTCCCAACGGAAGATGCCGGCGCCGCAAGCGACGAGCAAGTAGGGGACGGACAGGAGAGCGGGAGAGGTGAGCCGCGCCCACAGCGGAAGAGCCTGCACGCGAGTGGCGGCCGCCTGCGGAAAAAACGCAAAGGTCAAAAACGGAATGAGGGTGAGAACGGCGGCGACCAGGTTGGCGGGAGTAACGAAATGCATCCACTCCATCGTGTTCATGATGCGCCTAGGTCTCGAAGGACAACTGAGATGAGGAGAAGATCGGCGCGGAAGGCTTAGGCTCTGAGGCGAGTTCGTACACAAGCCGTTCGAGGACGAGGCGCTTGTCGGGCGGGGAGGAGCGGAGCTCGAGATCGGCGCGGGCGACGAGGCGCAGCGCGCGTGTGAGGTCGCGGCGGCTCTTGTAACGGCGGGCCTGGCGGATGAGATCGTCGGCGGCGAAAGGCGGCATGCGAAAGCCCTGCCACAGCGCCTGCCAGATAGCGCGCGAGTCGCGCACATTTTTCTCGAGAATGACCAGCATCTGCCGGAAGGTGCGGGCCAGCATGTAGAGATGGCCGATGGCGGAGTCTTCGCCGGCATCGGAGCTGTTGAGAAGGCCATGCAAGAGGGCGAGCGCGCGCACGCGATCACGAGCGCTGATGGCGTCAGTGAGCTCGTAGAGCGAGCGCTGCTTGGCGGCGAGCACCAATGTTTCCACGTCGCCCAGGGTGATTTTTCCGCGGCCTGAAGCGTAGAGCAGAAGCTTTTCGAGCTCGGAGGAGACGAGCATCATGTCGGCGCCCAGCGCGTCGACCAGCTCGCGCGCGGCGTCGGAGTCCAGGCGCAGGCCCGACTCCTGTGAGGTATTGACAGCCCAGCGCATGGCATCTTCCTCGTTGACGCGGGCCAGCTCGACCATGCCGCAATGCTCGCCCAGCGTTTCGCTGAGGCGTTCGAAGCGGTTCTTGTCGTCGAGCTCCATGCGGCGAGCGTCGGAAGGGATGCGCAGGAAATCGGCGATGAATAGAAGGAGCGCTTGCGGATTGGGCGAGCGAAAGTAGCGATCGAGCGCGGCGAATTCTTCCTTCTTCGCGCCGCGCGTGTAGAGCTGGCGCACATTGCGGATGAAGATCACCTGGAAGGGCGCCATCAGGGAGGGCGTTTGCGCGCGGTCGAGCACTTCAAAGATGGAGGTGGTGGCAAGGTCGAGATCGGAGAGGCAAAAGTCACGGAGATCGGAGGGGACGAAGGCTTTGATGACCGCGGCGCGGCAGCGGTCGAGGAAGAAGATCTCATCGCCGGCCAGGACGTAGCCGGATCTCAGCTTGTGGGTGCCCGCGGCGGCAGCCTCAATCTCCGCGACGAAGCGCGAGACGGCTGCGAAACCGGGACCTGAGCGGGAGGCGTTCAAGAGTTCCGCTCCGATGTAGCGCGCAGAGATACCGGATTTCTCATGCGGCTCCAGAATACAGTTCTCCAAGGCGCGTGGCCAGCGCGGAAATCAGGGCAGGAATCAAGAGATACGCGGCTGCGAAGGCGGAATCAATGTGCGGCGTGCGCCGTTTCTTCGCCGGATGATCGCTTGGCCGCAGCGGGATACGAGATTTCGAATTGGCTGATGACCACGCTGTTTCCGAAGGGAACGGAGCCCGTCCATGCAACGCCTGCGCCGCCGAACTTGCTGGGATCGATGGTTCCTTCGAGTGACAAAGTGTCTCCGTCGGTGGTGTTGGATCCCTTGGCGGTGAATTTCGTGCCGGTGATCGTGAGCACGATTGAGGTGTTGGGCTTGAAGACGCCGGTGAGCTGCTGCTGGTCGTTTACCGGGTGACCGATGCCGTCGACGACCTGGTAGAGCTGGAACATGCATTTATCGGCGGCCTGGATGGTGCGCCAGAAGCGCAGCGAGTAGCCGTTGCGGGTGCGCGGGTCGTATTTGATGAAGATGTCGGCCTTCTGATTGCGCGGTCCGGCGTTGTCGTCGGGCGAGCCGGCGATACCGAAGCCCTGGCCGGCGGTCTTCTCGGGAGTGAGGACGACTTTCACCCGCATGTCGCTCGTTGGCGCGTCGTTTTGGTAGAGAAGCTGCGCGCCTTGCAAGGCAATGCGCAGGCCATAACCATTCACGAAATTGTCGCCGACGGAGGAGGTCCAGTTTCCCAGCACTGTCCACATGCCGCTGACGTAATCACTGTCGGAGGTTTCGACAAAGTTGCGGAAGTTGGGATTGATGTTTTTCCTGGTTTCGGATGAGTTGATCGCCTTTGCAGAAACAGCAACGGTTTCGGGGCCGGGATCGCTGATGTTGTGCTTGGGGCGGATGGCGACTTCAATGTATTTGCCGACGAAGCCGGGCGTCAGCGTGAGCTGCCGCAGCGGCTGATCGCCGCGACTGACGGCCACCTCGCGCCGCATGGAGCATTGCGCATCTTTGCAAATGTACCAGTCGATGAGGGACTGGTCGATGAGGGATTGATCTGGGCGCCCGCCGAGATTGAGAGCGTAAGAAACGGCGATTTGACCGTTGGCGGGAGGCTGGAGTTTGGGGCTGCGCGTGAAGGTGGGCGGAGCGATATAGGCGGGCTCGACGTAGATGTGCGAGGTGACGTAAAAGCCGTTCGCAGCGGTGGCGCGGACGGTAACGTATTGGGCGTGGTTGGTGGAGTTCCAGCCGCTGACCATGGTGGTTGGTCCGCTGGTGTCGCTGAGCTTAATGAGATTTGAAGTGGTGGACCAATGGATGGGTGTGCCGGAGGCGCGAGCGGGCTGGACGCTTGCCTTGAGCGTGACGACAGCGTTTGCATCTGGCTGGAGGTGGCCGCTCATGACCGCGTACTCCGGTCCGGTGCTGCGGATCGAAGCGTTGCCGGGCGGTTCGGTGTTGGCGAACGGGTCGCCGGGTTGAGCGGCGGGACGATGCTCACCGATTCCCGGAGGGTACGTTGCCGCCAGCGCCATGCGGAAGACGTCGCTGCCGTCGTTCTCGTATTTAGCGCGGACGCCGGCGGGATCCCAGTCATCGACCTGACCGTTCGGTGTGGCGCGTAGCAGATTCCATGGATTGAAGGCGCGGGCCTCTTTCGCAGTGAGCTCGCGCGACAATGTGAAGGTGTGAGGGCCGAGGATGCTGTCGTAGATGACGGCGGGCTTGCCGCTCGCGTCCTTCGTCTCATAGGTGAGCGAGTAGAGATTTTGCCGCACGGGTGCTTTCCAGACCATCCATGCTACGGGAGATTTTGGCGTGTTGACGGGCATGGTGCAATAGATAAGCGCGACGGGATTGCGAAAGCCTTTGTAGAACTCCAGGCCGCGCGCTGCTTTGAAAACGGTGTTGATGAAAGCGATTCCCGAGGACGACATGACGCCGTTGCCGGTGGGGAAATACACTTCGGAATCTTCCCAGACGCCGGTGTTGCCGCCGCCGATGAAATCGTCGGTGCCTTCGACATAGACATTGGTGAAGTAGGAGCGAGTGGTGCGGATGAACAGGGTGTCGAGGCGGCCGAGAAAGGCGACGTGCGAATAGACGTACTTGTCCCCATCGGCCTGCAGAGCCACGGCCTGCGTGATGACCGGCGAGCGCATCTTGAGGTCTTTTGAAGCATCGCCGGGATAGTCGTAGTCGAGATTGCAGTAGTTCACCAGCGTGAGATTCATCATGGTGAAGCCGGTGGCGTTGACCATGAAGATGTAGCCGTTGTTCGACGCGCCTTCCTTGTTGCCGCGGTTGTCGGCGAGGACCACGTTGCGGCGGTCGTTGGTGAGGCCGAGCAGCGTGATGTAGTTCTTGGTGATGGTCATGCTCGCTTCGGTTTCGCCGCCGCGGAGAAAGTAGACGTCGGGCTTGATGCCGATCACGGTCGGGTGGTCGGGCGTGCCAGCGGGCGCGACGGCGTAGGCTGCCTGGAGAGTCCTGAACTTTTTCTGCGCGGGGTCATCCTGCGACAGGGAACTGTCGACGAGGTAGTCGTAAGCATAGGCTTGGGTATCGAAGGGGACGCCGGTATAGCCGTTGTAGGGCTCGCCGCGCATGTTGTCCCGCGCGCGCACGGTGGGGCCGGCGAAAACGATCATGAATAAAGCGAAAAGAACTCCCCAACGGCCGCGATGGTTCTTCATGGAGTCACCTCGTTTTCGTGGTCAGACCACCCGGCAAAACGATAGTGGGGCCGCAGCGGGAATGTCAATTCAAGAATTCCGGGGCACAAATTCCGGCGTTTCAGGTGGAGTCGGTCAGAAACCTTCAATCACGTCAGCGACAAGTTGCCGGGCAAAGTCTCGCGACAGGCGTTGCAGGGCGGCGGGATCTTCCTGAAGGAAAGTAGGCAGATTGGTGGTGGACTGGTATTGCTGGCGGAAGACGTAGTTGTTGTTCCGGTAGAGAACTTTGCCGTCTCTGGCGTTGAGCGTGACGGACGCCACGATGGTGATGATGAAGCTTGACGACTGCTGCGTGGCGACGTTGTAAGTGAGCGGCACGGTGGATTGCTTGAGGATGGTTCCGTGCAGCACGGCGTCGGCATCGGCGGCATCTTTGGAGACGATGCGAAAGTGGGTGCGTGCCGCGAATTCCTGAATGACCGCTTCGGTCATCGCAGTTTCGGCGCCGCTTGAGTCAGCGTGGGTGGCGAAAACCGGCACGGCAAGCGTCTTTACATCGGGAGGCAGATGCGTGGCAGCGCCCAAAGTGTGGTAGCCGCAGCCGGTGACGGCAGCGAATAGCGCCGCAAGCCCCAATGCAAAGAATCGGCGAGTCATGCTCAACCCAGTATAGAAGCGCGGAGCATTGGAAGAACGAATGCCGCTGCGGGTCTGCGCGCGCGGGTCGTTGCCGAAGGTCAGAGGTTTTTCCGAAAATGGACGCATCGGTCGACAACTTCAAATCCCAGCGCGGCGTGCGCGCGGTCTGATCCGACTTCAGTGATCAGCGCGTCTGAAGCCATCTCGGTGCAGCCCTGCGCCCGGGCCCAGTCCTCGGCTGCTCGCATGAGGGCGCGGCCGATTCCGCGTCCACGGTGCCCGGGGCCGACAAACCATCCCTCGACAAAACCAACCGCATGCGCGGTGTCGCAGCCGTCGGCGTGTGAGCGCAGACCGGCATCGAGAAAGCCGACCAGTGCTCCGTCTTCGCTTTGCGCGACGAAGACGACTGCCGGAAGGGTGCCGGACATTCCTGTGGACATGACGGCGTCGAGTTCCTGCGCTTGCTCCTCAACGGAGCTGCCAGGCCATAGCTGTGTGCGCATCGCGACGATCTGATCCCGATCGCCCTTCTTCGCCAGCCGAACAGTATGCATCACGCGCCTCCGTTTCTTAAACCCACGCTGTCGCCAGTCTGCCCAGCCCGGGCGACGGCAGCTTGAGGCCGTCGGCCGGCCCGTCTCCACGATTCGCAGTGTAAACGAGTACTTATACTGGAAAGAATGACGGCGCCATCCCAGGATTCCTCTTCGACCAGCGCGTTGCCGCGCTGCATTGTGCTTACGGGTTTCATGGGCTCGGGCAAGACGACAGTGGGCCCGCTGGTGGCGCGGCGGCTGGGCTGGAGTTTTGTGGATGTAGACGATGTGATTGCGGCCGAGGCGGGCTGCACGATTCCGGAGCTCTTCCGCCGGGACGGTGAGGCAGCTTTTCGCGAGCGGGAGCGGGCGACGATTGCGCGGCTGGCCGGCGGCGACGCGCTGGTCCTGGCCCTGGGCGGGGGCGCCATCGAAGACGAGGAAACGCGCACGCTGCTGCTCACGGCGCCGGATACGCTGATGGTTCACATGGAAGTTGAGCTGGCCACGACGCTGGCCCGGTGTGGCGGCACTGAGCATCTGCGGCCGGTGCTGGCCGACGAGGCGAACCTGGCCGACCGTTACGCGAGGCGGCTGCCGCACTATCGCACGGCGCATGTGTCGATTGCGGTGGATGCGCTGACGCCGGAAGAGGTGGCGGAGGCGATTGTTAAGGCTGCGTTGGGGCGGCCGGCCGACCCGCAAAATAACTGAACACGTTCAAAAAGTGCTTGACACGGATGCGGGCTTGGCGCATCCTAATTTTGAACATGTTCAATTCAATGACCAAGACGACATTGACCACCAAGGCCGAGGCAACCCGCGACCGCATCGTGGACGTGGCGCTGGACCTGTTCCGGCGCCAGGGCTTCGAGCAAACCACGATGCGCGAGATTGCGGCAAAGGCCGGGGTTTCGCTCGGGTCGGCCTACTACTACTTTGAATCGAAGGAAGACCTGGTGATGGCGTTCTACGAACGGGCCATGGAGGCGATGGCGCCGAGGATCGAGGCTGCGCTGAAAAGTGCGGTCAAATTCGAAAAGCGGCTGGAGGCGATTTTGTCGGTGAAGTTCAGCTATTTTCAGCCCAATCGCGCATTCCTTGGCGCCCTGTTCCGCCATGCCGCCGATCCCGAGAACCGGCTTTCTCCATTCAGCGAGGCGACGCGGCAGATTCGGGAGCGCGACCAGATGTACTTTGCGCAGGCCCTTGCGGCGTCGCGCGATGTGCGCGTGCCGGAGGATCTGGCTGGCCACATGCCGATGCTGCTTTGGCTTTACCAGATGGGGCTGATTCTTTTCTGGATCTACGATCGCTCGCCGGGGCAACGGCGAACGCGCGCGCTGCGCGAAAAGAGCCTGCCGCTGCTGGTGAGCGCCTTGAAGATGGCGCGGTTTTCGCTGCTCAAACCGCTGCGAAAGAAGGTCGTGGAACTGATCGTGGTTGTGGAAGGAGGGTAGACGCGTGATGGCGCCGACGATGATCAATCACAAGCTCATCCGTGCATCCATCGCGCTGGTCTGGCTCTACCAGGGCCTGTGGTGCAAGGTGCTGGGCGGCGCTGCGCATCATCAGGCGGTGGTTTCTGCCGTGCCGTTCATTGGTCCGGCGGCGAGCCGCGCGGTGGTGATCGCATTGGGCCTGATGGAGTGTGGAATCGCCGCCTGGGTGCTTTCGGGCTGGCAATTGCGCAAGGCCGCGGTGGCACAGACGGCATTCCTTGTGGGCATGAACGCCGCGGGGCTGATCTGGGCCTGGCGCCTGCTTCCCGACCCGGCCGGCATGCTTCTGCAGAACTTCGCATTTGTGCTTCTGATCTGGATTGCAGCGGAGGTGCAGCCTCATGTGGCGACCGCATGACCTCGAGCAAACGACGTGGCGGAAAGGGCCTTTCAGGGCGCGACCGATGGGCCTGATCTTTGGGCAAACCTATGAGGATCCGGGGATCGAGCTCGAGACCTTCGCGCCGCGCAGCCGGGTTTTTTCGATCGCAGGGGCGGGATGCACGGCACGCGCGTTGGCTACGGCAGGGCATCGCGTGACGGCCGTGGACATCAACCCGGCACAACTCGCTTACGCTGAGGCACGGGATGCCGGAAGGCTGGCGCGCATGGGGGCGGCGGAACGTTTGCTCGGGTTTGGCCGCGAGCTTGCGCGGTTGGCCGGCTGGAGCCGCGGCAGGCTGGAAGCGTTTCTTTCACTTTCAGATTGCGGCGAGCAGGCGGATTTCTGGGATCGCGAGCTCGATACTGCCAGGTGGCGTCTTGCCGTGGACACGCTGCTGGCTCCGCGGCTTTTGAGCCTTTGTTATCGCAGCCCGTTCCTCAGATCGCTGCCGAGGGATTTTGGACCGCGGGTTCGGCAACGGCTGCGGCGCGGTTGGGCCAGTCACTCCAATAGCCGCAATTCATTTGCCGCGTTGCTGCTGATGGGGAGATCGCTTCCGGAGCCGGGCGCCGCGATATCGCCGATCCGGTTTGTGTGCGCCGACGCGGCGGAATTTTTGGAGAGCTGCCCGGCGGGAACGTTTGAGGCATTTTCGCTTTCTAACATTGGCGACGGAGCGTCGCCGGAGTATTTGCAGCGCTTGCAGGCGGCCGTGGAGCATGCATCGGCTCCAGACGCTGTTGTGGTTTCGCGCAGCTTTCAAGAGCCAGGCGCCGGAATGGCCGGAAACCGAGCCGGCCTCGACCGTTCGTTGCTCTGGGGAGTGGTGGATGTGAGACCGGTGGGGATTTTCGCAGGAGGCGTGCCATGCTGCACCTGCTGAGGCGGCATCCGATTTCGGTCGCGGCATTCTTCCGCCATTCGCTGGTGCTGACGTACGCGCTGCCACCGGAAATTCTTGCGCCGCTGATGCCGGAAGGGCTGGTGCTCGACACGTTTCGGGGCTATGCGTTTCTGGCGATCGCGCTGGTCGAGACGGAGCATCTGCGGCCCAGCGTTCTTCCTGCGTTTCTGGGCCGGGCTTTTTTCCTCAGCGGGTATCGCATCTTTACGCGGCTCGGGCGCGGCGCGCAGTCGAAGCGGGGCCTGAAGATTCTGTGCAGCGATACGGACCAGGAGTGGATGGTGCGCGCGGGGAATCTGCTGACGCATTACAACTATCGCCTGTGCCGGGCGGCACTGAGGGATTGCGGGAACGAGATTCACTGGACGGTTCGGACGGAGGGTTCGGAGGCCGATCTGGAAGTGGTTGCGCATTTGGCGGGCGCGCCGGGCGCGCTGCCAGAGGGATCATCCTTTGCCACGATGGCCGAGGCGCGGCGATTTGCCGGTCCGCTGCCGTACACCTTCGAATACGAAGAGCAAACGCGCTCGATCATCGGCATTCTCGCGGAGCGGCAGACGTGGGATCCGCAGCCGGTCGCAGTCGAGGTGCGGCGAAACACGTTTCTTGAGCGGGAACCGTTCTGCCGCGCAAGGCCGATTCTGGCTAACGCCTTTCACGTGCGGGATGTGCCGTATCGCTGGCAACGCGGGAGGAGGCTGACATGAGCACAACAATGACGCGAGGCCCGTACCAGGGCGTCGTGCAGATTTTGCAGTTCAACTGGCGGATGTATGCGGCAACGACCGCAGCGCTGGTTGGTTGCTGGATTGCGGCGGTGCTTCTGCCTGCAACGGGCCGCATCGCGCTGTTAATTGCGTCGGCGCCGGCGGCGCTCTGGCTGGCCACGTCACTGGCGGTCTCGCATTATGTTTACGATCGTTTCCCGCTCTACGATCTGCGCTGGCTGGAGTGCGCGCTCGTGCGGACGCCGCGGCGATGGCTGAATGTTCACTCCGGGTGGGACGAGACGAGCGAGTTGCTGGATAGCGTTTTTCCCGGGGCGGACGGGCAGACGGCGGACATCTTTGATGCGCAGGTGATGACCGAGCCCTCCATACGGCAGGCGCACCGGTTGAATCGCGGCACGATGAAAGCCAAGCAAACGCGCTACGATGCGCTGCCTTTTGAGGCCGGCACGTTCGATGCGGCATTTGCGATTTTTGCCGCGCACGAGTTGCGCAGGCACGATCAGCGCGTGCAGTTGTTCCGGGAGATTGCGCGCATTCTCGCTGCCGGCGGCGAGTTCGTGCTGATCGAGCACGCGCGGGACTGGCGGAATTTTCTGGCATTCGGGCCCGGGTTCCTGCACTTCTTTTCTCCACGCGCGTGGCGAAGCGTGGCGCGGGGTGCAGGGCTGATCGTTCGCACCGAGTTCAGGATGACGCCATTTGTGCGGGTGTATCTGCTGAGGAGGCCGCAATGACGCTCGTGATTCATTTGCAATTGGTTGGCGCGCTGCTGGTGATTCTTGGGGTGAGCCACGCTTTCTTCAATCGCTATTTTGGATGGGAGCAGGAGCTGGCCGGAGTTTCGTTGCTTACGCGCCGAATCTTTTTTGTGCATTCGTTTTTCATTGCATTAGGCGTGACGCTGGCGGGAGTGATTTCGTTGTTTTACGCCAGGGCCTTGCTTTCGCCGAGCGCGCTCAACAGCGCAGTGCTTGCGGGGATGGCCGCCTTCTGGCTATGCCGGCTGCTGGCGCAGATCTTTACTTACGACGCGGCCATCTGGCGCGGCAACCGCTTTCGGACATGGATGCATGTAGTGTTTTCGGCGCTCTGGTGCTATGTGACGGGGACGTACGGCGTCGCGTTGATCAGCGCCTGGGGCCGGCGTTGAATCGAGGTCTGGTGGCGGCGCAGCGTTGAAGATTTCAGGAGAAGTGCTCCCAACCTTGAGGGTCGAGGGGTTGCAGGCCGCGAGCGGTGATCAGCCTGATCATGGGCTTGCCTGCGCGGCGACGGAGAATGCGGCCGATCTGCGTGACTGGGACGCCTCCGATTTTGCGCGGTATGCGCGCGGAATTTGGAGCGGTAAACAGGAGCTCATAGTCTTCGCCGCCGTGAAGAGCCTGTTGAAGCGTGGCCGCGGGATGGATGGGCAGGGAGGCAGCAGATACTTCGGCGGTGACGCCGGACTTCTCGCAGAGATGCGTGAGATCGGTGGAGAGACCATCGCTGAGGTCGATGGCTGCGGTTGCACGCGAAGGCTTCGCGAGCCAGAGGCCTTGCGCGATGCGGGGCTGAGGGTAGAGGTGCGGCTTGAGCATCGTTTGGAAACGGGCGGGAATGCGCAGAGGCATCTGATGTGTGCGGGTTCGGCGATGTGCCGGCGCCGATTGCATAAGGCGGGCAAGTCCAGCGGCGGAGCCTCCGAGGCTGCCCGTGACATAGAGCAAATCGCCGGGGCGCGCTCCGGCACGGAGGAGCGCTTTTCCGCGCCGCACTGCGCCGGCGAGGACAATGTCGGCGACGACGATGGGCGATTCCGCGAGGTCGCCACCAGCCAGCGGGGTTTGATGCGCCGCAGCGAGCGAAAGAAATCCATCGAGAAAGAGGTCAAGCCAGGGCTTACGCCGTTTTGCTTTTTGGAGGAGATTGCGAGGCAAACCAAGTGAAAGAAAGGCGGCGATGGGGCGCGCGCCCATGGCGGCGAGATCGCTGAGGCCGCGAGCGAGGGTGCGATGGCCGATTGCTTCGGGAGGGTGAAATTCGACGCGAAAGTGATGGCCGTCGATCGAAAGATCGGTGGTGACGGCCATTTCTTCTCCAGGCCGCAAGCGGAGCAGGGCGCAGTCGTCGCCGATGCCCAATTGCAGCCGGGGATTGCGCATTTGCGACGAACGGGCGCGAATGCCGGCCAGGAGGGCTAACTCGGTTTCTCTCCCGGAACCCCGTCTCTGGACGGATTTTGGCCGCATGCCAAGAGGATAGGGCATGACACGGCGGAGGTGATTCGTCGGCTTCAAAAAGGACCGGATTGAGGGCCGGGATTTCGGTGGAAAAATCGTTTCATTCGGACCACATAACGGAACGCAAACTGGATGGATCGAAGGTAACCTGATGACCTGCGGTCAATGGCCGATCATGGAAGAGGAGGCATTCGCGGCTTGCGTCTTCTTTTTGATTCGAAGTGAGTTATGTGGGGACAGCTGCGTGGTTTGGGGACACATCGGGCGGCCGGCTGGCTGGTTACCTGTGGGTTTTCTGATTGACCGGCCGAGGGGGTTCTGTTACGCTTGCCTCACGTTCTCGCATCTACGCCATAATGGGCGTCATAGTAAGGTTGTTGTGTGGGCGTGAAAGCCACGCATGATCCACTTTCCCCCGATTTGGACCCATTCCGTGCTGGCGGGCCGCCGGGGACTGCAGGCGACTGATGTTACGTAAGCGATACTACATACTTTTCGTAGCAAGAGATGAAGATGGGCAACTGCGGAAGATTTCGCTTCCGCTGAAGTATGCGTACGCGTTCGTGGCGGCGGCAATTGTGGGAGCATTCACGATTGTGGGCCTGGCCGGTTCCTATACACGCATGCTGCTGAAAACCGAGAGCTACAACCAGGTACGCGCGGAGCGGGAAACGCTGCGGCAAAACTACCAGCGCATGGCCGAGATTGCGCACAACCGCGGCGTGCAGGTGGCATCGCTTGGCGCGCTCGCGAACGAAGTAACCGCTCTCTACGGATTGCGGCAGAACCGGCTTGAAGCAGCCAAGACTCCCGCGCAGGCGACTGCAGCGGCGGCCGCCGCGATCACACCGGCAACGCTGATGCAGACCGACGACCCCAGCCAGCAGCAGGTGACCAACTCCATTGACGCGTTTTATGCGCTACGCCAGGAAGCGATGTCAGGCGCGGTTTCGCGGGCTCTGGAAAGCGGATTGACGCCGAATTTCAACGGCGATTGGACGGAACTGGCCGATGCGCCATCGATGTGGCCGTTGGAAGGCCGCGTGGCCTCGAGTTTTGGCGAGCGTGAGGATCCGATCAACGGCGAAGGCGCATTCCATACGGGGATCGACATCGACGCTCCCTATGGAACGCCCGTGCGAGCAGCGGCGGACGGCGATGTGAGCGGGGCATCGATGGGCGCGGGATACGGGCGCGAAGTGGTGCTCGACCATGGCCACGAGGTGCGGACCGTCTATGGGCATCTTTCCGCGATTGCCGTTGTTCCCGGACAACGCGTGACGCGCGGGCAGGTGATCGGGTACGTCGGCGAGTCAGGCCGCGCCACGGGGCCGCATCTTCACTACGAAGTGCGCGTGCACAATGTGCCGGTGAATCCGTACAAATATCTGCACGTGACCTATGAGCAGGCCGCCAACCTCGACCAAGGTTCGGCTTCAGGACAGTAAGAGAGATATTGCGATGTGAAAACGGCTCCCTTTGGGGAGCCGTTTTTTGTTGGCGGAATTCAGAATCAATGGCCCACTTCGATGAGCTTGATGCGACGGAGCTGTTTCCGTTTCGCGTGTCGCGCCTTGCCTTCGCCTGCCTGCGCGAATTCGCGTTCGAGCGTTGCGTGGTATTGTGGCAGGTGTTCGATTAGGGGAGAATTTACGTGCCAATTCGCTTCAGATTCCTTGCCATTCTGATTGCATTTGCCATTCCGGCATTAGCGCAAGACCGCGCCGCTGATCTCAAAGTCGCGTTTGCGCGCGCGCAGCATTTGAAACATGGCATCAATGCATCGGGCTGGTTCGCGCAGTGGTCGGATTACTCTGACAAGCACCTCGACACCTACACCGACGATGCAGACATTGCTCTGATCGCAAAAATGGGCTTCGATCACGTGCGGCTGAGCATCGACGCCGAGCCGCTGGCGAGGTCGATGTCGCATTACCCGGGCGCGAGCAATGATTTTCTGACGCGGCTCGACCATGCGGTAGACACCATGCTGGCCAATAAGCTGGCGGTGATCATCGACGTTCATCCTACCGACGACTACAAGCGTCAACTGGGCACAAGTAACGATGCCGTCGAGCGTTTCACCATGATGTGGCGGCGGCTGGCGGCGCATTACGCCGATCGCGATCCCAACATGGTCGTCTTTGAAATTCTGAATGAGCCGGAGCTCAGCGACGGTTACCGCTGGGCAGGAATCCAGGCGCACGTGGCGGAGGCCATCCGCGAGGCCGCGCCCCACCACACCATCGTTGCCGAAGGAACGATGTGGGCCGACATCTGGGACCTCGTTGGTCTCGAGCCGCTGGCCGACGGCAACGTGATCTACAACTTCCACTTCTACGAGCCCCACGAGTTCACGCACCAGGGAGCGACGTGGAGCGTGCCCTATTGGAGCTTGACGCACGGCGTGCCTTATCCGCCGCCGGAAGGCTCGATGCAGGAGATAATTAACGAGGTCCCCGACGCGGTCGATCGGTACTCCATGCAGAAGTATTTTCTTGACGGCTGGGGCGCGCATCGCATCCAGGTGATGATGGACGATGCCGCGTCCTGGGGGCGCCAGTATCATGTGCCGGTCATCTGCGACGAGTTCGGCGTGATCCGCGGCTGGCCCGGCCACGGTCCCGATCCCGAATCGCGATCGAACTGGATTCGCGATGTGCGCACCGCGCTCGAGGCAGACGGCATTGGATGGGCGATGTGGGACTATCGCGGCGGATTCGGCGTGGTGACCAAGCAGGACGGCCAGCCGGCGCAGGTGGATGACGCGGTGGTGAAGGCGCTGGGGCTGAACGAGAAGCGGTGAGCAAGGGAGCAAGGGAGCGAGGGAGCGGGTCAGCAGTCCGCGAGGAGGGTGGAATATGTCCGCGTTCTGGCAAGCGACCGCATACCTGCTCGTGGGTTTGCCTGCGGTTGCTCAGTCGCAAGCATTTGCAAAGGTCACGATTAGACCCGCTCGCTCAGCCGACGCGCGCAACATGCGCATGCAAATACTGCCTGACGGCGACCTGATTGCGCATGCGGTCCCTGTGGTTACACTTTTGAGTTTCGCTTACGACGTGCCGGTGAACCCTTCGCCGCGTCTTTCTCCTCTTCCCGAGTGGACTCTTCTTGAGCGGTACGATATCGAAGCGAAAGCGACTGCCAACGCCATTCCTCCCGATCTCGCGGGCAGCGAAGTGCGAAGCCGAATTCAGCAAATGATCCGCGGATTGCTCGCCGATCGTTTCAAACTCGTGCTGCGAGTCGAGAAGAGAACAATGCCGGTTTATGCTCTCACCGTAGCCAGCGGTGGTCCGAAGCTCCAGAAGTCAGACATCACCGGGAAGGATTGCGTCTTCGATAGCGACCAGGAAGGTTGCCATCACTTTGTTTCAGGCTTCGGCCATCCGTTGAATGCAAAAGCCATCGATATGGACGATCTTGCCCATTACATCGGGAACTGGACGGATTTGCCGGTCGTGAACCGCACGGAGCTCAGCGGGCTGTTCACCGTAAACACGGGAGGCTGGCTGCCGATGCGGCTGCCCCCTCCCCCACCGAACGCCACGCCGGAGGAGAACCACTTCGCCGGCCTGCCCACCATCTTCACGGTTCTGGGCGAGCGGGGACTCGAACTGAAGCGGCAAGAGGACGTTCTGCCGGTGTACACGGTGGAGCGGATCGAGCGCCCGGCCGCCAACTGACGAATACGCTCTATTGCGCGCGGCTCAAACCGACATGTGATTCCAATCACCGACTCTGAGGGAAGGAATAGCCGACACTCAGTCTCGGAAGTATGAAGCATCTGTTTCAATCCGTGGCGGTTCTTGGTGCGCTGCTGGCGCCGCCCGCTCTGGCAGCTCCGAATTACGAGGCCCAGGAGCACCTTTCAAAGAAGCAACTTACCGCGCTCGTTGCCTGTGCTAAAACGCCAGCTGAGCATGAGCGGATTGCTGCCTACTATCGCGCTGAATATGAGCGCCTGTCGGCCGAAGCAGACCATCATGCAGACATGGCCGGAAGATTTCTGAGCAACCCCGCAACCAATAATGACAAGTCGGCGCGTGGAACCGTGAGTCATTGCATATCGATGGAGCGGAACCTCAGATCGAAGTCGGCGAAAGCGCGCGCAATCGCGGAAGAGCACAAGCGCCTAGCCCAGGCGGCAGCGCAACAGTAGACATTTCCATTCATCGGAACAAAGCAGCGTCGATCGGTTCTAGCGGATCGGCTGGGCGGTTACGAGGCGCTCGGCGACCGATTCGATGATCTGTTCGTGCACCTCGTCGATGGAGAGGTCGCCCTCGATGAGAACCACGCGATCGGGCTCGCGGCGGGCGATCTCGTGATATTTCTCCCAGACGCGGCGATAGAAGGCATCCTTCTCGGACTCAAAGCGGTTCTCGTCCTTGCCGGTTTCCGCTTCCACTCGGACGTTGCGGTGCCGGGCGCGGGCAAGTGAGACCTGAAAACTGGGCAGGAGCAGGAGGGTGAGATTGGGCTCGAGGCCGCCGCAGATGAGACGGTGCAGATCTAGCACGACCTCGGAGCCGATTTGACGGCCGCCGCCCTGGTAGGCCTCAGTGGAATCGGTAAAGCGATCGCAAACGACGATTTTGCCGGCGTCGAGAGCCGGCTGGATGACTTCGGCGATGGCCTGCGCACGGTCGGCAAACATGAGAGCCATTTCGGTCATGGGGGCGACGGCAGCGGAGCGGGAGTCGAGAAGGATCTCGCGAATGCGGTCGCCTGAGGCCGTGCCTCCGGGCTGGCGAAGGACGACGGGCTCCATGCCGCGGCGGGTGAGCCATGCCGCCAAGCGCTTGATCTGCGTGGTCTTGCCGGACCCGTCGAGCCCCTCGAGCGTGATAAAGACACCGCGCGGCATGGAATGAGGATAAAGCAGGGAGCAGGGGACGGGGAACAGGGAGCTAGGGAATAGGGCTTAGGGAATAGGAACCAGGGCCTGAAATTGCCGGAACTCGAAGTTGCTGGACCACTGACATATTTGCCGATCTGTGTTACAAGTGAGGGAATTCCCCAAAACTGATCTGGATTCAGGCCGCGAAGGTCCGTTTCCTGCTGGAGTGGAATATGCGTTCGTCTGTCATGCTCAAGTTCATTGTTTGCGTCCTCCTGCTGGGTGCTCTGCCGGCCAGCCGGCTCATTGCGCAAAACCTCACGCTGGAGGGCCAGACGGGCGGCTTCCTGACACCGACTGCTTACGTGGTGTACATGGAGAAAGGGCAATTCTTTTCGCATCCGGCTATCGGCGTCCATTTCATCGACGCTTCGGCGGTGATCGGCAAGATTGAAACGTTCAGCATCACCGAGGGCTTCGCCAACCGGGCAGAGGCGGGCTACACCCGCAGTGTTCATCAGTTTGGAGACCAACCGACGACGACGGCCACACCGCTTGGACTGAGCAACCTGTGGAACTATTCCGGCATGAACGTCTTTCACGGCAAGGTGGTCGCCTTGAAGGACGGGCAGTTTGGCGCGTGGGTGCCCGGTATTGCAATCGGCGGTGTGATCCGCACCAACGACCACTTTGTGTCGGGCGCGGCCAACAAAACGCTGACGGGAACAGACAAGTCGTACACCAACGGCGACGTGTACGTTGCCGTCACGAAGACCTGGGCGAAACCTCCTGTGCCGTTCCTGCTGAACCTGGGCTGGAAGGCGACCAATGCCACCATTTTCGGCATTGGCGGCCAGAGCACTCGTTTTGGCGGCCGGTTCTTTGGAGGTTTGGGAATTCCGCTGCCGCTCGGCCATGGGATCGTAGCGGTACCCTCGGCGGGATTTACGCAGGAGCCCAAGACTGCGGTAAATCTGAACACGCTGCTGAACGCGGCGCTTTACCAGTGCGAGGCGGCGCACGCCTGCAACCCTGCGTCGTACCCGCTGATGAGCGCGCATCTACCCACAACGCTGGACTATGCCGTGCGCGTGACGCAGAGGGACAAGCCGCACTTCGCATTTGACATTGGCGTGGGACAGGTGGCGGGCAACATCGGATCGATCTGGGTTGGAAATCCCTACTTCCCCGCGGTGGGGCCACCGATCGTGACCACGCCGGTGAACCTGCAGGCGCGCAGCATTGTGGGCATGGGACTTAGCTATCGCTATTAACACGTTTGCGGGTTAAGGGAAAGGGCACTTTCGTACAACTTCTTCGCCCTGGCGGGGTTCTATTGGCTTAGACTGAATGCGCCTCTTTTCAGGCAGCATTCAGCTCGAAAACTATAGGAGGTTCCCCCAATGCACGCACGAAATTTTTTGCGCCTGATGGTGGTGGCGTTGCTCGTTTCTTTTATTCCAATAGCCTCTCATGCAGCAGTGTTTGTAAGCGTCGGGTTTGCACCCCCGCCGCTGCCGGTTTATGTGCAACCGCCATGCCCGGAACCGGGCTGGATGTGGACTCCCGGCTACTGGGCGTATGGCCCTGACGGTTATTACTGGGTACCCGGCACGTGGGTGCCGGCGCCTTATGAAGGCGCACTTTGGACGCCCGGTTACTGGGGCTGGGGAGGCGGCCTGTACGCGTGGCATCCCGGCTACTGGGGACCGCACGTGGGCTATTACGGCGGCGTGAACTACGGATTCGGTTATATGGGCGTCGGGTTTGCCGGAGGTCTGTGGGTTGGGGGAGCCTTCCGCTATAACACGGCAGTCATGCACGTTGGACCTGGCATTCACAACGTGTACGTCGACAACACCATCGTCCACAACACTACCATCATCAACGACCGGCATGTAGCCTTCAGCGGCGGCCCGGGAGGCATCAACCATGCCCCAACCACCGAGGAGACGCGGTACTCGAATGAGCACCACATTGCGGCGACGTCATTCCAGGAGCAGCATCGGAACGCAGCGATGAGCGATCGGACATCCTACTTCAACAACAATCATGGGCGCCCGAATAATGCCGCTGTAGCGAGACCCATGGCAGCGCAGTCGCGGCCGATGAATCAAGGTGGCTTCAATCACGAGCCGAATGCAACTCCCCAGTATCATGGGAACCAGCAGGCGCAGCAGCCACACTATCAGCCGCAGCAACACAATCAGCCGCAGTTCCAGCAACACAACCAGCCGCAGCCCCATTACCAGCCGCAGGAACACCAGGCTCCGCAGCCGCATAACGGCGGGCACGGCGAGCAACAGCCTCACGATTCGCACGATCGCGGCCACTAATCACAACCTGGTCCCGGCGGCACAGGCCGGGACCAGCGCTTCCTGAATGAAGATCCCAAAAAGGAGGTCGTACGATGAAGAACTTTCTCTGCAGGCAGAGCTTTGTGATCTTGCTGGCTCTCAGCATGATTCCGGCGGCCGCGATGGCCCAGGTCAGTGTCGGAATAGGAATTGGCGTTGCGATTCATACCGCGCCGCCACCGCTTCCGGTGTATGTGCAACCTCCCATTCCAGGAGACGGCTACATGTGGACGCCGGGTTACTGGGGGTGGGGCGCTGCAGGCTACTACTGGGTGTCTGGAGTGTGGGTGCGCCCGCCGATGGTCGGCGTGCTGTGGACTCCCGGCTACTGGGGCTTCGCGGGTGGCGCGTATGGCTGGCATCCAGGGTACTGGGGGCCACACATCGGCTTTTATGGCGGCGTGAACTACGGGTTTGGCTACGGCGGCGTGGGGTTTGTGGGCGGCGCGTGGCACGGCGGCGCGTTCGCCTATAACTCAGCGGTGATGAATGTGGGAGCGGGCGTGGTGCACAACACGTATATCGACCGCACCGTCATCAACAACAACACGGTGATTAATCGTACGAGCTTCAATGGAGCCGGCGGCGTGATGGCGCGGCCGACCGGGATGGAGCAGACGGCGATGAACGAGCATCACTTTGAGCCGACCGGCGAGCAGACGCAGCACTTCAACGCTGCGGCGCAGGATCCCGGGCAGCGCTTTTCGGCCAACGGCGGGCATCCGGGAAATGTGGCGATGGATTCAGTGAATGGACGCCGCTACAACCAACAGGGCCGGATTGCCAACGGCATTCGGTCGGGGCAGTTGACGGCCGGCGAGAGCAAGAACCTGGAGAACCGCGAAGCGGGGCTGAACCAGGAGATCCACAACGACCGGCAGGCGAACGGCGGACGCCTGACCCCGCAGGAGCGGCAGCAGGTGAACCGGCAGCAGAACAACATGAGCCGGTCAATCTACGACGACAAACATAACGACCAGACGGCTCACTACGGAAACAACGAAGTGGGCCAGCGCCGCTACAACCAGCAGCAGCGCATCGCCAACGGGCTGAACAACGGCAGCATGTCGGCCGGTCAGGCGGGGCGCGTGGAGCAGCGTGAACAGAACATCAACCGGTCTGACGCGGCGGACCGCAGGGCCAACGGCGGAAGGCTGACGCCACAAGAGAGACAGAACCTCAACCGGCGGCAGAACGGCGCCAGCCGGCAAATTTACAACGACAAGCACGAGAAGTAAGCGGAGAACAGTAGTCAGTGGTCAGTGAACAGTGGTCAGTCGAGGCACGATGAAACTGGCCACTGATCACGGTGCACTGGTCACTTTTCTTCTGGTGAGTAATAGCCCTCGCGCGTTTCCACGGTGTAGTCGGGGTTGGTGGTTTTGACCACGATCTTGTGGAATTCATCTTCAGCGCCGGCTTTGTCGGGCGTGTAGGTCAAGAGGTACTGCTGGCGAAGGCCCGCCTCGATCCAACCGTAGATTTCATCGAGATTGTCTTTCTTTTTGGCTTCGAAGAACATGCCGCCGGTACGCTGGGCGATTTCCTGCATGATTTTGCGGCCATCAATGCCGGACTCGCTGGCGGGGCCTCTGCGCCCGCCGCCACCACCACCGGGATAGCCGCCACCGCCGCCGGGGTAGCCACCACCGCCGGGATAGCCGCCGCCCATGCCGCCATGGTGCCCAGGGATGCCGCCCGGCTGGCGCTCTTCCTGGCCTTTGAAATAAATTGTGCACACCTCGAGATTGGCGCGGTCGGCCGCGTCGATGGCATCGTTCAGCGTTTCCTTGCTTCCGTGGTCGGCGCCGTCAGAAAAGACGATGAGCGCCTTGCGTCCGCTTTTGGATTTCATCAGATCATCCGACGCCAGGTAGATGGCGTCATAGAGCTGGGTTCCATTCCCATGCTCGCCCCGCGCTTGCCCGTTGTCCCGATCGTCGTCGCTGGTTTCAGGTCCCTGAGGATTGCTGCGCTGAGGCGATGTAGGGCCCATCTCGTCGATCTCGCGGTCGAGCTTGTCATGCGCGCTCGTGAAGTCCTCAAGCAACTCAACCTCGCGGTCAAAGTGGATGAGGAAGGCTTCGTTACCTTTCTCGGCAGTATGCTGCGACGACGGCGGCGTGGACTTGTCGGCGCTTCCTGGATTCGGACTGGGGTTGGGGCTCGGACTTGCCGACAGCATTTGATCGACGAATTTTTGCGCGGCTTTGCGCTCGGCGTCCATCGCGGGCATGACGGTGCGACTTGTTTCGACGAGCAGGCCCAACCGGAAGGGAAGGCTGCTATCGGCCGCGAAACTCGAGATCACCTGCGGCCGGCCATCTTCAGTGAGGGTGAAGTCTTTGGCGGTCAGGTCCTTCACGATCGCACCTTTTTTGTCGATCACCATCACCGGCAGCAGGACTTCGTGCGGCTGGCTCCCGGTGGCTGCTGACTGCCCGGTGGACGGCTGCTGGGCTGCGGCGGCGGAACCGCACAGGCAGGGAACGGCCAGCAGAGAGAGAACGAAGCAAAGCGAGGGATTCGTCTTCATAGGAGTGAGCGGGGCACACTTCTTCACCCCGTTAGACGCGGCAGGCCGCGGACCGTTGACTGATTCTATGGTCTCACTCCGGGGCGGGAGTGGATGGCGGAAGGTCGTTTTCGGCCCAGCGGCTTGGGACGTCTCCCATGGTCAGGACCAGGCGCCCGCCTGCTGCAATCTCGCGGTGATGGAGCCACGCGCGGTCGAGCGGCTCGCCATTGAGCGTGGCGGCCGTGACGTAGAGGTTCGACTTCGACAGATTTCGGGCTTCGATGATGAAGTCCTTGCCACCCGCGAGATGCAGCGTGGTCTGCCGGTAAGCGGGACTACCGATGAGGTAAACATCCTGGCCGGCGTTGGGAAAGATGCCTATCTGGCCGAAGGCATACCAGGAGGACATGGCGCCCGAATCGTCGTTGCCCGGCAGTCCGCTGGGGCCTGCGTGATAACTGGCGGCGATGATCTGGCGCACGCGGGAGTCGGTCTTGTCGGGCCGGCCGGCCCAGATGTAGAGGTATAGCGCAAGGAATCCCGGTTCGTTGCCGACGTCGTACCGGAGGGGCACGTCAAAAAACGCGTCGAGACGGCGGACGAATGTCTCCGGGCCGCCGCTCAGCTTGATCAGCGAGGCGACATCCTGCGGCACGAAGGTCGAGTAGGTCCATGAATTGCCCTCGTAAAATGTTTCGCCTCCCCAGGTGCAGAAATCCATGGCCGTGAATGGCGTCAGCCAGTTTCCATCGCGATGACGGGGACGAATGAAGCCCGTGAAGCCGCCGTCAGAGAAGTCTGGATCCCAGAGTTTTTTCCAGTTGGCCGAGCGTGCGAGATATTTCTCGTAATCGCCCGTGTCGCCGAGGCCCTGAGCGAGCAGCGCGATCTCAAAGTCATTGGCGGCGTATTCCATGTCGACCGAGCCGGGGCGATCGGAGCCTTCAATGGAGACGTAGCCGAGCGTGTGCCAGTCGTCGAGCCCGCCGCGGCCTTCCTTGAGGTGATCGGCAGGCGATACCTCGGCGTCATGAATCTCGGCGGCCAGCGCGGTCTTCCAGTCGATATCTTTGAGGCCCTTCACGTAGGCGTCGGTGAGCATGAATTCTGCATTGCTGCCGCCCTGCGTGCGGCCGTTGAAATTGCCGCTACGCGCATCGGGCAGCCAACCCTCGTGCCGGTAGAGATCGACGAGCGCGCGGACGATCGCAGTTTGCCGCTCGGGCGCGATCAGCGTGAGCAGCGGGCCGGAGGTGCGGAAGATGTCCCAGATGGCGTAGTAATCGTCGTAATACGGTTCTGCGGACGACCACAAGGGATTCTCGCCAGTGCGGTCGGTGGGCATGAGCATGGTGTGGTAGAGCGCGGTCGAAAACATCTGCTCCTGCTCAGGCGTCGCGCCCTCGATCTCGACATTGCGCAAAGCGTGGTTCCATTCGGCGATCGCGGCTGCGTGAACCGCTTCAAAGTCGAAACCGGGAATTTCGGTTTCGAGATTGCGCCGCGCCTGTTCGATGCTAACGAAGGAGATGCCGATCTTCATTAGAACAGGGTGGCTCGTAAGGGCGGGAAATGTGAGCCACGCGCCGCACTTCGATTGTGCGCTTCCGCTTGCGTTCTTGCTGCCGGAAGAGAGTTTGCCGTCGAGCCACGTGCCCCACGACGCGGCTGGTGTGTCGGTCTTCGCATAGAAGTACACCGTGTAAGGAACGGGCTGCTTGTTCCAGCCGCCCTTCAGGGTAGTGGAACCGGAGACCTCGGTTGGAGACAGGATTTGAACCTGCGATCCGGTGAGAATTTGAAATTCACCTGTCTTCATGCCGGAGAGGAGGAAGTGGCTTACATCGAAGAGAAGATTGGCTGGCGCGGCGGCGGGGTAGCGAAATCGATAGATGGCGCTGCGGCGCGCGGCCGTGATTTCGACGCCAATGCCGTAGCGCGCTAGAGAGACGGAGTAAAAGCCGGCAGAGGCATGCTCGCCGGCTCGCGGCGAAGCGGCGTCCAAGGGAGAAAGCGCGCCGGTTGTGGACATGACGAGGATGTTGCCGTACTTTGCGCCGCCGCCGGTGCCGCTCACGTGTGTCTGGCTGAAGCCGCGAATGTCGTCTTTGGCGTTCCATCCGGCGTTGGGGTCGTGGCCTTCGGCGGCTGCCATGTCGGGGCCCGGCTTGATCATGCCGAAGGGGACGACGGGACCGGGAAAGACATTGCCGCCGCCTGATGCGCCGAGAAACGGGTCGACGAACTGTGCGGACTGGGCGTGGGCATATGACGCAAGGAAAATGACGGGCAGAATGGCGGCAGTGCGCAGCAAGGGTTTCATCTTTTCAGTTTATTGCAGGAGAAGAATAGCACTGAGAAGCAGGGAGCAAGGGAGCAAGGGAGCGAGGGAATTTGATCGCTCAGGAAGACAAATTCATTTCTGGGTTGCAGCTTGATCGTGACAAAGCTTCTGACTCAACCCATCAGCGAAGCAGATCTTCAAGGGTCGTGCTGAGATCGGTTTTGTCGTCGCGGTATTTCACGATGGCGGGAGCGTAGAGGCTCAGGCCCCATTCCTGTCCTTTACCCTTGGTGACTGCGCGGGCGCCGGGAACGACCACTGCGTTTTCCGGAACGATGAGCGGCAGGTCTGCTGTGGCGCGGATCACATAGCCGGTGACGAGATCGAACAAAGGGGTTCCTCGGGTGAGGATGGTTCCGGCGGCCAGCACCGCGCCTTTGCGCACAATGGCGCCCTCATAGACGCCGCAGTTGCCTCCGATGAGCACGTCGTCTTCAATGACCACCGGGCTGGCGTTCACCGGTTCGAGCACACCGCCGATCTGCGACGCAGCACTTAAATGCACATGCTTGCCGATCTGCGCGCAGGAACCGACGAGCGCGTGGGAATCGACCATAGCGCCTTCATCGACATACGCGCCCGCGTTGATGTACATGGGGGGCATGCAGACGACGCCGCGGGCGACAAAGGCGCCGGCGCGCACCGATGAACCGCCTGGGACCACGCGGACGCCATCTCCGGACGCAAAATGCCGCGCCGGGTAGGTGTCCTTGTCGATGAATGAAAGCCCGCCTGCGGGCATCTCTTCGAGCGCGCCCAGGCGAAAACCGAGCAGGATGCCTTGCTTGACCCAGGGATTCACGCGCCAGCGCGTGAGTGCATTGGCATCGGGCTGGGCTGCACGCACCTTGCCGGATTCCAGGGCGGAGCGCAGGGCCAGAAATGCATCCATCGCCGGGACGCTGCGGATGGCGGCCGGTCCAGCGGCAAAGTGCCGCTCAATCTCTTTTTGAAGATCGTGCGTGGCCATTGCAATCCGAGTGTATCAAGGGCAGGGAGCGAGGGAACAGGGAACGAGGGAGCAACGGAGCAACGGAGCAACGGAGCAGGGGAGCAGGGGGACCTGGAAAGGAAAACAGAAGCTACAAGGCGATGCTAGGTTTTTGGCCGAGTGGCGCTTGCGAAGGTCTGGAGGCGGAAGGAGTTTTTGCCTGATGGGATAAGCGCGAGGGGAAGTGGCGTCTTGCCGGGACTGCCGCTGAAGTTTTTCGATTCGAGCCATAAGGAGAGCCTGGGATCGCGAATCTCGGGGTGTCCGTTCCAGAAACCTGGAGGGAGGCTCAAAAGAATCAGCAGGTGGTCAAGGCGCAGCTCGATGTCTTCGAGCTCCCTGGGAAAATAGCGGCGAACATTGGCCGCTCCCACATCGACACCGGTAAAGGCGTGTCCTTCGCACTGTGTTTTGACGACCATAAGAACCTTGTGAATGAAGGCAGAATGAAGTCAGTGTACGGAGAGGCTCGGGATACTGCGCGGCGTTGGGGAGGAAAAGTGAATCGGGCTTCCGAATTTGAAACAGATGATGAGAGAAATCCAATTCGGGAACGATCAGCTCAGCGCCGGTCGAGCCATCGAAAGTTGCGGGCCGACAGCTTTATCGTGCTGCAAACGTGAAGCACAACCGTCCGGGCGTGTGCGATACTCGAAACGGAATGTACAAGCGAATCGTACTGAAGCTCTCGGGCGAGGCGCTCTCGGGTCATCGCGGATTTGGGCTCGACGCCGAGAAAGTGGCTCAAATTACCAGTGAGATCGCCGAGATCCACGACCTCGGTGTGGAAGTCGGTGTCGTGGTCGGCGGCGGGAACTTTTTCCGCGGTGTGGAGGAGCAGGCCAAGGAGATGGACCGTGTGAGCGCGGATAACATGGGCATGCTCTCCACGGTGATCAATGCCATTGCCATGCAAGATGCCCTGGAGCACCGCGACGTGCAATGCCGGGTGATGACGGCGGTTCTAATGAACCAGATTGCGGAGCCCTATATCCGGCGCCGCGCCGTGCGGCATCTCGAGAAAGGCCGCGTGGTGATCTTCGCCGCGGGCACGGGAAATCCGTTCTTCTCCACCGACACGGCGGCCAGCCTGCGCGCCATGGAGATCAAGGCTGATGTGCTGCTGAAGGCGACCAAGGTGGAGGGCATCTATAACGCCGACCCGGTGCTGGTGAAGGATGCCGTCAAGTACGATGAGATCACTTACATGGAAATCCTGCGCCAGGGGCTGAAGGTGATGGACCTGACCGCGGTGAGTCTTTGCAAGGACAATAATCTGCCGATGGTGATCTTCAATATGAACCAGCCGGGAAACATCCGCCGGGTGGTGATGGGTGAAAAGGTCGGCTCACTGGTGACGGCGTAAGAGCAGGGAACAGGCAACAGGGATCAGGGATCAGAATGCGACCTCTAAGCCTGAGCTGTTCAGCTCATTCCTCGATTTTCGGTTGGTTTTCCTACTCCACACTCTCTGTTCTCTGTCTGTCCGGAGACGTCTAACTGTTCGTGGAAGATCGTAAGCCAGCACCGTTGAAGGCATTGACAGGCTTGCGATGTTTCGCGGCCCTCAACATTGTCTTCTTTCATTTCTCCGATCCCCAGTGGTTCGGGTTTCTGGCGCCGGTGGTGAATGCCGGCTTCATTTCGGTCAGTTATTTCATTCTGTTGTCGGGCTTCGTGCTGGCCTATAACTACGCCGAGCGGGCGCGGAACGGAGAACTGGATCGCAAGCGATTCTACGAGGCGCGGTTCACGCGCATCTATCCCATTTACTTTCTCAGCCTGTTGCTGAGCGTGGGTCTGCTGAAGACAGAGTATGCGACGCACACGCCTGCCATGTTCTGGACGGGCGTCGTTCTGACTCCACTGCTGCTGCAAGGCTTCGTTCCCGCGGTTGCCACGTTCATGAACACGCCGGCGTGGACGATGTCGGCGGAAGCTGTCTACTACGTGATTTTTCCGTGGCTGGCAAAGTGGAAACGCCCGGAGCGGATTGCACCACACCTGCTGAGGATGTCGGGCATCTGGGCACTGGGCCTGGTTCCCGGCGCTCTCTACATTGCGTTCAATCCCGACGGCATCGCGCACCCCGACCGCTGGAGCTTTGGTCCGTGGCTATCGGCGCTCAAGTATACGCCGTACTCCCATGTGTTCAGTTTTATCTTCGGCGTGATGCTGGCCGATCTCGACAAGATGATTGCGCGAGCGCATCCATTGCGACTTTGGCTCGGCATCGCGGGTTTCGGGGGGATCTACGCCCTGCTGAGCCTGGGGCCCCTGGTGCCTTACGCCATCATCCACGATGGCCTGCTGATGCCGCTGTTTGGCTGCATCGTTCTGGGGCTCGCGGGAGTGAATCCGCTGGCGCGCGCGCTGGGCGTGCGGCCGCTGGTGTTTGTCGGCGAGGCCAGCTACTGTCTTTACCTGCTGCACTTCAACTTGTGGAACATCGTGCACGGCTGGCAACTGCTTAGATTGGTCGGCCTGAGCCGCTTCGATCCATGGCTCAGCTACGCCTTGATGATTGCGCTGGCGATTGGCGCGCTGTACTTCATCGAAAAGCCGGCACAGCGCAAGCTGCGCGAGTGGCTGCACGCGACGTCGGTGGTGAAAAGCAGGGATGAGAAGGCAGTTCGTAGTTCGTAGTTCACAG
>Ga0116217_10000113_pt1 | contig 89356 bp, 92 predicted proteins | sample Sb_taG_6_FD_89697 | JGI IMG/M metagenome (GOLD analysis project Ga0116217, IMG submission 89697) | Peat soil microbial communities from Weissenstadt, Germany - Sb_50d_4_PS metaG | ecosystem: Environmental > Terrestrial > Soil > Wetlands > Peat | place: Germany: Weissenstadt | collected 2010-09-21
ATACATCTTTTGGCCAGAAGACCTGGTACAACTACTCAGTTAGTCTTTGCAGAGAATTCCAAGCATCCTCGCTCTTCTTCGGAGTGTTTAATGAGACCTGTTCCCCGAACGGCACTATCCTAGGCATCTCGTTGACCGATTCAAGTAGTACCTGGAATCTATCAGCTTCAGGCTCGAGTGGTTGGTGGAACAGTTCCTCCTCTGGGACCCTGCCGATTCCAAACGCTCTTGGCGAACTTTCAATTAATTCAGTGGGCGGCCTTGGTGATTCCCAACTATTCAGTTGGTTGTTGACCTCGCCGGAAAACTCCGGCGTCTTGTATCATGGCTTCCTGACTCCACCTTCAGGCAGCTCGAACGGGTGCACTCCCATCCCCCCGTGAGCGAGGGATTCAGACTTGAACACTCTCGCAGTCTATGGTGGGTATACGCAATTCCAATTGAAAGCAGACGACGACCAATCGACTTGACCCCACGGGATGCTATACGTGGGGTAAGTGTACGCCGAGAGGAGGAGAGGTGTATTGGTACAGGCCGCGCCGGTGTAACCACCAGTACTCTGGTCCATGTCGCCGCTGCTCCAATAACCGTTGTTAATCAGACTTGAGATTGGCTCCCAGTTGTTGTCCTGCCAGCTCAACCACTGCAAATCGGCGTCACTGAACTCCGCTAACTGATTGATGTAAAGCGAGTTCGATTGCGTGGCGTACGCCTCGAGTTCAGCCAACCCATAGTAGGGCTTGTAATTCGGTGTGGTGAGAAAGTAAGCAATGGTCCAGAATCCGGTAGAGCCATCCCAGAGAAAAGTGCACCAAACTAGGTACGAAAAGCACCCCACTCCGCCAATGCAGAATCCAAACTGGCCAATCTGCTGCTCGTCTTCCTGGAGCCCAAGCGGATAAACAATGGGCCCTCCCCCCGTTGGCGAATAGCCGGGATAGGTAAGATCATTTGCCTCGAAGGGTAAGAACTCGTATATGAACTGGGGGCCGTAAGGTGATCCTGCAGTTGGGTTTGTATCAATTGTGTAACCCGTTTGCAATAGACCTCCATATCCAATGCCTCCCCCCCCGGGCAGTGGCGCAATTCCCGTCCAAACTGCTCCGACTGGGTCTACATTGGCCCATGAAGGCGGGGGCCCCCCAGGTTTGACGAACGGATTCGAAAAGGAGGGGATGCTCACCTGGACATTACTTTCTCTAATAGGTCCGCTGTTGTAGTCGTCCAAAGTGTACCCGGCGTAGTTCTTCGTGCAACATGGCCCGCTACCCGTTGATGTGGTGTACGGCGTAGTGGTTCGAGCAGTTTTCACAATATTGAACGGTCCCGTGAGGGCCCCGGAAGAAACCACACCGACCCAGTATTCCTGCGTCTCGTTAAGACTCCCTGACCCAGCCTGAGGGCCAGTGACCACTTGTGCTCCGGAAGCAGCCTCCCATTGAACCCCGTAAGTCACATTGGTGATTCCGCTGGAGGCTTGGCCATTGAACGTGAACGTGAAATTAGAGATCCCCCAAGTCTTCCACAATGCGTCAAACGTAGCCGATTTGTTGAGGGTGAGGTACATAGTCCAGATCGTAGAATCGACTTTCGATTGGGCTGGCCAATTCCCGATGTTCACCGAGAAGTTGGCAGCAGCGGTGGAGTAAATTCCTGATACTGTCAGGTTTACTTCGGCAAGACTCAGAAGAGGAGTTTGGGTACCCGACGTGGCCAGTTTCAAACCTGAGTCTTGCTGAGGGACATTTGGGCTCGATTGCCCGCCCTTCGCGAGATTGTACCCGGTGGCCGAAATTCCGAGGACGAGTAACAGGAATCCAATTTGTAAGATGACAATCAATCGATGCGCCGGACGCCTAAGAGGATGAATGTTCGACTTCGAGAACCGCCACCGAGCTACCATGATGCCGGAAGGGCTACGAACCCCGTATCGGATTTGGCGTGATAAACATGTCTAGCACCTAAGGGAGTCGAGATAAGTCAATCACCCATCGTGGTGTGGGACTTGGATCTCGACACCCTGCTCGTCAAGGACGTGGCGAAGGATCCGGGCCTTGGGGAACTGACACCCCGCGACCTTCGTCACACGCGTGCCAGCCGGGTTTATGTCAAGACCAGAAACATCAACACGGTTCAGTCGCTGAGGGGGGACCAGCGTGAAGATCGCGCTCGACTACGCTCGGCGGGAACGGGACCGGGCGATACAGGACCGCATCCAGGCGGGCGAGGTATGTCGAGCGGTGGCATCTCGGGCGGTTCCTCGGTCGGCGTGGGCAGCAGTAGTTCGCGGTGGACCGATCCAGCGGTGTCGTCCATGCTCCCCACGAGGGGGGATTCGAGGTGATACCCCGGGCGGGCCCGGCGGAAAGTGAACGAAGGGACTCGTCAGATCAGGAAACGCGTGGCCCTCGGTCTCTTCCGAGGGCCCGCATTATACCGAGGTAGGCACTCGCGAGGAGAGCGAGAGCGCCGCCGAGTAAAATCGCAATGGTTCCAACCGGGAATTGCCAACCGGGTTGCGGCGGATGGAGGGGGGTCAGCTGGTTGACTACGACCCACCACCCAGCCAGGCTCAACGTTGCGCCTACGGTGGACGCAGCCCACAGTCGAGGCAGAATCCCTCCCAACGCAATGACGGCGGCAGTGCATCCCAGGAAGACGGCGACCGGGACGGTGAGGATCTGAACGGGTGGAGGAAAATTACAACCTTCCGCCGGACAACCGTAGTCTCCAAGAGTGGAAGTTCCGCGGGCCCCGAACCAAACGATCAACACGCCGGCCAAGACGGTAACCCCGCAGGCCATCAGGGAAATCCTCGCTACAAGCCACTGCCTGTTGAGTTCCTTCGGTGGGCCGAGTCTCTCGCTCATCGGTTTTCATTCGGCTATGGCCAATAGACCGCCGAGAAGCTAGTGTCGCTCGCAGTCAGGGGGGTGGGATTCACATACTGTGTGCCGCAACCGCACGAAGCAGCGGAATCATTTAGGGCAAAGGCGCCAAGAGCGTCGAGGAAGATGGTGTACGTCCCGCTTAGGTCGGTCCAGTCAGGATTAGACCATGTCGCCTCGGAAAATGCCGGGATGCCGTAGCACTTGCACGGCGCATACCACTTCCAAGAAACCGAGGGGGCTTCAACAACCCACTCGACGGAGGCCTCGTTCGGGAAAAATCGGGTTGGCACCGTGCCGGACCAAACGTGTTTGGCGCCGTTCTGCCCGTAGAATGTAAGCACGTATATGTCGTAGCCGGAAATTTGAGTACATACCTGAGCCGTCATACTCGCAGGCATGCTATAATTGGTCGAGTTAAGAGGCGTAATCGAGCCCGATTGGGTTACCCCATTATAAGCATCGTAAACGGGGGTCCATCCGATCGTGTTGGTAGACCCCACAATCTGTTCAATAAACATCCCTGCTTGCCACAAACTCTCATTGCAGGCGATTCCTCCGATTCCGACCCAAATGAACAGATAATTCGGATACTGGTCCGCGTCGCCCGACGGAACCGTAAACGCCGGGATCGTGACCGACCCCTGGACGCACTCCATGCCCGCAGTATCTCCTGGGGGAAGGTCCGCGTACCCTGCCCAGTTGCCCGAGTAACTGTTTCCGAGCACTTCGCTCGCATTCACAATTGGCATCAGGTTTACTGATTCAGCGTAAGAAGGGGGAGTGTACGTGGTTGAACATGCGGATGGGTTCGCGACAGTTCCTGCTGTAACTATCCAGCCCATGAATCTGACAGGGGAGCCCGGACATGGTCCCGAAATGTTTAGGGGGACTGCTACGCCGGCTTGAATCGTCCACCCGTTGCCCGGAGCTGAAAACGTCCGGTTGAGGAAGACTGAGTAACTCGCGTTGTAGTCGGACAGGAACACAAGAACATGGGGGGGTCCCCCTCCGCAGTGAAGTTGTGGGCATGTTGGACACACACATACTCCATCACCTCCGGCAGATGCGTCTCCAGGCAGCCAAGGCAGGAGTAGGAGGGATACGCAAGTAATGACGAGGATGGCTGAGTATTTTTGCAACCGGCGCCGCGGGCGCCTCATACATGACCTCTAAAGTAGATTCTTCGACCATCGCAAATGCCCTACGTCAACTCGAATTGACCTGGGGGAGGCCAACTGGGCTGCGCACTGCGAGGTTGGTGGCGAGTAGGCAAGTAGACTCGACCATCATCAAAAGTAGTCAGGCGTGGAGGAATTTGCCGCGGTCTATGCGGTTGGATGTCCAGTCCCCTTGCCAGGACGCGACAGCAAAATCGAGAAGAATAGACTTGCGAGAGGACTCCTCCTCGAGCCTATTCAAAGTAAGCTGAACGATTTACGGCAGGTCGCCCCGAGGTCGGCTTGGACTTCAGCAGTTCGCGGTGGACCGAGCCAGCGGTATCGTCCATGCTCCCAGGAGGGGGGGTCGTGGGTGATACGGCGGACGTGCCCGTTGAACGGTGAAACCTGTCAGCACTGGCACGCGCGGCCCACCTGATCAGGTTGTAGGTGCGTTCATTTGAGATATGATCTGATTGTTAGTCAATTGGATTTGACGTAGCGTCCTTCGTAACCTTTGTTGTTAATCCCAATATGCCGCGAATTCGCACGGCCGTCTTGGTCTTTCTCTGTGCGACAATGTTCGTCTGCCTTTGTGTCGGGCCACTCCCGCCTTCTAGTCAGTCGTCGCACGTGGCAGGTGCGATCAAGTCGAATGCCGAGCCTATCCACGGTCCCGTAACTCATCCTGGACTCAATGTAGTATCGAACGGTTACGGCTCCTCAGGAAGTCCCGGACTGGTATGCGGTTGCGCCTGCCTCAAGAATTGCGGCAGCGGCCAGTGCAACCTGAATTACTTCCTAATCGATGTATTTCTGGGTGCGGGTATGGTCGGCATTAACGGAACCGATTTCAGTAACGGGACGACGGTTTGGTTGTGTATGGGAGTTCGTTACTCACTTTCATCGGATGTGACTAACTCCACGTATACATTCAATCAATGGCTGGTGGGCCAAGGTGTGCTTTCCAACAACTTCACAGCCACGACTTACCTAACACCCTCAACCTCAACAAAGGAAGGAACCATAGAGATGGCGCTCTACCAACCGGGCTTTAGCTGGGGGGGCTACATTGCTGGGGGTGTGCAAGCTTCCTACGTTGCTGGATCATTCCTCCTCCCGTCGACATTGAGTCAGGTCGGAGGTTGTCCCGGTTCGCCCGAGAACAGCGTGTCACTCTGGATTGGATTGGGCGGCGTCGAGTACCACCAGGTACTCTGGCAGGCGGGCGTCGATATCAACTTTACTTGTTCGTTGGGATTCACCATTTCAGCTTGGACTGAAGTGGCCTATCCTTGGGCCGCATCAAGTCCAGGTTGCGTTTACTACAACTATCACCCGAGCCAGGATACTACGCTCGAGATCCAAGTCGGCATGCGAAGCAACGGAACAGGTTGGGCGTCGTTCTACGACTCGTACTCTTCGCCCACGACCCTATCGGTTCCAAGCGTCCCTCTGTTTTCGTTCCACGGTTCGCATTACACCAGCGACGGGAATAGCACGGCAGAGTGGGTGGCCGAGGCGCCCTTTCAAGCCAACTGGACTTAGTTTCAGATGCCCGGTTTTTCGAATGTTACTGTTTCGGGGCTCGACTACACCGACAATGGCGGCAACCACAGCGGAGTGTTGGCGCCCATGGATGCAATGCAACTGTGGGATTACTGGGACCCCCCGTACGGTCCCAATCAGTACGTTACACCCACTCACCTTCTCGGCTCCAAGTTTTGGTTGGATTACTCGACATGAGGCCCCCAGTCGATGCCCGCAATGACTAAACTGCGAACGGGTCAAGTCGAGAAATCTCAACGGAGCGGGTGTCTCAAATGATGAGGCGTTCGCATATCCACGCCGCGATTGTTCTTGCAGTCGCATTCATCGCCATCTCAGCCACAGTCCTCGGATTCTGGCTCTATGCAACGCCCCACGGTGCGGGAGGAGCGCTCAAGGCCGATGGGCCCACTCTCTTCCAAGCTTTGGCCAGTGTCAATCAATCCGTAAAGAACGTGACCGGCGGACCGTGGTCCCTCTTCTCGGCATGGGGTGTGGCAGCGCAAGCTCCGTTCAGTCCCAACGTTCTCGGTTACTACCCAAGAGAGAATGTAACCGTGAACTCGTGTGGGCAAGAGTTCAATGGTCTGACCCTGTGGAACGGGTCGATCCCGCTGTTCACGGGCACTTTTGCGTCAGGGACCGCTCCCTTCTGGCAATTTGGGTTCCTCTCGAATTCAAGCCAAGAGATTGTGGTCGCAACCGACGTTGCGGGAGTGGTTACTGCCCTCCCGCCCATTCCCTATCCAGCCAGCGATAATCCGTGTTTCCCGTGGTACGACTTCTACCCGAATCCAGTACATTGGGCCGGATGGATCTCTCAACACCCAGCGGACAGCTCCGCTGCAGCGGCCGCCGCATGGGCTGCCGTTGATCAGAATGCCGTCGTGAAGCCAGGGCCCACGGTCGAGATCATGACGATGGGTCCGGACGTGTTCAGCGCTTTCAACGACGTCGCTTCTGGGTACGGCGTGTACTTTGACCGATGCGGTGTGGTGAACGTTGCAGGCGTTCAACCTCAGCCCACGGTCGCTGTAAGCAGCAACGGAATAGTTACTTCAGTCGTTAACGCAACGACCATCTGCGCCGTGCCGAATTCCGGTCACCACGCGGCGGATGGGATGTACGATTTGGTCCTGAACGCAACGACTACAACATGGGGGGAAACCATTCAGGCGCTTTTACCATTCCAAGTGGGCCTGGCGGCTCCCAATGGGACAGTCGTGCTGGACTATGACGGCTGGGGCCTCGCGAACTGGATGGTGGCGCTGAATGTCACGAGTTCCTCGGGTCACCCCCTCCCAATCGGCTCTCCAAACTGTGCTAAGTGGGTGTTAGGACTCGATCAATGTCCCGCCAACCTTACCGGATGGTATGCAGTCTTGACCTCCTCGAGTGGAGAATGGCTCAACGACTATGGGCTATCGAGTACCGGAATCGGATGGTCAGTTCCTGTCGACGCACTCGTCAGCCATCAACAGTTGACGATTGTTCTCCCAATTTCTTGGGCCGTATCGGGGGACAACCTGGTAGTGAGCAGTACCGTTTCAACCTCAACGATCAGGGGCTCGGTTGGGCTATGAGCGTGCGAAGCGCCGAACTGAGGAATCGGGCCGTCTTGCAATAGTTCGTCTCCTTTCATCTTCCGCCAACTCGGCCCGGTAAATACCCCTGAGGGGGTTGGCCGCCCCGGTGGCGACCCAGATGGCGCAAGGAGGCGTTCACGTATCCTCCAGGGCACTGGTCCAAGCACAGTCCTCTCGGCCGCCATCTCCCCTCCCTCGATTCGGGGGCGCGGACCTCATGGTCTCCCTTCGAGAGCTGAAGGCGATGGTCCAGGGGCTGGAGGCCTCGAACCCCGTGCGAATCCTAGTCCTCGGGGAGCCGGACGAGATCCCGCGGGCCGAATACGCGGCTAAGGTGCCGGGTTGGTACCGACTTATCGTGACCCCGGCGGATTGAGCACGACCTGGTGCCCGTTCACCGTCGTGACGACCGTCCACCCCTCATCGAGGTACCGGGGCAGTTCCGTGCCTTCCACGAGGCGTTGGCGTGTCCCGTTTGCATCGGCGTTCTGTCCCATCTTCTTGGTCACGAGTTCCTGGAAGGCGCCCACGTCCAGGTTGTCGAAATCCAGCTTGGCAAGCTCCTTCTCGGTGTATCCCAACCCCATCAGCATCACCTTGGCCATCTTGGATTGCGCGTCCTGATCGGTACGCGAAGGGACTGTGGAAAGGAACGGCTCGCATCGCCGGTAGGCCGCCCGCATCTCCTCGACGAGTTCCTTTGGGAGCTGCCGCTTGTTGGTCGTGTAGCGCGCGTCGATCGAGCCGACATGACCCATCCAGTACACTCGGAAGTCGTGCGCTACCTTCCCCTTCGACTCTGCAGTGAGGAGCTGTGTGTCGAAGTAGTGCCGGAGGACATACGGACGCCAGGGGAAGCCCGCGCCACGGATCGCCGTCCGAATGGCGTCGCCGATGTTGAGCGTCCGAATGAATCGTTTTCCGGCGCGGTCCGGGTGAATCAGATCAGTATCTGGACCCAGCTTCTCGCCGGCCCGGAGTCGATCCTCCAAGTAGTGACGGAGATAGCTGCACCCCTCTTCCGAGAGGAACGAATAGTAACCGTTGGAGCTCTTGGATAGCTCCGGTCGGACTCGAACGAGGGTGGGAACCGTCATGAATTGGACGGTTCCCCTTCCTACTTTCAGCTCAGGAAAGTCCCCCAGCCTGAGGCCATCGTCCCCGATGTAGTTCCCTAGGACCTCGGGCCGGAGGCCCGAAAACGCGACGAGGGCCGCCGCGGCTCGGATCCGCGGAGATCCCGCGAGGAGGACCTTGCGGAGTTCCTCCTGAGTGGGCACGCGCTCGTCGCGGAGCGAAGGAGTATCCTTGGCTCCGCGAACGCGGATGGGCCGCTCGAGCTTCTTTCCGTTGTGGACGAGCCAGGACTTCCCCGCCTTGATCGTCCGCACGATGTACGAGCCCGCGACCTGACGCTTCTCCTCGGCGGACACGAAATCGAGGAAGCGGTCATGGACCTCCTTCTCATCGAGCCGGGCGAGGTCCGCCGGCGTAGTTCCGAGCGATTTGCACAGCGCGTCTAGTCGTCGCAGGTTGACGTCGGCGGTCGCGCGAGACCCACGGGCGAGGTTGTCGAACCAACGTCGTACGTCCGGGTCCGACAGGAGTCGGGTCGGAGGGAGGGAGATTCGGGCCACGAGGGGGCTACGTGTTAGTGGTTCTTAACCCTTTAAGGTATGGACACGGGGGGATTTGAACCCCCGACCTCTGCTTTGCGAAAGCAGCGATCTTCCGCTGATCTACGTGCCCAGCGGCGCGGGCATGACGGCCCCACCTTAAGGCCTTCTGGAAGACCGTCCGCGACCAGCGGTCACCGACCGGTCTAGGTGGCGAGAACGGCGATCGGTCGCGTACGCGTTTGCGTCTCGGGAGGGGTCTTCGCGGACTTCGTGGGCGTCGGCGTCGGGGGCGGGTTGGCGGGGGCCGATGGAGGCGGGGGTCGAGAGCCCGTCGTGGACTTGGCCGCCGGCCGCTGCGTGGCGACCAACCGGTGCTCGTCGGCGTCGTACCGGAACAGCTCGGCGTACCGTCCCCAGTTGACGATGTTCTGGACGGCCTCCTCGAGGGGAGCTTGGGCGAGCGAAACGATCTGGCCCAGCTCCTCATCGCTGAGCTGGCGCTCGGGGGCGCTGTCGAGCGCCCGGAGCAGCGTGCGGAAGAGGGTGGTCCTTCGGAGCTGGTCCCGGAGGAGGGCCTTGCGGTCGCGGATCGTGGAGGCGAGAAACTTCTTGCCCGTCTCGGTGAGCGTGACCTGCCCGTCGTGGACCTTCAGGAACTGAAGGACCTCGGCATAATCGACCGAGGGCAGGATCTCGTCGATCTCGAGGTCCAGGTCCTCGGCGAGCCGCGCGATGTCCTCGGAACCCTTGTGCGAGTTCAGCAGCACGAGCAGTCCCATCATTTCAGTGGGGCTGCATTTCGGATAGGTGGTCGGCACGATGGTTCCCGAGGGAGAAGAGGACCGGGAACCGTTCCATATAAGGGTTTTCGAAGTTGCCGTTTCGGGGTGAATCGAGCGCCCATCGGCCCGATTTCGGCCCCCCTCCCGCCCGGTCTCGCGGCCGATTTGTGAGCCGGGCGTCGCGATGGCTCCGTTCGGAGCCCGTCAGGGGGGAGGGGTGGGTTCGACCACGGGCTCGGCCATGGGGCGGGTCCCTCCCTCGGTGATGAGGGAGTACACCCGGTCCGTCAGGTCGTAGAAAGCGGGAGACTTGCGGTCGCGGGGGCGGGGCAGGTCGACGAGGACTTCGGCCAGCACCTTCGAGGGCCGGCGAGACATGACCACGACCCGGTCCGCGAGTTGGATCGCTTCCTCGATGTTGTGGGTGACGAGGACGACCGCCTCCGGGGGGAGGCCCGGGTCGCGCCACAACTGGAGCACTTCCTCGCGCAGACTCTCCGCGGTCAGCGGGTCGAGGGCGCTGAACGGCTCGTCCATCAGGAGAACGGCGGGCTCAACGGCGAGGGCTCGGGCGAGCCCCACGCGCTGCCGCATCCCCCCCGAAAGCTCCCGAGGGTAGGCCTCCTCGAACCCCTCCAGTCCCGTGACCGAGGTGTACTTCGCGGCCTGGGCACGGATCCGCTCGGGAGACCACCCGCGCGCTTCCAAGCCAAACGCCACGTTCTGGAGGACCGTCAGCCAGGGAAAGAGGGCGAAGTTCTGGAAGACCATGGCCATCTCGTGGCAGACCTGATCGACGGGATGATCTCGGAACGTGATCGTTCCCGTCGTCGGGTGGTCCAAGCCTTGGACGAGCCGAAGGAGGGTCGATTTGCCGCACCCCGACGGTCCCACGATCGCCACGAAATCGGCGTCCTTGACGTCGAACGTGATCTGCTGCATGATCGACATCGAGCCGTGTCGGGACTGGAAGCTCTTGTCGACGTGGTCGATGCGGATCAGCGCCACGCGCTCTCCCCTCCCCGGTCCTCGGTCCCGGCGCGCGTCAGTCGTACCGGTACTTCTCGACCGCCAGGCGGTAGAGCGGCTTCCATATGAGTTCGTTGATGGCGATCACAGTAAAGACGAGCGTGAGCAGCGCGGCGACCATCAGGGGAATCCCATTCGGCTCCGCGTAGCCGATGTCGAGGGCCGAGCCGACCCCGACGACGTGGAACGTACGGGAGCTCGAGAGGCTCAGGTACTCGGCGACGATGAGCGTGTTCCACCCACCACCGAAGGCCGTGATCGAGCCCGTGATCAAGGCCGTGAAAACGCCCGGCAGGAGAACCTTTTGGTACCACGAGCGCCCCTTGACTCCGAAGGAACGCGCGCACTCTTCGAGGTCCGGAGGGAGCGAGCGGATCCCCGAAAGGAGATTGAAGAACAGGTACCACATCATCCCGGTCATCAGCATCAGGATCGAGGCCCCCTCGGGGCTGATGTACGGGAGGAGCTGGAAGATGATCACCGGGAAGAGGGCCGTGGCTGGGAAGGAGGCGACGACCTCCACGACCGGCAGACCGTAGCGCGACGCCCGGGGCCGCCGCGCGAGCGCGAGGGCGAGCGGGAGGGCGATCGCGAGACAGAAGGCGAAGGCGATCACGACTCGCAGGATCGAGGCCCCCATCGCGAGCGGAAGGTCGAGGATCTGGGTCCGTACCGACGGAACGATCGGCGTCGAGAAGACCTGGAACACCGCGACGATGATCGCGATCAGCAGGAGCCAGACCGCGACCAGGATCCCGCCGAGGATGGTGTAGTAGAGGACGGGTCGTCCCTCTTCCTTCCGTGGTCGTCCGGATCGGAACGGGATAGCGGCGAGCTGGACGAACGGCGTGCTCACCCGGGCGACTCCCGTTCGGACCCCCCGCGTGATGTACGAGGTCGCGCGCCGGAAGCGGGTGTTCGACGCCCGCGTCACGACGAGACCCCCCTCCCCGGAGGGAGCCTGGTCGTATCGGTACCGCTCGGCGATCTTCCCAAGCGGTCGCCAGAGTCCGAAATCCAGGAGAGCGATCAGGATCACGAGGAGGACCAACCCCGTCAGAAAGGCGGTTCCGTTGCCGTCCTGGGCCGCAAAGTCGAGATAGCTGCCGATCCCGGGCAGGGCCGAGCCGTTCGTGGTGAAGATCTCCGCTTCGACGAGGAAGAACCAGCCTGCCGTCCAGGATAGGACCGAGTTGTAGACCAAGCGATTCACCGTCGCAGGGAACAGTACCTCTCGGAACCGTTGCCGGCCGCGCACGCCGAACGATTGGGAGGCCTCGCGAAGGTCGAGCGGGAGCGTCTTCAGGGATTCGTACACCCCGAAGACCATGTTCCACGACATCGAGGTGAAGATGAGGAACACCGAGGCGATGTTCGGCCCGAGCCAGCTCCCCGGGGTCAGGGCCGCGAGGGCGACGATCGCGATGGGGAAGAATCCGAGGATCGGGATCGACTGGAGGATGTCCAGAACGGGGATCATGATCTTCTCGCCCGTCTGGCGGGTGGCGGCGTAGTACCCGTACGCGAGGGCGAACCCGAGCGAGGCCGCGTACGCCGCGCACATCCGGAGGAACGAGTACAACAGGTCGATGGCGGCGGTGGGAAGGTATCCGGCCACCGTGCTCGGGGCGATCCCGAGCGTGGTCGCCGTGATGCCCCCGGCGATGAGGGGAATCAGCAAGTAGAGTATCGCCGACCGCTGGGCCCCGCTGGCCCAGGGCGATCTCTCCTCGGCCTTATCTCGGGGGGTCGGTGGCTGAGGATTCACTTGAGATGCGGCCGTGGAACGACTCCCCGGTTCGATTGCGCCGACTGATCCCCCCAGCGCCATCCGTCCACCCCGACATGGACTGGTGGCGCACCCTGCCGGTCTATTTGTATCAGGTGGTCCCGCACGAGGGCGGGCGACCGGGGATTGGCTCGTCGGACCGGCCCCCACACAATGTTTATCAGCGGAGCGTCGCTGGGCGCCCCCGTAGCCCCGTAGTGTAGTGGCCAATCATGCGAGACTCTGGATCTCGCGACGCAGGTTCGAAAGCCGCGGGAGTCCGCGAGCCCGTGGTCCGGAACTCCTGCCGGGGCTACTCCGCGGGTTCCTTCATCGTTCCTGTGCGGGGGTGCTCCAGCTCGGCCAAACCGTCGACGGGGGTCGACGGGGCCAACGAGGCAGGGCTTAGGACCCTGTTGCCTAGGGCATACGCCGGTTCAAACGGACGACCGGTCGCCACGGCCGGTCGCCGGAAACTCCGGCCCCCCGCATTCCCGGACGTGAGCTAGCCGGGGAAGGTCGACGATGCAGGCAGGTTGGGTCCCTTCGCCTGAGGAGATCCTCGCCCTCGCCCCGGCAGCGGCGGACGACCTCTTCGACCTCCTCGAACGTACGGTCCCGGTTCGACCGATGTTCGTGAAGTTGCCGGCGGCCGGCTTCCGCGAAGCGATCGTCTTCGGCGACAGTCACGGGGACTGGCGATCGACGTTGGAGGTCGAGAGCCGATTCCTGTCGGGAGGCGTCGCCCGCCTCTTGCTCGGTCTGGGCGATTACATCGACCGCGCGCCGAAGGATTGCGGGAAAGGCTCGGTAGCGAACGCCCTCCACCTCCTCGCCCTGGAAGCCCGGTACCCGGACCGGGTCTTCTTGCTCCAGGGAAACCACGAGACCTCCCGACGGATCCCCGCCTTCCCCCATCATCTTCCCGAGGAGGTAGACGCCCTCTGGGGGGCAGATGGGACCCGCTACACCCGGCTCATGGGGCTCCTCGAGCGCGGTCCGATCGCGGCGGTGATCCCCACCGGCGTCTACCTGGCCCATGCCGGGTTCCCGCTGATCTCCTCCCCGTCCGAGTGGGCCACCGCGTTCGATTCGGTCGACGACGACCTTCTCGCCCAGGTGGTCTGGTCCGAGTGCGATGTGTCGGAGAACCGGCGCGGCGCGACGGCACCGTGGGGCGCACGGGACCTGGAACGGTTCCTTCGCTCCAACGGGCTCCGCATCTTCCTGCGCGGCCATGACCCGGACATCACGGGCCAGCCCCTGTTCGACGGCCGCTGCCTGACGCTACAGACCACGCGCCTGTACCAGCGCTTCGGCGGCGTCATCATCGCCCGTCTCCCGCTCGGCCATCCGCTCGAATCCTTGCGGGACGCCGGGATCGAGCACCTGCCGACCGAAGGGCGGACGTTCCCGGTCCTCGATTGACCCGTTACGGGCTCGCTCCGCCGTAGAGGGTCTGCTCGAGCTCGCGCACCCGCTCGGGGGAGCGGGCCGAGGCGTAGGCGTCGAGTCGTTCCCGGTTGATCTCGAGAAACCCGTCCCCGCCCCGGAACCCCTTCAGCAGGCCGGCGGCCTCGTCACGACGTCCCAGCACGTAGAGGGCAGCGCTCAGGGCTTCCACGGTGTTCAGCTCGGCGATGCGGCCGTAATGTTGGGGGTTCGCGGCGATGAGGATCGGGAGACGCCGACGAAGACCCGGGCCGGTCAAGCGCACCGTCTCCTCCGGGAAGCCTCCCTGCGCCGACAATCGGTTCCAGGAACAGTCGACGGCGAGGATGCCTCCGCGCACCGCGGCGCGGGCGTCGGCGGCCGACAGGGGTTCCTCGGCGTACGGGTCGAGCACGACCGGCGCGGGGAAGACCCGACCGACCGACCGTACCGATTTTACGAGGCCCCGATGTAGGAGGCGACGACCGGTGCAGGCCTTGGGATGGTCGTCGCCCGTGACCTCGAGGTAGAGGGCGAGGGGGCCGTTACGCGAGGGGCGCGGCGTACTCCCGGAAGATCGCATGGAGCTCCCGCGTGATGCGGAGGGCGTCGGTCCGGGGGCGTTGCCAGAGATTCCGTCCGAAAATGATACCGGTCGCTCCCGCGTCCATCGAGGCACGAACCTTGTCGAGGAGCTCGGCGTCCCCGACCTTCTCCCCGCCTGAGACGAGGACGAGCGCGCGTCCGGCGCTCTCCACGACCTTGCGGAAGGCTTCGAACGGGGCGAGCTGGAGCGTGTTGTAGGGGGCGGGGCTGTCCGCGTCCTTCTCGGACCGCACGGGGTAGTTGACCTTCACGACGTCCGCGCCCAACTCGAGCGCAACCCGGGCCGCATAATCGATCGCGTACAGGCTCTCCTTGCCGCCCTTCTTCGAGACGGCCTCGCCCCGCGGGTAGGCCCAGACGATGAGGGGCATGCCGAACCGATGGGCCTCCTGGCGGACCTCCGAGAACTGACGGAAGTCGCGGTCCTGAGACGGGGATCCGACGTAGACCGTGTACCCCACTGCATCCGCCCCGAGCCGTACAGCGTCCTCGACCGACCCGGTCAGCGGGCTGAACGACTGAGCATCGGAGGGGATCCCGGTCTTGCCGTTCAACTTCAAGATGAGGGGAACCTCGCCCGCGTACTCGTGGAAGAACTTCTCCGCGAGCCCGATGTGGAGGGCAATGGCGCTGAATCGGCCCTCTTTGGCGAGGTCGTACTGGTATTGCGGGTCGAGGGCGTCCGGGTTTTCGAAGAAGTCGACCGGTCCGTGCTCGAGCCCCTGGTCGATCGGGAGCACCAAGAGCGTCCCGCCTCCCGGGCCGTAGTCGTAGAGGAGCCGCTTCAAACGGGTCCGCTTGCCCGGCGAGAGGCCCAGTCGCGAGAGCGCGGGGCGGGGGTACCGGCGGGTGCCCTTTCCGGGGCCTGCCGGGACAGGGTGAGAGGCAGGGGGTCGGGCGCTGGGCTCGCTCATCGTACTCCTCGGTCCAAACCCACCCGACGGCGCGATTTAATGCTTAGTCTCGGCCGCCTCACTGGCGTCGATTTTCGGTCGTTGCCGGAACCCTTAACCATCCTTCCCGCGGTAGGGTTGTCCCGGTGGAGAACCCGGGAACCGGATGCGTCCCCAGGTCGTCATCATTGCCACCCTGCTGCTGAACGCCACCCTCTTCGTGGCCAACCTGCTAGCGGCGATCTCCACAGGCAGCCGGGCCGTCCTGTCGCAGGCGATCTACACGGTCACCGACCTAGTCGGGAGCGCCTTCCTGCTCTGGGGACTGTATCTCTCCCGACGGCCCGCCGACTACGACCGACCTTGGGGCCACGGCCGGGAGCGGTTCTTCTGGGCGTTCGTCTCCATCATCGTGACGTTCACGGTCGCGGGCCTGCTCGCCCTCGTCGCCGGGTTCGACCAGGTGGCGAACCCGACGCCCATCGACCACATCGGCGTGGCCCTCCTGGTCGTGGGCGCGACCGTCGCTGCGAGCGTCGCCGGGATCGCGGTGACGCTGCGCGAGCTCCGGACGTCGAAGGAGACGCTGAGCCAGCTCCTGGCGTCCGCGAACCAGGGGCTGAAGTCGATCTTCTACCAGGACTTGGTCGCCATCGTCGGCTCCATCGCCGCGTTCGCCGGGCTGCTGATCGTCTATCGCACCGGTCGGAACGAGGTGGACGGGTTGACCGCCATCGTCGAGGGGATGATCCTGATCCTGGCCGGGATCGTGCTGACGGCTGAGAGCCGGGAGTACCTGGTCGGCCGGGCCCTCGAGCCGAAGGACACGCGGGGCCTTCTCGCCATCATCGCCCGCGACCCCCGGGTCGCGAAGGTGCGGGACGCCCACTCGATGCTGCTCGGACCGGAGGACGCGCTCCTGGCCCTGCGGATCAATTTCCAGGACGGGCTGACCACCGACCAGATCGAGCAGACGATCGACCAGCTCACCGTCGCCGTGAAGACCGCCTACCCGGTCGTCCACCACGTCGTCATCGAGCCGGAGTCGTAGGCGCCATCCCGCTCATCCCGGTCTCCCGGATGCGGGCGACGGTGAGGACGACGAGCGCCACCGCGACCGACCCGAAGAAGACGTAGAGCCCGTCGTTCGCGAAGTGGGCGTACAGCTCCGCGGAACCGCCGATGCCGATGACCATGCCCAGCGAGATCGTTAGGGAGTAGATCGCCATGGTCGTGGCCCGGCTCATCAGCTGGGAGAGGTCCGCGAGAGCCGCGAGCGCGGCCGGTCCGTACGCGAGCGCCACAACAGCGCTGACCCCGAGGGCCGCGAGGATCGGGATCTCGGGGCCGTAGGCGACCAGGAAGCATGCGGACGCCATGGCCGCGACGAACCCCGTCGCCCCGACGGTCATGAGCCGGGTCCGACCGTGGCGGTCGGCGAGACGCCCGTAGTACGGCTGGGTGGCGACGAGGAGGATCCCCCCTCCCGCGATGACGCCGGCGAGCAGCGTCGTGGAGATCCCGGCTCCCTCCGCGGCCGGCCCGATGAAGACGAGGGCCGTCCCGATGAGGATGTAGATGACGAGCCAGGGGAGCGTCACGAGCAGGACGCTCCGGCGGAAGATGTTCGCGACGACGTTCGCGAAGGAGTAGCGAGGGGTTCCTCGGTAGATGGTGCTCCCTCGGACGAGGAGGATCGTGACGGCGAGACCGCCCGCGAGCAATCCGGCCCCGAGCGCAAAGACGAGGTTCAGCTCCCGGTTGGGGAGGCTCCCGAGGAACCCGATCCCGATCCCAAGTCCGGCGGTCCACCCGAAGAGGTTGATCGCATCGAACCGACCCATCTCGTAGCCCCGGTGGGCCTCCTCGGCGCGGTCCCCGACGACCGCGAGACTGGCGGCGAGGATGGCGCCGCTCCCCACCCCGAAGAGGAGGTTGATCGCGGCGAGGGCGACGACGTTCCGGGTCAGGGCGACCGAGGCGAACAGGACGGCGGCGCCTCCCATCCCGGCGAGCAGTACCGGCCACCGGCCGTACCGGTCCGCGAGGGCCCCGGAGAGCAGAACGGTCGAAAACTCCCCCACGGGCGCCATCGCGCTGACGAGGCCGGCGATGCCGACATCGTTCCCACCGAGACCGGTGGAGTGCTGCGTGATGTAGCTCGCGAAGACCGCGACCGTGATGCCGAATGCGAAGCGGACGAAGAAGGTCGCGACGAGGACCGCGAGAAGGGGGCGACGGTGCTGCTCCGCGGCCGGTTCGTCGACCACCGGGATTCGAGCTCCTCGCTACGGCGCCGGTTTGGCACGCTCGATGAGTTCGATCCAGACGTCGTTCGGGTCCAGGATGAACGCGATCCGGGAGGACCCACCGGCGAGGCGGTACGGCTCCTTCGCCACCCGCGCGCCCTTCGTTCGCATATGCATCAGCGTCCGGTCGAGGTCGTCCACTTCGAAGGCGAGATGGTCGAGCTGCTCGCCGGCCTCGAAGGAGTCCTTGCCGTCCCAGTGGGTGAGCTCGACCCGGGCGCCGCTGAGTGGCTCGTGGACGAACGCGATCTCGGCGTGGTTCTCCGGGATCGTCCGACGCCGCTCGAACTGCAACCCCAGTACCTCGGTGTAGAACTTCAGGCTCTCGTCCATGTGGCGGACGGTGATTGACGTGTGGGCGAACTTGAGGGCCATGGTCGGACCATCCCCGGCCCGGCTTCTAAACCTTCGGCCGGGTTACGGATGGCCGTAGACCACACGGAGGGGCCACGTGCCGGGCACCCAGTCGCGCTCGACCCGGACGAAGCCGACGCGCTCGAACTGGAAGGTCTCCCCGGGACGGGCGGTGGCGAGCGCGGTCTCGCCCAGACCCCGAGTGTGCTCCCCCTCGAGGCCGAGTAGGTCGACGTCGATCCCCTCCACGCCCCCGACCCACTGGAGACGGGGTATTCGCTTGTTCTCGCGACTGGTAAAGCGGGCGCGCACGGCCCCGCCCTCCTCGACGAGGGAAGGAGGGAGCTCGATGTTGGCGAGGTCCTTCAAGCGAACCTCCGCCCCCTCCTTTCCCTGGAGGTCCCGTCGAGCGAGATGGAAGACCGGTCCGGTCCGGGCCGGCCGCATTCCGAGCTCGGGCCGGTCCGGGTGGTTCGGGAGTTCCACGGTGACCAGGTCCTCGGGCCAGGCGTCGACCTGGACCCGCACGGGGTCGGCGACGAACGCACGCCGGACGGTCGTGGCGTCGACCCGCTTTCGGTTCTCGGAGTACAGCGTCTCGGCGGGGACCTCGATGTCGGAGAGCGACATCCCGAAGGACAGGATGAAAGCGCGGATCGCATCCATCGTGATCCCTCGCCGGTCGAGGGAACGGAGCGACCAGGTCCGCGGGTCGGCCCACCCGTCGTACAGTCCCGACTTGATCTCCTTGTAGGCCTTCGATTTCGCGACCTTCGCCTCGCGGACGCGCAGGATCCCCCAGTGGATGAAGGGCGGGCCCCGGATCCCGAGGAGGTCCCAGATGTACCGCTGCATCCGGTCCTCCATCACGAGGTCCTTGCCGCGGAGCACGTGGGTGATCCCGAGCTCGATGTCGTCGACGGCCCAGGAGAACTCGAGCATCGGCCAGACGGTGTACTTGTGCCCCACGCGGGGATGGTCGAGGTGGCTGATCCGGAACAGCACCCGGTCCCGGAAGGCCGGGTCCGGGTCCTGGAGGTCGGTCTTGAGGCGCAGGACGGCTTCGCCCGGTCCGTAGGCGTTCGCGAGCATTCGCTCCCACTCCCCGAGCGCCTCCTCCGGGGTCTGCGAGCGTTCCGGGCACGCGACGCCGTGGGCGCGATGGTCACGGAGCAACTCGGCGGGGCAACGACAGACGTACGCGCCCCCCTTCTCGATCACGCGACGCGCCCAGGGGTAGAACGACGGGATGCGGTCCGACTTGTAGTAGACCGCGTCCGCGTGAACGCCGGCGGCGTCGCAGTCCCCGCGAATGAGGTCGAAGAATTCGGTTTCCACCCGTTTCTCCTCCGAGCCGATCGTATCGTCAAAGACGAGGAGGATCCGCCCGCCGTACCGCTCCCGGTACAGCTGGTTCAGGAACAGCATCCGACCGTGCCCAATGTGCAGCACGCCGCTGGGGAACGGCGCGAGACGGAGCACCACGTGACCCGACACGGCGCCGGGCAGGTCGGGGAACTCCGCGGATCCGGAGGAGGGCTCCCGGGTCCGGGACGCTTCCGGGCCTCCGAGTCCTACCAGGCGATCCTCGAGCTCGGCGGGGGGAAGGGAGCGGACCTCGGCCACGACCCGGGAGGCGAACTCCCGGACCTCCCCGGCCTGGGACCGGAGCCCGGCGTCCGTCGCGAGGAGCCGGGCGACGATCGGGTCGACCCTCGCCTCCCCCGCGTGCGCGACGGCGTTCTCGAGAGCGAGTCGCCGGATGCGCGTCTCCACCTCCGGCAGTAACGTCACACGGCGGCGGAGCGGCCGTGGGATTAAAGGGGTTCCGGCGCGGGGATCGCCGGTCCGTGGGTCCGTGCGCCCGGTCCGCGTGCCTGATCGACCGCTTCGGAGAGGGTGAGCTCCCCGCTCAGGACCCGGTGGGCGGACGAACGGGAGATCGTCAGTCGCCCCTCACTGCGCTCCCGGCTCAGACGCTGGAGGTTGGCGACCTCTCCGGGAGTGAAGGTCGTCGGAAGGTGTTGTCGGATGAGAACCCCGCGGGTGCGGGCGATCGCGCGGGCCGCCACGGGGTCCCGGGGTCTTCGCTGGCCCCGCGGCGTCGTGCCCCGTTCGTTCACGAGCTCGACCGAGCGCTGGTGGGCGAGGAGGGAGTTGACGATCCGGTTGCGGGAAGGAGGATCACCGGCTCCCACCCGGAAGCGCATTGGCTGGGAGGGGAAGCGGTGGCGGAGCTGGCTCGCGAACGCACCGATGGCGTCGGGGGATTCCAAGTTCCCTTCCCCCAGGGATTGGGTTCCCACAAGGATGGCGTACCCCGGACGGGGGCCGGGGTCGATCCCCACGATCATCTCGCCCTCGGGTTCGGCCACGCCCAGGGCATGCTCGACCGCGGCGCCGAGCGCTCGTCGGTCCCCGTCGGGGACCACCGAGAGGACGTGCGGGTGCGGGATCAACCGGACCTCCTCGGGGGAGGTCAGGACCACCGCTACGCTCTCCGGGATCCGCTGACCGGGAAGAAGGCTCACCGATGGCCAGCGTCGCTCCCGTAGAAAACCCGCGAGCTCGCCGTAGAGCGCGGGGTCCCGAGTAACGAGCGCGACCGACCGGTGTCTCACCGAATCCCTGACGGTCAAATATCGCATATACCTATCTCCCGACATGTCGGTCTGCCTGCATTGCGGGGAGCTCGCCCCGGAAGGGGCGCTCTTCTGTGCGAAGTGCGGGTTCACCCTCCCGCAGTCCGGCGTGGCCGGGGTGAGCGGATCCGCGCCCCCGTCCCCGGCTCCCGTAGGAATGTGGATCTCTGGCTCGGGGTCCAGCGGAGCCGCCGTTTCCCCCCCTCCGAGTCAGGGAGCCCCTCCGCCCCCCCCGCCGTCGAACCGTCCCCTCCCCACCCCCGGCTCCTTGCCTCCCGCCTCCGTCTACTGGCCTCCCCCACCGAACGGGAAGTACTGCGTCCGGTGCGGCACACTCATCGCCCGACCCGCCGTCTACTGCCCGGTATGCCAGCAACCCCAACCTCCCTGAGGCGCGGCGGCCGACGCGGGCGCCGGACCTCGACGATGGTGCGGATCGCCCGCGAACGGATCGACGATCTGTTCGCGCTAGCGGAACGGGAGTCCACCGTGGGCGCTGGGGGTCTCGCCGATCGGTACGTTCGTCTGGCGCGGAAGGTCGGGACCCGATACAACGTCCGCCTTCTCCGCGAGTACCGAGAGCTCTACTGTCGTGAGTGCTCGGCGTACTGGGTCGAGGGCCGAACGGTGCGAACGCGCCTCCGAGGCGGACATCGAGTGCGGACCTGCCTCCGCTGCGGACGTACCCGGCGGGTGGAACTCCACGCTTCCCAGAGTGCGACCCGCCCGCCCGGCAGCCTCCGTCTTGAGGCGTCCCCGGAGGACCCGGTCCTGGCCGGCCCCGTCGAGGAAATCACCGACGAGTCCGAGGAGGACGAGCGTTCGGAAGAAGCATAAGCGCGGGGTGCTCCTCCGACGGGTGCGCCGGGGTGGCCGAGTGGCCAAAGGCGGCAGACTCAAGATCTGCTCTCGCAGGAGTTCCCAGGTTCAAATCCTGGCCCCGGCACTTCATCCCCCGTTCCTCACGGGTTCCCTTTCGTACCTCCCGGCGGTGGAAAGCGGAACCGAATGAACCTACCTCGACCTTTTCGGAGCGCGGGCGGCACGCGCGTTTTCCTCCGATGGGCGGGTTCTCCGTATCGCCGAGAACGGCCGGAGGTTCGAAATGCGGGCGATGGGACCGGAATCCCTCATGGTGGCCTCCCGGATCCGCCCGAGGGCGGATCTCTCGGCCTACGTACTGATGGAATTCCCCTGCCCGGATGTGGTTCTGGCGGAAGCGCCGATCCGGGGAGCACTGGAGGAGCGGCCGCAACGGTTCGATCCGAAACGGGTGCTGCGCCGAGTGCGGGTTTGGTTCCAGCGTAGGGGGACCGACCCCCGCGGGGTCCGACCGCGCCCGGCAGAGGCGCTAAGAATCACGACCGGGCGCCCGAGCCCGCTTCAGGAAGGAACGACCCTCGCCGCCCTGCCCGCCGCTTACGGGGAACTCCAACAAGCGCCGCCGCCCATCCCACTCTGGGCCATTCCCAACTCGGGGGCTCCGCACATGGATCCCTGCACCTCGGGATGATCGCTCCTCCCCCTTCCCGCGACCATACGGCCCGGGAGTCCGCCGACTCCCCGGGGTCGGTCCATGGTCCGAAGCCGTTCCAAACAAGCTATGGGGCGAACGGCCGTCCCGCCAGCGGGTCGAACGGCGTGGACGCACTGGACCTGGCCGTCTATCGCGCCCTCTCCCCCGGAGGCGAGGCCCGGTTCTGGGCGGGACGCCGCGTGATCGACCCCCTCCTGCCGGCCCGAGAGATCGCGGAACGGGTCGGGATCAGCGAGAACGGAGTCCGGGCTCGGTTGCGGGGTCTCGAGAACCAAGGGTTCCTCCGCGGAAAGGCGGTGACTCCCAACCCCTCGCTCTTCGGGGTCCAGGTCTTCGTCGCCTCCCTCCCGGTAAAGGAGGTCGGCGAGGTCGAACGGATCTACCGTGACCTAGCCCTCGTCGAGGGGGTCATCTTCGCCCGCGACACGTTGGACGAAGGCGAGCGGCAGGTTCGGGTCTACTTCGTCTCGGAGAACGAACGAACGACCGTTCGCCGGGCCGCCCTCCTCCGGCGGCTCTCTCCCGCGGGCCAGGTCGGAGTTCCGCAGCTCTATTGGATCCCTCCGTGCGAGCGGGAGCTGACTCCGCTCGACTGGAAGGTCCTCCAAGCCGTCTGGCGCTCCCCGGACGCGTCGATCCTCGAGACCGCACGCGCGGTCCACATCAGTGCGAAGACGGGCGCTCGGCGGTACCACCAGTTGATCGAAGCGCGAGCGTGCTGGTGGACCCACAGCGCGGATTCGGAGGAGTTCCCCCTCGCCCTCGTACGGGTGGAGGTCCAGGGTCCGACGCACCGGGATCCGGTAGCGGGAAGGATCTTGAAGGAAATCCCCAGCTGGATGCCGGTGGCGAGCGACGGTCTCGGTGTGGAACCGGGTCCCGAGCAACCAATCGCTGGGCTCGTGCTCGCGGATGCCCCGACCCTGCTCGACCGGATGATCCGGAGGCTCGCCGAACTACCCGGGGTCGTCCGCGTTCAACGAACCTTCGCCTTGGGTTCGAAGACGTATCCGACGTGGTTCGCCGACCGGATCTCCGAACGGGTCGTCCCCCGTCTAGGGTGACGGTGGAGGATTCCCCGAGCGGGGGGGCGGCGTAACGGTAGCGGCGACCGCCGGGGCCTTCTTGCCCAGGAGGACGAGGGATACGACGGCCACGATCATCGCAAAACCCATCCCCCCGAGGAGGACCGCGAGCCCCTCGCTCGAGAGACCCGAAGACGGGGCGGGACTCGTGGCGTTGGCGGTGAAGTTGATCGTCTGATTGACCTGGAATCCCTGGATCACGATGACCCCATGGCTCGGTGTGGCGGAGTACCCGGGCGCACTGACCCCCCACGGATAGGTAGCATTCAGCAGCACGAAGACGATCGTGCTGTTCGTCGAAGACTGGGAAGTTCCGTTCATCGTGATCGTCCACGTGACGGGGTCACCCGGGAGACCCACCTCCGTGAACACGGCCGGACAATCCGGCGGGCACGGGGCGACGTGGCGAGTGGGCCCCGGGGAGTTCGGCATACGGTCCAAGAGGGGACTGTTCGCCCCGACCAAAGGGGTCGGTCCGGAGCCGGATGCGGGTCCTGCGGCGGTCGGCGACGGCATGTCCGAGGAGTTTCGAAGGGGCGCCCCGGGCGAACTCACCGCCCAAAGGGAAAGGAGGAGTACTGCGATCGCGAGAGTCACGCCGACCCCAACGAGTCGGCCCGAACCGCCCGCGCTCACCGAGGCCGCCCATGGTTTCGGGGGAGTTCAACCTATGGGTTTCGGGTGGGCCAAGGGGAGTTGCACTTCCCCCGGTCGCCGTTTCAGAGCAGCCTCGCCTTCTTCAGGATCTCCCGGAACCGGGGATCCTTCCGAACCGTTCGGAAGCCCGAACTCAGCCACCAGTGCGCGAGAGGCAACGCGATGGATTGGAGGGCCTGATCCAACCAGAGAAAGCACTCGTCGGGCTCGTTCAGTAGCGCGCAGATCTCGGCAATCTCACCGGGGACCCACTCCGATATCTCGCCGGTCTCGTGGTCCCGGAGGGAACGGAGCCGGGCGATCTCTTGTCGGGCCCCATCGACGTCCCCCGCGGCGGCGAGGTACTTCCCATTCCACAGCGAGCGGAGGTGCTCGCTCCCGAGCACGGGTGGATGACCGGTGATCCACGCGGCCTCCTCCTTCAGGCGCCCGTGATCCCCCGAACGTAAGGCCCCCTCGAACCCGGCCAGGTGGTTCCTCAGGCTGTCCGGTTCGAGTTCGGAGAGGCGCCGGATCCGTTGGGTGGCGTCCGCGGGCCGGCCGAGGGCGAAAAAGAGGTCGGCGAGTTGGAACTGGATCCCCGGGGAAAGGGGGTCGGCCGCCTCGGCGAGTTGCATCTCCTCGACCGCCTCCTCGAGCCGTCCCTTCTCCGTCAGCAACCGGGCATACGACTGATGCGCCGCGGCGTAACTGGGGTTGAGGAGGATCGCCGTTCGGAGCTCCCGGTCGGCCTCCGCGAACTCCAGGAGTTCGACCAGGAGGTATCCTAACGAGGCGTGCGCCTCCGCGGCGCTGGGATCGAGGAGGATGGAACGCGAAACCTGCTCCCTCGCGACCTGCAGGATATCGATGAAGTGCCGCACCGATCGACCGGACCTCTTCGCCCCCAGATAGACGGCGTCGGCGAGACCGGAATACGCCCTCGCATTGTTGGGGTCGAGACGCACCGCGAGCTCGAACTGGCGTTGCGCCTCGACCGGGCTCTCCTGGGTCATCCCGTGGAGAAGGGTCCTGCCTTTCAGGTAGGCGAGGTACGATTCGGTGATCCCGGTCGGTCGCGAGAGGAGCCGACGCTTCTCCTGATCGAGGACCGTGACCTCGAGATTCTCCGCGACGGCTCGAGCGATCTCCCCCTGAATGCCGAACACATCGTCCAGGTCCCGGTCGTAGGTGCCGGCCCAGAGGTGTTCCTGCGTCAAGACGTCGATCAGCTGGGCGGTCACCCGCACCCGGTTCCCCATCCGACGAACGCTCCCCTCCAAGAGGGACCGAACGTTGAGTTCGGCTCCGATCTGGGGAACCGGTTTGGGCCGATTCTTGTAGACATCGACGGAGGTCCGGGCAATGACTCGTAAGCCCCCCAACTGCGAGAGGGTGGAGATCAGCTCCTCGGTGAGGCCGTCAGCGAGGTACTCGTCGCCCGCAACCGGGCTGATGCTCGAGAAGGGAAGCACCGCGATCCGAGCGGGTGGGGCGGTCCGGACGTCGCGGGCAGAAGGGTCGGCTCCGGTCACGACCCGGTAGATCTCGGGCGGAACATCGACGCTGCGGAGCCGCACGCTCGGCAGCTTTTCGAACGCGCAGGGAACCTTGTTCCGGACCTGCTCGTAGACAGGCCCCGAGACACAGATCCCCCCCGGTTCGACCAACGATTCGATCCGGCTGGCGACATTGACGGCATCGCCAAGAATGTCCCCCTCCTCCGACAGGACATCGCCCATGTGCAGCGCGACCCGAAGCTGCGGCCGATCCTCCCGGGACTCTCCTACCCACTCAGCCGATTGCTGCTGGAGCTCGAGGGCACAGAGGGTGGCGTTCAACGCGCTCCCGAATTCCACCAGGAAGCCGTCACCGAGGGTCTTGACCTCCCGCCCCTCGAACTTCACGAGGACGTCTCTAACGATCTTCCGGTGCTCTCCAAGCAGGCGCATCGTCCGGGGCTCGTCGCGTTGGGCCCTCGACGTGTAGCCCACCAGGTCGGTGAACATGATGGCGGCGAGCCGACGTGTCGCGGCCACGGCCCGAGAATGGCTCGCGTTAGATTAAGACCCCACTCGCGAACTCCGCCCGACAACGGGTTCGAAGGCGCCCGGATCGCCTCCCGCGGACTGGGGGCCTCGTGGGGCCGTCGGAGCCCGAGGCGGGTCCGGGTGCGGTACGCCGGGGGGACCGGGCGGGCGCACCGTCTCGAATGCTCGCGGGGCAGGAATATAAGCGTCGGGCCACTTCGGCCCGTGTTGGTCTATGGTGACCCGAACCGGAGCGGCGGAGAGAGTGGCCCTGCTGGGCGGCGTGCCTCTCTTGTCGGGTTTGGCCGAGAGCCAACTCGAGAGGATTGCCGCCGCCGGTGAGGAACACGCCTTCCCGAACGGCGAGACCATCGTACGGGAGGGGGAGAAGGGCCACGGCCTCTACTTGCTCCTCAGCGGCAGCGCCGACATCCGCCATGCCGGGCGCAAGGTCCAATCGCTGTCCCCGGGACAGTTCTTCGGAGAGGCGGCGCTCCTGGTCGAACAACCCCGGACCGCGGACGTGCGGGCCACGAGCGACGTGCGGTGTCTCGTGCTCAACCGCTGGGATTTCTGGGGAGCCATGGGGGTCGATCCTCGAGCGAATCAGGCCCTGTACGAGGAGACCGTCCAGCGACTCAAGTCCTTCGGGACGGAGCTGGTCGAGTAACCCGGACCCCGATCGGACCGTATCAGGACCCATGTTCGGTCGCCCACGAGACGGTCGACTCGTGGGCGACTATTCTCCGCTCGGGCCCTAGAAGGGAGGGCTCCGAGGGCAGGACCCCGGGCATCGTCCCGGATCCGGCAGCGCCGCCACCAGATGCCGAGCCTCCAGCGCCGCGCCGCCCCCCATCCGCAGGAGATCGACGATCGCCCGCAGTCCGCCGATCCGCACCAGGTCCGCCAACGTCTTCGCCGCTTCCAGCCCCGCTCCGATTCTGTGCATTTCTTTCTCCGGTGGGTGTTGCCACCGAAGGAGAGAGTGGCGAGCTCCGAGTCAATCGTGTCCGAAGTGGGTGGGTGGGAGTGGGCGTCCGAGGAGCGCGGGTGACCGGTTTCGACCCGACGCTCAGGCGAACCGGAATCTTCCTCAGGTCCGCGGGCGGGCGGCGGATCGTCTCGTTCTCGCTCGCTTCTGGGGGGGTTTCACTCGGGACGGGAAGGCCGTCGCGTCGGCACTCGGGATCAGGTTCGGCAGGCTCCCCGGTGTCGAGGGCCCGCACGCGGCCAACCAGACGCCGTCGGGATCCTTGACGTACAGAAGCCAGGCCGGGCCGTCCACGAAACCCACCACCGGCGTGGCCCCGGCGCGGATCATGGAACGGAGCCATCGGCGCGGGTTGGAGACGAAGAACCCGAAGTGGTCGAACTCCGTTCCCGTGTGGAACGGTTCGTAGAACGGCGTGCCCTTGGGATAGTAGTTCAGCTCGAGCCGGTGGGTCGAGCGCGGGAACACGAGGTGCACCCACTTTCCTCCGTGCGAGAACCCCCCTCGCCGGATCACGCGGAATCCGATCCGGGTGTAGAACCGGACGGAGCGTTCCAGGTTGCGAACCCGAATGCCCGAGTAGACAAATCGAACCTGGTCCGCCACGACCGCCAAAGGAAGGCCGCTCGGCTTAGCCCTTTTCCGGAGCCGCGACGGGAGGCCGGCGGGGCCGCCTACGGGAGTAGGGCGAACGTTCGCCGAGGGGATTTAACCCACGATGCCATCGAAGGCCGATGCCCGGAGCTCGCCCCCCTCGGCCTCACGTAGCGCCGGGGACAGCGTCGGAAGTGACCCCCGGGGTGTTCGTGGGAGGCTGGGGCGACGCCACCCAATTCTCCGGGACGAAGGTCTGCGTCCGCGAAGAGCCCCCGGAAGGCCTGTCGAACGTCACTCACGTTCCGATCTACGATGAGACGAGAAAGGAGCCGATCCGGGAGAACCTGGACCGGGTGGCCGACCTGATCGAGCAAGCTCGGGCCAACGACCAACTGGTGATCGTGTACTGCGGACACGGTGTTCGTCGAGGCCCGCTGGCGGCGGCTTGGTACCTTCACCGATACGAAGGCCTCACGCTCGAGGAGGCATTCGCGCGGATTGCCGCGGTTCGGCCGGGGATCGAGCCCGTCACGAAGTGGGCGAGGCACTGGCAGTCGCTCGACGAGACCGACCGCGACAGCGTCTAAATACGGGCTCTGGACCCAGTGCATCGATGGCTCGACAGGGATGGGACGCTCTCGCCCGTTGGCGGGACCTTCGGATGGGCGAGTCGGGAGATCTGTGGCACCGGGCGATCGTCGACCCGTCGCTGCTCCGGATCATCGGCCGAGTGCGGGGACTTCGAATTCTCGACTTGGGCTGTGGCAACGGGTATCTGACCCGACGGTGGGCCCGCGAGGGAGCGGCTTCATGCGTAGGGCTGGACGGGTCGGCGCGGTCCCTCGCTCTCGCCCAGGGACGGGAGCGGGCTCACCCCAGTGGCGCCCGGTTTCTCCGCCGGGACGCATCCCATCTGACCGGGATCCCGGACGGTTCGTTCGACCTCGTCGTCGCGAACATGGCGCTCATGGACTTCCGCGACGGCGCGGGGGCCGTGCGCGAAGTGGGACGCGTTCTCGCCCCCCACGGCCGGTTCGTGTTCTCGATCTGCCATCCGTGCTTCGACTTGGACGACTGGTCGATGTGGGTGACCGAACGTCACGTGTTCCAGGACACCGTCTGGAGGAAGGTGCGCGGCTACCGCGAGGAACGCACGTCCCGTGTCCCCTGGAAGGTGAGCGAATCGGAGACCGCGTACACCTCCACGTACCACCGGACCCTGCCGACCTATGTGCGCTACCTGCGCGACGCGGGCCTGGCCGCCGTACGGATGGAGGAGCCGACTCCCCTCCCCGAGGCGGTCACCGGGAGCCCTCAGGGCAAGTTCATGCTGGAGATACCGCTCCACCTCGTGGTCGAAGCCGTCCCATTGCCGCGCCCGGTACGACCCGCCGCCCTACGGGCCGCACTCAAAGGACGGGCGTCGCGAACGTCGGCTCGTACTCCGCGGACAATCGGCCGACGATCGGGATCCGGTGGCCGCACGCCCGGCACCGGTTCTCGGCGTCGAGGTTCCACGCCTGGATCGTGAACCCGTACCGACGGACGACGACCGCGTGGCACCCCGGGCAGTACGTGTGCTCGAGCGGGTGCCCCCAGACGTTCCCGAGGTAGACGTAGTCGAGCCCTTCGGCCTTCACGACCGCGTGGAGCTTTTCGAGCGTCGCGACCGGAGTCTCGGGGAATTCCATCATGTGGTAATCCGGATGGAACTTGAGGAGGTGGAAGGGGGTCTCGGGTCCGAGCTCGTCACGCACCCATCGGGCGAGGCGACGCGTGGCGTCGACCGACTCGCCCACCTGCGGCACGATCAGGTCGGTGATCTCCACGTGGACCCCCCGACGGTGGAGGTCGACCATGGTGGTCCGGATCGGTTCCGGCCCCTTCGCCGCGACGTACTTCCGCATGAAGCCCTCCTCCCCGCTGCCCTTGAAGTCGATGCTGACCGCGTCCAAGTGCGGACCGATGAGCTCCGTGGCCTCCGGGGTCATGTACCCGTTCGTGACGAAGTTCGCGAACAGTCCTGCCGACCGGGCTTCCTTCATCACGTCCAGCGCGTACTCGATGAAGATCGTGGGTTCGTTGTAGGTGAACGTCACCCCCGAGCAACCGAACCGCAGGGCGGCCTGGACCGCTTGGCGGGGGGACAGGGGTCGCCCGGTCACTTCCCTTTCCTGGGAGATCTCGGCGTTCTGACAGTAGAGGCAGCGCCAGTTGCACCCGACCGTGCCGATCGAGAAGACGCGGGTCCCCGGATGAAAGTGGGAGAGCGGCTTCTTCTCGATCGGGTCGACCTGCGTGGCCGCGGCCTTTCCATAGGAGAGCAGGACGAGCTGACCCCCCTCGTTCTTGCGGACAAAGCAGAAGCCATGCGAGCCGGAGGGGATCGTGCAGTACCGGGCGCACGCGGTGCAACGGACGCGCCCCCCGTCGAGCGGTTGGTAGAGGATGGCCTCGTGTGCCATGGACCTCCGTCGCCTCCCTGTACCCTTCTAGGGTGCGGCCTGCGATAACACCTCGCTCGGCGACCCGTCGCCGAGCCGAAGGTTCATGTTCTCGAGACAGGTCCCTCCGCCATGCACGACTCGGCCGGAACGCGGGCTACCGCCCCGGTGGCGGAGGTAATCGAGGCCGCCGTTGCGGCCCGCATCGCCCCCTCCCCGGAGATGGTGGAGCGGGTGGCCCGGGCCCGGGACGGGTTGATCGAGCGCGTCCGGGCGGCGGCCCAGGCGCGTTCCAGCCCCCTGGTGCGCGCCCTGGTAGCGGGGAGCGCCGCGCGCGGGACCTACCTGTCCGACCGGCTCGATATCGACCTCTTCCTCCTCTTTCCCCCGGACCTCCCGAGGGACCGCCTCCGGGAGGAGGGCCTCGCGCTCGGCCGGGCGATCCTCTCCGACCCCGAGACCCGCTACGCCGAGCACCCGTACTTGCGGGGTCGGTTCGAGGGGTTTGCGGTCGATGCTGTGCCCGGGTACGCCGTGGACGACCCCTCCCACCCCCTTTCGCCCGTCGATCGGACCCCGTTCCATCAGGCGTATCTCTCGAGCCGCGAGAACCCGGAACTGGTGACCCAGATCCGTCTCGTAAAGCTCTTCCTTCGGACCCTGGGGATCTATGGGTCCGAGGCCCGGACCGAGGGATTTTCCGGGTATCTCGTGGAGCTTCTGGTCCTCCAGTTCGGCTCGTTGCGGGGCCTCTTGGAGGCGGCCCGCAGCTGGAGGATCCCTGTCCGTGTGGCCGAACCGATCCGGGACCCGCCGCGGCTGCCCGCCGACGTGGCGCTGATCCTCGCCGACCCGGTGGACCCGAACCGCAACGTCGCGAGCGCGCTCTCGCGCCGGAACCTGGCGACCCTCATCCTCGGGGCGGCGGAGTACCTCGACCATCCGAGCGAGCGCTGGTTCGTGCCGACCTCGAGCGCCGTCCTGTCCCGGGCGGACGCGCTCACCCGGATGCACGAACGGGGCACGCATGTGACCGTGGTCGAGCTCCCTCGTCCGGATCTCGTCGACGACACCCTCTACCCGCAGGTCCGCAAGGCCGAGCGGGCGATCGCGGAGGAAGTCGGTCGGTCCGACTTCACGGTCCTGGGCTCCGCGTGCGCCGTCGATCCCGACCGTGTCCTGGTCCTGATCGAAGTGGCCCACGCCTACCGGCCCGCGGTCCGGCAGCAGGACGGACCTCCGGCGGGCCTCGATCGGGTGGGCCACTACCTGGCCAAGTGGACCGCCGCCGACGCTCCGGTCCTGCAAGGACCCTACGTTCAGCCCGACGGGAGCCTCGCCGTCGACACGCGCCGACCGGACCGGGAGGTCGAGGCCGTGATCCGGAACGTGCTCCCCCGTCTCTCTCTCGGTCGGGATCTCTCCCCTCCGCCCGGTCGACCCCTCCAGGTCCATGCGCTGGCTTCGGTGGAAGAATCCCCCGGCTTATCGAGAGGACTGGACGAGCTCTTGGCGAAGCGGCTCCCCTGGGCGCCGCGGGGCTAGAGGGTCGGCGACACGTTCACCAGAACGAACCAGAGCGCGAGCCAGCCGAAGAAACTGAGGACGAACAGCCCGGCCCAGTCCCCCTTCGTGTACAAGTGCGACGCGTCCCGGAAACGCTGGATGGCGAACATTCCCGCGATGATGCCCGCTAGCCCGACGGGAAACGAGACATACCACATGAGGCCGGCGAGCCGGATCCCCCACGATGCCACTCCGGAGATGACGGCGAAGAGTCCCGCGAGGATGGTGGCCGATGTCATTTCGAGCTCCTTCCACACGAAGCCCGGCTCGTCGAACACGGGGAACTCGAACGGAGGCGCGGCCTCCTCCATCTTCTTGCGGGCCTTCTTCGCCATGGTCACTCCGAACGTCCGACGGCTGCGCGGTCGAACAGTTCCTCGGCATGGTAGGAGCTCCGGACGAGCGGACCGGACTCCACGCCCGAGAACCCGAGCTCGAGTGCCCGTCGCTTCCAGGACTCAAATTCGCTGGGGGTGGGGTACCGGGCCACCGGGCGGTGCGCCGGGCTGGGTCGCAAGTACTGGCCGAACGTGACGAGGTCGACCCCGGCCGTCCGCAGGTCGGTAAGGGCGGTCTCCACCTCGGGTTCGGTCTCGCCGAGACCCAGCATGAGCGAGCTCTTCAGGACGAGTTTCCCGCCCCCGATCGAGCGGGCCCGCTGGAGGACCTGGAGGGACCGATCGTATCCGGCCCGGCGGTCCCGGACTGCGGAGGAGAGGGACCGGACCGTCTCGAGATTGTGGGCGAACACTTCCGGCGGGCTCGAGAGGACCTGCGCGAGAGCGGCTTCGTCCCCCCCCAAGTCGCCGGCGAGAAGCTCGACCTTGGTGGTCGGTGCCGCCCGTCGGATCTGCCGGACCGTTTCCGATAGGAGGGCGGCGCCCCCGTCGGCGAGGTCGTCCCGGCACACCTGGGTCAGCACGACGTACCGGAGCCCCCAATCGCGCACCGCGCGGGCCACGCGATCGGGCTCGGTCGCGTCGACCTCGCCGTGAGGCCAGTGGGTCGTCACGGCGCAAAAGCTGCACCGACGGGTGCACTCCGCACCCAGCAGCATGAGAGTCGCGGTCCCGGCGGACCAGCACTCGGGCAGGTTCGGGCATCGCGCCTCCCGGCACACCGTTTCCAGGCGAAGCCCCGCGAGCAGGTCCTTGACTCCGTCGTACCGGGCCCCGCTCGGGGGGTGGATCCGGATCCATTCGGGGAGCGACCGAGGTCCGGTCGCGGCGACGGGGTCGGGGGCGCTCACGGGCGCGCGACCCGCGGCGGTGCTTTAGGTTTTGCGAGCGCGCCCTCGGCCGAGCCGCTCCTCGACCAGCGTCGCGAGGTAGCTGGCGGGGAGGTCATCCATGGCGACTCGGCTCGCCTCCCCGGTGCCAGCCGCCTCGAGCGTCACCAGTCCGTCCCGCTCGAGTTCCTTCAACGTGCGCCAGAACGTGGTCCGGCTCATGGGCGAACCCCCCAGCTCCTCGAGCAGCGCCGCGTGCGAGGTACGGAGCTTCTGGCTCGATACCGCCGCCCCCCGTCGCGTCAGCGAGCGGGAGAGGGCGAGCAGGACCCCGAGCTCGTTGGTGGAGAGTCCCTCTAGCTGGGACTCGGAGAGCGTGGGGACCAGGGACCCCTTCGAACGTCGGACGTGTTCCGGGAGGAGCACGTCGGATTCGGCGTCTTCCGCGGCGTGCGCGGCGCCCGCGAGGAGCTCGAGGGCAAACCGCGCATCGCCGTTCGGGGCGGCGATCCGGGCCACCTGGTCGAGCGTCTCCCGGTCAAAGCTCCCCGGGCGGAGGGCCAGCTCGGCCCGGGAGAACAGGATCTCGACGAGGTCCTCCCGGGTGTACGGAGCGAGCGCCAACCGGTGGGTCACGCCGAAGCTTGAACGACTCGCCGGGTCGAGGTACGGAAGGAGGTCCTCGACGGCGATGAGCACGAGCGAGATCGAGCCTAGCTCGACCTCGCGGGACCTGGAGAGCAGGTACACGAGCTTGGTCTCCTGCTTGACGAGGGCCGCCGCCTCGTCCAGGAGGACGACCAAGTGCTGGGGTTGGCGTCGGAGCCCCTGTTCGAAGACGTCCACCATCTCCGAGAGGCTGTAGCCCCGATCCGGGAGCGAGACGCCGACACTGCGAAGGAGGTCGAGCATGACCGTGCGGTCGCTCGCCCGACGCCAGCAGTTCACGTAGGCCAGGCGCACGGGCAGCTCGTTGCCCCGTCCCCGGCGCTCGAGGTCGGCTCCGATCCGGCGGGCGAGGGCGGTCTTCCCGCTTCCGACGCCCCCCGTGATCATGAGATGGTACGGGAGCCCCTTTCCGAGTGCCTCCCGGAACCGCTTCGAGGCGAGACCCAGCTCGGTCTCCCGCCGGGGGAGGCGGGCGGGGAGGAAGGCGGAGTCGAGGGTCTCCTCCTTGAGCAGGATGCGGGGAGGACTCGGCATGGTCGGTCGGGACAGGGGCCGGTGATATCAGGTTCGCTCTCGGCTGGCCGGGCGTCGGGGGACCTTCCTCGCCCGCCGCCCCGGGGGTGCGATGTCGTCCAAAGCGGCGCGGAGTAGCTCGGCGACCGGTCGCCGGGCATCGAGGACCAGCCATCTTTCCCGGCGGGCCATCTTCCGATACCGTCGCGCCACTCGTTCGAGGATCCGACGCCGCTCGAGGGGTCCTCGACCCGGACCCCGATGGCCCAGTCGTTCGATCGCGACCTTGGGAGGGAGGTCGAGGAGTACCACGCGATCCGGCACGATCGTCGCACGGTTGGAGAGTTCCAGGATCTTCCGCACGCCCGCCGGGCCGAGCGCGCTCCCTTGGTAGGCGAGGGTCGAGTAGAACGACCGGTCGGTGACCACGACCGCGGCGTGGCGCAGGTCCCCTTCGAGCGCGGGCCGCGCCAGGAACCGGTCGATCGTGAAGTAGACCGCTCCGGTCCAGGGGTCGCGAAGGCTCGCCTCCTGGGCGAGGTGACCCAGATTCCGGTCGGCCGGCTCGCGACGGGCTATCGCACGAACGCCCCGACGGCGGAGAGTTCGCACGAGACCCTTCGTGAGGGTCGACTTTCCGGCGCCGTCGATGCCCTCGAGCGCGACGAGACGTCCCCGGGATCGGGGCCTCATGCCCTCCTCCTCGCGGGGAGTTCTGGTCGCCACCCGTAGACCTTCTCGACCGCGTCGACGAACGGGATCCGTAATTGTTCCGCCCCGCCGGGGGAGGCTTCGGCGACCGCGAGCGCTCGCCGGGGTACCGTGGCCAGATCGAGGACCGCGCCCGGTCGGGCCGGGTCGTCCAGAAAGTCGGTCTCGAGGAACCAGGGACCGGGGTCGTGGACCACCTCTCGGACCAGGTCCCGGCGGGCGAGGTAGGAAGGGACGATGCCGGCTCGTTCGTCCGGCAGGAGCCGATTTCGTGCGTAGTGCTTCACGATCTTCCCGGGCGGCATCCCGGACCGAGCCCCCCGGAGCGCCAGCTCCCGATAGGTTTGCGGGGTCAGGTCGGCACTGTGGACCACCACCGGACACGCGACGTCCCGGGCGACCGCCAGGGCATGGTCGAACGCCGAGCTCGCGGCTTCAGCGAGCTCGGGGGCGACCTCGAAATGAGGCAGTCCGACCTCTCCCAGGGCCACCGCTCGGTGATCCTTGACCCAGGTTCCGGCGAGGTCGAGAGCGCGACGTTGGAGTTCGAGGGCCGCCGGGACCCCGAGCGCCGGTGAAGTGGTCACGAGGTCGACGGGGTAGGGGGCCACGACCACGTACACCTCCACCCCCGTCTCCGCTCGGATCGTCCGGGCGAGGGTCTCCGTGGTCTCGAACTGGGTTCGATACTCGTCCACGGAGCGGGGAGCGGCGGGGAGATAGTTCTGGGTCGTGAGGAACAGGTGAGTACCGCCCGCCGCCGAGAAGCGACGCGCGGCGGCCACCCCTTCCCCGTTCGGGCTCAGGTGACAGTGGTGGTCGACCACCGGTAGGTCGCTCGGGAGCGGCAGGGGGGTCGTCCGGCTCCGGCTTACCGGAGGAGTCCGGCGCCCTGGAGCTCCTTCGTGATCTTCTGGACGGCTACCTGAACGTCCGAGGGCTTGCGGGCCCCCGTACAGACGAGCTTGCCTCTGCCGAAGAGGAGCACGACGACCTTGGGCTCCTCGATCCGGCAGACCAAGCCCGGGAACTGTTCCGGCTCGTACTCGACCCGGTCGAGACCCAGGGTCACGGCGATGGCGTTGAGGTTGATCTCGCTCTCGAGGTCCGAACTCGCGACGATGTTCTGCACCTCGATCTTCGGCATCATGTTGATCTTTTGGCCGCCTTTCTTGATCTGCACCGCGACGGTGTGGATGGATTGTTCCACCTCGGTCACGCTCTTCGCCCCGGTGCAAACGACCTTGCCGGACCGGAAGAGCAGGATGGCGGTCTTCGGTTGCTTCAAGCGGTAGATGAGTCCCGGGAACTGCTCCGGCTCGTACTCGGCACCGTCGAGCCCGAGGGCGATTGATTGGAGGTCGAGCGCGTCCCCCAGGGAGGTCGAGGCGACTACGTTCTCGAGGCGAATCTTGGCCAATGGAATCCCCGGCGGGGGAGTATTTAAACGACTATTTTAAACCTCATTTTTCCGAAAAGGAGGTATCTTGAGTCGGGCGCGCGGCGGCCCGTTTCCCGTCAGGGACGAGGTTCCCGGTTCGGGACCGACGGGGAAGTGTGGGGGACGAAAACAGGACCGACCGTGTCGTCCTCGACCTTCAACTCGAAGAACTGGCGCAACACCCGACGGGTGAACCCCCAGAGGATGTGGCCGTTGTAGACGGACGCCGGGACCTCGATGAGGCCCCGCCCGGTCTCGCGGTGCACGTGCTGGGTCCGGCTGAGGGCGCCCAAGGGGAGCCAGAAGACGTGCGCGACCTCCTCGGCGCTTCGGGGGAACGCCGGTCGGGATGTGGATCCCAACGGGACCGCGAACACGGCGACGTTGAGCCCGAACCGGCGTGCGTGCTCGGTACCCACGTAGCGCAGGTCGCCTTCCAAGTCGGATCCCTCGAGCCCCACCTCTTCAGCCAGTTCGCGCAGAGCCGTGCGAGCAAGATTCCCGTCCCCGTCGGCGACGTGACCGCCGGGGAGGGCCACCTGGCCCGACGCCGGGTCCGACTCGCGTTCCGTGCGCTCGATCAGCAGTACCTCGACCTCCCGCTCTCCCGACCGCAGGACGATGGTGATCGCGGCACCGGCCCGACCGATCGGCGGACTATCGTTGGAGAAGCGCGCGAGCCACGCTTCCACCGAAGGCGGCGTCGATTCGGCGGACCCGCTCATGCTTGCCAGTCGTAGGAGACCTTCTCCCGAACCGCGTTCCGGTCGTCCGGATTCTCTTTGCGGGGGAGAGTGGTCCCGTGTTCTAGGACGGCGACGCGGGCGCGCAGGTCCCGGAGTTGCTGTTCGAGGGCAGCGACGCGCGCCGCGAGGTCCGGGTTCGCCGGTGCGGTCATAGTCTTCGGAACTCCCGCCGGGCAGATAAACGTCGTGCTCAAGATGGCTGGGGCGAACCGGGGTCGTTCGATTCGGCGCGGCGGACGTGCTCGGAAATCGCCGCCGCCAGCTCGGCCGGCCGTTCGACCGGTATCATGTGGCCGGTTTGGGCGTAGATCTTGATGAGCGAACCGGGGATGGATTGACGAAGGATCCGGCCGTGGGAGGCGTCCATCACCTGGTCGTCCATCGCCTGGACGATGAGGGTCGGCTTGCGGATGGCCGTGATCGAGTTCCGCTCGTCGAACGTCTTCAGGGCGCGGCCCCACGCGACGGCAGCCGTGAAATCGCGGTGATTGACGTCCTCGTACAGCTGGTCGACGAAGTCCATGTGCGCCTCCACCCAGTCGGGGTAGTAGAGGTCCTTCAGCAACCGTAGGGCGAGACCGTCGGCCCCCTCTTCGGCGAAGGTACTCCACCAGCGGTCGATGATCGACTTGGTGTGCGCGTCGCTGTAGGCCGCCCCGCTCACGAGGGTGAGGCTCCGCATCCGTTCCGGATGGTCGAGAGCGATTCGGAGAGCGAGGAACGCCCCGGCACTGTGGCCGATAATGTGAGCGGTCTCGAGTTGCTTCTGGTCGAGCAGCCGGAGCACGTCGTATTCGAGCTCGGCCAGGGTCAGCAGCGAGCCCGTGGGAGCGGGGGTGGACCCGTGGCCTCGCAGGTCGGGGACGATGACCCGGAAGCTTGCGACGAGCGGCGTGGCCACGGCGTTCCAGAGCAGTCGGTCGCCTCCCATCCCGTGCAGGAGCAGCAGGGGCGGACCCTGACCCTCGTCCCGATGGGCGAGGTCGACCGCTGGCGCGGGAGGCCCGGACATCGCCGGGGGGGTGGGGCTCGGGTTCATTAGAGCAGCGGCGGACGGGCCCTCGCTCCTCGAAGGCGGTCGCGTTGGGCGGGAGCGCTCCCGGGTCGAGAGACATCTCAAATACGCGACCTCGGCTCCCCTAGCCGATGGCGCGGGGCGTGATGCTGGTGAGCGGCGGCATCGATTCGCCGGTGGCGATGCACTACCTCCTGCGTCAGGGCCACGAACTGGTTGCGGTTCACATGGACAACCGGCCGTTTACCGACGACTCGCCGTTGTCGAAGGTCGTCGACCACCTCACCCTGCTGCGGGAACGCTATCACCAGCCCCTCCCTCTGTACGTGGTTCCCCACGGGTCCACCCAGATCACGCTGATGCGGGAGACGGACCGCCACGTCGGATGCGTCCTGTGCCGTCGGTTCATGTGGCGCTCGGCCGAGCGGATCGCCGAACGGGAAGGGGCCACGTTCCTGGTAACGGGGGAGGCACTCGGCCAGGTCGCCTCCCAGACCCTGTCGAACATGCGGACCGCCACGGCCTCGGTCCACCTCCCTATCATCCGACCCCTCATCGGCCTCGACAAGCACGAGATCGAAACGGTGGCCAAGTCGATCGGGACCTACGAGATCTCGACCCGGCCGGGGGTTTGTTGCCAGGCAGTGCCGGATAAGCCCGCCACCCGCTCCAACTTGGTCCAGATCCTGAAGGAAGAGGAGCGGATCGACGTCGAGCAGATGATCGACGACTGCGTCCGGAAGGCCGTGGTCCTCTAGACCTCGCGGTACCGGGCGGCGGGACGTTTCGGGTCGGCGGATGTATCGAACCTTGCGGCTCTGCACCGGCGGCGGAGGGTTCGAGGCGGTGCCGGACCCGCCGCGCCGGCTCGACCTGGCCCACATTCGGACCTCTCTCGAACGCGAGGGCGTGTCGGTCGTCGACGCTCGGGTCATGCTGATCGCAGCGCTCGGGTCGGAAACGACCATCAGCCGGGCCGGCCGGGTGCTGATCAAGACCGATGACCCGAAGCAGGCCGACCGGGTCTTCCAGAAGCTCCGCCCTCTCCTGGATGACGACGCTCCGACGCACTGACACCACGGGACCGGGACGCTAGGTTATTTCCGCCACTCGCCTAGCTCGTTCGAGGAGATTTCATGCGAGAGACCTGGGTGGTCGGGGCGGCGTCGAACCGCTTCGGCAAGATGAAAGAAAGCGGCCGTGAGGCCGCCACCCGCGTCGCGCTCGCCGCCATCGAGCAGTCGGGCTTGCAAGCCAAGGACCTCGGTTATACGTTTGTGTCGAACTGCTTCGGGATCGCGGAGCACCAAGCCCACGTCGGACCGCTGATCAACGGGGGACTCGGGATCCCCGACGTCCCTTCGTGCACGATCGAATCGGCCTGCTCTTCCTCGAGCGCCGCGCTCCACGAGGCGTTCGTCCAGGTCGCCGGTGGCTTCGTCGACGCGGCCCTCGTCGTGGGAGCCGAGAAGCTCTCGCACTTGGACACGCTCGCGGCGACGAGCTACTTCGCCATCGCGGCGGATTACCCCTTTGAGACGAAGAACGGCGCGACGTTCCCCAGCTTGTATGCGACGCTCGCGAATGCCTATCAATCGACGTACCCGACCAAGCCGGAGATGTTCGGGGCCATCGCGGTTCGGGACCATGAGAACGCCGCGCATAACCCGCACGCGCACTTCCAGAAGCCGATCTCGATGGACACGTACCTCGCCTCGCCGGTCATCGCCTCTCCCCTCCGGCTCTACGACTGCTGCCCGTTCTCGGACGGCGCTGCGGCGGTCGTCGTGGCGGCGAAGGAACGCATCGGAACTCCCAAGTCGGAGCCCCTCGTGATCCGAGCCTCTGCGCGCGCGGGGTCGATCACGGAGATGCAGGACCGGCCCGACCTGTTGGGCCTGCCGGCGACGCGGACGGCCGCGGCGAAGGCGTTCCGCCAAGCCCACCTCGAGCCGAAGGACATCGATTTCGTCGAGCTGCACGACTGCTTCACCATCGCAGAGGTCCTCGCGCTCGAGGATCTCGGGTTCTTTCCCCGGGGGACGGCGGCGCCGGCCGCGCTCGAGGGAGTGACGGCGCACGACGGCAAGCTGCCGGTCAACCCCTCCGGCGGCCTCAAGGCGAAGGGCCACCCGGTCAGCGCCACCGGGGCCTCCCAGGTGGTCGAGATCTTCGAACAGTTCAACGGACGGGCCCAGGGGCGCGAGGTCCCCAAGACCGAGGTGGCTCTGGCTCACAACGTCGGCGCGACCGGCGGATCCTGCTCGGTTCACATCTTCTCCCGTCGGTAGGGGCCCCATGGACGACGCTATTCCGAGCGCATCGCACACCGTCGATGAATGGATCCACGGGTACGAGGAGGGGGAGATCCTCCGGGGGTTTCGCTGCACCCACTGCTCCTTGATCACGGCCACGTGGGGCCTCGCGTGCCCCCGCTGCGGACAGCGTACCCTGGAGGAGCACACGCTCGGTCGCACCGGCCGAGTGGTCGCCTTTACGATCCTAAACGTGCCGGGCGACGAATTCCTGAACGACGCCCCGTACGCGTACGTGGTCGTGGAGCTCGACGCCGGCGGCCGCATTACCGGTTGGATGCCGAGCGTCAAGTCGGTGGACGACCTCACCATCCACCAACGGGTCCACTTCGTGCCGGGCTACAAGCCCGGTGTCCAGTTCGCCAAGGATGCTCCCCCGGAGTGAATCGTCGATGGGGGGATCGCTGCAATCCACCCCCGAGCGGGTCTGGCTGAAGAAGTACGGACAGGGTGTTCCTCCGACCATCGAGATCCCCAACCTCCTGCTTCCCGACCTGATCGAAGCCAGCGTCCGGCGATATCCGGACCGGATCGCGCTCGTCTATTATGGGGCCACGTGGACGTACCGTCGGTTTTGGGAGGCGAGTGGCCGACTCGCCGCCGCCCTCGCACGGGACGGGATCGGACCGGGCGACCGGGTGGCGATCTACCTGCCGAACGGCCCGCTCTATCCCATCGCCGTGTTCGCCGTGCTCCGGTTGGGCGCGATCGTCGTCCAGGTCAGCCCGCTGTATCTCGGCCAGGACCTCACCCGGATCCTGCGCGACTCCGAGCCCAAGGCCCTGATCACGCTCGAGATTCTCTACCCGAACGTCGCGCAGGTCCGGAGCGAGTATGCTCCTCCCATCGTGGTGGTCGGCCGACTGCGCGAATTCTATCCCTTTCCGAAGAGTCTCTTCGTCAACAGCGTCGTCCAGCGTCAGAAGATGTCGACGGCGTTCCCTCGGGACCCGTGGGTCCGGTCCTGGCACGATATCCTCCGGGCCCCAGGAACTCCCACCCTGGACGGGAGACCCCGCCACGACGGTGGCGATCCTGCAGTACACCGGCGGGACCACCGGGCGGCCTAAGGCCGCCATGCTCACCCACCGAAACCTCGTCGCCAACGTCACCCAATCCAACTCCTGGAACACGACGCGGCGGCCCGGCGAGGAGATCATCATGGCGAGCATCCCGTTCTTCCACATCTACGGGCTCACCGTGGCGATGTTGATGGGTTTCGCCGACGGCGCCACGATCATCATCCAGACCCGTCCTGAGATCCGAGAACTCCTCCGGCTCATCGACCGCTACCGCCCTACCCAGTTCCCGGGAGTCCCGGCCCTCTACCAGGCGTTCAACCAGCAGCCGGACCTGGCGAAGTACCGGATCCGTTCCATCCGGTACTGTCTTTCCGGTTCGGCGCCGCTGCCCCTCGAGGTCGCGAAACGATTCGAGGTACTGACCGGGGCAATCATCGTCGAGGGGTACGGACTCAGCGAGACCTCACCCGTGACCCACGTGAACCCGGTAGAGGGCGAGCGACGGGCCGGGTCGATCGGGATCCCGCTCCCGAACACCGACGAGCGGGTGGTCGCGCTCGACGACCCCGGTCGGGTGCTGGGCACCGAAGAGGTCGGAGAGCTCGCGGTCCGGGGCCCCCAGGTCATGCTCGGCTACTACCACCAACCGGAGGAGACCGCCCTCTTCCTCTCGGACGGCTGGTTCCGGACCGGCGACGTCGCGCGGATCGACGCCGACGGGTACGCCTACATCGTCGACCGCAAGAAGGACATGATCAACGTCGGCGGGATGAAGGTCTACCCCCGGGAGGTCGAGGAGGTCCTCTTCCAACACCCCGGGGTCGCCGACGTGGCGTGCGTGGGGGTCCCGGATCTCGAGCACGGCGAGGTCGTGAAGGCGTTCGTCGTGAAGAAGTCCGGTGTCCCGGTCACGGAGGACGAGCTCCGCGAATTCGTCCGGGCGCGGATCGCCCACTTCAAGGCGCCGCGCTCGGTGGAGTTCCGGGACGCCCTGCCGAGGACCGGCGTGCAGAAGGTCCTGCGTCGGGTCCTTCGCGAGCAGGCCGCCGCCGAAGCCGCCGTGGCCCCGCCCCCGTCGGTTACAGGCCCCTCGAAATGAGGTCGCGCGAGATCACGAGGCGCTGGATCTCGTTCGTTCCCTCGAAGATCTCGCTGATCCGTGCGTCCCGGTAGGCCCGTTCGATCGGGGTCCCGCGGATGTAGCCGAGCCCGCCGTGGATCTGGAGCGACTCGTCGATGACCTCGCACGCCCACTCGGAGGCCAGGCACTTCACGATCGCCGCCTCGCGGGTCTTTTCGGCCCGTTCGAGTCGGCTCCACGCCTTCGGGTCCGCGCCCATGCGGTCCTGGTGGGCGGCGGCGTGGTAGACCAGGTAGCGGAGCGCCTGGGCCCGCATCCCCATGTCGGCGAGCTTGAACTGGATCGCCTGGTACTCGCTGATCGGAAGTCCGAACTGGGTCCGGTTCTGGGCGAAATCGAGCGCGAGCGTGGTCGCGACCTCGATCGCGCCGAGCGAGGCCGCGCCGAGCGAGACCCGTCCGACGTCGAGCGCGGTCATGGCGACGTGAAAGCCCTTGCCGACCTCGCCCAAGACGTGCTCGGGTCCGAGCTCGACGTGGTCGAGGATGAGCTCGGCGGTCGACGTCCCGTGCAGTCCCATCTTCTTCTCACACCGTCCGACCTTGAACCCCGGGCGGTCGGTGTCGACGAGGAACGCGGTGACCCCGCCACTCGCACCGAGCTTCGCATCGTTGGCGGCCATCAGGATGACCGTCGAGGCCTCGCGGCCGTTGGAGACGTAGATCTTGTTGCCGGTGAGGACCCACCCGTCGCCCTTCTTCTCCGCGATCGTGGAGACGGCTCCCGAGTCGCTGCCGGATCCGGGTTCGGTGAGGCTGAAGGCGAGGAGCTTCTCGCCCTTCGCCGCCGGAACGAGCCACCGACGCTTCTGGGCTTCGGTTCCGTAGCAGAGGAGCGGGGTCGCGCCGAGCGAGGTGTGGGCTCCGACGATCACGCCGTGGGAGGCATCGACCTTGCCGAGCTCTTCCAGAAAGATGCAGTAGCCGACCTTCCCGAGGCCGAGGCCCCCGTACTCCTCCGGGATGGGGATGCCGAAGTAGCCCTCTTCCTGCATGCGACGGACGGAGGCGGCCGGAAACTCCTCCCGCTCGTCCATCTCGGCGACGATCGGGGCGACCTCCTTCTGGAGGAACGCTCGGGCGGCGGCACGAAAAGCCTCCTGGTCCGAGGTGAAGCTGAATTCGATCGGCATCGTCACTTCCCCTGGAACTTGGGAGGGCGGCGTTCGGCGAACGCCATGATCCCTTCCCCCAAGTCCTCCGACGGGAGCACCTCCGAAGCGAAGAGTTGGGCTTCGATCTCGATCCCCTCGGCGAGCGGCTTCGTGAGGCCTTCCGTGATCGCCCGCTTGGCCGCCTGGACCGCCTTCGGGGCCTTCTGGGCGATCGTGTGGGCGAGGTCGCGGGCCGCCCGGAGCTCTTGCCCGGCCGGGACCACCTTGTTCACGAGCCCGATCCGCAGCGCCTCGGTCGCGGGGATCATCGCGCCGGTGAACATCAGCTCCTTGGCCTTGGGGACCCCGACGGCACGAGGGAGCCTCTGCGTCCCGCCGTAGGCGGGCATGAGCCCGTAGTTCACTTCCGGGGCCCCGAGCTTCGCGGACTCCCCGGCGATCCTCAGGTCCGTCGACAGCGCGAGTTCGAGACCTCCACCGAGCGCGAGACCGTTGATCGCCGCGATCACGGGGGGACGAAGGCCGGCGATCCGCGCGAAGAGGGCATGGCCCCTCCGTACGACCTGCGGGGCCGTCGATAGGTCGAGGGTCGCCATCTCCTTCAGGTCCGCGCCGGCACTGAAGTACTGCCCGTCCCCGGTCAGGATGACGGCCCGCACGCGCCCGTCGGCCTCGATCGCCTCGACCGCATGGTCGAGGTCCGAGAGGAGCGCCGTGCTGAGGGCGTTGACGGGCGGGTTCTTAAGGATCAGGATCTCGACACCGTCCTCCTCGCTCTTTCGGCCCACGAGCCCGTTCTCGGTCATCCGACTCCCTCGCCGTGACGAAGGCGTCGCGAGGCTCTTAACCCATCTCCCCGCGGTGCGGAGGTGACGGTCCGGAGCGAACCCGGGCCGGTCGCCGCGCACCTCATGTAACCGCGTCCGCTCGAGGGCCGTGGTCCGGCGGGAGCTCGTCTCACTCTCCCTCTACGCCCTGCTCGCGAGCAATCGCGGGGGTCTCTTCATCGTCTTCCTTCCGCTCTACCTCGTCGAGGTGAAGGGCGCGACCCTTCCCATCGCGCTCGTCATCCTGAGTCTCGCCTACGTTCCCGCCAGCCTGATCGGGCCCCTCGTCGGGCGTCTTTCCGACCGGATGGGCCGCCGTCGCCCGTTCCTCCTGCTGGGCGAGGCGGCGGCCTTTCCCCTCTTTCTCCTGATCGTGTTCGCTCCCGGCTGGGAGCTCGCCGGTGCCCTATTCATCGGCGCCGAGCTGGCGCTCGCCATCGGCGGACCGGCGTACACGGCCTACGTCGCCGACGTGACGCAAGCCAACGAGCGGGGCGAGGGGTACGGGCTGCTCAACGCGACCTCGAACGGGGGCGCGGTCATCGGGTTCGTCCTGGCGGGGATCGTCACGTTCGAGTTCGGCCTCGCCACGCTAATCCCCTTCGTGATCGCGGTCATGATCGGGACCGTGTCGGTCGTCGTGTTCCTCGTCCCCGACATCCGGGTCCCCCCCACCCCGAAGCGCCGTCCGATGCGGGAGATGGGGCCGGTGGCGATCTTCTCCTTCGCCGTCTCGATCCGGGCGATCGGGAGCGGGGCGGTCGCGGCGTTCTACGGATACCTCGCGGCGAGCCTCGGCGCCAACGACATCGAGGTGAGCATCGTCGCGATTGCGGGCCTCCTCACCGGCACCGTCGTCTCGGTCCCCATCGGACGCTGGATCGACCGTCGGGGCGAGATCCAGGGGATCTGGTACGGGACGGCGCTCTCGCTCGCCTCCTACGGCATCTTCGCCTTCTCGACCGAGTGGGTCGAGACCGTCCCAGGTCAAGCGGTCCGCAATGCCGGTCTCTCGTTCGTCGGTCCGGGCATGCAGGCGTGGGTCGCGCGGGCCGCCCCCGAGGGTCACCGGGCCGAGTACCTGGGGATGTTCGCCCTGATCAACTCGACCCTCTGGAGCCTCGGTCCCCTGGTCGGGGCGGTCGCGATCCAGTTCGGCGGGTACGACGGATTGTTCGCGATGGCCGTGGGCACGACCGTCCTCTCCCTGATCTGGATGGAGTTCCTGTACGGCGAAATGGGGATCCGGAGGCGACTCGCCGGGGGAGCCCCGGCATCCGACGCTCTCGCGAGCCCCCCTCTCCCGCCGGGCTGACCCCTATATAGGCGGGCAGCGTCGCACGGCCGTGCTGCGCCCCACGACCTTCGCCGACGCGGAGACCCCGCTCCAAGAGGCGGAGTACGTGATCGTCGGCGTCCCCTTCGACCGGACGACGTCGTTCCGCCCCGGCGCCCGGTTCGGGCCGGATTCGATCCGCATGCACTCCTGGAACTTCGAGTCCTACGACCTCGAGACCGGCCTCAGTCTCAGCGATCTCGCCATCCACGACCTCGGCAACACCGAGGAGTTCGGGAGCGCCGAGCAGATGGCCGCCTCCCTGCGAGAGGAGATCCGGCCGCTGTACGCGGCCGGCAAGGTGCCGATCGTGCTGGGCGGGGACCACGCCTGCTCCCCTCCCTCGGTCGAGGCGTACCCCGACTCGGCCCCCAGCTTAGGCGTTCTCTACCTAGACGCGCACATGGACTTCCGGTCGAGCTATCTCGGCGACCGAAGGAGCCACGGCTGTTCCTCCCGTCGGATCCTCGAGAAGGTGGGGGCCCGCAACATCGTGGTCATGGGAGTCCGCTCCGTCTCGGCGGAGGAGATGGATGACAACAAGGCGATCGGCATGTCGTACATCACGGCGCACGAGATCGACCGCGAGGGGATCGAGTCCGCGGTCCAGCGCGCGCTCAACATGCTGAAGACCGACCGGCTGTACATCTCGCTCGATATCGACGCGATCGACCCGGCGTACGCCGGCGGGACGGGCACCCCCGAACCGTTCGGCCTCACGCCGCGTGACGTCAAGTACGTGATCGACCAGGCCGCCCCCCGCCTCGCCGGTCTCGACATCATGGAGGTCAGTCCCCACTACGACAACGGGAACACGAGCGCGCTCGCTGCCCGACTGGCCCGCGAGGCGATCGTCCGACGGGCCGCCGCGCTGGGTCGGGCCTAGGGAGGCACCCGATGGCGGAACCGACGGAAGGACCGCCAGTCCACCGGGGAGCGGAGGCCAAGCTCCGCCGCGTCGACTGGTGGGGATTCCCCGCCCTCGTCAAGGAACGGGATGCGAAGAGCTACCGCCCCAAGGCCCTGGACGACCGGTTGCGTCGGGAGCGAACGCTCACCGAGGCCCGGCTCCTGGTCGACGCGCGCCGCCTCGGCGTCCGGACCCCGATCCTCTACGACATCGACCTCGTCCATCACCGGCTGACCCTCGAGGAGATACCCGGGCCCACCCTCAAGCAACTGCTCGAGGACCCGGCACTCCCCTCCGACGACTTGGAGTCCGCGATCCGGTCCTTCGGGAACGCGCTCGGGCGCCTCCACGCCGGCGGCCTCTCCCACGGGGACCTCACGAGCTCGAACGTCCTCTACCCCGCCGGCCCGAACGGCCCTCCGGCCTTTCTCGACCTGTCGATGGGCAGCCGAAGTCCGGGCGTCGAAGAGCTCGGGATCGATCTCCATCTCGTCGAGGAGGACCTAAGGGCCCTCCACGCGAACGCCGACCACTTGGTCCGGGTCTTCCTCGAGGGGTACGCCGTGGGGAACCCGACCGGGTCGGCGGACGTCCGGAAGCGGGCGAAGGAGATCCGCGGCCGGGTCCGGTACGCCTAGTCGGTCACTCGGGGTGACGGACCCGGCCCAGACCGGCCACGAGCGTCCCGGGAAGTTCTTCGATGAGGTCGGTCGCGACGAGGCCGGCCCCCCGACTGCCGGCGACCCGGATCCCCGCCTCCCCGACCCAGTAGGTGGCGAGGCGTGCGGCGTGGGTCGCCGGGAGTCCCTGGGCGAGCAGGGCGCCCAAGACCCCGCCCAGGACGTCCCCGGCGCCCGCCACGGTCTGGAAGGGGGAGTGGTGGCGGTTCTCGAAGGTCGAGACGCCATCCGAGATCACGTCCGGATCCCCCTTCCGCACGAGCGTCAACCCAAACCGCTGCGCCACCGCGGCGACATGGTGCCGCGTCTTCTCGGGGGGGCTGTCCTTCGTGCCCTCGAAGTCGCGGAGGAACTCGCCGACATTCGGGGTCGCGATCAGCGGGGCGGCGTGAGGACCTCCTCGGACGGAGGACGGCAGGGTCCGTAGGGCGTCGGCGTCGACGACCAAGGGGTAGCGGCCCGCGAGCGCCGTCTCCAAGCGTCCGAGCGCCCCCAGCGTGGCCGGGTCGGCGCCGGCTCCCATGCCGAGCACAATCGCTTCCGGCGGAGCGGAGTCGAGAAAGTGGAGGATGGGCTCGACATCCGGGGCGGCGAACGCTCCCGTACCGAACGGACGGACGACCAGGTTCGGGTTGAACGACTGCACCTGCTCCGCAGCGCCGCCCGGAGCCAGCACGGTCGCGCGCTCGGCGCCGGAACGGAGCGCGGCGAGGGCGGCCAGCGCCGGAGCGCCGGCGTACGGACCGCCTCCGATCACGACGACCCGTCCGCGGCGGCCCTCCGCGGTCAGGCTCGTCGCCGGGAAGAACAGGAACTCTCCCGGACCGGTTTCGGCCCACGCCGCCGCCGGGATTCCGATGTCGCGAACCACGACCTCTCCGGCGCGAGTGGCGTCCATTTCGGCCTTGGGCGCGGTGAGCGTGACCGTCCAGGTGGGAACCAGACCGGCCGGGTCGCGAACGCCGGTGGGAAGGTCGACCGCCAGCGTGGGGACGCGGCTCGCGGCGATCGCTGCCACGGTCTCGGAGTAGGGCGACCGCAACGGGCCGGTCTGGCCCGTGCCCAAGAGGGCATCGAGAACGAGAGGGAACGCCGCGAGCTCCTCGGCCGTCGGAACGCCTAGGTGAACGGGAAGGCGCGCCGCGACCCGCTCGAAGCAGCGGCGGGCCGCGTGCGCGTAGATCTGCGAAGGGGGGCGGACGAGCCAGAGCTCCGGGCGGTATCCCCACTCCAAGAGGTAGTGGGCCGCACAGGCTCCGTCTCCCCCGTTGTTGCCCGACCCCACCAGGATCGCGACGCGGGCGCGAGGGCCCGGGAGATGGTGGATCGCCTCCTCGGCAATCGCTCGCCCCGCGCGTTCCATCAGCGCGTCGACGGAGACCCCCAGCGCGCCGGCGTTCGCCTCGACGACCTCCATCTCGGCCGACGACAACGGGCGACCGAGGTCGGCCCACATCGCGACTCTCACGGCGGCGGCGCGGCTTCGGTCCGGGAGTCGCCGGTCTGGAAGAGATTCACGGAGGGCGGGAGCAGGTTGCGACGGGCCAGGTACTGCGCTTGGGTCCGGCTGTACCGGAACAGGATGTCGGCCTTTCCCTCCTGGAATCCCCAGGGGCGGAGGATCAAGAGGTCGCCCTCGCGGAACCACATCTTCTTCTTCATCTTGCCCGTGATCCGGCCCATCCGCGAGATCGAATCCTCGCACATGACCCGGATCCGGGCCGCACCCAAGAGCTGGCTGGCGATCCCGAATACCTCACCACGGGGGCGACGGGGGAGCGGGAGGCGGCCGACCTCTTCCCCGCCCTCCACGACCTCGACCGTGGGGGGAGGCGTCTCTCCCTCGGGGGCGGGCGGAGCCCCTTCCGCGTCGGAAGGAGGAGTGGCGAGCGTCACGGCGTAAGGAGAGGAGGACAGTATTTCAAGTCGGTGCTCGCCGGGGGAAAACACGCCGCGGATTCTCTTCAAGGATCTGCTGCTGCGCGTCGGCCGGTATCGGCAGCGCCCGGAACGCGTCGAAATTGGTGCGGATCTCCTTCACGCCCGGACCGGGCCAGTCGGTCCCGAAGATCGTCTTGTCCGCGAGCCGAGGCAGCGTCGGGAAGTAGTCGAGCAGGCGTGCGGGAGGGATGCCCGAGAGCTCGAGCCAGACGTTGGGGAAGCGACGGGTCAGGAAGACCGCGCTCTCCATCCAGATCGGTCGCCCTCCGTGTGCCAAGACGATGGTAAGATCGGGGAAATCCAACGCGACATCCTCGACCATCATCGGGTCGGCGAACCGGTTCCGGGCGCGGGGGAACACCGACGTTCCCGTGTGGAAGATCACGGGCAGTTGGTGGCGTGCGCAGGCGGCGTACAGCTCCCGAAGTTTCGGCCGCTCCCCGTCGACGTAGGCGTTGGGACGGAACAGCTGGTGGGGCGGGTGGAGCTTGATCGCGCGAATATGGAGCTGCTCGGCGAGTCGGGCGATCTCCTTCGCGGGATCCGGATGGTCGGGGCTCAGGCCGCCGACCGCGATCAGTCGGTCTGGGTCGGTGCGACAGTACTCGCTGACGAAGTCATTGGCCTTCTCGGTGTACCCGATGACCTCGGGCGCCACGTAGTTGACGAGAACGGCCCGCTCGACGCCCGAGGTGTCCAGGTAGTCGAGAAAAGCGGAGGGATCCCGGAGGTAGCGACCTGTCGTCCCTTCGGAGTATCCCAGGAGCTGTACCGCGTCCGGGTGCATCTCCCAGATCGGGTTGATGTGGATGTGGCAGTCGGTGACGCCCATCGGGCGGCCCCACCCGGGCTCCCGATATAAGACGGGCCGGGTCGCGTGCATCGGTGGCCTTAAGACCCATTCCCCACCTCGGAGTGGCGATGGCCACGACGCCCCCGGTCCGTTCGATGCCCAAGTTGCTGAAGGCGACGTACCTGGCGGACCAGGAGTATCTTCTCGACGAGACCCGGGCGACCAAGCTCTTCTACTTTCCGGGACCGTTCTTCTTCACCCTGATCTTCGGGGTGCTCGCCCTGATTACCAAGGGGTCCTCCATCGGCTTCAACACCGACCAGTGGCCCGGGATCCTCAGTAATGTCCCCTCGAACCTTCAAGCCTACGTTGGCGACCTCTTCACTCTCCTCTTCCTGATCGGACTCCTCTGGCTTCTCATCCGCTACTTCCGGTGGCGCTCCACGGTGTACGCGGTCACCAACCGCCGCGTGATCGTCCAGCACGGGATCTTCAGCCGGGACTTCGACGAGATCCCAGTGACGCAGGTGCGAGGGGTGGACGTCCACATGTCCTTCGGGCAGCGTATCCTTCGGTACGGGACCATCCGCGTGAGCTCGGAGGGAGGAAGCCGGGTCGGCAACGAAGACTGGCTCGGGATCCCGAAGCCGTTCAAGTTCCAGAAGATCATCGAGAACGCCCAGCAGGGCGCCTACCAGCCGGTCGTCCCGGCGGGAACCGTACCTCCGCCGCACTAACCGCGAGTGAACGGGTACGCTCACGCACCGTTAAATCCGAATGTCGGCCTCTGGGCTGACGCTCATGGAGGACGACTTTGACGTCATCGTCGTCGGGGCCGGAATGGCCGGTTCGTCCGCCGCGATCCGGCTGGCCCAGGGCGGGGCGAACGTCCTCCTCCTCGAGCGGGGAGCCGAGCCCGGCAGCAAGAACCTCTCGGGTGGAGTGCTGTGGGGCCGTGACCTCGACCACATCCTTCCGAACTGGTCGACCGAAATGCCGCTCGAGCGACATCTCGTCCGCAAACGATTCGGGTTCCTGACCTCCGAGAGTGCGGTCTCGTTCGAACTCGGCTACGGAGCGTGGCGTACTCCCCCGTACGTCGCCCATACGGTCCTGCGCGCCAAGACCGATGCGTGGCTCGCGAAGAAGGCGGAGGAAGCGGGCGCGACCGTGGTCACCTCGGTGCCCGTCGACCGATTGAACTGGGAGGGCACCCGGGTCCACGGGATCGTCCAGGCGGGCGAGACGATGACCGCGCCCGTTACCATCATCGCGGATGGGACCAACTCCCGCGTCAGCCTCGGCACGCCCATCCGGCCGGAGGCCCGCCTCAACGGCGAGGCCACCGAACTCGGGATAAAGGAGGTCTATCGACTCGACGCCGGGAAGATCGAGGAACGTTTCGCGGTCGGTCCGGGCGAAGGGCACGCTGAGGAATGGGTCACGGGCCTGTTCCCTCCCGGCGTGATGGGAGGCGGGTTCCTCTACACCAACCAGGACACGATCTCGGTCGGCCTCATCGTCAACATCCAATCGCTCTTCGGGCGGAGCGTCGCCTCCCACGACCTCATTGAGCGGTTCCGTGCCCATCCGGCGATCGCGGCGCGGCTCAAGGACGCCGAGCTCGTCGAGTACGGGGCCAAGCTGATCGCTTCGGGTTGGGCGAGTCGGCCCGCCGCATTCCAAGGGGACGGGTGGATGGTCGCGGGCGACGCGGCGGGATTCGTGTTCTCGAACGGGATCGTGATCCAGGGAATGAACTACGCGATCCGGAGCGGCCTCCTGGCGGCCGAGACCGCGCTCAGGGCCAAGGCCGACAAGGACCCGTCCGCCGACCGGCTCTCGGACTACTCGCGCCGCCTCGAGGAGACGGGCGTGCTCGCCGACTTCCGTGACTTTGAATCGATGGACCGCGTGAAATGGAATCCCCGCATCTACACCGCCTACCCGAAGTTCGCCACGGAGCTCCTCCACGCGATGATGAGCGAGACCGAGGGGCGCAAGCAGCGGATGCACACGCTCGTGCGGCGCGCCCAGAAGGCCGCGGGGGTCTCGAGCCTGAGTCTCGTCCAGGACGGTTTCGACCTGGTGCGCGGTCTCGGATGACGCGACGGGCCCCCGCTGCGCGCCGCCGCCTTCGACAGAACGTACGGTTCCGCCGGGCGGCCCTCTCCGACCTCGACCTGCTCGTGGAGCACCGGCTCGCCATGTGGCGGGACATCGGCACGCGGAGCGAGGATTCGCTCCGCGACCATGCGCCCGTCTACCGACGCTGGATACGGGCCCTGCTCGCCCGGGGCGAGGTGGAGGCGGTCATCGCGGAGGTGCCGGGCCGACCCGTGGGCTCCGGCGCGCTCTGGTGGATGCCGGCCCACCCCCGGCCGGGTCTCCCGGACCCGGTCGAACCGTACCTCATGTCGATGTACACCGATCCGGAGTACCGAGGCGCCGGTCTCGCTACGGACATCGTCCTCGCCCTGCTCGACCGGGCTCGGCAACGCGGTGCGTTTCGGGCCCTCCTCCACGCCTCGACGCAGGGCCGGCCCGTGTACAAGCGCCTCGGGTTCGAGCCGACCACAGAGATGCGATTGTTGCTGAAGTCGCCGGTCGGCGTGCAGCCGGCGTCGGGGGCGGTCAGGTCGCGCGCGCGCGCCGGATCTCGGCGGTGAGCGCCGGGACGATCTGGAAGAGATCCCCGACGATCCCGTAGTCGGCGACCCGGAAGATCGGCGCGGAGGAGTCCGAGTTGATCGCGACGATCACCCGGGAACTGACCATCCCGACCAGGTGCTGGATGGCGCCCGAGATGCCCACCGCGATGTAGAGCTGCGGTGAGACCGACCGACCGGTTTGGCCGACCTGGAGCGAGGCCGGTCTCCACCCCGCGTCGGTGACCGCGCGCGACGCCCCGACCGCGGCGTCCAGGGACGCGGCGAGCTCTTCGACGAGGCGGAAATCCTCGGCCGTGCGGACGCCCCGGCCACCCGAGACGACGATGGAGGCGTCGCCCAGCGACGGTCCCTGACCCGCACTAGCCCCTTCCAGCGCGGTCCGCTGCGGGGCGAACAGGGTTTCGGGGAGATTCGCGGGGGGGATCGTATCGATCTGAGGAGTTCCGGGCGTCTCCTCCGGGATCGGAAACGCATGCGGTCGGAGTGCGAGTGCGAAGTGCGGGCCGGTGAGCCGTCGGGTCTCGGTGGCCCGTCCTCCGAAGACGGGACGACGGACGCGGATCCCGCCTTCCACCCGGGTCGCCTCGGTCACCCCGCTCGAGACCGCGGCCTTCCAGCGGACGCTTAAACGACCCACGAGGTCGCGTCCGAACGTCGTTCCCCCCACCAGCACCGTGTCGGCGCCCGCCGCGTCGGCGGCAAGTGCGACGGCGTGGGCGGTCGCCGCGACGGGGGCCCGGTCGAGCCTCCCCTCTTCGGCAACGAGGACCCGGGAGATTCCGAGACGGCCGAATTCACCGGCCCCCGCTCTCGCGTGGGCTCCGGCGGCGAACCCGACCACCCCGCCGGGACCGCCCGCCAGCGATCGGGCGACGGAAACGGTCTCGCGCGTCGCGGCAACCAGGTGTCCGTCGACCGTCTCGCCCACCACGAGGACCGTCATGGGAAGACCTTCGCCTCCTCGCGGAGGATGCGGACGAGCGTCTGGGCGGCCTCTTGGGGGGTCTTGTACTCGATCATCCGAGCCCCGTTGCGAGGAGCGGGGAGCTCGAACTTCTCCGGCACGCTCTGGGACGTCGACGCTGCGGGGTCCGCCGGGAACTTCGCGATGGGAGCTTTCCGGGACTTGAGGATGTTCGGGAGTTTCGCCGTCCGGGGGTCGTTCCAAGCTTGCTGAAGTCCGATCACGACCGGGAGCGGAGCCTCCCAGCGCTCGAGCCCCGCCTCGGTGACCCGCTGGAAGCGGAATCGTTGGGTGGTGGCGTCCCATCGGAGGTCGACGACGTATCCCAGGTCCGGCACCCCAAGCAGCTCGCCGAGCGCGCCCGCAAACAGGCCGGCCTCATCGTCCCCGGCCTGCTTGCCGCAGAGCACGAGGCCCGGGGGAGCCGAGCGGAGCACCGCCGCGATCGCGACCGCGGCCCGAACCGGGTCGGCCGCGAGCGGGGCGGTCGCTTCGACCCAGGTCGCCCGGTCGCAGCCCAGGGCGATCGACGCACGAAGGACCTCCTCCGCGCGGGGGGACGGGCCGCAGGTGAGGACGTGGACCGTCGAACCCGGGACCGTTTCCTTGAGGAGGAGCGCCTGCTCTACCGCCGATTCGTCGTATCCGCCGAGGACGAACTTGACTCCCTCGGGGTCGAGCGTCCGGCCGTCGGGAGCGACGCGGAGTCGCGTTTCCGACTCGGGGACGGGCTTGACGCAGACGGCGATCTCCATCGCGGTGCCTCCGCGCTAGGCGTACGCCCGGAGCAGCTCGCGGGCGATGACCGTCCGCTGGATCTCGTTCGCGCCCTCGTAGATCTGCGTGAGCTTCGCGTCCCGAAGTAGTTTCTCGACCGGATACTCCTTCATGTAGCCGTACCCGCCGAACGTCTGGATTGCCTCGTCGGCGACGTGGAGCGCGGCGTCCGAGGCGAAGCACTTCGCGATCGAGGATTCGAGCGTTCCCTTCGACCCGTGGTCGATCTTCCACGCGGCGTGCCACGTTAGGAGGCGCGCGGCGTGAACGGCTTGGGCCATGTTGGCGAGCTTGATCTGGATGGCCTGGTGCTCGGCGATGGGCTTCCCAAAGGTCTGGCGCTTCAAGGAGTAGCCCGCGGCGTGGTCCAGGGCCGCTTGCGCGATCCCCGTCGCGAGCGCCCCGATCGGAGTGCGGGTCTGGTCGAGCGTGCGCATGGCGATCGAGAACCCATCCCCTTCAGCCCCCAAGCGGTCGGCCACGGGCACCCGGACCTGGTCGAACCGGACCGTGCTGGTGGAGGAGGCGCGGTGGCCCATCTTGTCCTCGTCCTTGCCCGGGGCGACGCCCGGAGTGCTGCGCGGGACGACGAAGGCCGTGATCCCCTTGTGTTTCAGGGCGGGGTCGATGGTCGCGAATACGGTGTAGAGCGAGGCGTGCGGGCCGTTCGTGATGAAGCACTTCTCGCCGTCGAGGACGTAGTGGTCTCCATCGCGTCGGGCCCGGGTGCGAAGCCCGCCCGCGTCGCTCCCGCTCGATGGCTCAGTCAAGCAGAACGACGCGAACTGATACTCGGCGCAAAAGGGGGCGAGGAATCGCTGCTTCTGTTCCGGGCTCCCTCCGAGCAGGATGGGCTCGAGGGCGAGACAGTTGGCGATGACGGACGTGGTCATTCCGCCGCACGCGTACGCGAGTTCCTCGACGATCAGGCACTGGTCGAAGACGCCGAGTCCACTCCCGCCGTACTCGGCTGGAACGTTCAGGTTCATGAGGCCGAGGTCGAACGCCTTTCGGTAGATCTCCTCGGGGAAGCGCGCGTTCTTGTCGCACTCTGCGGCGTGCGGGGCCATCTCGGTCCGGGCGAACTTCCGTGCGAGGTCCCTGAGGCTCTCCTGCTCCGGGGACAACGAGAAATCGGGCATTCTATCGAGGTCCGCTCGACCACCGGAACGCGCTATATCACGGCTTGGGTCCCGTAGGCTCTGAAACTTAACTTCGGCGGGAGGCCGTCTTGAAACAGAACGTGCCGGCCCGCCTGGGGCCTGAAACAAATCCCTCCATTACTGGGGAGATCAGCAGGAGTTTCGGCGTTTCAAGAGACCCGACAAAGCTAGGAACTATTCGGTGGGGGCTTCTTGCGGTCACTGACCGTCGACCCGTAGGGTTACATGGAGGTCTGCGTCCAAGCGGGTTCGGAGGGATGGAGGTGGGGCGATGCTGAGCTGGCCAACAAAACTCCTCCTGTTCATTAGCTCCTACCTGCCGCTCTCGATCAACTTTGTGTTCCTAGACGGGACGTGGCTCGGTTACTGGATTGTGTTACCTATCGGTGCAATCGTTGCCGGTTTGGTGGGTCTGTGGTTTCTCGTAAGGTACACTAGAGCTGTCTCGCAAACACCCCTTGTTGTAGCGGAAGCTTATCGAATCGACCGAGGGGGGAGGACAAATTCATAGGCTCATGTGGCGGGGGGTGTTTCAGTATGTTGCCGTTGTAACTCCGTGCTTGGCTCTTCTAAGCTGCGTGAGCTATCGCCGTAAGGAATGGCGCTGATCAGGCGCTCAGGGGCCCGATGGCCTCAAGCACTCTCATAAGAAAGAAATTCGTATGTAGCAAGCGATCAAGTGAGTCGAACAGGCTAGTAAATCGGCGTCAGGTGGAGGAGGCCCGACTTGGCAAACGGGGGGTGTGGAAGTACCTCCGCGCTTCCGGGACAGAGCCGGACCATGAAACAATGACACCGAACGTTACAAGCGGGCCCGCAAGAGAATACGCGAGAAAGCTTGGCCCCGCCAGACTAACAGTGAGGCCCAAAGTAATCAGAGCGATCGCACCCCCGACAAGGCTTATAACGCCGAATCTCAGGCCGATCAATCCTAACCAAACAAGGGCAGTCGCCACGAGGAAGAGCGCAAGACACAGGAGCGGCACATCCGGCACGAAAGAAGCGACGCAGGCTGAGTAGGGCTGGACAAATAGGAGATTCTCACCCGTTGGGACGGGTGTGGAAAACCAGTAAGCTTGCAAACCCCCACCAAGAATGAGGGCGCCTCCAACGGAGAGGCGAGCAACTGGGGGGGGAGGGCTCTGCGAGATGTCTCCCCGTGACCATGCCATTAGAGCCCCCCCCGTACCCGCGACCACTGCCAGTGTCGAGAGGTAAACCGGGCTCAGTCCGTTTGCAGGGTAAGCCCAGCCGCAGAATATCCCGTAAAGGGGGAGTTGGATTGCGCTCACGAGACCCAAGGCTACCGGGAGCGGGAGCCACCTACGGACTAGCGGGACTAGAACCGCCATCGCCGTAGAAATCGCCGCAATCGCAATCAATAGGAGCAGCAGCAACGAGGGGAGCTGACCGAGCAGGCAATCCCCGGCAGGGGGAGGGCTAGAAAAGACTCCCGGGCCTCCCGCGGAAGTGTAACGACACTGAACGGCCGCGGTGTACCAGAATCCAAAGGTCCCAACAATGAGCACGATCGCGAGAATTCCGAATATGAACCGCCGCTGAGGCCGAGTCTTTGTGCTGGACCCTCCCGAATTGACAAAGGCTTTTCTCGAGCACATGTGGCTGCCCTCGCTCTCTGCCGCCCCCCTCGTCGTGCTATGTGCTGTAGGTCTCTAAGAAAGTTTGGAATCCACTCCTGATGGGGTCGGGACTGATGTACTGATTTCCGTACGCCCCGTCGGAAATAGACAGCCAGGCGAACGGTCCGAGGAAACAGGATGTCTTGGACCCATCAATGGTGAAGCTTGGATTGGTGAATTTGATCTGAAATCCGGAGTAGTCTTCGATTGGGTAATGTCCGGATGAACAGGTGAACTCGACCGATGTGCAAGGATCCTCCACGACCCAATCTGCCTCGTGTGTGTCTGCCGTAAACCATTGCGGGCCTGTTTCATTCCACCATTGAGAATACGGTTTTCCGCCGGGGTTCTGATCCCAAAGTTCGATGCTGGCGGTCGGGTACTTCCCACTGTCGCAAATAGTTACTATCCACAGGTTGGGCCAGATTGAGCCGCTCGATCCATTCTCTTGGGGTCCAGTCCATGCGGGGGGCTGGCTCGTAGAGTTAAGGGACTCTGTGAAGGGTTCCCAGTACGGGACAGCGGCAGGGCCCCCGAGGAAGGTAGCAGTCCACAAGACCTGGACGCCCGCCTGCCAAAGTGGAGTCGAACCGTAGCCGCCAACTCCGATCCAAGCAGACAGATCGTCGTCGGTGGAGTAACGATTACCGACGTATGCATAGGGCTCAACGTAGAACGACCCGCTTACGCAGCTCACGTTGTTGTAATTGGCCGCATTGGCGTCGTTCCAAAGGTAACCTGCCCAGAAATTGTCATTCGGCTGGACGTCTTGCATTATCCCTGCAACCGTCCCAATCGCCGACGTTGATTGGGGTGTGAATATCGTCGCGGATTGACTAGCATTTGCGAACGTGCCAACGTCACTCTCCCAGTAACCAAAGGTGTAGTAGCCACTGACGTTTCCCAGTCCTACCGTAGCCACATTAACCGGAATTCCTGCTTCAACCGTGGCAGCTTCGCCGTTCGTGTAAATTGACCCATTGAGACTAATCTGGACGGCTGCATCCCCATAGAGGCCTATCGTTACAATCACGTGGGGCGGGCCACCGCCACAATGAAGTTGTGGACAGGTTGGGCATACACAGACCGAGTCACCACCAGCCGAAACAATCCCGGTCCCCCAGGTTATTGACACGAGTAAGAATAGGGAAGTGAAGACTGTCGTTGCGCAACCGCCAGAGTGCTGACGTGGGGTCATGAACACCCTCTACGATGAACTCGCCGGCCCTCGCTAATCCGCACCGTCAACTAGGCTTGACCTATTGACTTATCTACCGCTACACAGGCGTTGAATCCGTAGAGGTCCGTATCGAGGTCAGGACATAAGCCCTCCCAGAGAAACTCGGTCAAGGACAAGACACGTCATGAAACAATACCTTGGTGCGTGACACAGAACCCCCCCTCTCGAGCAAGTTAAGTTTCAAAGCCGGTCCCGTAGTCCGTGCCGCGCGCCCGAACCCGTCCGGCCCGGCGCCGGAACTCTCCGGAACTCGCCGTGGGGCGGTTCGCTCGGCTCGACCGAGACCGCCCGCGTCGGGTGGGTGTCCCGGAGGTCATCCTGGGCCAAGGGAAGTCCGTCGAGCACCTCATCGAGATCGTGCGCGGCCTGCGTGGGGCCGGCCTCGGTGCGCTCCTTTCGCGGCCGACGGGGCCCCAGCTTCGGGCCCTCTCCCGGGAGGCCGGCGCCGGGATGGCGCTCCGGATCCTGGCCGGAGGGCGGGTCGTCCGTATCGAGGGGCCCCTGGGAGCCCAGTACCGTCGCGGAGTCGTCGCCCTCGTCACCGCCGGAACGAGTGACGTGGCGTTGGCGGAGGAGGCCCGAGCGATCTTGGAGGAGCTCGGTCTAGGCACCGTGGTGGCGTACGACGTAGGGGTCGCCGGCCTCCATCGCCTGCTCCGCGCCTTGCGCACGCTCGAGCGGTCCGACCCGGAAATCTATCTGGTCTTTGCGGGCCGCGAGGGGGCCCTCCCGACCGTCGTCGCCGGCCTGGTCCACGCTCCGGTCGTGGGGGTACCCACCTCGGTCGGGTACGGACGGGGAGGGAAGGGCGAGGCGGCCCTCTCGGCGATGCTCCAATCGTGCGCGCCCCTCGCGGTCGTGAACATCGACGCGGCCGTCCCCGCCGGCCTGTTCGCAGCGCAGCTGTTCGCGCAACCGTTGAGGACGGTCACCCGACGATCTTCGCACCGGCGACGATGATCGACCCCCCACCCCGAGTGGATTGGCCGGATCTCGAGACGCGACAGGCGAGCTTCGATGGAATGTATGCGACCCAAAAGGACCGGTTCGCGGGCCCTCCCAGCCGGTTCTCGGGATGGGCTCTCGAGCGGATCGCCCGGAGGTTTACGGAGGGGCCGCTCCTCGAACTCGGGTGCGGGCTCGGCCGGGACTCTCGTCGGCTCGCGGAGGCCGGCTACACGGTCCGGGCGACCGATTACTCACGAACCGCGATCGAGCGGGCCTCGGCCGACCCCCGGAACCCTTCTCGACTTAGGTTCGAGCGGGCCGACGCCGTCGGGGCTCTCGACTCGACGACGACCGGTTCCCTCGTCGCCGTCTATTCCCATGCCCTCTACATGATGCTCCCCGAGGAGGAACTGACGGCGGTCGTCCGGGGAGTGCGGCGCGTCCTGCGCCCGGGGGGGTTGCACCTCTTCGCGGTCCGTTCGGTGACCGACCCCGTGGCGGGCCAGGGAGAGGAGGTCGCTCCGGATGTCTGGCGGCGCACCACGGCCACGCTCGGCGGCCGCCCCGACGCCGCCCCGTACCGGTACTTTCGACCGGAGAGCCTGGACCAACTCACGGCGACCGGTTTCGAGCGGGTCGAGGCCGAGCTGCAGGGCGACGTGCACTTCTGGTTCGTGGCCGACCGCCGGCCGTGACCCGACAGGGCGTCGCATGCGCACCGGAAGGCCTTTTCTGGGCTGCGGTACCTCGCCCCGCCGTGTCGCCCCGAGCCATGCTCTCCGAGCAGGAGGAGCAGCAGGAGTTCACCGACAAGACCCGACTCCGGGAACTCGAGGCGAAGTATCACTCGCTCGACTCGCGCCGCCAGCCCCTCATCGAGGAGATGCGACGCCTCTCGTCGGAGCAGAAGGCCCTCTACGACCGCCGTCAGGCCCCGCAGGAGGAGGTGGAGCAGCTCTATGCCGAGCACGGCGAGCTCGGCCACACGCTGGCGGCGACCCGACGGGCCCTCGAGGCCGCGCGACGCCACGCCGAAGCCGCCCTGGTCGGACTCCGCGAGCTTAGGACGACCTTCCCTCCCGCGGACCGGCTCCGCCCGGCCCAGCTGAAGCGGGAGATCGCCGAGCTCGAGCTACGCCAGCAGACCTCCGCCCTGAAGATTGACGAAGAGAACGCCCTCATCGCCCACCTTCGGCTACGGAGCAAGGAGCTGAAGGAGGCCGAGGCCCGGACCGCGGTCGTGGCCGAGCACGAACGACTCCGCAAGGAGGCGGAAGGCCGCGTCACCGCCTGCCGGGGGGAGGTAGACCGCCTCGTGGCCGAGTTTAACCAGGCCCGCCGGGACCGAGACGCGAAGATGGAGGCGATCCGGGCCAAGCTCGTGGACGCGGGTTCGGTCGTCGCGGAGCTTCGGGCGAAGGGAAAGGCTCGGGCGGGCGTGATGGACCAGATCGACCGGTTGAGCGCCGAGATGGCCGCGGTCGACCGGGAAGCCCACACGATCATGGCCGAGTCGCGGGCCCGGCGGGACGAGGCCCGTCGGACGGTACGCGCCTACACCCGGGCCGGCCAGAGGCCGACGCAGGACCTGCTCTCGGCAACCGCCGAGGCGCAGCTCGAACAATTGCTCAAACGGGGCAAGATCACCCTCGGCGGGTGAGTGGCGTCCGGGGCCCAAACGGGCGTTAGCTCGTCACGATTTGAACGATCGTGATCCGGAAGGTCAGCGAGTAGCCGACCACGGGCGAGTTCCAGTCCTCGGTGAACGTTCCGGCCCCCAAGTTCACGCTCGAGATGACGAACTGGGTCGAGGGGTTGCCGCCGCCGCAGCCCCGCGATGTCGAGAACGCGCCGAGGATGTTCCCGTAGTTCTGGGGCGTGATGTTGTTCATGAGGGTGATGGTCGTGGCATTCAGCGCGGAGACCGTGGCGGTCCAGCCGCTGACCGAAGCCACGAACCCGATCGAGGTGAGGCTCTCGACCGTGATCTCGGTCGAGTTCATCGTGAAGATCAGGTCCTGCCACCCGTACGTCGGGTCCGTGAAGGTGACGCCCGGGCCGGGCGTGACCCCCGGGTAGTCAGTCGAGAACTGGCTGCTCGCTACGCTCGTCAGCACCGGGACCGTGAACTGGAGGGGGAGCGTCTTGGTGCAGGCGGGGTTCGCGGGGCCGTAACCGAGCCCATCGGGGAACGTCACCCATCGCGTCTGATTGACCTGGAGTCCGAGCGCTCCCTCCCAGAAGCCGGTGACGACCCCGGAGAAGTTCTGGCCGTTGACATTGTACGTGCCCCCGAATGCCCCCACGTGGATCGGAAGCGGGGAGTAACCGGACGGTACGCCGCCCCGGCCGCTGTACTGCAACGACTTCGGGTACGAAATGTTGTTGACGTACACGCTGTACAGCGACGTATCAAAGGTCCGGCCGACCTGCGTCCCGTTGCCGAACTGGCCGATGTAATTGACCGTCACGTTATCACCGACCTGGACCGACGCCGGGGTCGAGATCGAGCGGGGATGGAGGAGATAGTTCACTCCCCAGATGCCCACGCCCGCGCCGACGAGGATGATCACGACGAGAATGACGAGCGTCGTGCGGGAGGGGCCGGTTTCTGCCATGCGCCTAGTCTCGAAGGGTGATGGGGGTCAGTTCGTCGCAGGTCTCGTCACGGTATCGGAGAGACAGGTGGTCCTCATTCCCCCGCGCCCCCGAGACGGAACCCGATATAAATGCTCCCGAGCCGCGCCGGGCTCCCTCGGGCCAAGGGGGGAGCCCGATTCGGAGGCCCGAAAGCGGATTCAGGTCTCCCGGGCGGGGTCGGTCCGGAGGCGCAGCTTGCCGACGATCGGCTCCTCGACCTCCTCCTCGTCCTCGAGCCGGGCGAGCACCGCCTCGGCCCGCGGGCCGGTGAGACCTTGCGAGCCCACCCGGGCGAGCAGCTCGCGTCGGTCGGCATACCCGTCGAGCGACGCCTCGGCGACCTGATCGAGCACCGCCAGCACCAGGGATTCCTCCGCCCGCTCGGCCGCGGTCGGAGGGGTCTTCGCCGCCGCGGGAGGCGTGCGGTGGATGGTGACGCTCGGAACGGAAGGGGGAGGCACCACCACCCCAGTCTGGCCCGCGATCCGCTGAACGGCGGCCGCGAGGCTCGCCCGGAACGGAGCGCGGTCGGCCTCCGGGAACCGGCGCAGGGACTCGCGGGCCGCGGTGAGCCAGAGCAGGGGAATCCCTTCGGAGCGATACGTGTCGGGTTCGACTCCGGGGTTGGGCTGCATTCGGGCGAGGAGGTCGAGCCGGTCGAGGCTTTGGCCTACCGACTCCGCGAGCGCGGAGCGTTCTTCGGCTTCGGCGACCGCCCGCAACGCCTCGGCTCGGACGGAGACGTAGGCGACGCCGTCCCGGCCCCGGTAGAGGTGCACCTTCCCCACGACGAGGGCCGGACGAGCTTCCGTCCCGGCTCGGAGCTGCGCCATGGCCCGGGGTTGGAAGCTCCCGGCGGTCACGACGACCGTCCCCGTCGGGTCGACCAGGCGGGCGCGCCAAAAGGGCTGCGACTCGTCCCGACCGACCGGTTCCGCGGGCGAGAGCGTTCCTGCGAGGAGCACCCGGTTGAGCCGGCCCCCGAACGGGGAGATGAGATAGGAGGCCGCCCGGTCTCCCGAACCCCGTTCCTCCTCGACCGCCGCCTCGAGCTCCCACGCGGTCACCCGCCACGCCGGTTCGCGTCGCGGCACTAGTGGGTTCCTCCGAGGCGGTTCGAGAGCTCTTCTGCGGTCGATTCGAGGTCAATCTCCGCCGGCTCGATCGAGTCGGGGGTGATGGTCACCCCGAAATCATCCTTGCTGCTGGACCCTCGAACCCGAAGGCGACGGCCGAGCAGCGATTCGAGCAACTCGCCTTCCAAGAGAGTGGGATCGGGCTGTTCGCGGAGGCGCGCGCGGCACGTTTCCAAGGTAACCCCCCAGAGGCGTTCGGTGTCCTCGCGGCCCGCGTTGATCGTCACCGCCCCCGTCCCGTCGTCCAGGACGATCCGGGCCCGGAGGTCCGCTTCCCCCGTGACGGTGCCGTGGAGGCGACAGATCCCCCCCTGGACCGAGCGCCGGCATTGGGGGCAGCGGTACACCAGGCCGCTCGGGGGGAGCAACCCCACGACCCGACCCTCGACCGACACCGAAGCCCCGGCCGGGTCCTCCTCGACCCGCGCCATGCTTCGAGGAGGGGCGCCGAGGATTTCCTCTGGCCGCGGCAGGTCCGCCTCGTCGATCCGGCGGACCGCGGCGCGCTCGTCGAGAACCACCTGGGTCGCCCCCCGGAACGTGCGCAGGTAGGCGCCGACGATCTCGAGCGCGTCTCCCGGGCGGAGGCGGAAGTCGGACCAGGCCGAGAAGGAGATCGAACCGCTCCGGTCGGAGAGGATGCCCTCGTAGACGACGCGTCGCTCCTCCCCCACGGCGACCGATCGTTCGGACACCCGCACGACCCGCACCACGACGCGGAACCCCTCGTCCGGGGCGCGTAGGTCCCGAATCTGTTTCGCGGGCAGGTCGGAGGGGTTGATGCGGGGGAGCTCGGCCTCGCTCGCCGGCCCCACCCGAGATTTCCAGTTGAAGGTCACCTCGGTGCGCCCCCGATACTCGCCGACCTCGGGCCCGACGGCCCGTAGCACGGTCCCCCGCTCGATCCCCTCGCGGGGCGGGTCCCACCAGGTGAACCGGACAGTCGCGGTGCCGTCGCTGAGCAAACCGGAGAGGAGGGGACGCCGGCCGCCGTCGGACTTTCGCGTCACCTCGCGCCGCTCGCACGTCACGACCCGGGCGACGAACTCGATCGGTCCCTCGCCCACCTTCAGGTCCTTCAGGCGGACCTCGCGAGGAGCCGAGGGTTCCGAGGTCGCGGACATGGAGAGAACCGGCGAGTGAGCGGGCCGCCGCGATAAAAGCCTCGCCTTCTCCTTGGGAGGTGGGAGGCGGACCACCCGCACAATCCTTTTCCGCCGACCCACCTCACAGACCCCCGGTGGCGCAGCGGTTCATCGACCGGGTGGACCGGATTCTCCACGCCCGCGATTCGCTCGTGTGCGTGGGCCTCGACCCGGATCCCGGGCTCATGCCGAAGGCGGTCCGGCGCCTGCCGGCCCGGCGCCAGCTGGACGTCTTCCTCCGGGGGATCGTCGACGCGACGTACGACCACGCCGCGGCGTACAAGATGCAGCTCGGGTGCTATCTCCCCTACGGCGAGGCGGGGATCGGGGCCCTCGCACGGCTGACGAAACGGATCGGCCCGACCCGGGTCCGCATCCTCGACCTGAAGGCGAACGACATCCCGAACACCATGCGATTCTTCCGGACCGCCGCGTTCGAGACGCTGGGGTTCGACGCGATCACGGTGACCCCCTGGCTCGGCTGGGAGACGCTGGGTCCCCTGCTCGAGGACTCGGCCCACGGGATCTTCGTCGTGGCCCATTCCTCGAACCCCGGTTCGGTCGATTTCCAGGAGATCCCCACGCCGCGGGGGCCCCTGTGGCTCGCCGTCGTCGGCGAGGTCCGCCGGCTTTCCCACGCTCACGGCAACGTCGGCGCGGTGGTCGGCGCGACGTTCTCGGACGCCTTCCGGATCGCCCGCTCCACGCTGGGCAACAAGATCCCCCTCCTCGTTCCCGGCATCGGAGCCCAAGGCGGCTCGCTCGCGACGGTGGTCCGCGAAGGGGTCGATTCCGAGGGCCGCGCCCTCCTCGTGAACGCCTCGCGCAGCATCCTGTACGCGTCCTCCGACGCGAAGTGGAAGAAGGCCGCGGGCGCGGAAGCCCAGCGGCTGAAGGTCCAGATCAACCAGTTGCGCGCAGGGCTCCGTACGCCGTGAGCAACTGCCCGACCACCGTGGCCGCTCCGTAGCGTGCCTCCGCCCGCCGCCGCCCGGCGGCCCCCATACGGCGACCGAGCGCTGGGTCGTCCAAGATCGTGCGGACCTTCGCCGCGACGTCCTTCGCGATGAGCGGCTCGACGAGGAGCCCCTCCACGCCCGGCTCGATGACCTCGCGCACGCCCGGCATGTCCGCGACCACGACCGGGAGACCGATCGCCATCGCCTCGGCCACGGCGAGGCCGAACCCCTCGAGACGGTTCTGCGAGGGGAAGGCGAACACGTCCGCGAGGGCGAGGTAGTGGGGCAGTTCCTCGTCGGTGACGGTGGAGCAGAACCGTACCCGGTCCTCGACGTCCAGACGACGGGCCAACGTGCGCAGGCTCGGAAGTCGCGGGCCGGCTCCGATGACGAGGAGCACGACGTCGGAAGGGAGCTCGGTCAACGCCTCGAGCAGCACGTTGACGCCCTTGTGCGGGACGAGCCGACCGGTGAAGACCAGGACCCGCTTGCCGTCGAGCCGAAGCGTGGTGCGGAGCGGTCCGGGGTCGAGGCCGGGCCGGAACCGGTCCAGGTCCACCACCGAGGGGATGACCGTGAGCTCCCGGCCACGCAGGCTCCCGGAAGTGATGCCGTAGCTCCGGGTGTGGACGATAACCGCGCCGACCCGCCGAAGGGTCGGGGGCAGGAAAAATCGCTGGTAGGCACCCGAGACCAATCGGCCGGCGGCACCGGGAAGGTCGAGGTCGCAGTGGTAGGTGAGGCACACCGGCACCTTGCGACCGACCAGGCCGCGCGACGCGAAGTACGAGGTCAGCGGCGGCGGGTAGTGGAGATGAAAGACGTCCGCCTCCAGGCCCCGGATGACCCGGGTGGTGCCGGGATCGATCGGCGTATTGAGGAGCACCCCGAGGGTCGGCGCGCGGACGATGCGGTATCCCTCGAACGTTTCCTCGGGCGGGAGCGACCGCTCGTAGCGCGCGGTCACGACCGTCACGTCGTGTCCCTCCCGGGCGAATTCGCGCGCCAGGGTCCGGACGTGGGACTCCACCCCCCCGGTATGGGGTGCGAAGAAGGGGGTGACCTGGACGATCCGCACGGGCGCCCTACCCCCTCGGGGGGCTATACGACCAACGTCGTAGGGACATGCCCGCCGCGGCTCGCTTCAGGCTGTGGTGGGGCCCCGTCGGCGTACGTTGAGCGGCTCGGACTCGCGTCCCTGGAGGAGCGACTCCGCGGGGAGCCCCGCGATCTCGATGCCGCGCATCGCCTCGCCGAGGCCGGTCGAGACCCGCGTCAGGATCGCCGGATCGTCGTAGTGGAGCGACGCCTCGACGATCGCGCGCGCGACCTTCATCGGGTGCTCGGCCTTGAAGATCCCGCTCCCGACGAACAAACCATCGACGCCCAGCATGCGGCAGAGCGCCGCGTCCGCCGGCGTGGCGATCCCGCCGGCGGCGAAGTTCACGACCGGAAGGCGGCCCAGCGTCCGGACCTCGGCACAGACCTTCTCCGAGACCCGCTCGGTCTTGGCCCATGCCGCGACGTCCTTCTTCGGAAGATGGCGAAGCTCTTGGAGCTCGCCCGAGATCTGGTGGATGTGGCGGACCGCCTCGATGACGTTGCCGGTCCCGGCCTCGCCCTTCGTGCGGATCATGGCTGCCCCCTCGTCGATGCGGCGGAGCGCTTCCCCCAGGTTGCGGGCTCCGCAGACGAACGGGACGGTGAACCCCTTCTTGTCGACGTGGAGGAACGGGTCGGCCGGCGTGAGGACCTCGGACTCGTCGATCATGTCGACGGCGAGGGACTCCAAGATGCGGGCCTCGGCCGTGTGCCCGATCCGGCACTTGGCCATCACGGGGATCGAGACCCGGTCGCGGATCTCGCGGATCTTGAGGGGGTCGGCCATGCGGGCGACACCGCCGGCCGCTCGGATGTCTGCGGGGACGCGTTCCAGCGCCATCACGGCGACCGCGCCCGCCTCCTCGGCGATCGCGGCCTGGTCGGCGGTCGTGACATCCATGATCACGCCCCCCTGCTGCATCCGGGCAAAGCCGCGCTTCACGAGCTCCGTGCCGAAGCGGAGCTTCTCCATCGGGTCCGACATGGACGGTCTTCCTCGCCCCGAAAGAGGGGGCGCCCGTATATAGCGGCGGGTTGGGGCCGGGGCGAACGTCCCGGCCCGGTCCCCGCCGACGAAGGGTCATTAATCGGAGGCCGGTGAACCCCCCACATGGCGGACTTCGCTCTGCGATCGGCCGTACGGGGCGACCTGGACGCCCTGACCGAGATCTACAATCACTACGTCGCGACGAGCATCGCCACCTTCGACCTCGCGCCCCAGCGCCCCGAGGAGCGTCTCGCGTGGTTCGACCTCCACTCGGGAGGCCGGTACCGTCTCTGGGTCGCGAGCGCCGTCGGGGGCCCGGTCGTGGGGTTCGCCTGCTCGAGCCCGTACCGTCCTCGCCTCGCGTACCAGACGACGGTGGAGGTCAGCATCTATCTCGGGCCGGGCGTGGTGGGTGGGGGCTTGGGGTCGCGGCTCTACCGGGCGCTCTTCGACTCGATCCAGGACGAGGACCTGCATCGGGCGGTGGCCGTGATCGCGCTCCCGAACCCGGCCTCGGTCGCGCTCCACACGAGGTTTGGATTCCAAGAGGTCGGTCGCCTCCGCGAGGTCGGCCGCAAGTTCGACCGATACTGGGACGTGGCGCTCTACGAACGAACCCTGGAGCGCGGCGTGCCCGTACGGCTCGACGGGAAGCGTTAATCCCCCGTCCCCCATGGTCCCCTCAACAGGGGGAGCTGGTTACCGGCTGAGAGGACGAGGGAGACCTCGTCGACCCCAGGAACCTGTGGGATAATGCCCGCGAAGGGAACGCGATGCAGTACCTAGGAAACCTCTCCGCCGGCCGGGCGGAGGGATGACGGCAGGACCTTCTCCGTCCGCCGTTCGGCGCCTGCGGGGACCCGGCCGAGCGCGCCGGGTGCTCTTCGCCGTGCTGCTGGTGGTCGTGGTGATCGTGGCCGGGCTCGGGGTCTACACTCTCGTCTCGGGCGAACCGGCCACGCTCGTGATCTACACCTATCCGAGCCTGTTCGGAGGCGCGGACTGCGGGTCGCCGGCCTGGTCCACGGTGTTCGGGTCGTTCGAGAGCGCCCACCACGTCCAGATCGACGTCGAGTGCCCCGCGGGAACGCTCGCGAGCACGCTGCTCGCCCAGCAGGACGCCCCCGGGGCCGACCTCGTGATCGGGCTGGACGAGATCACCGGTCCCCAGGCGGATGCGGACCACCTGTTGATCCCATACGCCCCGCCCGCGCTCGGCAACGTCTCCCCTGCCTTGGTCCAGGAGCTCTCCCCCGACGACGCGGTCGTCCCGTACGAGTGGGGGTATCTCGGGATCGACTACAATGCCTCCTTCGCGAACGAGACGCATGGGGCGATCGCTCACCTCACCTTACCGGATTTAGTCACGAACGCGTCGTGGGCCCGTCAGCTCCAGATCGAGGATCCGTCGCAGGACATCACCGGCGAGGAGTTCCTCGTTTGGCAGATCGAGTACTACCTCCACGTCGTCCACCAGGACTGGCAGGGATTCTGGCGTTCCATCCTGCCCGAGATCCCTCCGCCGGCGCCCGACTGGGGGACCGCGTTCGGGGAGTTCACGAGCCCGACCCATAACCCCGGGCTCGTCGTGAGCTACACGACCGATCCGGCGTACGCGGCGGCGAACGGCGCGGCGGGTCAGTACAACTCCACCGCCGCCTGGTGGAACGGGACCGAGTACGGATGGCGGACGATCTACGGCGTGGGGATAGTCGCCGGGACCCACCACCTCGCGCTCGACCAAGAGTTCGAGAACTGGCTCCTCGGAGGGGCGGTACAGGACCTCGTCCCCGAGAACGAGTGGGAGTATCCGGCGAACGGGACGGTCACCCTCCCAGGCGTCTTCGCCGCGGCGCCGAACCCGAACTCGATCGTCGCGCTCAACAACGAAACCACACCCGCGACCGTGGCCGCCGACCTGCCCGGATGGATCGACGCCTGGCTTGCCCTCGCCACCGGGGCCGGATGACGCGGTCCCGCGAGGGCTGGGCCCCCCTCGCCCCGATCGTCGTGTTCGTCCTCGCGTTCGCCCTGCTACCGGTGGTCCTCCTATTCGCCGGTTCGGTGGCGAGCGTGGGCGGCGGAAGCGGGGTCGCGACCGTGCTCTCCGACCCGCTCGACCGCCAGGCGATCTCGAACTCCCTGTTCCAGGGAGGCCTCTCCGCGGGATTGGCGGTGGCGCTCGGGTATCCGGCGGGTTTGTTCGTGGGCCGGTACTCGTGGCCGGGCCGGTCGCTCGTCCGCTCGGTCCTCCTGGTGCCGTTCCTTTTGCCGAGCCTGGTCGTCGTGTTGGGGGTCGAGGACCTGTTCGGGGGCGGCGGCCTGATCTCGAGCTCGCTCCCCGGCGCCTCGTTCTTCGGGTCCGGCATTCCGGGTATCGTGGTCGCCAACTTGGTGTTCAACGTCCCCTTGGTCGTACTGCTGACGGCGACCGGATGTGAGGTCGGCTCGCGGGACCTCGAGGAGACGGTGGCGACCCTGGGAGGAAGCCCGACCCGTGCGTACCGCGACGCCTGGGGCCGACCGACGTGGGTCGGCGCGGCGGCGGGGGGTCTCCTGACCTTCCTCTTCTCCGCGCTCTCGTTCGCCCCTCCCCTCCTCTTGTGCGGGGAACGATGCTACACGGTCGAGGCGAGGATCTGGTCGCTCGACCAAGTGTTCTTAGACCCTGGCGGGGCCGGCGTTCTCGCGTTGGCGATGGTCGGCTTGTTCCTCGCGCCCACCCTGCTGTACCTCCTCCTCGTTCGTGGACTGCGGCCGGCGGCCGGGCGACGGCCCCCGGAGCCACGACCCATCCCACGGAACAGCCTGGCGGTGGGGTTCCTTGCGGTGGAGACCGTCGCGGTCCTCGGAGCGGTGGCGACCGTTCTGGCCGCGGTCCTCTACCGGACAGTTCAGCCCTACGGCGGCGGAGGCCCCGGCGCCGCGTGGAGCGCGCTCTTCTCCTCCGCGACCTCGACGCGCATCGGGATCGGGATCCCGGGCGCGCTCACGAACACACTTCTCTTCGCGGGGGCAGCGGCGGGGATCGCGCTGCTCCTCGTGATCCCGGCCGCGTACGCGATCGGCCGGCGCGCGGGCCGAGGAGCCGGCCTCGGGGTCCTCCTCTTCGTGCCGCTGCTCGTCTCGCCCATCGTGCTCGCGTTCTCGCTCGCGACGTTCTGGCGCCCCCTCCTCGGAGGGGAGGGCACCGTCTGGGCACTCGTGATCGTCAGCCAGGCCGTTCTCGCGCTCCCGTTCGCGCTCCAGACCCTCTCCATCCCTCTCTCGGGGCTCTCCGCGGGAGTCCGGGAGGCGGCCCAGAGCTTGGGCGCGACCCGGTTCGGTGCCTTCCTCGACGCCGACCTCCCAAGGGTCCGGGACGGGCTGATCACGGCGGGGTTGTTGGCGTTCGCCCTCGGCTTGGGCGAGTTCACCGCGACGTTCTTCCTCGTCACCCCACGTTTCACGACCCTTCCGGTCGCGCTCTACGGTTTGGCCAACACCCGACAGCTTCCCATCGCCGACGCCGCGGCGGGTCTCCTTCTCGTGCTGAGCCTCGCGATCTTCCTCGTCCTCTCCGCCGGAGGTCGACGTGTCGAACTCTGACCCCCTCCTCGAGGTCGACGGCCTATCGGCGGCGTGGGAAGGGCGGCCCGTGCTCGAGGGCGTGTCGTTCTCGGTCGCGAGGGGCGAGCTCGCGGTCCTGCTCGGACCGAACGGAAGCGGGAAGACGACCCTCCTTCGGTGCCTCGCGGGGCTGGAACCCTTGTCGGGGGGCCGCGTCCGGCTGGACGGTCGGGACCTCTCGGGAATCCCTCCTCACCGGAGGGGCATCGCCCTGATGTTCCAGGACCCGGCGCTGTTCCCCCACCGTACCGTCTTCGAGAACATCGCCTACGCCCCGTTGCTCCGACGACGCCCGCGGGAGGAGGTCGACGCGGACGTGGACCGGCTCGTCGCCTTGCTCGGTCTGGGAGGACTCGAGGACCGACGCCCGGCGTCGCTGTCGGGCGGGGAACGTCAGAAGGTCGCCCTCGCCCGGACCCTCGCCGCGCGCCCGAGGGTGATCCTGCTGGACGAACCCTTTGCCTCGATCGACGTCGAGGTGAAGGCGGAACTTCGGGCCGAGTTTCGCCGGGTGCTCCAACGTCTCGGAACGACGGCGGTCCACGTGACCCACGACCGGGAGGAGGGGTTCTTCTTGGGCGACCACGTGGGTCTCCTGTTCGACGGTCGACTCGAGCTGTGGGGAACTCCGGCCGAAGTGTACGACCATCCTCCCGGACCGCGGGCGGCCGGGTTCTTGGGGTACAACGTGCTGGCCGGCCGTCAGGGAACGGTCGCCGTTGCTCCGGCGGACCTGGAGGTCGACCCGAACCCGTCCGCTTTCCCGAACTTCACGGTGGTCGCATCGGGGAGCATCGGGCGGGAGGCCGTGGTCGTCCTGCGAGGCCCGACGGGAGAGCGGGTCGAGCTCCGCGCGCTGGAACCCTATGCTCGACCCCCGATCGGGGCCGCGGTGGCCCTCCGATGGGAACGGTTCCGGACCTTGACCCGGTAGGTGCCCACCCAAAATGCCCAAGAGGCCTCTCGCTGTCGGACCCCCATGAGCCTCTCCGACCCCCTTCGAGTGACCGAGTCCGTACCGCTGGGATCCTCCTCGGCCTGGGTCTATCGTGTGGAACGAATTCCTGGGGTGGACGCGGCCCGATGGGCCCGTCGCCCTCGGACCGTGCGGGTCATCCTGGAGAACGTGGTCCGCCACTTCGACCCGAAGCGGGGCGACCTCCGCTCCATCATCGCCCTCGCCAACGGAGAGCCGGTGGACGACCGGGTCGAGTTCCTCTACTATCCCGAACGGGTCCTCCTTCAGGACTTCACGGGTGTGCCGGTGCTCGTCGACCTCGCGACCCTGCGGAGCGCCGCCGTCGCCCGGGGCCTTCCTCCCGAACGGGTGAACCCGGCCGTCCGGGTCGACCTGATCGTCGACCATTCGGTCCAGGTCGACAGTTTCGGCTCGCCGCGTTCGTATCTCATCAACCTGGACCGCGAGTACGACCGAAACCACGAACGGTACCGGTTCCTCCAGTGGGCGAAGACCGCCTACACGAACTATCACATCGTTCCCCCCGGCAACGGGATCTGCCACCAGGTCAACTTGGAGCATCTCTCCGAAGTCGTGGTACGGCGTGGGCCGGACGGAGACGCCGTAGCCTATCCGGACACGCTGCTCGGCACCGACTCCCACACCACGATGGTGAACGGGGTTTCGGTGCTCGGCTGGGGCGTCGGCGGGATCGAGGCCGAGGCCGTGATGTTGGGGGAGCCGTACACCCTTCCCCGCCCGATCGTAGTCGGGGTGGAGCTCGCCGGGTACCTCCCCGCCGGCGCGACGGCCACCGACCTCGTCCTGACGGTGACCCGCCTCCTTAGGGAGACCGGGGTCGTCGACCAGTTCGTCGAGTACTTCGGGCCCGGGGTGGCGCACCTGTCGGTGCCAGACCGAGCCACGATCTCGAACATGTGTCCCGAGTACGGTGCGACGGCCGCCTACTTTCCGATCGACGAGGCCACGATCGCCTACCTCCGGGGCACGGGCCGGGACCCCGCCCTCGTCAGCCGGGTGGAAGCCTACGCGCGCGCCACCGGGTTGTGGGGGTCGCCGACGCCGGGCTCGATCGACTACGATCGGGTGGTACGGCTCGACCTCGGAACGGTCGTCCCCACCATCTCTGGCCCGCGCAACCCCGAGGAGAGCGTCGCGCTCTCCGTCGCCCCGGCCTCGTTCGCCGCGGGCCTAGGCACGTACCGAAAGGGTCGTCCTGCGCCCGCCGGCGCGTCCCCCCCCGCTCCGAACCTGCCGATCCGCGATGGATCGGTCGTGATCGCGGCGATCACGAGCTGCACCAACACCTCCAACCCCTCCGTGATGGTCGGCGCCGGCCTCATCGCCCGGAACGCGCTCGCGGCCGGGCTCACCGTTCCACCCCACGTGAAGACCTCCCTCGCCCCCGGCTCGAAGGTCGTCACGGCGTACCTCGATAGGGCCGGTCTCCTGAAACCCCTCGCCGACCTGGGATTCGCGCTCGTCGGGTACGGATGCACGACGTGCATCGGGAACTCCGGCCCGCTACCGGGCCCGGTGTCGGAGCAGATCCGGGCCCGCGACCTCTACGTCGCGGCCGTCCTGAGCGGTAACCGGAACTTCGAGGCGCGCATCCAGAACGAGGTACGGGCGAACTACCTCGCCTCCCCGATGCTGGTCGTGGCGTACGCCCTCGCGGGCCGCATGGACCTGAACCTCACGACGGAGCCCTTGGGGAAGCGGCCCGACGGGTCGCCGGTCCTCCTCAAGGACCTCTGGCCGAACCCCGAGGAGGTCCGCACGGTCGTGGAGTCCAGTTTGGAGCCGTCGATGTTCCTGGAAAAGTACGCCGCCATCGAGGTCGGCGACGTCCACTGGGAGACGCTCAACCCGCCGACGGGACCGAGTTACGCCTGGTCGAAGGACTCGACCTACCTGGCCGAGGCTCCCTATCTCCACCTCCCGCCGCCGTGGCTCCCGAAGGAAGGGTACCTCGCCCGCCATACCCGGGCGCTCCTCGTGCTCGGGGATCGCGTGACGACCGACCACATCTCTCCCGCCGGGGAGATCCCCGAGGGGACCCCGGCCGGCCAGTACCTGGCCTCTCGCGGCGTGCCGGCCTCGGAGTTCAACACCTACGGCGCCCGTCGTGGCCACCATGAGGTCCTCGTGCGCGGGACGTTCGCGAACGTGCGCCTCAAGAACGGTCTGGTCCAGCCGAAGGAGGGTGGGTTCACGATCCATCTCCCGGACGGGACCCCGATGACGGTGTACGACGCGGCCCAGCAGTACGCGGCGGAGCGGGTTCCGCTCCTCGTGTTCGCGGGCAAGAGCTACGGACAGGGCAGCTCGAGGGACTGGGCGGCCAAGGGGCCCCGCCTCCTTGGCGTGGGGGCGGTCATCGCCGAAAGCTTCGAGCGGATCCACCGGACGAACCTGATCGAGATGGGCGTGCTTCCGCTCTCGTACTCGAAAGGCGAGAACTTCGCCTCCCTCGGCCTGACAGGCCGCGAGTCGTACGACGTCGTCCTTCCCACGGGGACCGAGCTCGGCCCCGGAGCGAGGGTGGAGGTTCGCGTGGCCGACGGGTCGGGAACGGTTCGCTCCTTCTTCGTCGACGTCCGTCTCCACAACGCGACCGAGGTCGACTACTACCGGGCCGGCGGCGTGCTCCCCTACGTGATGGAGCACCGCTTCGCGCGCTAGGGCGGGGTCGGGGCGGCCGGGAAGGCCGCGACCGTGGCTGCGGACCACCGCGCGAGCGCCTCGACCCGCCGGTAGGTGAAGGTCCGGTCCCCGACCTCGGAACGGGCCACCTCGACCGCATCGCGGAGCACGTCCTTCGGTACGTTCATCGTGTGACGGCTCGCCCCCTGAGCGATCATGTCGAGTCGTTTTGCGAGCGGCTCCGTCACCATCCGGTCGCTGACCACCGCGAGGGAGTCCGGGGGGAACTGACGGAGGATGCTCCGCTCCTTCTCGGGAGGGCCGCTGCCGCGCGCCGGCACCGGGTATCCTTGCTGGGCGAGGAGGCGGAAGACGATGCGGCGCGGTTCGTTCTCGCTCGGCGCGTGGGGTTCCTTGCCGCCCGGCGGGTGCACGAGCGCCCACGCGCCCCACCGGGCGGCCCGCGTCGCTTCGCGGAGGGCCGTCCGGGGTTCCTCGAGCAGGTGGAGGACGTGCACCATCAGGGCGGCGTCGAACGCACGGTCCGAGAACGGTAGGTGGTAGGCGCTGCCGCGGACGAGTCGCGGAAGACCCTTGGCCCGGGCGAGGGCGAGCATACCCCTCGAGGCGTCGACCCCGGTCATTTGGAACCCCAAGCCGCTGAGGGGACGGGCGACCCGCCCGGTTCCCACCCCGATCTCGAGGATCGCATGGATCCCCTCCGTGCGCAGGAGCTGCGCGACTCCCTCGATGGTCGTGGCATCGAGCGGGTCCCGAGTCGAATCGTAGGCGGGGGCGATCGTATCGAACGCCTTGGGAACTTCCCCGATCATCGGGAACCGGTCCTCCCAGCCGAGGCGGCTATTTCTCTCACGTCGTCCCACGCCCGGACGGCGGGACGCGAAGGGAAGCGATCGGCCGCTCTACTCACGCCGAGGGCGCCGACGAGGACGGTCTTCGTCCTGGTCGCCGTTCCGGTCTTCGCGCGGCCGGAATCGGCCGCTCGGAGCTCGCCCATAGGTTCGGGGCCCGCCGCTGCCGCGGAAGGGAGGTCGAGAACCCCGGTCGAATCGTCGGCCCCCGCCCCCGCGTCCCCCCTCGTCGGAGTCACGTCGGGGAGGGAGTACGAACCGGTTGCCGCACTGCCCGCATTCCGCGGCGACCGTGCCGTCCGGGTTGGTCGAGAACCGAAGGGGACCTCCGCATTCGCGGCAGGGTCGGGCCCGTGAGGGGCCGAAGCCCGGCCCGGAATCGGAGGAACGTTCCGGGCGCGGTCGCCGGGCCAGGAACTCTCCCCGAGGTGCCGAGCCGGCGGGGACGTACGTGGCCGCAGCGCCGCAGCCGGTACAGGTCGCCTCGATGCCACCGGCCGAGCCGCTACGGAACGAGAGGGCCGCACCGCAGGCCGGGCACGGAGGTTCGCTACCGCGGGGGGCGGTGTCGGCGCCGGAACGGGCCGGTGGGGAGACCGATCCCGCGGGGGGCGCACCCGACGGCGTCCCGGGAGCGTCCTGGACGACCGTCAGCACCAGGCCACACTGTCCACAGGTTCCGTTCAAGACGTAGGCCGTTCGGGTGGAGTACTCCACCGAAGTTCCACAATCGGGGCAGGTGCGCGCCATGTTGAATCAGGAATAGACGGGCTTCGAGCCCTCATTAGTTCGCGTGCCCCGCTTCAGGGGCTGGACTCAGGGCCTTCGAAGGCCGTTGCCGCCGACCCGGGCGGGGAGTGACGTTCCCAGCGGGTCTACGGAAGGTAGTGCCCGTGGCCCGGACCCGGGCCACCGAAGGGGATGTCGGCGAGGCCCAGCCACGGGAGCAGTTCGCTCAAGGTGGCTGGGGATGGCATCTCCCCGGGTTCGGTGCCGCGCTCGCTGGTAACCACGGCTTCCTCCCACCGAGATCCAGGCCGACTCTCGATCCGGTAGACGCGCTCGAAGGCCCGGCTCAGCGCGCTGGGCGGAATGCCACGATACGTGACGATAAGGGAGGCGTGTTCCCGGCGTAGGACCTCGTGCATCTCGGCGCGGGCGAGCCCGTCCTCGGTGACGCTCGAGGGGAGCGCGTCCGCATTGGTCAAGACCAGCATGGTCCGGCCGTCAGGGGCACGGGCGCGGGAGAGGAATCGTTGGAGCAGGAACGGCAGACGAAGGTAATCGGCCAGGCGGGAGCGATCGGCGGGAGGGATCGTCTCCGTGACCACGAGACGTGAGAGATGCGCTCCGTAGGGCGGAGGCGTGGCAAGGTCCTGGGGATCGACCTCCGCCGGGCCGTGGTCCTCCGAGCTCTCTTCGAGGAGGCGGAGGGCCGTCGCTTCCATGCCCTGGGTGGAGGCGGAGCAATGGGCCCAACCAAAATGGGACTGTGCCTGCCGGGCGAGGGCAGCGGCGAGGATCGACATCGCGCTTTCCCCGGTTCCAAAGACCAGGATGGTGGTTCCACCGTCGGCGGTGGGAGGTACGATACTCACGTCGGTCATGGTCGATGCAGGGGCTACTCCGATCCCGAGAAACGTGGTGAGGGGGATGACGCCGCACCGAACTCATTCGGGGAACCGAACGGGTTCGGTCCCTACCGAGGCCGTGGCGGGCCGCCCCGGGAGCTCGCGTACCCCTTCGACCGGCCACGGGCCGTGCCGTTCCGGAGCCCGGCCGGTGGGCGACGCTCCCCTAGCCGGCGGCCGTCTCCGGTCGAAGGGCGGTCTCGAAGAGCTTCTTCTCGATCAGGGCGATCGATTCGGAGATCCCGGACTTGCTCCGATTCAATTTTCGGGCGAGGGCGGTGAGCGTGATGCCGCGAGGGACCGCGAAGTATCCGGCCGCCATGGCCTGGTTGAGGAGCTCGTGCTGCGCCTCGGTGAGCAGGGGGAGATGGGTACGCAGAGGCCGGCGTCGGATCGACACGATCGCCACGTTGGGGTCCACGGCTCGGGCATGGGTCATGACCTTCTGGAAGTCGGAATACCGCGCGACGATCTCCCACGTGATCGAGCCCGCCTGCATCCGGATCGGGAACTGGATCGGTAGGCCCAGACGCTGGTAGAGCCCGACGATGGGCGGGTTCTGGTACGTGATCCGGTAGATAGAGCCCTCCCCCACCTCGGCGAGGCTGTCGACCTTGGTCACATCCGAGTGGCTGGCGATCTCCCGCGCCCACACTCCCGGCGGGGAGCCGCTGATCCAGTAGTCCGATACGGATCGGCCGGCCGCGATCTCGGTCCGGTTCAGGACCTCGATCCGCAACTCCGGGTGGTCAGAGGAGAACGACGCCGTCCACAGTCGCGCCGGGATCCGAACGCGAAAGGCCGCGATGAAGAGTCGATCCGAAGTCGCCGGGTCGGACTTCTTTCGGAGCTGTCGCAGCCGCGCGGCTGTCGAAGATGGACGGGATGGGCGGGTCGTTCGGGACGACCGCCGTCGTGAGGACCGTGAGGACATCCGATGTTCCGGCAGGCTCCGGCCGGTAGGCCCGACGCATCGGAGGTGCCACTCTGTCGTAGGCTGCCCGTATATAAATCTGAACCGAACAGCCTCTCGGGGAGGTCGCCCCCCACGTTGCGCCTTCCGCCCGGGCGGGAGTTGAACCCGTGCGCGGCGACGTGGTCACTCGGGCGCCCGACGTGTCGATCGGACCATGGCCCGACTACGTCCGTTCGTTCGGGAGGAGCGGCCGGAAGGCTACCGCGACGAGACCGAGGGAGCTTCGCCCGATCGGGCGTCGGTGGGTGGGGCCGGACCCGGTGCTCGCCCCCATCGTCCTGCCCCGATCTTGAGCGTCGGTAGGTGCGCGAACTTCTCGTGTCGGCGGGGTCCGAGAACTTCCTGGGCGAAAAAGACGGTAATGGTGCCGACCACCGTGATCGCCGCCGCGATCCAGAAAGCGTACTGGAACGCCAGGTGGCTCGGGAAACCCTTGGCCAGCCCGCCCGTCAGGATGTACGTGGCGAGCAGCGAGCCGGCCAGCGGGGCTCCGAGGCTTCCCCCCACGTTCCGGAACACATTGTTCATGGCCGTGGCCTGACCCATGTCCTTCGGGTCGACCGTGAGGATGAGAAGGTTGATGATCGACGCGTTGAGCAGGCCCATACCGGCCCCGATGACCACCTCAATGACCAGGGCCGTGCTCAAGCTCGTGGCGTAGGCTTCCAGAAGGAAGCCGAGCGCGATGACGAAACCACCGGTGATCGCGAGGGGCTTGACCCCCACGCGGGAGACCACGACACTGGTGACCAGGGCGACCGCGGTCATCCCCAGCGCGAGGGGAAGTATGTCGATCCCGGCAGTGAGGATGTTGAAATTGCAATTCAGCCCCGAGATGCACGAGGCGTTGTACGCCCCCGAAGCCAGCGGGAATTCGAATTGGTAGATCAGGCTGAACAGCGCGAGGTACATGCCGAGGCCAGCGACCGTGAGCACGACGTTGGTGACGGTCACGTTCCGCTCCATGAGGAGCCGCATATCCACGATGGGCTCGCGCTTGGCCACGGTCAACCCCCTCTCGACGACCGCGAACGGGATGAACATGAGCGCTCCCCCGACGGCGAAGCCAAGGGTCAGGGGTGAGGTCCATCCCCACGTTTCGCCTTGGGAGAGCGCCGCGACGATGCCCGCGAGGCCGAGGCCGAGGAAGAGCGCCCCGAGGTAGTCGATCCGTGTTTCCGGCCGGCGGTACGGCGACTCCTTGATTAAGAGGAAGAGCAGGACCGCCATGATCACCACGAAGGGGATCGCCGAGTGGTAGGTCCACCGCCACCCGTAATCCTGCGAGACCCACGACCCGAGCGGGAGGCTGATCGCGAACCCGATGCCGAACATCGCGCTCAGGATCCCCTGGGCGCGGGGGACCATTTCTTTCGGGAACTCCTCCCGCATGAGCGACATCCCGAGGGGCATGATGGTCAGGCCGATGCCCTGGATCGTTCGAGCCACCACCATGAACGTGAAGTTCGGTGAAAAGCCGGTGACGGTGACCGCCGCGGCGTAGGTGAACATCACCGCGACCATGACCTTCCGCTTGCCGTGGATGTCCCCGAGCTTCCCGATGACCGGGCTGAGCGCGACGCCGGCCGCGGCGTAGGCCGAGATGATCAGGGTGACCTGAGCGGCGTCAACGCCGAAATCCGCTTGGATGGTGGGGAGGGACGGAGTGAGCATCCCTTCGATGTACAGGACGACCAGGACGACGCCGGCCAGCAACAGCATCACGCGGTTGGCGTAGTGCCGGTCGAACGTTTCGGCGGTCTTGGGAATCGGCATTGGGTGTCCCACCGCGGTCGAGGATCCCAACGGCGAAGGGTCGGTGGGGCGCATTTCCGTCCCTCGGGAACGGCAAAGTTAAGGCTTCTTCGGACCCCCTGCGACACCGTCCACCGACCGCCCGAGAATCCCCCGTCAGGGGCGAGTTCTGCGGCCCCAAGGAAGAATCCGCCGCAGCGAGATGGGGGAAACGGCGGGCTCGGTCCCCCAGACGGGGGGGACCCGTCCCAAACGACCGACTTTGGGGAGCCTCGCCGGTCTTGCTCGTCCCAGCACCGGAGCGGCCCGCCGGAAAACGCGCTCGTTTGGATGCCCGCGATCGATGGCACCGGTCGGGCCCTGCATCCGCGCGGTCATTCCCTCCCGCGCTCCCTTCATGAACCTCGATTGAGTGAGTGGGTCCGGATGATCCCTGAGGCCCTGGCCGATGACTGTCACCCGAACGGCCCCAGGGGCTCTCCGGACGCGGCGAACGTTGACGTCGGCGACCTCGGGCGTTCATTCGCTTTGACGAGAGTCCGTGTCGGTCGGATCGACCTGGGCGGAATCGCTCGGTCGGCCGAGCGGTTGCCGCGCGGAGGCAGCGCGCCCCGCTCGTATTCTCTTGCGCGTTCCTTGACCGAGCCCAACACCGAGGGGTGTCCATGATCATCTACACCCTCCTGACAGCTCTCTTCGCCGGCGTCCTTGCTCTCCTTAGCCTGCTCCTCCTGATCGGGAGGACCGAACGGGGAGCTGGGTTGCGCGCGGTGCTCCTGCGGGCGCTTGGCCGGGGAACGAGTCGAATCGACCTCACCAAGTTCGGTTGGTGGCACGTCGCGGCCGTCGTGGCGGTCGTCCTTGGCGCGGTTATGGGATTCGATATCGTAGTCGGTCTCTACGCGTGTTCGAGCTCGGGATCTCCGAGCGACATCATCGGATTCTTGGCGCAGGGGCAGGCCCTGTGGCGGGGAAGCGACCCCTTCAATGTCCCCGACTGCGGAACGACGATCCTGGAACCGGATGGTCTCGCCGCCGTCGTGGTCAACGGACTCGGGAGTCTCGGCGGGGTAGCCGGTATCGCTCTCGTCTGGGGCGCGATCTCGGTGGCGGTCATCCCCCTCACATGGTGGGTCGCGGGACCCGACCGGCGGTACCTCACCCTCTTCGTCGCGGCGAGTCCCCTCTACATGCCCTTGGTCGCTACCCAGATCGACGGAGCCAGTAACGCCCTGGTGCCGGTCGCCGTGCTCCTTACCCTTTTCCTCGCGACCCGAGGCGAGGCGCGGGCCACGGGCCTCGCCGGATTCCTCGCGACCCAACGCTTCCCGATCCTGTTCCCCATTCTCGGCATGTCCGGCTCGTTCCGACGGAGATTCGCGGCGGCCGGCGCACTGATCGCCGTCTTCGCGGCGGGCACGGTGATCGCCTACGTGGCCTGGGGGTCGGAGTTCTTCGGCCCGGTGTTCCTCGACCAGGTCGGCCGACGATCCTTCTCGCTCAACCTCTGGGGAGTGTTCCTGCTGCAGAACTGGCTTCCCTCGGGAGACGCCCTTGCGATCGGACAGGCCGTGCTGACCTTGGTCTTGGTCGGGGTTGTGTTCTTCACCGTACGCTCTCCCCTCCGCGCAGCGGCGATCACGATCACCGGGGTCGCGCTGCTGACCCAGTACCTCTCGTTCAACATCCTCGTCTGGCTCCTCCCGGTCGCTCTGGTCGGGGCCCGACCCAGATGGTGGCTCTGGGGGATCGCCATCGTGGGATCGATCGACTACGATTACGCCCTCAGCTTCGCGGCCTGGACCCAGGGAGTCGTCTGGCCGAGCGAGCTGCTCGACATCGTGCTGACCGTGTTGCTGCTCGGGCTCTTGGTCGATCTCTGGCGATCGGCCGACCCGATCCCGGTCGGGCGGAAAGGTACTTCCGGTGCCATGACCTCGCCCCCGGGTTCCGAGGGTGTTCCCGGTTAGGGGGTTTCAGCCGATGACCAGTACACGGCCGTCGCCGTCGTCTCCTCTCCTCGCTCCGGGGGACAAGTCCCCGTCTGCACCCACCGAGACCGACCACGATCCGACCGGGGCCCGACCCATCGTATCCATCGTGCTCGCCACGTTGAACGAGCGAGACAACCTCCGCGAACTCCTCTCGGGGATCCTGCAACAGGCCCTTCCCTCGTTCGAAGTCCTGATCGTGGACGACGGGAGCACCGACGGAACGCGGGAGTTGGTCACCGAGGTTAGTCATCGCGAGCCTCGGGTTCGGCCGATCTTCCATGAAGGGAAGCAGACCACGCTCCGAGCCCAGTGTCAGGGGATCGAGGCCGCTCGGGGCAAGTTTGTCGTCGTGATGGACGCGGACCTCCAGCACCCTCCCGAACAGATCCCCCAGATCGTCCGCGAGCTCGACGCCGGCGCCAGCCTGGTCATCGCAAGCCGGTACGCTCCCGGGGGTTCTCCCGGGCCACGCTCGGGGTCTCGCGCGGTGGTGTCGCGGGGCGCAGAGACGATCGCGAAGTTCCTCCTTCCCCAAGCGCGACCCGTCTCGGATCCGGTCTCGGGGTTCTTCGGATTCCGCCGGGAGATCTTCCTCCCGCTGGACCCCCGTTACCGCGGATACAAGCTTCTCCTCTTCGTCCTCGTCATGAATCGGGGCCGCCGGTTCGCCGAGGTCGGCTTCCGCTTCGGCCTCCGCACTCGAGGCTCCAGCAAGGTGACCCACACGTTCGCGTTCATTCGGATCTTCCTGATCGAGACCATTCTTGCGCGACGTTTCGGGAGGACGGTGAGCAGGAATCCTTAGGTCATGGCTCGACTTCGACAGGCTAATGGGTAACGGTCCGTCGTGGGACCGGAGCGAGGGGAGGCGAAGGCGTTGCGACTGCTAGTCACCGGCGCATCCGGGTTCATCGGCCGTCACTTGGTGCGACAGGCGGTGACGGACGGCCACGAGGTGATCGGGACCTATCTCGCGCCGGACGAGCTCCAGGCGCGTGACCTGCCCCGATCCGGAGTGACCTGGGAGCGCCTCGACATGCGGGACGCCGACCGCGTGGCTCATCTGGTCGACGCGGTCCGGCCCGAAGGGGTCTTCCACCTCGCCGCGCAATGCTACGCCAAGGTGGCCTGGGCCGACCCGGCGGAGACGTTTCGCATCAACGTGTTGGGTACCATCTACCTCTACGAAGCCCTCCGAAAGCATCCTCCGATCCGCGGGACCCTGCTCGCCTCCTCCGGGGCGGGGTACGGTTCGCCGGACGAGTTGCCGATCCGGGAGGAGTTCCCCCTCAACCCCACGAACCCGTACGGGGTCTCGAAGGCGTGCCAAGACATGCTCTCGCTCCAGTACTCCCTCAATTTCGGCCTCCGCATCCTCCGCGCGCGCCTGTTCGGTACCAGCGGCCCGGGCAAGACCGGTGACGTGATCAATGACTTCGCGCAACAGATCGCCGCCATTGAACGCACCGGACGTCCGGGGAAGCTGAAGGTCGGCAATCTCGACCCGCTCCGCGACGTCTCCGATGTCCGGGACGTTCTCCGGGCCATGTGGCGGATCTTCGAGGCCGGCGACCCAATGGTGCCGATCAACGTCGGGGCGGGACGGAGCTACCCCGTCCGAGCGATCGCCGAGCAGCTGCAGAAGCTGGCCCGCGTCCCGATCGAGATCACTCCGGAGCCAACCCTGCTCCGACCCACGGACGAGCGCGACAACCGAGCGGACATCTCTCGGCTCCGAGCCCTAGGGTACGCCCCCTCCTTCACGCTCGCCCAAACTCTGGAGGATTCTCTCAACTTTTGGAGGGAGGGCCTCGCGTCCGCCCCCGGCAAACCTGAGTAGGCAGGGTCGGACTCCCGATCGCCCGATGAGCTACTGCGTAGTGATCCGAGGGCCCCTCGGAGTGGGGAAGACCACCGTCTCCAAGAGGTTGAGCGCCCGGATCGCTGCGGAATACATCTCCATCGATCGGATCCTGGACGAGGACGGCTTGTGGGAAGCGGGGCATCTCTCTGAATTCCTACGGGCGAACGAAATTGCGGCCGCTCGCGCCGAGCCCATGCTGGCCAAGCGCACTCCGGTGGTGTTCGATGGGAACTTCTACTGGAAGTCTCAGATCGAGGACCTCGTGGGTCGATTCAGGTATCCCCATTTCGTGTTCACGTTGAAGGCGCCGTTGCGGGTCTGCATAGAGCGGGACGCGCGGCGACCCAAGCCGCACGGAATCGAGGCGGCGAAGGAGGTCTACGCGAAGTCGACGAGGTTCGAGTATGGCATCGGGTTGGATGCGACGTGCCCGATTCCTTCCATCCTGAGAAAGATCACCTCGCGCCTTTTCGACCACCCGACCCCGAAGAGGGCGTAAAGGCACGACGTCCCTCGGGGACCCGACTTCATCCTCGTCGCGCCATCGAGGCCCAACGCTCGATTCGTCCCTTGGCCGAACCGCCCATGCTGGGATACGAACTCTTATGATTCCATCGGGGTCGATTCGTGGACTCTGCGGAACTCCACCCTTCACGGTCTGGCTTACTTACAAAGTAAGCCTTAAAGTCAGCCAATCCCATCCTCCGTCCACATGCCTGAGCTCGGAGGGGGGTTACTCGGATGCTATCGTTGCGGGTACGTGTGGCGACTTCGCAAGTCTCCCGTGCGGCTCTGCCCTCGCTGCAAGTCGGGCCGCTGGAATCTCGCGGAGATTGCGCGACCCTCGTCCGTTCACAGGCCCGGGGCAAAGGGTATCGCGGGGGTGATTGGAATTCACCGAAAGGCGCTGCTCATCCTCTCCTCTGAATTCGGGGCCACAGATGTGCGAATCTTCGGATCCGTGGCCCGTGGGGAGGCACGCCGAAAAAGCGACTTGGACCTCCTCGTGAGTTTCCGTCGCCCTGTCGGTCTCCTGCGCCGATTGGAGTTCAAGGAAAGGGCGGCCCGACTGCTTGGTCGATCGGTGGACGTGACCACCGAGGAGTCTCTCCACTGGCTGATCCGGCCGACCGTCCTTGCCGAGGCGGTCGCTCTTTGAGGGAAGATACTCTCCGACTGGCCGACATGCTCGAGGCCCTGGAGCGGATCCGAGGCTTCTCTTTGGGCGGACGAGCTGGGTTTCTCGCCGATCAAAAGAGCCAAGAGGCGGTTGCCTACGAACTGCTCAAGCTCGGCGAAGCCGCCAATCGTCTCTCCCGGCCCCTGCGGAAGACCCACCCGGAAGTCCCGTGGTCCCGACTCATCGGTCTTCGAAATGAGATTGTCCACGCGTACTTCCGAATCGACCCCGACGCGCTCTGGGAGTTCGTCGAGAAGGAACTGGATCCGTTAGAGCGTGCCCTTCGTCCTCTCACGGCCAAATAGGGCGGAATGCGCACTTCACTCCAACGCGCTGTACGTCTCGGGTAGATCCAATTCGGCCACCGCCGGGCTCCCGTTCGATGGGGAAAACGCCCGTGCTGGCGGGCACCCTAAATTTGAGGTCGAAAGATTTGTCCCTGAGGTGAATTGGGGCTTTGTCCACTTCCCCGAATCTAGGGGGGCGGAGGGAGCGGCTTCCCGCACTTTGCGCAGAAGGCGGACGCTCGGAGGTTTCCCTGACCGCATACGGGGCAAAACCGCTCCCCCGCCGATGGGGCAGGCGGCGGGGCTGGAATAGGAGCATACTGGGGGGGGTAAGCCGCCCGATTCGCTTGCGCGGCCGATAGCGCGATCTGCTGCTGGAGGAGGAGGTTCGTCTGCTCTTGCTGACGCGTGATCCTCTCGTTGTCGCCCCTCGCCGAGGCCCCGGATGCAACCAAGATGATACCGAGGATCAGCAGGATCAGACCGAGGAGAAAGCCGAAGATCGTCAGCAGGAAGAAGATGCCCGCGAGGAGGAATAGAACCCCGAAGACGATCCGGATGATTCCTGCCATCTTTCCGAGGAGGCGAGAAGAGGGCATGGTGATAGATGTTCCTTCGGAAGTCCGCCGGCCCTCCGACCGGTGTCGATCTTCGTTCAGTCGGTGAGTTTACCTCGCGAGCCGGCCCGGGAACGAGTCCATCGTTCATTCGTAGCCTTCGCCGACCGCCTCCGCGACCATCCCCTCTCTCGTTCCTCCAACGGCCGAAAGGATAGGTAGCGACCGCCAAACCCTTCCCAGGCCCCGGGGGCTGCCCCCGGGGCCCTTTTTACCTTAAGGTGAGAGGCACGAGACAGCCCCTCCGGGAAGGCGGCGGAATGCCTCGTCTACGACGGAGTAATCCTACGTGTCTCCAGAATCGCGTCAATTATGTTTTCGTACATTCCCCTGACTATCCCCCTCTCCAAGGCTCGGTCGGTTAATTCGAGATAACCACGGACCACCCGAGCGGCGAGTTCGTACTTTGGCTGGTCGATTTCAGTTGGCGTGTGGATTGCATTGCCGTCGTAGTCGACATAAAGCCCAGCATCCTTCAAGTGGCCGAAGTCCTGTCCCGACACCTTGGCGGCCCTCCAGATCCCGTATCCGGAATCTCCGTTCGCCCGCCGAATGAAAAGGACGGCCCGGATCTCGTCGCTGACCGAGGCTCCACCGTATGGGCCATCGAGTGCAAGGGGCCCGATCCCGGGAGCTCACGGAGGCGCGAAGACGCCATCGCCTCCTCCTTGTGTGAGTATGGTTTCGACTGGTACGGGATGGGGTCTCCGGTTACCCGTGTAGGACTAGCACTGCCAAAGTCGCCGGCTTGGCAATCGTTCGCGAGGGAGTGGCTCTCGGAATCCTTGCGTGAAAAGCTCGACGTCTGGATTCTCTGGAACGTGCGGACCGAAGGCGGACGAACGGTCGAACCAGAACCTCCTCGGTCAACCGTCAATTCGACACAAACGCGGCCTAACAGGCAACGTAAGCGGGGCGTAACCTAGCGAGTTTCTGTGCAGAGGAGGGTTCTCGGGCAAAGCCCCCCGATGGAGCCGGATCCCGAGTAGTCCCGGGAACCCAAACGGGCCAACTAGACCGGTTTGCGTCATGACGAGTAGAGAGAATCGGGCGTCCCTCCGCGTTCTCGGGTCAATTCGAATCCACGAAAGAATGACCGACGGGTACTAACATTGCCTGATAATGCTCGCCCCCTTGCCCGAGCGACCCCCATCCGTCTTCAGAGGGTATACGGGCCGAGTTAGGCCACTCAACGTGCGCAACTCCGGGTGCCGCGACAGACTGGGTTCCTGGGACACTGGAACCCTACGAGATAGCCTGACGCGAAACCCGGAGGACCGATGGAGAACCGTAGTGAGTTAGCGCCGCCCCTCCCGATTGAACGGACCGAAACAGAGCTCGTTGGCGCCCGAGGGCGCCTTTGCGGTCGACGCGCCAGATGGTCGATGAACCATGGACTAGGAATTCTCCGGCGTCGCCCTCTCATCGTTGCGGTCTCAATCTTCGCAGTCTTGATCATGCTTGTATCCGGACTCCCGTCAGAGATTTCCCAGCATTCGGGCGACTCTGGCCTCGTCACGAACACCACTCCCGCTCCACCCGTTCCGACCTTCTATCCATATCTGGAGCCGACGAGCTACTATCCCCTTCCAGACACGATGAATTGGAGTACTGAGGGAATCGGACTTCCGGGCCAGGATTATCTGTACCCCCAGATTGTTAGCACAGTCGCCGGAGGCGTGCCAACGTTCTACATGGTTACTACGAATGCACTGGCGATGTGCAGGGTTAACCACATTCTCGTCACTTGTCCCACGATTGACCTATGGTCGGGGACCTACAGCCCGACTATGGCACTGAACATCCTCGATGGTATGGGCACCTACCACGTTCCGATTGATTGGAGCGGACCCGCTGCGATTTGGCAATCAGGTTTGGTGGGGACGGTAACAAGCGACGCAATCACTGCGAATGCGGCTGGGACCTTCATGATGATCGCGGCGGGTACTACCGAAGATGGGACAATCGTTCTGGAATACCAAACAAGTAATGGGACTTGGCTCTCAGCCAGCCCTGGATCCGTCTCAGGAAACTACCCTCAATTCTCGTTCGGGGGAGCCGCCGTGTTGTTGGTCACGAACACATCCACCCAAATTTACACAACGACCTATTACGAATCGGGTGTGACCTCGGCCAGTAAGTCGATCTCCATTTCGAACGACTACCTTGCCCCATTTTGGACTCCGCTAGCCGGAATGGGTGACGAGGGTATTGCCATCTCCACCCCGTCCCACACCATTGATCTCGAAACATCCTCCGATGGAGGACATACCTTCGCCCAGACTCAAATCGGCAACTACACTCCGATCCCTGCCCAATCAGCATTGGATACGATTGGCGCGACCGTTCTGTCCAATCCTCAAGGTTGGCCCGGCGAAATTGCTGCGACTACGGACGGAAACACATCACTGGTTCTTTACACGACCTACTCGATGGATGAGGTTTCTGTAGCCGTGATTGTCTCCGTAAACAACGGGGCTTCTTGGACAGGACCTGCCTACGTACCCCCGTCTGTCGGAGAGATAACCAATCCCACACTTACGGCGGCCGGCACAGGGTATATTTACGCCTCTTGGGAAGAGGGTTCACTCGGAAACTGGTCGGTGGATCAAGCAGTCTTCTCACCCGAGGGGTTGCTTATCCAATCCCCCGGCAAAGTTTCGGCGGGTGTCTACGCGTCAGGAGGGCCAGGCGCAGCCCCTAGTATCGCGGTCGACGCGTTTCAGCGACCTCTTATTGTTTGGCAGAATGGCCCATTTGGATACCCGGGCGATGTTTCGTACACAGGCGGATACCTCCCTGCCAGTCAAACCGTCAACCTCCTTCAAGCCGAGGCCGACGAACTCTCGGCATGGGATTTCAAGTCGGGTAGCGATAGCACGTTTGATTCGACCGTTGCCACTCTCGCCAGTCGCACGCTTGCCAACATCTCTTCCTTCGAGGCCGACCACTCGGGGACGTACCTTTGTAACGCACTCAGCGACGCCGGCAACGGTCTCTACGCGAACGTCACGCACATTTTGATTTTCAATGGGTCAGATCCCGAGGGTTGCGGAAACACTCTGAAGTACCTCCTGACATTCGACCGAATGCCGAGTGGCGGCTGGCCAGTGGGTACCCAGGGGGAGAACGCGACATCCCCCTCGAAGGTTCTGCCGACACTCGGCCCATTAACCGGCAACTCGTTTTTGGCGGTCGAGGTTGATTGGGTACTGGAATCGCTGGGACTCCCGGTAAACTATACGGGAGACCCTGATCGACAGTATGTCCCTGGTGTGGGACTTGCCTCCCTACCTAACCTCGTATACAGGTATCCATCGGCCGACGGGGAACGTGGGAACATTACCCTCCTCCCCCAGCCAGTAAATCCTACGACCGCCACCATCGCCATCCAGACTGGAACGTTTCCAAGCTACACTGCCACTTGGGATTCAGGACAGGAGTCCTGCCCGAAGTACGGTGGTGAGGACTGGCCGAATGTCTTCAAGGAGACGTGGTCCGCCGCCAAGTTTTACACCAATGTCTCAGTCGAAACCTCTTCAGTAAAGTCCTTCTCGAGTTCATCGGGACTACCCTCGGTGTTCCTGACGAATCTAACCCCGAACGCCACGTCCAGTTGGACGGGGTCCTTCGGCGCAGCGTATTCCGGCGAGTCTTGGGTTACGGAATG
>Ga0116217_10000117_pt1 | contig 87797 bp, 82 predicted proteins | sample Sb_taG_6_FD_89697 | JGI IMG/M metagenome (GOLD analysis project Ga0116217, IMG submission 89697) | Peat soil microbial communities from Weissenstadt, Germany - Sb_50d_4_PS metaG | ecosystem: Environmental > Terrestrial > Soil > Wetlands > Peat | place: Germany: Weissenstadt | collected 2010-09-21
CCGCCTGCTCGTGCGCCAGGACCGCATCCTCAGCATCTACCGCGGCTTCTTTCATTTCGCTTGCTTACTCATCACCATCAGGTATTTATGAAACCACTTCTAGTACCGAGTAGCGAGTGACACACGCGACTAGCTACCAGCTACCCGTTACTCGCTACTCGCTTTCTCAATCTTGCTGGCGACTTTGACCCCGCTCAGGCCACTGACATATTTAGCAATGCCGCGGTAGAGGGATTCCGCAATCCGCTGGCGGTATTCTCCCGTCTCCAGCCGGCGCTCCTCGCCGGGGTTGCTGAGGAAGGAAATTTCCGCCAGGATCGATGGCATGTTGGCGCCAATCAGAACAATGAACGGAGCCTTCTTCACACCGCGGTCGCGGAGGCCGGCGTTCTTTGCCGCAAGTCCGCTGTGGAGCGAGCGGTCCACGTCGGTGGCGAACTCGCGCGACTCTTCGATTTTTTCTTTGAGCGCGATCTTCTTCACCAGGTCCTGCAGTTCGTGAATCGACTTCTCCGAAACTGCGTTCTCGCGCGCCGCTACCTCGAGCGCTTCAGGTGACGACGTGAAGTTCAAATAGTAAGTTTCAACTCCGCGGGCGTCGGGGTCGTGGCTCGAATTGGCGTGGACGGAGACGAACAGGTCAGCGCCTTCCTGGTTGGCGATGGCCGTGCGGGTCTCGAGTGGGATGAACGTGTCGTCGCTACGCGTGTAGATGACCTGCGCGCCCAGCCTCGACTGCAGCAGTTTGCCCAGGCGTCGGCTGACATCGAGCACCAGGTCTTTTTCTTCCAGACCGTTGGGACCGATCGTGCCGGTGTCGTGGCCGCCGTGGCCGGGATCAATGACAATCTTGCCGATTTTCAGGCCCAGAGCACGGATCAGGGAACGATCTCCGTCAGCGGTCGGTTGGGCCTCACGCGCGTCGGGTTCTGGCTCGGGCGTCTTCTTTTTGCCTTTCTTCGCGTGACTTTTCGCGTGATCGGGCGAAGGGGCCGGAATCGGTGTTGGGCTTGCTGGTTTGATCTCGGGCGGCTCGAGCTTGGCGACGGATTCTGCAGCGGGACGGTCATCGTCGTCAGCATCTACGATCGTCTTCTTGACGCCGTCAGCAGTGACGACAACCGTTCGGTTCGGCCGGACCGTGGCTTCACTGGCGCTGCTCTTTGCTGCGGCGGGACTCTTGGTTTCTTCGATTGGCTTGGTTGAGATTTCCTCAGAGGATGCCGTAGCGTCGGGGATGTCACCAGATGTGACGTCGTCCAGTTTACTCGGCGGCTCAGCGTCGTCCGTTTTGGCAATCGCGGGCGCTGCATCCGCTGGTGCCTTACCTACATCACGAACGTCAATGGCCAGGCGGGGCGGGTTGTCGAGCAGTGTTGCCGCAAAGTCCGGCGCGCCGTCCACCTCGAGCACAATCCGCGTCTCTCCCGGTTTGAACTGCGAGATGCGGATCCTCTTAACCAGCCCGTCGCCCACGTCCAAAGTCTTGCCCAACAGTTTCGCGTCCAGCTTGGTGCCGAAGAGGTCGAAGAAGATGCGGTCAGGCTGATCGATGCGCTGCGATTCGTACTTGACGCCCTGATCCAGATCAATAGCGACGCGCGTGTACTCCGGTGTTGTCCAGTGGCGGATTCCGACAACCCGCGTCGGGTCTGCCTTTCGCGCCGGGGCCTCTGCGTTCAGCGCCGCATTTTCCGTGGAGGGGTGAACGGTGTTGCTTGCAACGTCTCCGGAGTCATCGGCGTCCTCGTCGGTGTCTTTTTCGTTTTGGACGGCTTTATTCGGTGCGGTCGAATTCTTCGGTTTCACCGCCGACCGCAGGTTGGCTTTCTCCACCGGTTGGGCGAGCGCCTTGCGTGCCTCTTCGGCAAACTGGTTTCTCGGATAACGCCGCAGGAATTCCTCGAAGACATCAGCTGCGTGATGCTTGTCGTGCAAGTCATCCTGGTAGATTTCGCCGATGCGGAACAGCGCGCCAAAGCGCGCCTTGCTGCCGGGATACTGGCGGCGCAGAAACTCATACTGCTGGATGGCGGCGCGGAGGATCTCTTCGTCCTCGAAGCGCCGGCCCATTTCTTCCAACAGTTCCGCCGCGGCCACCACGCTGGGGTCGGCTTTGCTGGAAGTGGGCGCCTCGAAATAGACGCGACGATAGGCGTTAATCACCCGGTCATAGTCGGCGCGCGTCAGGCTCTGTGCCGGCCGCGCCTCAAGCGCCTGGTGCATGCGGTGTGCCGTGGCGAACTGTGCGGTGGCCCACGAGGCCGATTGGTGCGGCCGCGCCAGCGCAGATGACGCGAGCAACAGCAAGCAGACCACAGCAATGCTCCAACGCAGCCCGCGTTCGTTCCTGGGAGTCTTCAATTTCCTACCCGTAATCGCTTACGTTCCAATGCGTGCTGAACCTGAGGTTGCTGTTTAGATGCTCTTCGCCTTAATCCGTGTTGCTGATGTAAAGCACGCCCCGCTCGTCCCGTTGTACGTGGATTGGTGCACGCGCCGAGATTTCAAACAAGCGCGAGCCCGGATCGGATCCGCTGTAATAGATCTGCGTAATACGCTTCACGTAGTTGCGCGTTTCCCGGAAATGCGGCACACCCGCACTGCGGGCGACCGCCCCTGCGCCTGCGTTGTAAGCAGCCAGGGTCAGTTTCACGTCGCCATTGTAGTTTTCCATGAGTTGCTTGAGTTGGCGGACGCCGGCATCCACGTTCTGCTCCGGGTCAAACGGATTGGAGACATTCAACTTGCGCGCGGTTTGCGGCATCAGTTGCATCAGCCCCATTGCGCCTTTGCGAGACACCGCGTTGGGATTGAAGTTGGACTCCACCTTGATCACCGCCCGCACCAGGCTGGGATCCACATTGTGCCGCGCCGCCGCCTGCTCGATGGCGGCGTCGATATCCTGCTGAGTGAAATCCTGACTGCGCGCCGCGTTCGCAAAACCTTCGGTCGATCCCAGGAAGTGGTTGACTTCCTCCGCCGCCGAGCGTGCTGCGTTCATATTGGCGGATGGGACTGGCTTCCAGCGGTGCTCCGTGCTGCTCCAGAACACCAGCGAATTCTGCCGTGGCGCAGGCGACTGGGAGCGTTTGCTCACAGCCGGAATGGTGTCATTCACGTAAACCGTGCGGCCGGAGTCGTCAGTCGTGGAAGTGATCACAGAATCGGCTTCTGCCTGCACACGTGGCGTGAGTGAAAGGAAGGTCGCGATTACGGTTGCCATCAGGGCGAGTTGCAGGTGCTTTCGCATAGCCGGGTTTGCGCTCGACGCGGCGCAAAAACACCTCCGCGCCTACCTGCCCGGAACCTGACGGAGAACTACCAGAGTGCATAAATTATAGGCTGGCGGCAAGGGTGGAGCAATCTGCCAAAAGGGAATAGAACCAACGAAGGTAATCCGGGCAAGCTGCTGAAAGAGGCGCAGTTAAGCGGGGAAGTAACATGCCAAGGAACCATGGAGGACGGGCGTCCTCGCCGGTCATGACCAGACACCACACAGGGGCAGCTATCCCCCACCTGCCCGGTCGAGCGACGCTCGCAGATGTTCTTAGATACCGACTCCCGCCCGCCGCCTCGCCCGCCTTCGGACCACCAGCTCACGAAACAGAAGGTACAGGATTGCATACAAAACGACGTTGATCACCAACGCCGGCCACAAGATCCAATTGAAATTTGTAAAGCCAATACCTTGGAATCCGAGCAGAGAATAAACATAGTTCATGATCAGAAATCCGGGCTAGAGGAACACGGCGAATAGCATGCTGAAGCTGGCCGCGGCCAGAAGACCTATGGCCGCCACAATCACGATCCCAGCCGCGAGCGATTTGGCTATCTGCATCTCCACCCCAATCCTGGCCTCCATGCTAGGTCAACTCCCGTAGCCGGTAAAGTTACGGTCGTCGCCAAAACCGCGGCGACCGGTTTTGTACGAGACTCTCGACGAGTGTGCTACGCTGACCCGTTCGCCATGCCTGAGCTTGAACTACAGCGTCAGTCTCCCGACTCCCTGATGCTTTACAGCTTCTGGTACCGCGCCATGCCGAGCGGGGAACTGACCCGCGACCGCCTGCACAGAGCCATGCTGCTCGAGACGCCACTGGTTCTCGGGCGTGACCGGCAGGGAAAACCCTTTGCCCTGCGAGATGCCTGCCCGCATCGCGGCATGCCGCTTTCGTACGGCCGGTTCGACGGCCATCAACTGGAATGCAGTTATCACGGCTGGCAGTTCGACGCTCACACCGGACAGTGCCAGCTCATTCCGTCGCTGACCTCGAACCAGGACTTGAAGGTCGATCGCATTTACGCCGGGGCGTACGCCTGCGAGGAACAAGACAACTACATCTGGGTGTTCGTCCCCGATCCATCACCGCCGGGAGCGGGATTCGCCAAAGCTGCGGAGCCGCCCATTCCCGTGCCGCGGGTTCCAACGTTCGGCGATAAGTACAAGATCGCGCATCTGACCGCCGATCTGCCCTGTAGTGTGGATCACGGCATCATCGGCCTGATGGATCCGGCGCATGGACCGTTTGTGCATCAGGCCTGGTGGTGGCGCAGCCGCCACAGCATTCACGAAAAGCAAAAAAACTTCGAGCCGATTCCCATGGGCTTCCGCATGAGCGCACACACGCCCAGCTCCAACAGCGCGCCTTACAAACTGCTCCGGTTCTATGCCGACGCGGAATCCATCACCACAACCATCGACTTCGTTCTGCCCAACCAGCGTTATGAAACCATTCGGGCAGGGAAGTACTGGTTCGCCAGCCTGACTACAGTGACCCCGATCACCCGTGACCACTGCCGCATTGATGTGGTGGCCTGCTGGAACATTTTCCGCTGGGTGCCGTTCGGGCCGGATCTGCTGAAATTCGTCTTCGCGAAGTTTGTGGAGCAGGACCGCCAGACCATGGAAAAGCAGTCGGAAGGCCTGAAGCACAATCCGCACCTGATGCTCATCGACGACGCCGATCGTCCCGCCAAGTGGTATTTCCAGTTGAAGGCGTCGTATCTCGAATCTAAACGCACGGGAACAGAAATGAAACATCCGATGGCAGGACCAGTGGCGCTGATGTGGAGGAGCTAGGCACTCGTTACCGGCGGCTCATCCTTCACCAGCCAGTCCAGCGCTTCCTCGCGAGTCTTGAACGTGGGCAACTCGCGCTGGGAAAAAACCTTGAGATGTTCGTAGAAAATCTTGGGCAGGTTCTCCGTTCCCACCCAGGCGGACTTCTTGATGTGGGGACGGTCAAAGACTGCTCCCGCTTTCATGGTATTGAAGGCCTCGCGGTCGAACTGGGCGCCCGTGAAATCGGCCAGCAGCAGGAGAGAGCCCTTGGGATGCGCGGTCACGAACTTGGGGACCAACTCTGAAATCCTCTTGACCTCAGCAGCCGAGAGGTTCGACAGATCGATCAGGAGGATCTTGTTGTCCTGATGCGAGATGAAACGGATGCGATCTTCCATGGACATCGCCCCCATAGACTGGTGCCCATCACTCTTCCATCTCGGCTGCGAGAAGTCAAATCCTTCTTGCTGCGGTGCAACTTCGGGGACCGCGTCACCAGATCAGCTTGAGTCCCTCATAGAACTTGAACTGTTGGTCAGGAGTTACAACCGGAATCTTCTCGGATAAAGCCTGGGCGATGATTTGGCGATCAAAGGGATCTCGATGATGACGCGGCAAGTCGAACAGTTCGTAGGCATGCTCGGCGGTGTAGGGCAGGACTCGAACATCCAGGTCCTGAACCGCCTGGCGTGCGCTCACCGCTGAGAGCTTCAACTTGCCCAACCCGGCCTTAATGGCGATCTCCGCCAGAGAGACTGCGCTCAGCTCCAAAAGATTTTCCGGATTACGCAGGGCTGCAGCGGCGCGCGGCGTAAGCCGTTCCGGCGACTCAACGGCGTAGATCAGGACGGCCGTGTCCAGAAGCAACCGCACGTCAGCGTCCCGCGATGAAGTCTTCGACTTCTTCGTCCGTCATGGGCTTCCACCAGTCCGGATCCAGGACTTGGATTTTGCCTTTGAGGGTGCCCAGCACTCTTTTTCTTTGAGCGGGCCGTTTGGTACGCACGATATCCACGACGGGCACACCCCGGCGGCAGATGGTGACCGGCTCGCCATCCTCGACGGCCTTGATCAGCTCCGGCAGCTTGTTCTTGGCGTCGGCTACGCTAACTTGCATAGAGCCAAGGATAGCTATCTAGGATAGCTATGTCAAGCCGATTTGCGAACCGGGACATCTGAAGTCATCAATTGCCTAACAACGACTCAACCACGCCGTAAGCAGCGTCCAGAGCGGAATCCAGTGCGCCGGGATCTTTCCCGCCGGCTTCGGCCAGGTCGGGGCGTCCACCACCCTTGCCGCCAACTTTCTGTGCGACCGGGCCAATTACTTTGCCGGCTTGAATGCGGCTGGTGAGATCCTTCGTGACGCCGACAATCAGCGAAACGCTGCCATTGGTCGTTGAGCCGAGGACGACAACCCCGGACCCGAGCTTGTCGCGCAGTTGATCAACCAACGTGCGCATCTGTGGCCGGTCGAGGTTGTCCACCCGGTGGGCCAGAACTTTTACTCCGCGGACCTCTTTCACTTTTTCGCCGATGTTCGCCGTGCTAGAGGATGCTGATTTCATGCGCGCCTGATCGAGCTCGCGTGCCAGGCGCTTGATCTCAGCGTCTTTCTTTTCGAGTTCAAGCTTCAAGGCCTCAGCCGGCGAGCGCGTGATCTCTTCGGAGGCGGATTCGTTGGCTGCCCCATCCTTTCGCGTTCTGTGCGAAAGGGTGGGACCCACGAGGCTTGCCACCACACTTTCCAGTTCGTGGTCTTTGCGGAAGTGCTGCAGCGATCCTTCTCCGGTCACAGCTTCCACGCGCCGCACGCCTGACGACACGCTACCTTCTTTCAGAATCTTGATCAGTCCAATTTCACCAGTCTGAGCGGTGTGTGTGCCGCCGCAGAGTTCGGTCGAGAAATCGCCGATCCGGATCACGCGAACCTTGTCGCCATACTTTTCGCCGAACAGCGCCATGGCTTTGTATTCGTTGACAGCGACATCAATCGGCACGTTCTCGATAACCTCGACCTTCGCGTTGCGCAGGACCTCTTTGTTGATCAGGTCTTCGATGTACTGCAGTTCTTCGTCTTCGACGGCGGTGAAGTGCGAGAAGTCAAAGCGCAGATGATTGGGCGCGACCAGCGATCCCGCCTGCTTTACGTGCTTGCCCAGCACTTCGCGCAGGCCGGCATGAAGCAAATGCGTGGCCGTATGGTTGCGCATGGTGGCTTCGCGGATGTCGGTGTTGACCACGGCGTCGACTTTGTCGCCGACGCGAATCGGCTGTTTGGCGATGACCTGGTGCGCGCGTACGCCTTGAATCGGCGAGTAGCAACCTTTCACCTCGGCGACGATGGTGTTGTGGTCGTCGCTGTAAAGCCATCCGCGATCGCCGACCTGCCCGCCGGATTCGGCGTAGAAGGGCGTGTGGTCGAGAATGATTTCACCTTCCTCGCCGGGCTTGAGTTCCTGCGCTCCCTGACCGTTCTTGATGATGGCTAGAACTTCGCAATTGTCGGAACGAGTCTGGCGATAGCCTTCGAAAGCAGACTTTGGAAGCTGCTGATAAGCGGGATTCGCGGTCTGCTTGGCTGCACCTTTCCAGGATGCACGAGCACGCGAGCGCTGCTCACCCATGGCCGCGTCAAAGCCGGCCTGATCGAACTCGATACCCCTATCCCGAGCGAGATCCTGTAAGAAATCGAGTGGTAAGCCGAAAGTGTCGTAGAGCTTGAATGCTGCCCCTCCCAATAACTTCGGGCGGAAGCTCAGTTTCTGAAATTCTAATCGGGCTTCTTCGCTACGCCTTAATCCAAAACTCCTGGATACGAAATCCCAAAAGAGAGCCTCGTTTCTTTTCTGCACACCCTCTCGGAGCGCTTCCATCAGGCTTTGTTCAATCGAGGGGTTCTCTCGAACGAGTTTGTCGATGACCTCGTAGCGAAGGTCGTGCTGCTCAGTATGCAGCCCAGTGAGATACTCTTGGAAGACATTAAGGGCTTGCGCTTGTGCGGCTGAGGCTGCAACTTCTTCCCATTCGACCAAGCCTAGGCTAATGGTGTGCGCAAATCGTGCCTCTTCCGCATGAATTGCTTTTGACACGCGCTCCGCAGTTTCCTGCAGCTCGGGGTATGCGTCCTGCATCAGATCGCGAACAGCAAATACCATCTGATATAGGAACGGCTTTGTCTGCCCGAGCAATCTTCCATGAGTAATCGCGCGGCGGATGATCTTGCGCAGCACATATCCGCGGCCTTCGTTCGAAGGCAGCACTCCATCGGAGATTAGAAATGTCGCAGCGCGGGAGTGGTCGGCGATGACTCGCAGAGAAGCTGCCCCTTTAGCATGGGCCTCTCTGTCCAATTCCTTTTTCAACGATGCGCCGGTAAGTTCGCTGGCTCTCTTAATCAGCGGTGTAAACAAATCCGTCTCGTAAATCGAAACAACACCTTGCAGTACCGCAGCCGTCCGGTCCAGTCCCATGCCCGTGTCAATCGATGGCTTGGGCAGTGGGTTCAGCTTGCCCGACGTATCTCGGTCAAACTGCATGAACACCAGATTCCAAATCTCCACATACCGGCCGCAGTCGCATGGAAACTTGCAATCGGTGTGCCCCTGATCCGAAGCTTCCGCGCCCATGTCGTAATAAATTTCGCTGCAGGGGCCGCAAGGGCCGGTGTCGCCCATCTGCCAGAAGTTGTCTTTCAGGCCCATCTCGAAAATTCGGCCTTTGGGTACGCCCTGCGCGGCCCACAAGCCGTAGGCTTCGGAATCGCGATCGACGCCCGCTTCGCCCTTGAAGATCGTCACATACAGCTTTTCTTTCGCAATTCCAAACCACTCGCGTGAAGTAACCAGTTCCCACGCATAGGCGATCGCATCTTTCTTGAAGTAATCACCAAAGGAAAAATTCCCCAGCATCTCAAAAAACGTAAGATGGCGGTTGGTGAAGCCGACGTTTTCGAGATCGTTGTGTTTGCCGCCGGCGCGCACGCATTTCTGCGAAGTCGTGGCGCGGTTGTAATCGCGCTTTTCCAGGCCGAGGAAGACGTCTTTGAACTGGTTCATTCCGGCGTTGGTGAACAGCAGCGTGGGATCGTTCGCCGGGACGAGCGACGACGAGTGCACCTCGCGGTGTCCTTTCTGGACGAAGTAGTCGAGAAATTTCCGCCGGATTTGGGAGCCGGTGAGCATGGAAGTTCAATTCTAAATGATAAACACAGGGGGCACAGAGGAACACAGAGAGGGGCAGTTAAAGGAAGCGAGCCGAACGCGCGACACATCGCGCGGCTCGCCCAGATCCTTCGTCGGCAAAAGCAGCCTCCTCAGGATGACAATCAAACGTATTTACTCACCACACCTCGCATCTCTTATCCGCGGGGCGAACCATGGGCGAGTCGGCTTTGCAGGTGAACGCCCGCTGGAATTCCGGAAGGTTCGACAGCGGACCGATCACCCGATACTTGGCAATCGGGTGAGGGTCGGACTCTACCATCAGGCGCTGTTGCTCGGGGCGGATCTCGTCGCCGCGGAACTGTCCCCAGGCGATGAAGAACTGCTGTTCAGGAGTGAAGCCGTCAATGTCTGCCGGCCGCGGCTTGCCCTGCAGAGATTTCATGTAGGCAAGATAGGCGATTTTTGCGCCGCCGAGGTCGCCAATGCTCTCGCCCAGCACCAGTTTGCCGTTGTGGTGAATGCCCGGCTCAATGAAGTAGCTTTCAAACTGGTTGGCCACACAGGCGCCGCGCTCCTTGAATTGCTTCATGTCGTCGGCTGTCCACCAGTCGCGTAGGCGGCCAAGGTAGTCGAATTTCGCGCCCTGATCATCAAATCCGTGCGAAATTTCGTGGCCGATGACCACGCCGATGGCGCCATAGTTCACCGCGTCCACCGCGGTCATGTCGAAGGCCGGCGGCTGCAGAATGCCGGCGGGAAACACAATCTCGTTGAGCAGAGGATTTTCGTAGGCATCGGAAGTGGGCGGCGTCATACCCCAGCGCCCGCGGTCCACCGGCTTGCCGACGGTCTGCAGGTCATCTTCCACGACGAAGCGGCGTCCCGCAATGTTGTCTTCAAAAAATGCGTCGCGGTGGATTTCGACTTTGCTGTAGTCCTTCCATTTGTCGGGATAGCCGATCTTGGGATTGAAGGTCGCGATCTTGGCCATGGCGCGTTCTTTGGTTTCGTCGCTCATCCAGGGACGGGTCAGGATGTCATCGCGCATCGCCAGAATGAGGTTGCGGACCATCTCCTGCATGCGCGCTTTGGCCTCGGGCGGGAAGTATTTCTCCACATACTTTTTGCCCAGCGCTTCGCCCAGGTATTGGTCGGTCGACTCGACGCAGCGCTTCCAGCGCGGCTTCATCTCCTGCGCGCCGCCCAAATATTTGCTGAAGAAATTGAAGTCTTCCTGCTCGATTGGCGCGGAAAGCGCACTGGCCATGGAGTTCAACACATTCCACTTGAGATAAACCTTCCAATCGGCGAGCGAAGTCTGCTGCAACTGGCGGTCGAACTCCGCCATAAATTTGGGCTGTTCCATGTTCATGTCGACGTCGAGCGGCAGCCGCTTGTGGTGGAAGAATTCGGTCCAATCGAAATGCGGAACCATCGCCTGCAACTGAGCGAAAGTCGTGTTGTGGTCGGTGGCACTGGGATCGCGCAACTCGTCCAGCGCCAGCGAAGCTTCGGCAAACTTGGTCTCCATGCCCATAACCGTCTGAGCGGCGGCCGCAGATGACTTCTGGTCCCAGCCCACCAGCGTGAACATGGTGGTGATGTGGGCCACGTATTTTGCGCGGGCTTCCTTGAAGCGGTCGTCCGGCTCCACGTAATAATCTTTTTCCGGCATGTTGAAGCCGTTGGCGCCGATGTCAGCCAGCACCCAGGTTGGCTTGTGGTAATCCTGCTGGCCGCCCAGGTAGAAGGGCACGGGGATGGAAATGTCGTGCAGCCCGTCCATCACTTGCTGCAGGCCAGCCATGTCGTGAGCGGCGTCGATCTTGGCAAACCAGGGCTTCAGCGGATCGGCCCCGCGGGCGTTCACGCGAGACTCGTCGATGCAAGCGCCGTAGTAGTCGCCGATGATCTGCTCGGTGCTGCCCGTGGCCGCGGTCTTGTCCTGGGCCGTGGCTTCAAGAATGTCCTTCAGCTTGTCCTTCGAGGTCTCCCCGGCTTGCCAGCGCTTGCTCCAATGCACCATGGAAGCGGGAATGGGGTTGTTCGCGCGCCACGTGCCGTTGGCGAATTCATAGAAGTCGTTGCAGGGATCAACTTTTCGGTCGAGATCGCTGAGATCGATTCCGTGCAGGGTTGCGGTTTGCGCGAACAGAAATGGCGAAAGCAGGAAGACGGTAAGCAATGCCCTCAAAGAACGCATAAAAGAGCTCTTTTCTCCGAGACGCTCGGCCAAGGTGGATTATTCTGCGACTGGACATTGTAGCGCAAGAGTCACTAAACACAGGGGGCACAGGGTTTCACAGAGGAAATGCCTGTGTTCTTCTGTGTCCTCTGTGTTTAAGAGAAGTTTAAAAACTACGAACCCTGCTTCAACTCCACCAGCACCTGGCGGGCGATTTCTTTCAGGGTCTCGAAGACGCCGTTGCCTTTGAAGGCGATGGCTTCGATCACCGGCTCCTCTTTCCTCTTCAGCTCACCGGACAATTTGTCCACGGGAAGAATGTTCGGCAGGTCGCGCTTGTTGAGTTGCAGGACGTAGGGAATCTTATTGAAGTCGTAGCCGTGTTCCTTGAGGTTGGCCATCAGGTTGTCGAGCGCCTCATGGTTGGCGTCCATGCGTTCGGATTGCGAATCGGCTACGAACACGATGCCGTCGACGCCGCGCAGGATCAGCTTGCGGCTGGCGTCGTAGAAAACCTGTCCGGGGACGGTGTAGAGGTGGATGCGGGTCTTGAAGCCGCGCACCGAGCCCAGGTCCAACGGCAAAAAGTCGAAGAACAGCGTACGGTCGGTCTCCGTCGCCAGCGAGATCATCTTCCCCTTCTGCTGTTCAGCAGTTTTCTGGTAGATGAACTGGAGGTTCGTCGTTTTGCCGCCCAGCCCGGCGCCGTAATAGACGATCTTGCAATTGATCTCGCGGGCTGCGAAGTTAATGAAACTCAAGCGTTTCCCCAATACCTGCGGCAGACGCTCCGCTACCGGCAAACGTCACCGCATGAAGTTTTGGCTTGGTACTGCTGGTTTTATACCATACGGCGAGATTACTCGCAGGTTACCCCGGTTACCATGAATTGACTCGTCAATCTGAGCGCGACCGCAGTTTCCACAGAATCTGCCGAAGAATGCCCATCCAAGTCTCGCTGTCCGAGGCCGGAATCCGGAGCCGGCGCACCATCCGGCGTGTCTTTTCCTCGGTGGAAGCTGCCGCGCGCGGATTAACGTAGCCGCTTGCGGTGAGCGCTTCGAGCAGGCGCCGGGTGATGGCTTCGACTTCCCCTGCGCTTGCCAACTCAAGTTCATCGGCGGATTTTGGAGGACCAGCGAGGCGTGCTAGTTCGTAAAGACACACTGCCACGGCTTGCCCTAGGTTCATCGAGCCGTGCTCTTCGTGAGTGGGAATGCGCATCAGCCAGTGGCAATGGCTCAGGTCTTGATTCGACAGGCCGCGTTTTTCTGAACCGAACAAAAGGGCCACGCGGCTGGATCGAAGACGGCGTCGGATCAAGCGCGCGCCGGCCGGCAGACTCCTGAGGGGTTGCTGCAGTTCTCGGTTGTGAGCCGCGGTTGTGCCGACGACCAGTGTGCAGTCGGCCACGGCTTGTGCCACGCTTCGGTGTTCTTCCGCGCTGGCGAGGATCGGCGAAGCGCCGACGGCGGAACGGGCCTCACGAAAGGCAACTTTATACGGATTCACCACGCGCAGACGAGAAAAACCGAAGTTGCTTATGGCGCGGGCGGCAGCGCCAATGTTCAGTGGATTGCGAGTGGAGACGAGCACGACGGTCAAACGCTCGAATTCTGAAGAGTGAGACAAGGCACTATTCCAGGACATGGCTGGGCGGAGCCTGGGGCGTCCGCATGAGGAGCAGTCCGCTGCCCAACGCGCACGCCATCATCAACGCCAGACCCGATGAGAAATTGCCGGTTCGAGTTCTAAGGTATCCAAAGGTTAAAGGGCCGAGAAACCCAGCCACACTTCCAACCGCATTGATGAATCCCACTGCGGTGGCGGCGGCCGACTCGCCCAGGATTTCCGTGGGCAGAGCCCAGAGCGGCGGCAATGAGGCATGAATCGGGCACAACACGACGAACAGGGCTAGGGTCAGCCAAAGCGATTGCGGCAGCGTCACCAGGCCGAGCAAAGCGACTGCTCCAGCAAAGCAAGGAATCGCTGCGTGTAGGCGCCGTTCGCTGCGCTTGTCAGAATGCCATCCGTTGACCTGCATGGCTACCATGCAGGCGACGTAGGGCAGGGCCCCGAGCAGGCCCAGGCGCGCATCGGAAAGCCCCGAGAGGCGCTGCAATATTTGAGGAAGCCAGAAGGCCATGGTGTAGAAGACAAAATACTCGAGAAACGCCGCCGCAGCGAGCAACAAGACTGCGCGCGAGCTCACGGCCTGCCAGGTACTGATGCGGCCCACGGTGGGCGCCTTTTCTGCCTGCAGAGTCTCCGCGATCCATTGCCGTTGTTGCGGTTTGAGCCAGGCGGCCTCATGCGGCCAATCGGTGAGGTAGAAGAAAGCCACCCCGCCCAGCAGAACCGCCGGCATGCCTTCGAGCACGAACAGCCAGCGCCATCCCTCCAGTCCCAGCCAATAATGGCCGAGAATCCAGCCCGCCAGCGGCGAGCCAATGACGAACGAAAGCGGGATCGCGGCCATGAAGTTGCCCGTGGCCTTGGCACGGTCCTCGCGAATAAACCAGTGGCTCAGGTACACGATCACGCCGGGAAAGAACCCGGCTTCGGCGGCGCCGAGCACAAAGCGGGCCAGGTAGAGTTGCCCGGCGCTGTGGACGAGCGCAGTCAGGACGGTCAGCGATCCCCAGGCGAGCATCACCAGGGTGATGGCGCGGCGCGCGCTCCAAAGCTCCACCATCAGCGCCCCGGGGATCTGCAATGCCAGGTAACTGATGAAGAAAATGCCGGCTCCCATGCCGAAGACGCTGTCGCTGATTCCCAGGTCGTGCGACATGTGCAGTCCGGCGTAAGCCACGCTGGTGCGGTCGAGGTAGTTTGTGACGTAGAGAACAAACAAGAAGGGAAGCAGCCGCAGGGCGATCTGGCGGCGAGTGTGGGTTGACAGATCCGCAGCCGTGGCGTGTGGTGAATGAGTCGCCGGCATAGTGGGGCTGACGCGAACTGAAACGGAGGGCCAGTATACGCGAAGTAGTGTTTAGGGAGAGATCAGACCGTGGTTTGGCAGTGGTGTAGTTTGGCAAGGATGCGAGCCAATCGCACGATTATTCCCGTCGCAAACAACGCGACAGTACACGCGGCTCGCCCAGATCCTTCGCTGCGCAAAGAACGCTTGCTCGAGGATGACAATCAAACTGCACCACTACTGTGGTTTGGGAATGAAGCAGGGAGCCGGGCGAAATCCTTCAGCGTGGTTGGCGCTTATCTGCAAAAATACACGAACCAACCCGCTATCAGGGCTCCGGCAAGAATGAGCATCGAGGCAACCGCGAGCAGAATCATTCGAACCCGCTGTGGACTCTGAACTTTTTCCAGGGTGCGCATCGACTCAGGCCCTGCCTCAGTTAAAGACGAACAGAAGCCAGGAATCAATTCTTTGTAAAGCTTCCGAAGCAGACAGAAGGGCAAAATGAAAAGGACGAGGGAAGAGATGGCGTAGGCGATGAGCCCGACTTCCAATTTGCCTGCAAGGGAAGTTGGACGGTCAGGAAAAATCAGCGCCTGGCCGATTATGTAGCTGCTCATAACACCAACCAACTGGATCAATCCAGTGCCGACCGCATAGAGGCTGACCAGGGACCTGATCCTCTGGCCATCAGCCCCGGATTCGAGATAGTAGCCAGCCCGGCGTGGCCCATAGGGAAGGAAAACCAGGCGGCCACTTTGATCTTTGCGAAATTGAAGGTTAGTGAGCTGCTCAATCCATCCAGAGAACGTTCCCACAGTTTTACCTCCGCAGCGGTCTTTTTGAGACTACTGCATAAGAGTGCGCCTGCAAGTCACCGAGGTAATTGAGGCCGATGGACTTTGGAAAACGAATGACTACCGAATTACTGGCGCGCCACTATCTTGATAATCATCGATCTGCGAAAGCAACTCAGCGCGTGGTCGTTCACCATGCCCACCGCTTGCATGAACGCATAGCAGATGGTGCTGCCGACAAAGTTGAATCCACGCTTTTTCAAATCTTTGCTGATCGTATCGGACTGCGGAGTATGAGCCGCAAGGTTCTTGGATCGCCACGGGTTCACGACTGGCTGCCCGCCGACAAATTGCCAGATGTAGCGATCGAAGGAGCCGAATTCTTCCTGAACTTTGATGAATGCTTTGGCATTTTGTACGGCGGAAGCAATCTTTAGACGATTGCGAACAATGCCAGGATTCCGCAGCAGAGCTTCACACTTGCGGCGGTCGTAGCGGGCGATTTTTTCGGGATTGAAGCCGTCGAAGGCCAAACGGTAGTTGTCGCGTTTCTGCAGAATCGTGTCCCAGTTCAGCCCGGCCTGAGCTCCCTCGAGAATGAGGAATTCGAAGAGCCTCCGATCATCATGCGTGGGCACGCCCCACTCTTCGTCGTGGTAGCGAATGGAGAGTGGATTGCTTGGCCAGGAACAACGAATGAGATCCATCGTCTTGCTTTTCATGTGAAACTTGCGCCCTCATTGCCAGCCAGATACTTGTGGAGGAAGGCCAGCGTCCGTAAACCGGCATCCCGCCAGATCTCTCCGCTGAAACCGTGCCCTACGCCGGGATAGATCTGCATCTCGTACGGGATTTGTTTCTTCTGCAGCAGTTGTTGTAGGTGGTAGGCCTCCGAAACCGGCACGGTCTGGTCCTGCTCTCCGTGCAGAATGAGCACCGGACACAACCGGCGCATGAACAGCTTCATCTCTTTCGGCATACCGCCGAAGAAATCCACTACCACCTTGACGCGGGAATCGATCGCTGACGCCGAGAGCGAAAGATAGGCACCGAGCGAAAATCCCAACAAGCCGATGCGCTCCGCGTCGGCCTGGGGCTGACGGGAGATGAAGCTGACCGCGTCCCACAGAGTTTTCATCCACGCAGGATAATAGCGAAAAATCGTCTGCAGGCCGTCAATTTCAACGTTGCCGGTGCGGTCGAAGTAGTGCAGCACATAAACTGCGAAACCCTGTGCGGCGAGCAGTCCGGCAGGATCGGCCATGCTCGCATGTCCGCCGCCAGATCCGTGTAGCGCAATCACGGCGGGAAAGCGCTGGCCGTTGGAAGAGGGAAGAAAGCAATCGAGACGAATGTCTTGGCCGCCGCTTTGGAAGATCAGCTCGGAGTGGGAGATGGATGGCATGGAGCAGTCAGCACTCAGCACTCACTATTCAGTCACTCTATCTTTGAGGCAGATTCCCACACAACCCCAGAGGGGCTGGATGCTGATTGCTGAATGCTGACTGCTACTTTTCGATCGCGACATTCTGATCAGCCCGTGCCAGTTTTGCCAGCGACTCCACATACGGCGCCCTGGCAATCCCTCTCTCGGTCACAATGGCAGTCACATATTTGGACGGCGTGACATCGAATGCCGGGTTCTCCACCTGCACTCCTTCGGGAGTGATGGCTTTACCGGCAAAATGCGTGATCTCTTTCGGATTGCGCTGCTCAATGGGAATCTTGCTGCCGTCGGGCGTCTCCAAATCGATCGTCGAAAACGGTGCTGCTACGTAGAACGGGATGTCATGCTCCTTTGCCAGCACAGCGACGCTGTAGGTGCCGATCTTGTTGGCCACGTCGCCGTTGGCCGCGATGCGGTCTGCACCGACGACCACAGCGCCGATCCGGCCTTGCTTCATCACGGCGCCTGCCATGTTGTCAGAGATCACCGTGGTGGGAATGCCATCTTTCATCAGTTCCCAGGCGGTGAGCCGTGCCCCCTGCAGAAACGGCCGCGTCTCATCGGCGTAGACATGAATCTTCTTTCCCTCCTCGACCGCTGCCCGGATCACGCCGAGGGCAGTTCCGTAACCGCACGTGGCCAACGCGCCTGCATTGCAATGCGTGAGCACTCCGCCGCTGGCCGGCATCAGAGTTGCGCCCAGGCGTCCCATGGCTTGATTGGCTGCGATATCTTCGGCGTGCATGCGCTGCGCTTCTTCGATGAGGGCCTTTTTGACCTGCGTCAGCGGCCGGATTCTTAGCGATTCGAATTTTTCCTGCATGCGGCGGATGGCCCAGAAGAGGTTCACAGCCGTGGGCCGGGTCTTGCGGACGAGTTCGCAGCAGCGGTCAAACTCCGGTTTGAACTCGGCCACGGTTTCCGCCTTGGCATTCTTGATGCCCAGCGCGATGCCCATGGCTGCGGCCACGCCAATCGCCGGCGCGCCCCGCACTACCATGTTGCGGATGGCGTCCGCGACCTGCTCGCAGGTCCGGCAGTTGACGTAGGTTTCTTCGGAGGGCAGCTTCGTCTGGTCGATGAAGCGCACGCCGGAGTCGGTCCATTCGAGAGTTTGGATCATAAAATCAGCTGTTAGCAACTAGCACTTAGCATTTAGCCAGCAATGGTCGCTGCTCGCGAACCGGTCTGACGGAGCACCAAGTGCTAAGTGCCAATTGCCAAGTGCTCTTTCCTCACATCGCGCGCGGTGAAGATCGCCACAAACGGCGCGGGAACTGCAGCACTTTCCACCTGCGATCTTCCTTTTGCTTCCTCCCGCTCCACCAGGCACATCGCGCCCACGACTTCGAAGCCGAACTCGCGCGCGGCTTCAATTGCCTGGATCGTTGAAGCCCCTGTGGTGCAAACATCATCCACGACCACCACCCGCGCGCCCCTCTCGCGATAGCCTTCGATCCGCTGGCCCGTGCCGTGCTGCTTCTCAGCTTTTCTCACCAGGAAGCCATGCAGCTTGCCGCTCGTGACCGCAACGGCTACCACGATCGGGTCGGCGCCCATGGTCAGCCCGCCGATGGCCTGCGGCTTCCACCCGCGGGCGTGGATCTCCTCCAAAAACACCTGGCCGGTGAGTTGTGCGCCGCGCGCGTCCAGGGTCGTCGTCCGGCAATCGATGTAATAGTCGCTGGTGCCGCCCGAGGAAAGCTTGAACTCACCCAAGCGAAACGACTTCCTAGCCAGCAGACGTAGGAGTTCCTGACGTGCCGAAGACATGGAAATCTTAAGATAGCAGCAGCGAGTAGCTGGTAGCTAGTGGCCAGCTTTACCGGTAGTGGCTCAGTTTGCCAATAGGGATGCGCGCCAAGACGGGCGATTTTGGTGCTTCGCAAGGACGCGAAGCATTCGCCCGGCGCGCGCCCAGATCCCTCGCTCGCCAACAGAGGGCGGCTCGGGATGACAAATCAGTCTGATCCGCTACCAGGCTCAGCGTCCCAGCTTCTCCAGGTGCCGGAAGCCGTCGGTGCCGATGAAAATCAAAACCGAGATCGTGCCGTTGTAGGCGACGTGCATCAGAAAGCCAGGCGCCACGGACTTGGTCACCGCGCGCGTCAGGGTCAGCGTGAGCCCTACCAGAAACACCACCAGAACAGGGCCCCACGCTCTGCCCAACTGCGGCGCGTGGATCAAACCAAAACTGACTGCCGTTAGAATCACCGCCAGACCCACTCCGAGGCGCCGCACCAGCACCGGGTATAAGAAGCCGCGGAAGAACAGCTCTTCCATCAGCGGCGCCAGGGTCACACCGAAGATTGCCAGAAACCATGCCTCTTGCGGAGTTTGGAAGAAGCGGTCGATGGGCAACTCCTTGGGCATGGGCAGCAAGTGCGCCAGGCCCTGCAGTCCGATGGACATCACCACGCCGCCCAGCAAATAAACCGACCAGTTAGGCGGCCAGTGCCACTGCACCTCGCTCCAGAACTCTCGGCCGGGCCTTCGCTTGATGACCGCGACCATGAATCCGAGCACCAGCAGATACGACAAGAGCTGCGCGATCACGCTAATCAGCGGATATTTGACGATGTCTACAAACGCCGTCTTGGGGTACAGCAGGCGCTGCGCCGCGACCGCCAGCGCCAACAGAAACACCACGATCGAAACAATGGTGAGGACGGCGATCTGCAGCACATCCCATCCCGTCCACGCGGGGTTTTCGCGGGCCGTAGGCTCCGGCTGGAGGGATGGCTCCGCCAAGGGCTTGAACTCGGGCTCAGACCACGGATTTTGGAAGGAAGACACCTTGTCGGGATTACTACTCCTGAATTTACACGAAAGTAGCTAGAAGCTTGTAGCTGGTAGCTGGGAAAAGCATAAGTGTCCGGAATTCCTAGCCACTCGCTCCTAGCTACTAGCTACCTTCTTCAGATTTCCGTTCTGGCTGAAGAAATGCGCGAGCGCCTGGCCAGTGTAGGATTTCCGGCTGCGTGCGACCTGCTCTGGCGTGCCCGATGCCACAATCCGGCCGCCGTCCTCTCCGCCTTCGGGTCCGAGGTCGATGATCCAATCCGCGTTGCGGATCACATCCAGATTATGTTCGATGATGATGACGGTGTTCCCGAGGTCGGTCAGGCGGTGCAATACATCCAGCAACTTCTTGACGTCATCGAAGTGCAGGCCGGTGGTCGGCTCATCGAGCAGGTACAAAGTTTTTCCGGTTTGCCGTTTGCTCAATTCGCGCGCCAGCTTGATGCGTTGCGCCTCACCGCCCGAGAGCGTCACCGCGGACTGGCCCAGGTGAATGTATCCTAGGCCGACGTCGACGAGCGTCTGCAGCTTCTGTTTGACCTGGGGGATGTTTTCGAGAATGTGGAGCGCGTCAGAAACTGGAGTCTCCAGCAAGTCAGCAATGGAGCAGCTGTTATACCGCACCGTGAGCGTCTCGTGGTTGTAGCGCTTGCCGCCGCAAACTTCGCACAACACGTACACGTCGGGCAGGAAATTCATTTCGATGCGGCGCTGGCCTTCACCCTGGCAGGCTTCGCAACGTCCGCCAGAGACGTTGAACGAGAAGCGGCCCGGCTTATAGCCACGTTCACGCGATTCCGGCAGCATGGCATAGAGATCACGAATCTGCGCGAAGACCCCGGTGTAGGTCGCCGGATTGGAACGCGGTGTGCGCCCGATTGGCGATTGATCAATGCGAACGACTTTGTCAATGTTTTCCGCGCCGGCGATCGCTTTGTGTGTTCCCGGCTCCTCGCGTGAACGGTAGAGCGTTTTGGCCAGCGCGCGATAAAGAATGTCATTGACCAAGGTCGATTTGCCGGAACCCGAGACGCCGGTCACAACCGTGATCACGCCCAGTGGAAAAGTGACGTCCAGATTTTTCAGATTGTTTTGACGGGCGCCGAGCACAGTGATGCCGGCGCTGTTCGCGTGACGTCGCTCCGAACGCATCTCGATGCGCGTCCGCCCAGCGATGTATGCGCCAGTGAGCGACTGCGGCGCTTCCATGATTTCTTCCGGCGTGCCATGAGCGACCAGTTCGCCGCCATGCCGCCCGGCTCCGGGCCCGAGATCAATTACATAATCTGCGCGCCGGATGGTTTCCTCATCGTGTTCCACCACCAGCACGGTGTTGCCCAGGTCGCGCAGTTCCTCGAGCGATTGCAGCAAACGGTCATTGTCCCGGTGATGCAACCCGATGGATGGTTCGTCCAGCACATACAACACTCCGCGCAGTTTCGATCCGATCTGGGTGGCGAGGCGGATGCGCTGGCCTTCTCCGCCGGACAGCGTAGCCGCTGACCGATCAAGCGATATGTAACCCAACCCGACGGCATCCAGGAACTGCAATCTCTCGACGATCTCATGCACGATGCGTCCTGCGATGATCGTCTCCCGTCCACTGAGCTTGATCTGCTTAGCAGTTTCAAGAGCACGCGAAACCGGTAGTTCGGTAAAATCGGCGATGGATATTCCATTTACTTCCACCGCCAGGCTTTCCGGGCGGAGCCGCCGGCCATGGCAAGCTGGACATTCGCTGGCCGACATGTAATCCAGCAGAAAGTCGCGGTAGCCCTCTGAAGTGGACTCCTCCAACGCATTCTTGAGATACGCCAGAATTCCCATGAATCCGGTCTTGCCGCCCCGGCCGGCTTCGCCGTAGAGCAGCAGGTTTTGGATCTTCGGAGGAAACTTCTCGAAGGGCGTGCCTAAATCGAAACCGTGGGCGGCCGCGGTGATTTGCAGCATGTGGACCAGGTTGTGGGAAGCTGACCCCGGGCCGAGAGCGCCATCCAGCAAAGGCTTCGACCAGTCGACAATGACCTTGGCCGGATCAAAATCGTAGCGGCTCCCCAGTCCGTGGCATTCCGGGCAGGCGCCGTACGCACTGTTAAAGGAAAATGACCGCGGCTCCAGTTGCGGAACGTTGATCCCGCAATCCGGACACGCCATCCGCTCCGAGTAAAGTTGCTCCTCGCCACCGACCACGGCCACCTGAACCAGGCCGCCCGCCAGTTTCATGGCCAAGCCAACCGCCATCTCCAGGCGATGTTCGATACCCGGCTTCACCAGCAGGCGATCGACGACGACTTCGATGGTGTGGTTCTTTCGTTTGTCCAGCGCAAGATCGTCTTCCAGATTTACCAGTTCGCCATCCACACGTGCGCGGGCAAAGCCGTGTTGCACCAACTTCTCCATCTCTTTTTTGAACTCGCCCTTACGGCCCCGCACGATCGGCGCCAAAACCATGACACGGTCCTCGGGCGTGAGGGTCGTGACGCGCTGCACGATCTGCTCCGCGGTTTGGCGAGCTATGGGCCGGCCGCACTTGGGGCAGTGCGGAGCGCCGATGGAAGCGAAGAGAAGACGAAGATAATCGTAGATCTCGGTAATTGTTCCGACCGTCGAGCGCGGGCTGCGGCTGGTGGTTTTCTGCTCGATCGAGATCGATGGACTCAACCCGTCGATGGAGTCGACGTCGGGCCGCTCCATTTGATCGAGAAACTGCCGGGCATAGGCTGAAAGCGTCTCGACGTAGCGGCGCTGGCCCTCGGCGTAGATGGTGTCAAAAGCCAGCGAAGACTTGCCTGACCCGCTCAGCCCGGTGATCACGGTCAGGGTGTTGCGGGGAATCTCGACGTTGATGTTCTTGAGATTGTGTTGGCGCGCCCCGCGCACCGAAATCTTGGTGATGCCCATAAAAGCCGGTGGTAATACCCTTCGCTGACCTTCCGTAATGTGGACGGGTCCTCAGAAATGTTGGAAAGTGAGAGTGCGCACCTTGACTCCGTATCTTAGTTGCCAACAGCAGTCAGCGTCAACACGGGTAGATTGAGGATGCGCGGGCCGCAACTAAGGCGGCGAATGGCGGCGTAGCACAATTTCTCGAAGGTGGGACCGAACTTGGGCAGTGTGATGGCAGCTTTCATACTTTCTTTTACTGTGGTGGCAGTCCTGGCAATCGGCATTTTGACGGCTTATGTCGCAGTCATGGGTATTTTGTACGCCTTCGCTTCAGTATCCCGTAAAACGGGCGGCGATTTGATGGTCTCACCTCAAACGCGCGCCGCACACGCCGGCGGCGACTAAGAAAAACGCAAGCTGTTGCAGTGATTCAGAAGAAAGTCTCCGGACTAGACCCATCCCGAATCAGACGAGATCCAATCGCCTTCACAATCCGCTACAAGTTGCTGACTGCACCCTGGCTCAGTGAGGCTCTGGCTGTTGGGGTCGGGGCATGCCTGGGAATCCCGGCGGAGAGCCTGGATTTTGCTGCTGTTGCTGCATTTGCTGCTGCATCTGCTGTTGGCGTTGTTGCATCTCCTGCAGGAGTTGTTCCGGCGTTCTCACGTTGGCTGGCTGTTGTCCGAAGGGATTGGCCTGTTGCCCGTTTTGATCGTCAGCGGACTGTCCTTGATCGTCCGGCGTACCGAATATGTCGGCGTTCTGCTGCGCATCCGGTCCGTCATCAAAGACTTTCTCCCCGGGTTCCTCAGCCTCCTGAGGCTGTCCGGGCTGGTTCTGTTGCGCCGCCATTTCTGTCGGAGCGGGCTGAGCATCCCCACCGGACTTGGAGGTGAGAATCACGCGATCCAGAGCGTAGGGGTTGGTGGCCGATCCTAGCAGCACATAATTGAAATGGGATCCGTTCAGGAGCGATGCCAATACATCCCGCGCCGGACCCGGACCAAACTTGCCGACCACCCGCTCGGTGGCATTGCCGGGAACCTCTACGGATGCGCCAGTCTGCTTCCGTACTGCCCGCAAAATGTCGCCTAAAGTCGAGTTTTGCGAGGTGATGGTTAACTGACCTCCCGCGTATGCCACCTGCGGAGGCAATGCCGGCATTTGTTCGGGGGTCAATACTACAGGCGGAGCTACTGGCTGGACTACCGGCGCGGGCTTGGGCCGCCGCTTGGCCTTCGATGGCGTCTGGTCGGCTACGCAGGGAACTGCCAGAGCGCAACTGACCGCTATCGTGAGGATAAATTTCGACTGCAAGCGCTCACCTCATCTGGAGAACGCACCCATCAGCTGGTCTTGCGTCGTTCTTGCCGGGCCCATCTTACCGGCCCCTCCAGCCGTCTAAATTGTAGCACCGGGCGCGCGGCATTCGAGCGCCCAGCGGGTTCGCCGATTCTGGCTCGATTATTGCCGGGGCGCGTAATAGCCTTTACGGGCGCGCACCTGGAGGTCTTTCTTCAGAGCGGTGATCTCGATCGGACGAAAGCGCCCGTCTGCCTCAAAGTCCGCCGGGCGGTAGGAGATCACATACTGGCTGCGCAATTCATCTTCGATCGCCCCAAAGGAGTTCTTAATGTCCTTCATCTTGAAAGGAAAAAACGCTCGCCCTCCGGTGGCGTCTGCCAGTCGTTGCAGGACCCGGTCGCCGCGCAATACCAGCCCGCTGTCGTCGGTAGAAATAGCGTAGATGATGACCTCGGCGCGCTCCGCCATTTCGATGGCTTGGGCTTCGCTTACCTCGCTTTGATTGTCCTCGCCGTCGCTGACCACGATAATCGCGCGGCGCACGGGGTGGTCCTTGGGTTCTTTCATCAGCTTGTCATGGCAAGCGCGATAGATGGCGTCGTAGAGCGCCGTACCCCCGCCGTCCCGCAACGCTTCTACTCCGGCGGCCAGCAAGGTGGGATTGTCGGTGAAGTCTTGCGTCACGGTGGTGCGTGTGTTGAAGCCCATCACGAAGGCTTTGTCAAAATTCGATCGAACTGCCTGACGCAGGAAGGTCGCGGCAGCATCGCGTTCGAAATCGAAGCGGGTGCGCACTGAACCGCTCGTGTCGATCAACAAGCCCAGTTCGAGCGGAAGGTCGGTCTCGCGGCGGAAGTTCACGATGGATTGCGGGGGCTTATGGTCGTCGAAATCGAAAAGTCAGCCTGGTTCAGGTCGCGCACGAATTTGCCGTGTTTGTCGGTGGCAATGAACAGCACATTCACTTCGTCCACGCGCTTCTTGATGGTCAGAATGGCGTCTTCGCGCTGGTCGGCATCGGAAGCCGAGATGGGCGTGGACAAGAAAGCGTTGCCCGGCGCGGGCAGATTCGATTGCGCCAGCAGGGGCGAGGAGATGAGCCCCATCACACACACCGCGAGAAAAAAATACAGCTTCGTGTACTTCATTCCAAATCTCGTCTTGCTTTCGCCCGCAATCGCAGGTGTTAACACGCCTTAACCAAATAGATGCACGTAAGGGGCCGCAAACTTATAGGTAGCTTTACTGACTCTAGGCAACTGATTGAGGCGTGCCAAGTTACAAAAGGTGCACACGTTTGGTCATGGCCGGAGGAACCTGGCAATCGGTGTCGTTTCGGAGGCGCGCCTGGAACCACCAAGTTTCGGCCTCAGGAGTGCGGAGCGAGTTAAAATAATCCATCGCGACATTCCACAGGAGAACAAATGAAAACGTTAATAGCGTTGCTGCTCGTGTGTGCTCTGCTAACACCTGCTTTCGCCGCTGACAACGAGAAGGAGCAGGAGCGCGTGCGGGACTCTGGTGAAGTCCTGAAGGAAATTTTGAACATTCCCGACGATATTCCCCAGGATCTGCTGGACAAGGCCGAGTGCATCGTGGTTCTGCCCTCGGTGAAGAAAGCTGCCTTTGGAGTGGGCGCCAGCTACGGCCGGGGAGTCATGATCTGCCGCGGCGGGCAGCACTATACCGGGCCGTGGGGACCGCCCGCCCTCTATGCGCTGGAAGGCGCCAGCATCGGTTTCCAACTGGGCGGACAAGCCACCGATTTCGTGCTGCTGGTGATGAATCCCAAGGGAGCGCGTTCGCTGCTCAGCAGCAAGGTGAAACTGGGCGCGGACGCGTCAGCTGCTGCCGGGCCCAAGGGTCGCACCGCTGAGGGCGCAACCGACGTGGTGATGAGCGCCGAGATTCTCTCCTATTCGCGCAACAAGGGTCTGTTCGCTGGCGTCTCGCTCGAGGGCTCAACCCTGCGCTCCGACGGAAGCGCCAACGAAAAACTTTATGGGCAGAAGTTGAGCGCCAAGGACATCATCCGTCTGGGCAAAGTGAAGACTCCGGAGTGTGCCGCGGAACTGGTTTCGCTGCTGGACAAGAAGAGTCCGAAGAACAAGTCTGATCCCAAGTCGTTGGAGTAAGCGACATGATGGAAGACGGGCGTCCCCGCCCGTCGATTCCGGTTGATGGTGATCAGCTTATGAACAAAACAGCCCGGATGGTCGCAATGGCACTCGCGATCATCTCTTCGAATTCATCCGGAGCAGTTGAGACGCCATCGGTCAGCGGCGTCGTTGTGGATTCAGCGGGTGTGGAGGTCGCGCACGCCCTGATAGAGGCGATGCCGCGGCCTAGCGACGGCGGTAGTGGCATCGTTGGAGACCGTCCCAACCCGTGGATTCAAGCTGACGGCCACGGCAGATTTGGGCTCACGCTGCCCGCAGGTCGCTATAAGATTCGAGCCAAGGATGAAGCAGGGGGCTACCCAGACCCGGTGTACCTGCTCAACACAGATCAAACAGCGAACTTCCCGGAAATTTCAGTGGGGCAGGCCGACATTTCTGATGTCCGTGTTGTGCTTGGCAAGAGAGGAGGCGTGTTAAGCGGCAAACTCCTCGACCACTCATCCCGCGCTCCAATTTTCAAGGGCAAGATCACCATTAGCGACGCCCGCAACCCCGATGCTTATGTTGAAGTTTTTGCGGACGCGCAAGGAAATTTCCAGTTTGCAGTTCCGGCCAAGCCGATCATCGTCTCCGCAACTGCGGCTGGCTACAAGACATCGGGTGGCACGGAGCTAACGCTTTCCGGAGGTGAACGACGCGTTATTTCCCTCGAACTTCAACATCAATAAGATCTCGGTTCTCTGAAAGAAGAGCTCGCTCGGGAATCCCATGTTGCGTTCGGGGCTAAACTCATCCATACTCGACAGATCATTTTCCTCACAAACGGAGGTTCTATGAAATCCAGGTGGGCAAGAATTCTTGCTGTCGCTTTGCTTGGTTGTGTTGGAGTTGCTTATTCTCAAACAGACGCTACTTCGGTTGCCAAGGACGCCGGTCATGACACCAAAGCAGCCGCCAAGGATACCGCGAAGGGCACTGGGAAGGCGGCAGACAAAACCGGCAAGGCCACCGGGAAGGTAGCCAAGAAAACCGGACACGTCGTCAAGAAAGGCGCTAAGGACGTCGGGCATGACGTAAAGAAAGGCGCCGACAAGACTGCTGACGCGGTCAAGTAGCGCGGTCGCACAGTCTGCTTTTGCAACGCAAGCAAAAGCGCCGGGCGGTTACCCGGCGCTCTTTTCTGTCTGCAGACCTACCTAAAACTATTTGGTTTCACCCATCGGGCTGGCGCCGAACTCGCGCCGGCTGGCCGTACGCGCCGCACGCGCTGCAATGGGCGCTGCGCCAGGAGCGGCTCCGTAGCGCTCCATCAACATCGGCACCATGGCATTTTCGGCTTCCTTCACAAACGACAGGCTGCCCTCCGAACCGAGGTCAACGCGAATGAAATCACCCAACCTTACCTGGCCCGTGGCCACCAGATTGGCCAGCGGAAACACCAGATGCCGTTCGATGGCCCGCTTCAAGTGCCGCGCTCCATATTTCGGGTCGGTGCCTTCATTCAGCAGGAAGCTCTTCACGTTAGAAGTGCAATTGAACACAAACTGGCTGGCGGCAGCCGCCATCAGGATGCGCTGCTGCACCATGCCCAGCTCGATCTCCAAAATCTGTTGCAGATGTTCAGAGCGCAGCGTTTTGAACACCACGACTTTGTCGATGCGGTTCATGAATTCAGGTGTGAATTTGCGCCGCGCGGCTTCAATGGCTGTGCGGTCGATCTTCTCGTCCAGAGCAGAGTCGATCTGCGTGACCTTCGGGGCAAAGCCGAGTCCGCCATCGACCAGGCTGGTCATCTCGCCGGCTCCCAGGTTCGAAGTCATGATGATGATGCACTGCGAGAGATCCACGCGGCGGTTGTCGCCCAGGGTCAACGTGGCCTTGTCGAGAATTCCCAGCAATAACTGCCATAGCGCGTCCGATGCTTTCTCGATCTCGTCGAAGAGCAGGATGGAAAGCTTCAGCCGGTCGGTGTGCCACTGATTGAGCGCTTCCTGCGTCAGCAAGGGATGCGTCTCACGGTGACCCAGGTATCCGGGCGGCGAGCCGATTAATTTTGCAATCTCGTGCGAGTGCTGAAATTCGGCGCAGTCGATTTTGATGCAGGCGCGGGCGTCGCCGAACAGCGATTCCGACATCGCCTCGACCACCCTGGTTTTACCCGAGCCAGTGGGTCCCAGGAACAGCAGATTGCCAACCGGACGGCCCGGAGGGTTCAATCCCGCCAGGAACATCTGATAGATCTCCACTACCTTCTCGACGGCTGCGTCCTGGCCGACGATCTTGCGGCGCAAGGCGTTCTCAAAGTCGCGGGCATCGTTGCTGCGGCGGGACGGATCCAGCACTGCGTTCAAGGCGTTTTTCATAGGGTGACGGCCCTCGTTCTTCCTCTCATAGCCTTCAGGCTTTCCATCCCAAGACCCTACCTGTTTGACGCTGCTGAAGCGACAAATTTTGTCATTTTCTTGTCACCTCTCGCAGCTTCCGGCGATTCGGTCTTGCGCCTGTCGCTACCGGGTCACTGCAAATGGCTGGCCATCCTCAAAGGCCTTCCAATTCTTTCATTTCTAGCGGAATTAGATGCGCCTACCGGCGGTGAGAAACACTTATATCGCAGGCAGCGATCATGTAAGAGGAAATACTTTGCGCACCCAGAGAACACTGCCTGCCCTGCGGCGATCTCCCCCACGGCGCGCGCGGGATTAGCCCCGACGTAACTGGCAGGGCAACGCGAGCATCGTTAGCCTCAAGAAGTAGCTCTGGGGAGAAGAAACTTTGCGTCGTCTAGGCTGGATTCTTGCAATTTTGACGTTGTGTCTGTTTGTCGGCTTCGTCCTTCAACAATCGACGTTTCACATTCAGTCCGTAGCGGCGCAGTCAGGGCAAGCTGGTGCCTTGGTGCGTACCTCGGGCACTGTCCCGGTGACTCTTAAGCCCGCCGACGTTGCTGCTGTCCCGCCGGGCGGCACTGTGTACGTGGCAAAACGAGGCGATACGATCAGCGCCGTAGCGCATCATTTCCTCTCGCAGACTTCTTTCCTGACCTCCAGCGAACTGGCTGAGGCGATCCGCAAAGCCAACGGCAACTTCACGGGGACGTTCCTGAAACCGAATGAGCAGTTGGTTGTGCCGGGAGTGCTCGATGCCCCGATCGCGGAGAAGACCATTCCTGTGGCCCGAGATTTTGAAGTTCGCGCCGTGTATTTGACCGGATTGATGGCAGGCAGCGATCACGGCCTGCGCATCATTCGTCGCTGGCGGGAGGTCGGTGGAAACGCGGTCGTGTTCGACATCAAAGACAGCGATGGCAGCGTCAACATTCCCTTCGAGGACCCGCTGCTGGGCAAGCATCATACGCCTCTGCCAGACCTGCCCAAGTTCGTGCGCTTCCTGCATGCCCAGAACATGCATGCCATCGCCCGTGTCGCCATTTTTCGTGACCAGCGGCTGGTGGAGACTCACCCTGAACTAGCTGTCAAATCGCATCGCACCGGCCAGGCCTGGCGAGAGAACGGGAAGCTGGTCTGGACCGACCCCTCCCAACCCAAGGTGCAGGAGTATGATATTGCTTTGGCGAAAAAAGCCGCGCAATCCGGCGTAGACGAAGTGCAGTTTGACTACGTCCGATTTCCAGCAGAAGGCGATCAGAAAGACGCCAGCTTTGTCTTCCAGACCCAGCACCCGGATTGGCATCGCACGGATGTAATTACTGACTTTCTGAAACACGCTTACGCCGAACTGCACCCGACCGGCGTGCTGCTTTCGCTGGATGTGTTCGGCGTGATGGCATGGCAGCGGCCAGTGGACCTGGCGCATACCGGTCAGGACATCGTAGGAATGGCCAAGTACTGCGACGTATTGTCTCCCATGATTTACCCTTCGCACTTTTTCGGCATGGATGGCTATGCGCACCCCGGCGATGCGCCGGAGCACTTCATTGGCGAATCGATGGAGCGGTTCGAGACGATTATCAAGGGCAGCAATGTCGTGATCCGTCCCTGGTTGCAAGCCTTTCACTGGCGGACCAAGACTTATTCGTCGAAGTATGTCGAAGTGCAAGTCCTGACGGCCAAGGACAAGGGAGGAATCGGCTTCCTCTTTTGGAATGCAGCCAACGACTACAGCAAACCGCTCGCAGCCATGCCGGAAATGCGTGCGGCCAAAGGCCACTATTTTCGTGGCGATGAATTGCCGGGCGCGGCCCAAGCTAGTCTGACCCTAGCCGATCAGACCCCGGCTCCGCCCTCATTAGTTGATGTAGCCGCCCATTAGTAGACAAAAGACTCTTGTTTCGTCCTCCTATCGGGCCATTGTTCTCCAAGAACGCTAAAAAATCCTGTACTTGTCCTGACCTCGGTTTATAATTCGATGGCTTTTGTTGTTTGCTCTCCCGATACCGCGCCGTCTGCATGCCAACAGGCGGGTCCGCCCACGGTGGAGGAATTTGGCATCTATGATTAAGACGCATCCCTCGCTGGTACGCGCGAATCTTTAAGATTAGGAGAGCTCATGGCGATTCAGAAGACGGAGAAAATCTGGCACAACGGCAAGCTGATTCCCTGGGATGACGCGCAAATCCACGTGATGTCGCACGTGGTCAACTACGGGTCTTCGGTTTTTGAGGGGATTCGTTGCTACTCGCTGCCGGCAGGCCCGGCAATTTTCCGCGCGCACGAGCATGCACAACGGCTGCTGGATTCGTCGAAAGTTTACCGCATTGACGTCGACTACTCCCGCGAAGACCTGGTCGCAGGGATGATCGAAGTGGTCAAGAACAACGGCGTATGGCCATGCTATCTCCGTCCCATCGTGCTGCGGGGCTACGGAGAAGCCGGAGTCAATCCGTTTAACTCGCCCACCGAGGTTTACATCTGCAATTATCCCTGGGGCAAGTATCTCGGTTCGGACGCTGAGTAGGGTGTGGACGTCTGCGTGTCATCGTGGACCCGGATCGCGCCCAACACGCTGCCCGCCATGGCCAAGTCGGGCGCCAATTACATGAACTCGCAACTCATCAAGATGGAAGCCATTCTCAACGGCTACGTCGAAGGCATCGCGCTCGATAGCAATGGCTACGTCAGCGAAGGCTCGGGCGAAAATGTGTTTGTGGTGCGCCACGGCACGCTGCAAACCGCTCCCCTGGGTAACTCGGTCTTGCCGGGAATCACCCGCGATTCGGTCTTACAAATTGCCGGGGAACTGGGAATTCCGGTGGTTGAGCAGGGGATTCCTCGCGAGTTGTTATATATCGCCGATGAGGTGTTCTTTACCGGCACCGCGGCTGAGATCACGGCGGTGCGTTCCGTGGACAAGATCAGCGTGGGCAAGGGCGTGTGCGGGCCGATCACCAAGGCGATCCAGAAGGAGTTTTACGGCATCGTGCGCGGCGAGCAGGCCGATCGCTTCAAGTGGCTGACGCCCGTCCCGGTGAAAGTCAAACAGCCGGTCACAGTGTAGATTCTTTGCTGAGCAGAGAGCCGCCCTGCGGGGCGGCTTTTTTGCGCTTGCTGCGTGACGCTTTTTGAGGAACCTCGCCGTAGAACGCCGCAAGCAAATCGTTCGGCAACGGAGCATCAAAGTCATCCGCAACCCAGACTTTGCCTCGATCCATGCCCATCGGTCTCGTCTTACGGGGATTCTTTTCCACTGGTATCAGCCGCGCGACTGGCACGCCCGCGCGTGCGATCGTGATCTCCTCTCCGGCAGCAACCCGCCGCAGGAGTTTAGAAAACTGGATCTTGGCCTGACCGATATTCACTTCCATGTTGTGCTCTTAAGATAGACCAAAGTTCATGGGCTAAGTCAAAGAAAGTCTCGTCGTAACCGCTGCCGCATCCCATTACCAAGGTCATCTTGGGCTACGGGCAATTTCGGTCCATGATACGAGAGGTTTCCTGGAAGCCTCTCGGATGAATATTGACGACTTGCTGCGGATTGCCATGGAGCGCCGTGCCTCCGACTTGCACCTGAAGGTGGGCAACTATCCCCATCTGCGCATCGATGGCGAACTAAGCCCGCTCACCGACCAGCCGCGCATCAGCGCCGAAGATATGCTGACCATGGCGTTCAGCATGATGTCGGCCCGGCAGAAACAGAAGTTCAAAGAGAGCACGGAAATCGATATGGCTTACGGCGTGGCCGGACTTGGCCGCTTCCGTGTCAACGTCTTTCAGCAGCGCGGCAACGTGGGCCTGGTGCTGCGCGTGATCCCGACCAAGATTCGTGCCCTAGACGAGCTGTATCTGCCCAAGGTGGTGGAGCAGATCTGCGACATGCCCCGCGGGCTGGTGCTGGTCACCGGGGTGACCGGTTCCGGTAAGTCCACGACTTTGGCCGCCATGGTGGACCGCATCAATTCCACACGCGCCGAGCACATCATCACCATCGAAGACCCCATCGAATTTCTCCATCGCGACAAAAAGGGATACGTAAACCAGCGCGAGATTGAAGTGGATACGCCGTCGTTTGCCGCGGCGCTGCGCGCTTCTCTCCGTCAGGACCCAGACGTCATTCTGGTGGGCGAAATGCGCGACGTTGAAACCATCGGCACGGCGCTGCATGCCGCGGAGACCGGCCACATGGTGTTTTCCACGTTACACACGCTGGATGCGGTGGAAACCATCAACCGTATCATCGCCGTGTTCCCGCCTCCCGAGCAAAAGCAAATCAGGCTTCAACTTGCGGCAGTGCTGCGGGCCGTGGTCAGCCAGCGTCTGGTGCGGCGCTGCGACGGCGAAGGCCGCGTGCCGGCCGTCGAAATCATGATCAACACCGCCTACATCCGGGAATGTGTTTTGGTGGCGGAGAAAACCCGCTCCATCCGCGATGCCATTTCGGCGGGCACTTCGCAGTACGGCATGCAGACCTTTGATCAATCTTTGTGGGACCTTTTCCAGGCTGGCCTGATCAACTACGAAACCGCTCTGGAGAGCGCCTCGAACGCCGATGATTTCAAGCTGCGTATGCAGGGAATCTCCTCCAGCAGCGACATTTCCAAGAACGCCATGCAATCCGCAGGCTACGGCGGAAATTAATAGCCTCCATGAACACTACGGGCGCGCTCAAGGCGCGCCCTTTTTTCATCTTCGCTTGCGTTCAAGGGAGGGAGGGCCAGAGATCTTCGCTGGAGGAAGGGGTACGAACTTCTGGCCCCATGAGGAATCTGATCCCAGGCTCAGTTCAGCAACTGGCTGCGAGCCTGGGATGACCACAGTCGGCGCCGCTTAACACGAACAAAGCCCGGCTCAACGTGGAAATGTCAAACACATGATCCAGCTGGGTGCGGACCAGAACTTCGCGCACGAAGTGCGAGGGATTCACCAGCGTAAGCTGGACTCCGCGGCTCCGTGCCCACTGATGCAGCGAGAGCAGAGTGGTCAATCCGCCAGCGTCCACAGACTCGACCTCAGCAAGGTCGAGCACCACAATGCGGCTGTCTTTCTCCGCGACCACTGCGTGCCGCAGAGTGCGCACTTCTTCGCCACGGACGATTCGCCCGCTGCACCTTACCACTGCCACATCGCCAGTCCGTTCCACGTCGATATTCAGCATGACCGCCACCTCAATCTCTGACTGTATCTACGCATATAGACGGCGGAAAGTTCCCGCTGTCACCACAAAGTTGTAAAAAGTGGTAAAGACGAATGGCCCCGTCCTTTAGTGCAATAAGGAGTATTTTGGATAAATAAGCATGTCTTTTCCTCGTCCCAGGAAGACCGACTCGGAAGATGAGCTGTATGAGTACGCGATTGGTGCGCTTGGTCGCCGCATGCGTACGGTGGCGGAGCTGAAACGGCTGCTGCGTCCGAGAGTGGAGGCAGATACCGAATATGGAAAAACCCTGGTCGAGTTGATCATCCGTCGACTCAAGGACAACGGCTACCTCAACGATGCGCGCTATGCTGCTGCGTATTCCTCTTCGCGTCGAGATAATGAGAAGTTCGGCCGCAGACGGGTCATCACCGAGTTGAAGACGCGAGGAGTGCATAGCGAGTTGATCGATAAAGCTGTGGACGCCGCTTACGACGGCGTGAACGACGAGCGGCAGGCGCGTGAGTTCTTACGCCGAAAGCGGTTGCAGAAGCCGAAAGATCAAAAGCAGACGGCGCGCATTTTCCGTCAGCTGCTGCGCGCTGGGTTCGCATCCAAGACGATTTTCGCAATCCTGAAAAAGTGGGACGTGGACGATGAAACTTTGAGTGCGCTAGAGACTGAAGCAGAGTGAACGGGAACTTTGGGTCGCTACGCAGTTTGATAAGGATGCGAGCCGAACGCGTGATTATTCTGTCGCAAAGAGCGCGACAGATCGCGCGGCTCGCCCAGATCCTTCGGCGGCAAAAAGACGCCGCCTCAGGATGACAACGGACTGCGGAACTTTGCGCCGTCGCCGCACGTACTTTAACCGGAGGTTGCTGTGGCTGCTTTCATTCTCTGGTGCATTTTATTTGTGATTTGCTGGCCGCTGGCGCTGTTGGCGCTGGTGTTGTATCCAATCGCGTGGCTGCTGCTGTTGCCCTTCCGCTTGATCGGAATTGCGGTTGAGGGAGCTTTGAAGCTGGTATGGGCCGTGGTGACGCTGCCCGCGCGATTGCTAACGGCGCCGTTCCGGCTGTGAGCGGTCGATCGCTGATCACTCTACCGGCTTGGCGGGTAACGGCAGACCCAACTCCTTCATCACCATCTGAAGATCTTTCCAGGATTCTTTCTTCTGGCGCGGATCGCGCAACAAAAAAGCTGGATGATAGGTTACGGTGAGCCTGGTTCCGCGGAAGTCATACCAGCGCCCGCGAAACTCCGCCATGGGTGCGTTGATCGCCAAGAGGGTCTTGGCCGCGACTGCGCCCAACGCCACGATCGCCTTGGGCCGAATCGCCGCGATCTGGCGCATCAAAAATGGCGAACACGTATCGCACTCGTCGCGTTCCGGCGTGCGGTTCCCCGGTGGGCGGCACTTGATGATATTCGCGATGTAAACGTCTTCCCGGCGCAGTCCCATCGCTTTAATCATGTTGTTGAGTAACTGCCCGGCCCGGCCGACGAACGGTTCGCCCTGCTCGTCTTCGTCTGCGCCTGGGGCCTCGCCAATGAACATGAGTTCGGCGCGCGGATTGCCCACGCCGAAGACGATTTGCTTGCGTCCTTGTTTGTGAAGGCGGCAGCGCGTGCAGTCGCCAAGATCTTCGCGAATGATCCGCAAAGCCTGTGTCGGATCATTCACACCAGCTTCGGGTTTGGTTGGGGCAAACAAATCTACTTCTTCGACAGACACCGCGACTGCGGCTTTGCTTCTTGGCATTTCCTCTCGCTGTTCTGGCTGGATTTCGGGAGCGGTGGCAACGGCGACGTCGCTTAGCTGGAGATTCGTGGGAAGGGCTTCACGACGATAAAAATCGTAGATACCGAGTTCGTTGTAGAACCGGACGCGTTCCGCTAAAGCGCGCCTGAGTTGGGGATCGAGAGTGCGAGGCATCAGGGAGGGAGTCCTCAGCGCATCGGAGCCTTGAGCGTCGGCTTCGGCTCCCGTAACCGTACCACCTGGTCGAGCACGCGCTGTGCGACTTCCCACTTGGTGGTTTCGGGAACTTCTACCACTTCGTCGTGGGTAATGATCGTCACCGCATTGCGGTCGGAATCGAAGCCCACGCCCTCGCGCGAGACGTCATTCACCACAATCGCGTCCAGCGATTTGGAGGCAAGTTTCTTGCGCGCGTTCTCCAGCGCATTCTGGGTTTCCGCGGCAAAGCCGACAACAATCTGAGACTGCCGGCGGCGTCCGACCTCGGCGAGTATGTCCGCAGTCGGTTCGAGGTCCAGCGTCATTGGGCCGCTGCGCTTGATTTTCTGCGAGGCCGCTGACTTGGGACGGTAATCCGCAACCGCTGCCGTCTTGATGACGATCGTCACCCGGGGGAGGAGGTTGAGAACCGCTTGCCGCATCTCCTCGGCGGATTCCACCTGCGTGACCTCGGCGGCTCCTGGAGGAGTTAACGACGTCGGCCCACTGATTAGCAAAACCCGTGCCCCGCGCCGCAGAGCGGCCTCGGCTAATGCGTAGCCCATGCGGCCGCTGGAACGGTTGGTCAGGTAGCGCACGGGATCGATCTTCTCTCGCGTAGGTCCGGCGGTGATTAAAACGGTTTCGCCCGCCAATTCCTGCGACGCGCCCAACGCCTCAAGCGTGGCAGCAACAATGGCCTCGTTTTCCGCGAGCCGGCCCGGTCCCGTCATGCCACAGGCCAGGTATCCCGTGCCCGGTTCGACCACCTTCACGCCGCGCTGCTTCAACGTCTCAAGGTTGGACTGCGTGGCGGGATGGTTCCACATATTGACATTCATGGCCGGTGCCACCACAACCGGCACAGTCGCGGCCAAATACAACGTGCTGAGGAAATCGTTGGCAATGCCTTGAGCGAACTTCGCGAGGACGTCGGCCGTGGCCGGCGCGACCAGCAGCGCATCAATCGACTGAGCGACGGCAATGTGTTCGACGGCGGAGTCGATGTTCGGCGGCTCACTACTCTTGCCGGCGGCGAACATGTCGGTGATGACCTTTTCTCCGGAGAGCGCTGCGAAGGTGAGAGGCCGGATGAACTCCTGCGCGGCCTGGGTCATGATGACTTGCACGCGGATGCCGCGCTCCTGCAACAGGCGGACGACTTCTGCCGCCTTGTAAGCTGCAATGCCGCCGCTGACGCCGAGAGCGATTTTCATCAATCGCTCACTCTTGCCCCAGCGCTTTGTCAAGGGTTTCGCTGGCAATCTCGGACGCCGACTTCGGCATCTCCGGGATCACCCACTTCACCTTGCCAGCTTTGATTTCATCCTGCGCGATGCGGCAGGGTTTGCGGGAGCTGGTGTCAATCACCGGCGGCGCGCCGCCCTGCAATTGCCGTGCCCGGCGGGCAGCCACCAGAATGTAGCGATAGTTGCTGTCAAACCCGTTCATTAGCTTCATGGCTCTTCTCCCCTGTCACTAACGTCCGTTCGGAGTTGCTGCCGCCGCAAACGAAGCCAGGATCGGTTGCAGGCGATCGCGAACGTGAACCAGACGGCAGCGTTCGGCCTTGGCCAGAGTTTCTGCGTCGGCGGCGTTCCTCGGAGCGTCCGAGCGCTTTAACCGTTCTGCAAGAAGGATGGCGGCGAGCCCGTCGATCGAATCCTCCAGACGGTCGTTAACCAAAATATAGTCGTATTTTTCGTAATTCTCAATCTCACGACTGGCCGTGACCAGGCGGCGCTGAATGACTGGTTCCGCGTCCAGGCTGCGATGCCGCAAGCGCTCTTCAAGTGTCTTGCGGTCGGGGGGCAGAACGAAGATACTCACTGCCTGGGGCAGCTTGCGCTTGATCTGCTCGGCCCCCTGCACATCGATGTCGAGCAGTAAGTCGTGCCCCCTGCGCTGCGCCTGTTCCAGAAAACGCTTTGCGGTTCCGTAGCAGTTGCCGAAGACCTCAGCGTGTTCCAGGAACTCATCGCGGCGGACCATTTCTTCGAACTCTTCCCGGCTCACGAAGAAATATTCTATGCCATTCTGCTCGTCTCCCCGCGGCGACCGGGTGGTATAGGAGACGGAAAAATCCAAGCCGGAAACAATCCCTCGCACTTTCTTTACCAGGGTCGACTTTCCCGAGCCCGAGGGCGCCGAGATGATGAAAACAGCTGTCATTCTAGGTTCTGCACCTGTTCGCGCGCTTTCTCAATGTCAGACTTCATGGACAAGCCGAATTCGGTGATCTTCAGCGCCTCGCCGGCCAACCCCGAGGTCTTGGAAAGCAGGGTATTAGCTTCGCGATTCATCTCCTGCAAAAGAAAATCCAGCTTCTTACCAACTTCTCCACCCTCATCGAGCAACCCCAGGAAATGCTTGACGTGTGTATCCAGGCGGACCAGTTCTTCCTGCACGTCGCTGCGGTCGGCCAGCAGAGCGGCTTCCTGCAGAATGCGCTCGGGATCGATCTGCGAACCAATCAGCTCCGTCATGCGAAGCTGCAATTTTTCGGCATAAGTGCGCACAGTCGCTTGGCGGAGCTTTTCCACTTCCTCTTTCGCGCACTGCACGTGCGCCATGCGTTGCCGTAGTTCCCGTGCCGCGCCCCGGCCTTCCTCTTCACGCATTTGATTCAGACGGCCGAGGACCTCCTCCACCTTGGCGAGAACGGCAGTGGTTAGATCACCATCAGCCGCCAACCCCGCCGACTCCAATGCGCCGGGGATGCGAAGGATGGCATTGAGATCAGGTTCGGCCGCCAGCCCGAATTCTGCCACCGCGGCGCGAAACGCCTGAATGTAACCGCCGACCATCTCCCGGTTCAACGAGAAACCCGCGTTCCCCGCGTGCTCGAGGTTCAGGGTCAATTCCACGTGACCGCGCGCCAACCGTTCCTTCAGTTTTCGGCGCAGCCGCATCTCCAGTTCGTCGCTGTCGGCGGGCATTCGGAAGTGCAAGTCAAGAAAACGGTGGTTGACCGACTTGAGCGCCAAAGTAAACCCGACTCGGCCGTCGACCTGCCCTTTCACCTGCGCGAAGCCGGTCATGGAGCGGATAGGCATCGTGGTCATTGCCTCAGCGTGGCCGTGTTTACTCTCGCCGATTCCAGATCGACAAACTGAAGATCGTACAAGCGGCGGTAGGTCCCGATCTTCTTCATCAGGTCTTCGTGCGTACCCACGTCGCTGATCGTGCCATTTTCCAGCACGACAATGCGGTCGGCACGGCGCACGGTAGAAAGCCGGTGAGCGATCACCACCACCGTACGACCGGCCATCAGGTTCTGCAAGGCAGACTGCACCAGCGATTCGGACTCGCTGTCCAGCGCCGAGGTGGCCTCGTCGAGAATCAGAATAGGAGCATTCTTCAACAGCGCCCTGGCGATGGCCAGGCGTTGGCGTTCCCCGCCGGAAAGTCGCACGCCACGCTCCCCAATCACGGTGTCGTACCCTCCGGAAAGCTCCAAGATGAAGTCGTGAGCCAGCGCGGCCCGCGCAGCTGCCTCCACCATCTTCTGCGAAACGTCCATGTGGCCGTAAGCGATGTTGTTCCGGACCGTATCGTTGAAGAGAATGGTGTCCTGCGAGACGACGCCAACCTGCGAGCGCAACGAGGCCAGCGTGGTATCACGGACGTCGCGGCCATCGATGAGCAGGCGTCCGGAGGTGACATCAAAGAAACGCGGAATCAGATGGACCAGCGTGCTCTTGCCGGCGCCGCTGGAGCCCACAACCGCAAGCACTTCACCGGCATGAACCTCGAGATTGACTTCGCGCAGGATCTCGCGCGCCTCATCGCCCTCGGCCTCGTAGGAGAAGCACACATTTTCAAACTGGATGCTGCGGGAGAAAGGAAGCAGCGGTTTGGCTCCGGGCGTTTCGCGCACATCGTCTTCGGCGTCCATGAACTTGAAAATTTCCGACGAAGCTCCCAGCGCCTGCTGAAAGTTGTTATTGAAGAGGGCGAACTTGCGGACCGGATCGTACAGTTTGAAGACGGCAACGATGAAAGCGAGGAACGTGCCCGCGGTAAAAGCGTGATGGTTGATGCGCTGGCGGCCCAGCAGCAGAAGCAAGGCGATAGCAATCGCGCCCAGCGTATCCATGAGTGGAGAGCTGACTGCGGCCGCTGCTACCGACCGCAGGTTGGCCGAGAACAGCCGTCGCGCAGCTTTGTGGAAGCGCGCAATCTCCCAGGTCTCCATGTTGAAGGCCTTCACGATGCGGTTGCCGGTGATGGTTTCGTGGAGGATGTTCTGTATGTCGGCGAGCTTGTCCTGACCGCGCCGTGTGTTGTGCCGAACGCGCCGCCCAATCTTTCCCGCCGAATAGATGATGAGCGGCACAAACAGCACCAGCACCCAAGCCAGTTGTCCGCCCAGGAGCACTACCACAAACGCGGTGAAAATCAGGGTAAACAGTTGCTGCAGAAATTCGGCCATCACGCTCGACATCGCGTACTGCACGCGCTCGATGTCGTTCACGATGGTGGAAACCAGCGTGCCGGTGGTGTGCTTCTGAAAGAAAGCTGCCGAACGGCGCAGAATCGAATCGTAAAGATCGTTGCGCAAGTCGGTGATCATGGCGTAGCCGGCGTAGTTCACCAAGTATGTACCGGCGTAGTCGCAGATTCCCTTCAACACGGTCGCGGCGACCAGGGCAAATGCGACCACCGTCCAGGGATTCTGAAAGTGGGACGGAACGAAGGTCTGCAGGAAGACGCCCCGATGAGATCCCGGGAGGGTGAAGAGTTGCATCTCCCGCGTCGGCGAGTCGGGATGCAGCACGCGATCAAAGATGGGGCCGATCAGAAGGACGCGAAACGCGTCCAGCAGGCCGACCACTGCCATCAGCAGCACCGAAGACAGCAACTGCCACCAGTACGGCGCCACGTAGCGAATGAGACGGGTCAGTTGCCGCATGGAAGGTCCCCAATGCGCAGCCAGCCACGGTCTGCAGCGGATAAAATCTGCCCGGATCGCAAGGTCTTATTCTACTTGAGTCGGTGGCTCTTCGTCGTTCGTCCTTCGTCGTTGGTGGCTCGCTCGCCCACTTCGGTAATGGCTCGCCTTGAAAGCTTCAGGGCTTCGCGGACCTTGTCCGCCAGCTGGTGTCATTAACTTTCCCAGTACGCCACAACACGGACAGCTAACGGCGAACGGCGTACCAACGATCTTCTACCCCGGGCTGTCCCGGTGCTCAACCTTGACCCGGTAACCGGCCTTCCGCAGCAACTTGCCGACGTCTTCCGCGATCATCACCGAGCGGTGTTGTCCTCCGGTGCAGCCAAACGAAATCGTAAGATAACTCTTGCCCTCGCGAATGTAGTGGGGCAGCAGATAGATCAGAAGCTGCGAGATCCGCTTGATGAACTCCCGGCTTTGCGGAAACGACCGGATGTATCTTGCGACTTTGAGATCGCGTCCCGTGAGCGGGCGGAATTCCGGGACAAAATGCGGGTTGGGCAGAAAACGCACATCGAATACCAGGTCAGCGTCCTCCGGTACGCCGTGGCGGAAGCCGAAGCTCACGCAGGAGACCAGGATATTGCTCCCCGATTCGCGCTTCTGGAAGCGCTCGGTGATATAGGCGCGCAGCTCATGCACGTTGAATTTGGAGGTGTCAATTACCAGGTCGGCCATGGCGCGAATCGAGCGCAAATGGCGGCGTTCGGCTGCCAGGGCGGTTCGCACCGGAGAATTCTTTCCCAGCGGATGGGGGCGGCGTGTCTCGCTGTAACGCCGCAGCAGCACCTGGTCAGCCGCCTCCAGGAAGACCATGGTGGTGGGCAGCATGCGCTTGACCGACTTCACGATGGCGGGAAGATTCTCCAGCTGGGCGCCCTCGCGAACATCCACCACCAGCGCGGTGCGCTTGATGGCTGAAGATTGGCCGGCCAGTTCGGCAAATTGCGGGATGAGACCAACCGGCAGGTTGTCGACACAGTAGTAGCCGAGGTCCTCGAAGGCCTTGAGCACCGAGGCTTTCCCCGAGCCGCTCATCCCGGTAATGATCACGAGCTCGGTTGCGTGACCCTGGCGGGGCGCCGACGTGCGCGCTGGCGCGCTCTTTTTCCGTTTGCTCTTTCTGGCAGAAACCTGAGCGGGCATCTTTCCGGATGTTAGCAGGGACGGGGGCAGGTCGCTAGTGCGGGGCAAGTTGCCCTGTCCAGTGCACGCGTTGCCGCAGAAACAACGAGGCCGGAAGCCACTCGCCAGGCCGACCAGCGAGAACTTCCGGCCCTGTTGGGTTACGAACCATGATGCAACTACAAGCTACTGCGCCGAAATGTAGCCGAATTCGCCGTCGGCATTATTGGCTGGTCCAGCGGCGAAGAAGAGCTGGTTGGTCTGCCCATCCTCGGTGTTTCCTCCGCCGAACCCGATTCCCCAAATCTGGTTGATGATGATGTTCTTGCCATTGGATCCCTTGACCGTGCCCACGAACGCGCCGGTGGTGGGATTGAAGCCATTGATCGTACCGGTATTGGTGTTGTTCGACACCAGGAGCGTGTTGCTGAGGGTGCCGAAGTTACTCGGCGCCATCGCTAATCCCCAGGGTTGGTTCAGGGGCGAGCCATGAGCCAGGTGCTTCACCAGCGTGCCTTGTTCGGTGTAGATATCGATTACACCGCCCGCATTACCATTCGATTGTGCGAATGCCACGTATAGCTGGCCGCCGATGTCCTGAATCCCAAAGGGCACATAGCCTTTTGGAAGAGCGGTGTCGGTAAAGGTCTTTGTCAGGTTGAAATTGCCGTCATACATCTCCACCATGCCGGTGGTGATGTTGCAAGCGAACAAGCTGTTCCCGGAAGAGTGGCTGGTAACGGCCAGAGCGGTATAGACGGCGCCCGAACTGGAGTTATTTACGGCGATGAGCGACGCGGAAGGTGAGAAAGACGACCAGCCCTGGATGGTTCCGTCCAGAGTTGCGAACATGAAAACCGAGGGCCAGGTGTCAATCTGAAACTGCGTAGAGCCGTTGTAGACGATGCCGGTGGGTGATCCGGTACCGGTGCCATTCGCGGCGGGAACGACTACTTGCAGGCTCTGCGGGTTTCCACTGCCGTCGTACAGTGTTGACCAGCCGGTTCCTTCATCACTGACCCACCACGGGCCGCCGGGGGCATAGGCGATTCCCCAGCCATTTACCAGCAGAGGGTCGGTGTGTCTGCCCTTGCCGGACAGGTTTGTGTCCAAAACAGCTACGGTGTACTGTGCCAGGGCAGCAGAAGTGAACATCAGTGCAAGCCCGAGCGCCAGCGCGATCTTGAAAATGCGATTGAACCATCGTTGCATGCGGATCTCCTTAAAGTTGGTGCGAGTGTGAAAAGCGAATTGGGCGGGTTCTGTGTGCGGGAATCCATCACCGCTCTGAACCTGCGAGTGTTTCACACAATAGGCCGAATGTGGGTGGTTATTTGTCTGCGCGAGGTAAGCGATTTGTAAAATGTTTGTCTCCATGGGAAGAAAGGCTCTAGCTGGTAGGATGGCTGCGAGGCATCGCGCCTCGACCTCCGGCGGTCGAAATGCCGGCTTTACACCCCATGTCTGAATTTTGCGACGTCGCCGTACCGGTTCCCCTTGACACCGTATTTACCTACAGCGTTCCTAACGGAATGGCCCCGGTGGTAGGCGGACGAGTGCTGGTTTCGTTCCGCCAACAACGAATCTCAGGCATTGTCACCGCTCTTCACGATCGTGCTCCGAGAGTTCAAACCAAAACCGTCCTTGCGGTAATTGACGGCGCGCCCGTACTTGACCAGCCACTGATTCAACTGGGCAAGTGGATTGCGGACTACTACCTCGCGCCGCTGGGCGAAGTCTTGCGCACCATGTTGCCGCTGCGGGCGGAGTTCAAGCGCACGATTGGCTATCTGATTACACCCGAGGGTCAGATGGCGCTGCACCTTGCCGGAATGTCGGGCTCCTCGGTGCGGGCCCGCAAAACGCCGGAAGACCAGCTTGCCGAATTTCGTGTGCTGGACTATCTGGCGGAGCGAGAGATGACCCGAGAGGAAACCTTGCGGTCAGCCACGCGTGCATCGAAAGCCGTTCTCGCCGGGATGGTGCGAAAAAAATGGATTGCCCGGGAAGACCTATCAGCTTCTCGCCGTGTGGCTCGCACTGTGAAGATGGCAGCTTTGAAAAACGCCGAAGGAAAGTTGAATGCCAACCAACGATTGCTGGTCGAGACGCTGGCGGCGGCTGGTGGTAAAGCTGCGGTTGAAACTCTGCACACTCTGGAGGTTCCGCGCTCAACCCTCGCTACTTTGACGAAGCGGGGCCTGGTTGAGATCACAGAAGAACCGGCGGAGTTTGCTGTGTCGAGGATGAAGCCGCGCCTGTCTCCACTGGACTTGCAATTCAACCCAGCACAGCAGCACGCGCTCGACTGCATCCGGGAACGGGTGAACGCCCGAAGTTTCGCGGGGCTGGTCGTGCACGGGGTCACGGGATCGGGGAAAACTGTGATTTACCTGGCAGCCATGCGATCGGTGCTGGGAGCCGGGAGATCGGCAATCCTGCTGGTTCCGGAGATCGGGCTTACCCCTGCGGTCGCTGCGGATGTGCACCAGGTTTTTGGAGACGAGGTCGCCATTCTGCACTCTGCGCTTTCTGACGACGAACGCGCCGAGCAGTGGCACCGCATCAAGAATGGAGACACTCGCGTGGTCGTGGGGACACGCTCGGCGGTGTTTGCCCCGGTCTCGGATTTGGCCCTGATCATCGTCGACGAAGAGCAGGATTCTTCCTACAAGCAGGAAGAGACGCCGCGATACCATGCGCGTGACGTAGCCGTGATGCGCGCCAAAATGGCGAATGCCGTGGTGGTACTCGGTTCGGCTACGCCCTCGCTCGAATCGTACTTCAATGCGAAAAAGAACAAGTACTCGCTGCTGGAGCTGCCCGACCGGGTGGAACAGCGGCCGTTGCCCGAAGTTGAGATCATCGACATGCGGCAGGAGTTCCAGGAAACCGGACATGAGCAGGTGATCTCGCGCAAGCTGACCCAGGAAATCCAGGAACGTCTCGATCGCAAGGAGCAGGTGATGGTCCTGCTCAACCGCCGCGGATATTCTCCGTTGGTACTGTGCCGCGCGTGCGGCAAGACCCTCGAGTGCAGGAACTGCGCCATTGCTCTCACCCATCACAAGCGCTCCCATCGCATGGTGTGCCACTACTGCGGGTTCATGGCTCCGGTGCCCAAGGTCTGCGGGGAATGCGGCAGCGAGTACGTCTATTTCCTGGGGACTGGCTCGGAGAAACTGGAAGAGTTGCTGCACGGATTGTTTCCGCAGGCCCGCATCGGCCGCCTCGATCGCGATACGGTGCGCGGACGGGAGGACTTCGAGCGCGCCCTCAACGCTCTGGACCAGGGGGAACTCGATATCCTGGTGGGCACGCAGATGATCGCCAAGGGACATGACGTTCACGGCGTGACGCTGGTAGGTGTGGTTGGAGCGGATGCGGCCTTGGGCTTCCCCGATTTTCGCGCCGCCGAACGCACCTTTCAGTTGTTGACCCAGGTGGCCGGACGCGCGGGGCGCGGAGAAACTCCAGGCCGGGTTGTGCTGCAGACGTATTTCCCGGAGCATTATGCGGTGCAATACGCGGCGCAGCACGACTTTGCCGGTTTTTACGACAAAGAACTGCGCTTCCGCAGTTGGATGCACTATCCGCCGTACAGCGCGTTGGCCAACGTTCTGGTGCGCGGCGACAAGCTCGATGAAGTGCTGCAATGGTCGGGGATCTTAGGCAAATGGTTCGAGAAGACACGCCACGAGGGGATTCGCGTGCTGGGCCCGGCGGCCGCGCCAATCGTACGTTTGAAGCGCGATTATCGTTACCACTTCGTGCTCAAGTCGGAAAGCCGGGAGAAGCTGAATGCTTTGCTGCGCGCGATGCTGGCGTACGCAGCCCAGCAGAAACTTCCGCGGACGCAGGTGATCGTGGATGTGGACGCGCTGTGGCTGATGTAGAGCGGCCCGTTGAGAGCAGGTGGCCCCACCCCTCCGGAGCAAGCGCTCTCACGCCAGCCGCGTAATTCCCGGAAAACCGTCAAACCCGGAATCGAAGGTCAGGATCTGCCCGATGCCATGTTGCTCCATCACGGCGAGATGTACGCATCACGAGCGGGCCGAACCTTCGCCACTCTCGGCTAGCATGCTATCGATATCACCCGCGGGAAACTCATGCTTCGCCGCCTCACGGATGACTGCGAGTTTCATCGCAACAGATTTCCCGCGGTCTATACCAGTCACCCGCAGCACCCACTCCGTCAGCCAACTATGCGTCTCAGCCATGTCATGAGTTTATCTCACGCGCTGGACTGGTCAACCGGCGGTGGTGTCCTAATTTTCAAATTAGGACACTACCCAACCGGACACTAAAGTCCCGTTCCCCTGAGGAACTCGCGCACGACTTCCTTCACGTCTTGGTGCTGACCGTCCACGGCATAGTTGAGCGAACGCATCTCATCGTCCGAAATTTTACCCGCGAGTTCACCAATGGCCTGTGATAGCTCTGGATGCTGGGCCAGTACCTGCTGGCGAACAATGGGCACGGCTTCGTAGGGCGGAAAATAGTGGCGGTCATCTTGCAACACGAACAAGTCAAGCGCAGGAATCAGCCCGTCAGTCATGTTGCCGGCGATGAGATCGACTTGCTTGTTTTGTAAGGCGCGATCCAGCAGACCGAGATCCATGATTCGTGGAGGCCCCTCAAAGCGCAGGCCGTAGGTCGCGGCCCATCCTTTGTAGCCGTCGGGACGCTCCATGAATTCGTAACCGAATCCCGCGCGCCACCTCGGTGCGTAGGCGGCGGCCTGTGAGATGGTTTTCAGACCCAGGCGCCGGGCGTCCTCGCCGCGAATCTCGATCGCGAAAGTGTCGTCGAAGCCGAACGGTTCGCCGACGTTGAGCCCAAATTGCCGCGCGTATTCGGCCTTGACCTGCTGGTAAACTCGCCCACGATCGCCTTCCGGTTTTTGCTTCAACACGGCAGTAAGTGCTGTGCCGGTGTATTCCGGATAGATGTCGATACGCCCGGCCAGAATTGCTTGCTGGCAGATGTAAGTGCCGGCGAGATAGAAACGGCGCTCCACCGGAAGATGAGTCTTGTTTTCGATTTGCTGGGCGATGAGTTCACCAAGGATGAGTTGCTCGGTGAAGTTCTTGGAGCCGACGATCACGCGATCGGTGCGGGATGGGCCGCAGGAGGCGAGCAAAGCCGTGCAAACCAGGATGGAGAAGGTTCGAAACATTTTCTTTGTTGGACAAAACCAATAGGAAAAACCAGTTCCGAGTTGATGGTTCTCAGTTCTCAGTTTGGCCGTAGCTTTCTTTCCAGCCAGCCCAGGCTGAAATCGGCCAGCAGCGCGATGGCTGCGGCAGGAATGGCTCCGGCGAGGATGACGGTGTTGTTCACCATCGCCAGCCCGCGAAAGATATATTCGCCGAGGCCGCCGGCGCCAATGGCGGCGGCAATCGTTGCCAGTCCCACCGAGACCACCGCCGCCACACGAATCCCCGCGATGATGACGCCGAGCGCGAGTGGCAGTTCAACCTGAAATAACAGTTGGCCGTCGGTCAAGCCCATGCCGCGTCCAGCCTCGACCACAGCCGGATCCACGCCTTTGATGCCAGCATAAGTACTGCGAATCAAGGGCAGAAGCGCGTACAGAGTTAGCGCCAGGATCGCCAGCCGGTCGGCCCGCGCTCCGATCCACGGCGCCGGCAGAAGAAATCCGAACAACGCGAGGCTAGGTATCGTCTGAACGATGTTGGCGCTGCCCAGCACTGGCTTATTGAGCCACGGCCACCGAGTGATCATCACGCCCAGCGGAATGCCCACCACGACAGCCAGTACGGTCGAGACACCGACCAGCCACAGATGCTCGAACGTGAGTTCCGCGACCTCGGCGTGGTTCTGCAGCATGAATTGCCAGACGTTCATGTGGGCCTCACTTTCGCTGAGTTTCAAGATCATCGCCGAACGCGTGTTTGTAAGCTGCGACCAGCGGTTCCGTCGAAGAGAGAAACTGCTCGCGCGGCAGAACTACAACTAGCCGCCCCGCTTCCAGCAGCGCAATGCGAGTGCCGAGCAAAAGGGCCTCGCGCAGATCATGGGTCACGAACACGATGGTTTTATGCAGCCGTTCCTGCAGTTGGAGAAACTCGCGTTGCAGTTCGTCGCGCGTGAGCGGGTCGAGCGCTCCGAAAGGCTCGTCCATCAAAAGAATCGGAGGATCTGCTGCCAGCGCGCGCGCCACGCCGACTCTTTGCCGCTGTCCGCCGGACAGTTCGTGCGGATAGCGCGAAGCGATCTGCGGATCGAGGCCGACCAGGTCCAGAAGTTCGTGAACGCGCTCCCGAATGCGGCTAGCGGGCCAGCCCTCGATTTTTGGCACTAATCCAATGTTGCGGGCAATGGTGAAGTGAGGAAACAGACCAACTTCCTGGATCACATAACCGATCATGCGGCGCAGGCGGATGACGTCCCAGTCGCGAAGGGAGCGGCGGTTGACGAGGATTTCCCCGTCAGTGGCCGTGAGCAGATGATTGATGAGCTTCAGCGTGGTGGTTTTCCCTGAGCCGCTGCGGCCCAGCAGCACCAGGGTCTCGCCGCGCGCAATTTCAAGATTCAGATTGTGAAGCAGGTCACTGCCATGGTTCAAGCGAAAAGAGACGTTGCGGAATTCGATGGCTGGGCCGTCGTCGGAAGGATTGTCCATCGCAATGTTGCGTCGCCGTATCGACGCCGATTTACGAAGTCTGATACGCCGACGCGGGCAGACCCGTGATGCGAATTCCCGAGTGTCCTTTGTGGCGAATGTTCAGCCCGATGAGCAACGCTGTGATCTGTTCCAGAATCCGCGCGGTTTCCAGTTTTCCACCATCCAGCGCGCGGACGCCCGGAATTCTAGTAGCCAGTGCTCGCACGATCCGGCTCGCCTCAGGATCGTCGCTGCACACAACCACATCGCAATCGACCGGTCCGTCGGCGTTCAACATTTCCGCGCCAACATTTTGAAAAGCGGCAACCACCGAGACCCCGGCCGGAACCAATTCGGCGGTCTGTTGTGCTGCCGAGCCCTGCCACACGCCGAGGGTGCGCGTCGCACGTCCGCCGACGCTAGCCGCCAGCGGCACGGTGGCATCAATGACGATGCTGCTGGAGCGAATCGCGGGCTTAAGCTGCTTAAGCAGGGTTGCGTGGCCATCGAAGGGAACCGTGAGCACCAGCAGGTCCGCTGCAATGCAGGCAGCAGAATTTTCCATGCCGGATACTTTCACGTTTACACTCGCCCGGTGCTTGATTTTTTCGGCCGCGGCCTGGGCCCGTTCTGCGTCTCGCGATCCGATAATGACGGTTTCACCTGCCTGCGCCCAGCGCAGTGCCAAGCCAAAACCTTCCGGCCCAGTGCCCCCGAGAACCGCGATGGGTCGGGCCGTCGTCATGCAAATTCCGGCTCCAGCGCTTGCTCGGCGATCAATTCGTCCGGCCGCAGCTTGAGGCTGATTCTCGTATAGGTGGTGTTGCGCTCGGCGGGGATGCGACCGATCTCCAGAATCAGCGACTGGAAATCTTCCGGGCTGGTGTACTGCCCGGCGGTGGCGCCGGCCTCCCGAGAAATGTTTTCTTCCATGAGAGTGCCACCGTAGTCGTTTGCGCCCGCGTGTAAGCACAGCTGCGACAATCGGCGATTCAGTTTGACCCAGGAAACCTGAATATTATTAATAGCGCCAGCCAGCAGGACACGCGCCAGAGCGTGAATCTTCAGGTGCTCAGCCAGCGTCGGCCCTTGTCGTGAAATCCCCTGGTGGAAGAGCAGAGTGTTGTGATGCACGAAGCCAAGGGGAACGAATTCGGTGAAGCCGCCGGTCTCCCGCTGAATCTGGCGGAGCAGTAAAAGCTGATTGACCCAGTGCTCCGGTGTTTCCACGTGTCCGTACATCAGAGTGGATGTGCTGCGAATTCCGCAGCCATGCGCGGTGCGAATCACTTCCTTCCACTGTTCGGTGGACAGCTTGTTGCGCGAGAGCACAAAACGAACATCATCGTCGAGAATCTCGGCCGCTGTGCCAGGCAATGTGTCGAGCCCGTTGTCGCGCAGCATCAGCAGATAATCTTGCAGCTTCATGCCGGTGAGTTCGACGCCATAAACAATCTCCATCGGCGAGAAAGCGTGAATGTGCATGCGCGGCACAGCGCGCTTTACCGCGCGCAGAATGTCGCGGTAATAGAAAGCCGGCAAACCATGCGGCAACCCGCCCTGGATACAGACTTCGGTTGCACCCATTTCCCAGGCTTCGACCGCCTTGTACGCAACCTCGTCCGGACTCAGAAAGTAGGTGTCGGACTCCCGCGGGCCTCGGCTGAACGCGCAGAACTTGCATCCCACGAAACAAATATTGGTGAAATTGATGTTGCGATTCACGACGTAGGTGACGAGATTTCCCGCCAGTTCCCGGCGGAGAACATTGGCGGCGGCCAGCAGGCCGAGGAGGTCATCACCCTCCGTGTTGGCCAGACACAAACATTCGTCCCGCGTGAGGCTGTTGCTGTCGAGCGATTCCAGAACTCGCTCGATCGCAGCGCATGGCTCGGCGCTCATGCGCGGAGCGATATCGCACCACTCCAGCGCAGGAAAATTTTCCAACTCGGATTGTGTCAGAACGCGGTTCACCACTCCTCCTACTGCCCACTCAGCGAAACAAATCAGCAACCGCCGGGCGAACCAGATCGCGAGCGCTGCCGCGGCCCGGCCGGTAGCGAAAGCCTCGAATGATGCAAACCGGTGTGCGAGCTAGCTTGCCGCATACCAGGCCCGCAGCGCAAGCCAGTTCGTCCGCCACAGCTTCAACACTGGCTCGTAGGCGATAGCCGTGCGAATCCCGCCTCCCGCGATAATCCCGCACCGCAGGCATACCGGCCACGCCAATGGCCACTTCGGTAAGGCCCTCTCGCCACGGCCTTCCGAAACTGTCGGTGATGATCACCGGAACGGAAAGCTTCAAGCGTTTTTTCAGTTCGCGGTGGAGCCTCGCCGCTGAGCGGTCGGGATCATGCGGCAGCAAGAGCGCATGACGGCCGCCATCGACATTGGAAACATCCACTCCAGCGTTGGCGCAAACCAGACCGTGACGGGTTTCACTGATCAGCACGCCGCGCCTTCTCCGCACCACGCGTTTGCTCTGAACAAGGGCCAATTCAATCACTCGCGGGTCAAGCTGGTAAAGTCGCGCCCAGGTGCGCGAACTCGCCGAAGGCTTTACAACGCCGAGGTCCACAAATTGCCCTTCGGCCTTAGAGACGATCTTATGCTTCACCACCAGAATGTCGCCCTTTCGGAGTTTTCGCTTGGGATGCTTCAAGACTTGAAGAAGTTTCTCAGCCAGCGAATCGCCCGGACGAATTTCGCCCGCGAGCGGAACTGGAATGATCCGCAACTCGCCAGGCTGGGTTGTTCTTGTCATTATTCGTTCGCTGCCCGCGGGAGATCGAGGAGGTCCCATTGGCGGGCAAGGCGCTGAGAGCGGGTTTCACCGCGAGCGTCAGCGAGCCTTCGCAAATCGGCGGGATTGTCAACATCGAGCGCAATCCCTGGAAGCGAGAGAACAACGCAGGGCTTGCCGGTCGCGCGTGCAGCGGCCAGGTGCGGCTGAAAGCTGTCATTGCCGAATCGCAGCGGGAACAATCCAGCGGGACGGCGCCAGGCCGCGTTTGTCCCGCGTCCGTCCGCGGCAGGAGCGAGCACGGAACCCTCAAGTGGCGCAGCCTGGCGAATAGCTTCAAGCTCATCAACCCGAATCAATGGAATATCTGCCGGAATCACCAGCGTGCTGTCCGCGCCTCTCGACTCGCATACGCGCGTGGCCATCTCAATAGCATCAGTTTCACTGCGATTCAAGTCATCATTGATGACTTGAAAATCAAAGCGCCGCGCCAGTTCGGTGGCAAACGGATCGCTGGTGACGATGCCAACCTCGGGACGATTCTCCCACGCTCCCAACACTTCGAGTACGTCAAATAGCATCGCCTGCGCCAGTTTCGTGCGCGCAGCTTGGTCTAGCACGGATGCCAGCCTCTGTTTGGCAGTCGAAAGATTCTTGACAGGGACGAGAATCATGCTGGGTCCGATGCGGCTCGCGCGCTGCCTGTCGTAAGCAGCGCGAGTACAGTGCGCGCCAGCTTAGCTTTGTCCTCGGCCGTTTTCATGATCGTATTGGTGCAGTGAACTCGAAGGCCGGGGCGATCGAGTTGCTTCGCTGCCTCGGCGTCCTGGCGGTCGGCGATCAGAACGTCGAGAAAATCCTCGTACGCCTTTGCGATTCCCGCGATCGAGACCGGCAGCCCCTGCGCCGTCATCAAAACACCAGCCGGGCCGGAGACGGCTGCATTGCCGACAATCGGGCTCACGGCAGCAATTGTCGCCTGCGTCTTGCGCAAAGCCTCGCGAATACCGGGCACAGCCAGGATCGGACCGATGCTGGTGACCGGGTTGCTCGGCGCGATGATGACGGCACTCGCGGCCAGAATGGCTTCCACCACGCCGGGCGCGGGTTTCGCCTCCTCTGCTCCGGCGAAACGCACCGATTGCACCGGATCTTGATACCAGCGCTGCACGAAATACTCCTGGAAGTGGAGTTCCCCAACCGGCGTTTTCACCCGCGTCTCCACCTTTGAATTGCTCATGGGCAGGATGCGCGCCTGCACCCCCAGCCGGTTACAAATCTCAGTGGTCACTTCTGTCAGGTTTTTTCCCTGCGCCAGCAGCTTGGAGCGCAGCAGGTGGACGGCGAGATCGCGGTCGCCAACGTGGAACCAGATCGGTTCGGCCAGTTCGCCCATGGCCTGCAGGCAGAAGAACGTGTCGCCCTTCACGCCCCAGCCGCGCTCCCGGCTGAGCAGGCCGGACAGCGCGTAGGTGATCGAATCCAAGTCGGGCGAAACGTACAGGCCCCACCAATCCAGATCGTCACCGGTATTCACGATGAACGTGAGCGGCTGTGCGGCCGTGACTTGGCGCAGTCCATCCACGAACTTTGCCCCACCGGTGCCGCCTGTGAGCACGACGATCATGCCGCCCTCCGAGCGTAGCCCTGCGCATCGCCTGCGGATGAGAGTTTAGCCGTGAGCAAGCCGGGCCGTGCGAGCAACGCCAGCAAAAACTCAGGATAAACTGGCAGCCTTTGGCGCAAGCGGAATCCTTTCGCTTCGGTGCGAGCCTGCAATTCGTCGAGGTGCGGCCACGGCTTTTCTGGGTTGATGTAATCGGGGGTCAAGGGAGAAATCCCGCCCCAGTCGTTGATTCCCGCGTCAAGCAGATCTTCGTAATGAGGCGCAGAAAGATTCGGCGGCGCCTGGATATTCATCTTCGGCATTAACAAGCGCGCGACGGCGATGGTGCGCAACATCTCTCCTTGCGTGGGTTCGGGCCAATGGCTCATGAGGATCTCGGGCTTGACTCGGAAATTCTGGATGATCACTTCTTGAATATGACCGTAGCGGTGTTGCAACTCGCGGATGGCGAGGAGAGAATCCACGCGGTCTTCCGGCGTTTCTCCAATCCCAAGCAGTAGACCGGTTGTAAAAGGGACGTTCTGTCTGCCGGCTTCTTCGATCGTGCGAAGCCGCGACGCGGGGAGTTTGTCGGGAGCATTGTCATGGGCCTTCCCGGCCCCCAGAAGCGAGGCATTGGTCGTTTCCAGCATCAGGCCCATGCTCGGCGAGACTGCGGCCAGGCGCGCGATCCACTCGGCACTCAACAGTCCCGGATTCGGATGCGGCAGCAACGCCGTTTCGCGCAGCACCAGTTCGCACATGGCTTTGAGGTAGTGCAGCGTCGATTTATACCCCAGGTTGCGCAACGTCGCACGCATCTCCGGAAAAACCAGTTCTGGCTTGTCACCCAGGCTGAACAGCGCCTCGGTGCACCCCAATCGTTCGCCGGCGCGGGCGACGTCGAGCACTTCTTCGGGAGTCATGGTGAGCGCGCCGGGCTGGCCGGGATCGCGGCGAAACGTGCAATATCCGCAGTAATCGCGGCAGAGGTTGGTCAGGGGAAGAAAAACTTTGCGCGAGTAAGTAATGACGCCAGGTTTGAAACGCTCTTTAGCTTCCTCCGCCGCAGTTAGGAGCGATGGGAGGTCGTCGTCACAGCATCGAATCAGACGGCACGCCTCTTCGCGGGAAAGATGCACGCCAGGCTCCCAGTCGTGAAGGCATGTCTCCTGAGATTGCCGCTGAATGACTGATCCCATTCTCAACCAAACCTCAATTGATTGTAATGGATTACAATTCATCGCTGCGGGATCATCCTAAATCGATCAGCAGAATGCGGTGTTCTGCCTCCCAAACATTGTCATCCCGAGCGGAGCGTTCCGGTTTGCCGGCAAATCGGAATGCGCAGTCGAGGGACCTGCTGTTTTCGATGGAACGCTCTCATGAGCATCAGCCAGGCCGACTTCCGTAAAGCGCTCGGCAGCTTTGCCACCGGCGTAACCGTCATCACCGTGGACCACGAGGGCGAAGTGCACGGCATGACGGCGAACGCCTTCACCTCGGTGTCGCTCGATCCCTTGCTGGTGCTGGTTTGTGTCGATCATAAAGCGCGAACCCATGCGCATCTCCAAGCCAAGAAACGTTTCGGCGTGAACGTGCTGGCGGAGAACCAGAGAGCCATCTCCGAATACTACGCGCGGGTGGGACCAAGCCATCAACATGCCGAGCAGGAGGCGGGAGCACGCTTTGACCGCACCGCCCACGGTACGCCGGTTTTGCACGGCGCGCTGGCCTATTTGGAATGCCGTCTGCACACGGCGCAAGACGCTGGCGACCACACCATATTCATCGCCGAGGTCGAGGATGTCGTGGTACGGGAGGGCGACCCGTTGCTGTATTTCCGGGGGGAATATCGGAAGATCGGCCTGAACCAGGAATGAGAGAATCACCGCCTAGTCCGAAATCCTAACCTTTGCTAAGCTTATTCCCCGGTCAAGTCGCCACCGGTTGCAGGGTCATCGAAGAATGTATCCCCGAGCATTCCACTATCACCGCGCTGGTTCGCTGAAAGAAGCCGTAACCATGCTTTCGCAGCTTGGCGAAGAAGCCAAGTTGCTGGCCGGCGGTCAGAGCCTGATCCCGCTGATGAAGCTCCGCTTTGCCAATCCCCAGCACTTGGTGGATCTGAACTTCATTGCGGGGACCTCGTACATCAAGCAGGATACCGGCGTGCTCCGGTTTGGTCCGCTCACGCGCCATGCCGAGATCGAAGGTTCATCTTTGGCGGCGAGCATCCCGATCCTTCACGACTGCGCCGCCGGCATCGCGGATGTGCAGGTGCGGAACCGGGGGACGATCGGCGGATCGCTGGCGGAGGCGGATCCCAGCGGCGACTGGGCGGTCGTGCTGATGACGCTCTCGACCGAGGTCCATTGCCTGGGGACAAACGGCGAGCGTTCTGTGCCGCTCGCTGATTTCATCAACGACGCCTATACGACGGCGCTGGCCCATGACGAAGTAGTGAGCGAAGTCGCGGTGAAAGTTCTTCCGAAAGGCAGTGGAGGAGCCTACATCGCATTTAAACGGGCTGCGCCGGTGTATCCGACGGCCAGCGCGGCAGTTCAGCTTACGATGAATGGCGACGTTTGCACTGACGCGGCCATCGCTCTGGGCTGCGTCGGGTTGACTGCGATTCAGGCCAAAGGTGCCGAAGCTGCGTTGCGGGGCCAGCGCATCAACGAAAAAACGATTGCCGCAGCGGTCGAAGCCGCCCGTGCAGCGGCCGATCCGCAGGCCGACATGAGAGGGTCGGCTGAATACAAGCGCACACTCGTCGGAGCGCTCGTCAAACGCGCGATTGACGCCGCAGTCCGGCGCGCGCGCGGCGAGCAGGTCGAGGTCAGCCATCTCTATGCCTGAGACGATGGAAAAGATCGCGGTCTCGCTGAAAGTCAACGGGAAGTCTTATTCCGTGCAGGTTGAGCCGCGGATGCTGCTGGTGGAACTGCTGCGCGAGCAACTTGATCTCACCGGCACCCACGTCGGTTGCGACACGACTTACTGCGGCGCCTGCACCGTGCTGATGAATGGCGCTGCCGTGAAGTCATGCACCATGTTTGCGGTTCAGGCGGATGGCGCGGAGATCACCACGGTCGAGGGTCTGGAGAAAGATGGCCAGCTCCATCCCATTCAGAAGGCTTTCGGCGACGCCTACGGCCTGCAATGCGGATACTGCACTCCCGGTCTGATGCTTTCCAGTCTGCAACTTCTTTCCAAAAACAAGCAGCCGAACGAGAAGGACATACGTCAGGCGATTGCGGGCAATACGTGTCGCTGCACTGGATATCAGAACGTTTTCAAAGCGATTCAACTGGCCGCACAGAACATGAAAGGCGTTTAAGCAATGGCGATCAAATTCGGCGGCCAGTTCGAGGTCAAGCGCAATCCCGAGGAAGTGTACGACTTTCTCACCGACCCGAACCGGTTCGCGCCATTGCTGCCGGATTTTCAAAGCATGACGACGCAGGATGCCACGCACTTCAGCGTCAAAGTGAACGTTGGGATCTCTTACATCAAGGGCACTGCCGACGTGAAGATGGAACTGGCGCAGGCTGAGCGGCCGAAAAGCGCCCGATACAAAGGCCAGGGCAGCATGGCGGGAGGAAATGTTTCGCTGACGGCAGGGTTTGATTTGTCGCAGGTAGACGGCGGAACAAAAGTTGCCTGGCAGGGTGAAGCGCAGATTTTTGGAAGGCTCACATCAGTTGCCGGAGGATTGCTCGAGCCGCTGGGCCGAAAAAACGTGCAGAAGTTAATTGACGGGTTGCAGGCAGCGCTAGCCTCGTGACGTTTAAGTTTGCTCTGCGCTCTCAGTGACCTCTGCGTTTCAAGATCTGAACTTCTTACAACGCTGAGAACACAGAGAAAAGCCGCAGAGTTCTCGGGGAAGAGCCGCGCAGGGAAGATCAGCGGTCTTGAAGAATGAGCGAAAAAGGCAATAACGGCGGTAAGCACTGGGTAGGTCAAGCTCTTCCGCGCAAGGAGGAGAACCGTCTGCTGCGCGGCCGGGGAAAATTCGCCGACGACATCAAGCTGCGCGAGATGGCGTACCTGCGTTTCGTCCGCTCTCCGTATGCTCATGCAAAGATCGTCAGGGTTGACACCTCTGCGGCGGAAGCTTTGCCCGGAGTGATTTGTGCACTAACCGGAGCCGAGATCGCCGCGCAGACGCAGCCCTTTATCGAGATTGGGCCGGAGCCGTTCGCCAAAATCAAAGATTATCCGCTGGCCGTCTCCAAAATCCGTTATCAAGGAGAGCCGCTGGCAGCGGTCGTGGCCGAATCGCCGGCACTTGCCGACGATGCCGCGGAGTTGGTGCAGGTCGAGTATGAGGCGCTGGACCCGGTGGTGGACGCCGAGGAAGCGCTGACGAACAAAAGTATTCTGCACGATGAAGCCGGCACGAACCAGGTGTGGAATGGCGTCTTCGAATACGGCGATGTGGACGCGGCATTCAAAGATGCCGCTTTTGTTGTCAGCATCGACCGCCTGCATTTCCACCGTTTCTCCAGCACGCCGCTCGAAAACAACGTGGTCATCGCCGCGTGGAACGCGAAAGACGAGCGCATCTATTACGAGTGCAATAATTCGTTCCCTTCGTTTGCTATTCAATTTCTGGCGGCACACCTGCAGGTACACATCGACCGCATACGGGTCGAGACTTCTGACATTGGCGGCAGCTTCGGCATCAAGATCACCAGCTATCCGCAGATGGCGGTGTGCGCGCTGGCTTCGAAGAAGGCTGGTGGACGGCCGGTGAAGTGGGTGGAGACGCGCTCCGAACACATCACTTCGAGCGCCCATGGCAACGAACGGACCTTCCGCGACACGCGCGTCGCGCTCGACAAGAACGGCGTGATCACAGCGGTGGTCTCGCGCCACATCGATGATTGCGGCGCTTATCCGCGCTATGAGCCGTTGGGCTGCGTGATCTGGTCGCAAGTGTTTCCCGGCGTCTACCGCTTCCGCAATGCTCGCATTGATTTCAGCCAGGCGGTGACGAACAAATGCCCGGTGGGGCCGAATCGCGGATACTCGCGCATGCAGCACCTCTGGTTTCTGGAGCGGGTTGTCGATATTTGTGCGCACGAGCTGGGAATTCCGCCTGATGAGATGCGAGGGCGAAACTACATTCGGCCGGAAGAATTCCCCTACACCACTCCCAACGGTTGCGTGTACGACTCGGGAAATTATCCGAAAATGCTCGATGTCGCCAAGCAGCGAATTGGCTGGGATGAATGGAAGAAGAAGCAAGCAGCGGCGCGGAAGGAAGGCCGGTGGCTCGGGATCGGCATCGGCACGACGCTGGACTCGGGCACCAACAATTTCGGCCAGTCACAAATTGTAAATCCCGGCCTGCCTTATTCCGGCAACTCGCAAGGGGCAAACTGCAAGCTGGACATCTACGGAGAAGTTGTCGTCGCCGTCGGCTCCTGCCCGCAGGGCCAGGGACACGAGACGACCGCGGCCCAGGTGGTCGCAGATGTTTTGAATATCCATCCCGACCTGGTGACTGTGCGCACCGGTTTTGATACCGAGCGCAACGTGCACACCGGCTTTTCCGGGACCTACGCCAGCCAGTTCGCCGTCTCGGGACTGTCGGCGGTGCATGGGGCGGCGCAAAAGTTGAAAGCCGAAATGAAGCGGCTGGGCTCGTTTGCACTCGCAACCGTGGAAGAAGACCTTGAATTCGGCACGGGCTCGCAGGGGCCGGAGCTTCGCGCAAAGAGCACCGGCAAAGCGATCAACTATTGGGGGCTGGCTAACCTGGTCAATGCCAACAGCGCCGCCTTGCCCTCGGAGTTGTACGAGCTCACGTTGAATTGCCGCTACATCTGGCGGGCGCCGTTCAAAGTACCCGACAAACAGAAGAAGTATGGCAATCTCACGCTAACCTATGCTTCTCAATTGCACATTGCCGTTGTCGAAGTCGAGCGTGACACGTTCATTCCGCGCTTCCTCGACTATGTTGCGGTGGACGATTGTGGCACGGTCATCAATCCCCCGATTGTGGAAGGCCAGGTTTACGGGGCAACGGCGCACGGAATTGGCGCGGCCCTGATGGAAAATTGCGTGTACGACGCCGTCGGCAACATGCTGACCAGCACCTTCAGCGACTATTTGCCGATCACAGCTGTGAACATGCCGAACATCAAGTATGGCCACATCGAAACACCGTCGCCGCATAGCTACAGCGGAGCCAAGGGTATGGGCGAGGGCGGCGCTGCTCCGCTGCACACGATTTCGGCAGCGTTGCAGGATGCGCTCTTTGCACAAGGCATCATCATCGACGACTCATTCAACAATGCAGACCGCTTGTTCCGGGCGATTGTGCAGAAGACGGCCGGCCAGGCGGGAGACCTGGTGAAAGTCGAGAAGCGAAGCTAACCGTGTGGCACGGGCGCCCTCGCCCGTGGGGCGCTACGCATGAAACGAGTTTGCATCGTCGGTTGCGGGGCTATCGGTAGCCTGTACGCCGCGCACCTGGCGCGGGTGGCGGAGGTATGGGCGTTTGTGCGGCGCGAAGACCACGCGCGAGCACTGAATGCCGAGGGCCTGCGAGTGACCGGGAAGCACAATTTCCAAGTGTCACTGAAAGCCACAACCCGGCCTGATGAACTTCCGCAGTTCGATGTTGGGATCGTCGCAACCAAAGCGACTCAGGTCGAAGATTGTATGGCGATGGTCGGCTCCCGGTTGGAACGTGGAGCGATCATTTCCGCTCAGAATGGCTTGGGCAGCGAGGAGATCATTGCCGCGCACACGCGTGGACAGGTCATCCGAGGCACAACCTTTATGAGTGGCACCAAGCACGGTGACACCCACGTGCAATACGAACTGGACACGGCAACCTGGATCGGCCCGTTTGAGCCACGCCACACACCGTACGCACTGGTCAAGGAGGCTGCCGATCTGATCAATGCCAGCGGCCTGAAAGCGGAGGCGCTGCAGGACGCACGCCCGGCACAGTGGTCGAAGCTGATCTTCAACGCTTCGGTGAATGGAGTGTCGGCGTTGACGGGCCTGCCACACTCGCCGCACTTTGCCGACGAGTCGCAGTTCTCAGACGTTGGACATCTGTTGCACGAATTGATCAACGAGGGGAAACGCGTGGCCGCAGCCGCCGGTGTCGAACTCCAGGAGGACCCCTGGGAAATGAACAAAATCGGTTCGATGACCAACCATCCGCCTTCGATGCTTTACGATGTTCGGCGACAGTTGCTCACCGAAGTCGACTTCTTGAGCGGGGCAATTGCGCACGAAGCGCAGCGCCTGGGCGTGCCTGCGCCACTGCACACCGCATTGTATCGCTTGATCAAGGGTAAGGAAGCTTCCTGGACATTTGAGGACGAAAACAAACCGGTGGCACAGCAGAAAGCCACCGGCGAGAGCAACACATAACGGGCAGACTTAATGGCATGGCCAATTGATGAGGCAAAACTAGATCGCACACGCGCGCTGATGAAGGATAACGATCTGACCGCGCTGGTGGTGCGCGCGCCCGACAACGTTCTCTATCTCACCAATTATTGGTGCATGAAAGGCTACGACGCCGTGGTTTTCCCTCGGGAAGGCGAGCCGACCCTGATCGCCATTGAGCCGCAACTGGTCGATGCTGAGCGCAATTCATGGACAAAGGACATTCGCCTGTTCAAGAGTTATCATCCGAGCGATCCGCGTCCACCGCAATATCGCGCACTCGATCAGGCACTGGCGGTGTTGAAAGAACGCGGACTCACCGACAAAGTCGGCATCGAGCTCAACATGGGGACGCAGGCCTCCGACCGCATGGTTGGCGAACCGACAACACCCACACAACTTTACTTTGACGCGTTCGGCGAAGTTGCGGGACAGGTCGTAGACGCAACTCCGCTGCTGAACGAAGCCCGAGCCATTAAAACGCCGCAGGAAATCGAGCGCATGCGGCTGGCCAACGAACTGGCGGCGCTGGCCATGGAGCATACTCGCGAAAACATGCGACCCGGCATGAAGGAAAGTGAAGTCGGCGGCATGTATGAAAGTTTTGTGCACGGCCTGGGTGTGGGCTACAAGGGCAAGGTCGAGATGGCGCGCGCGTTCACACTAGTGTGGTCGGGGAAGGGCATTGCCACATTCACCGCGACCAGTGACCGACCCATCCAGAAAAACGAACCAACTCTGTTCGAGATCTGGGTGTGCGTGGATGGATACTGGACCGATCTCACCAAGAACGCCTGCCCCGGCGAGTTGACACCGGAGTACCATAAGTTGCTCAACTTGTTGCTCGGTGTGTTCAACGAAGCGGTTGCGCATTCGCAGGACGGCGCCAGTTTTCCGGAGCTGGACCGCCTGATTCGAGCCCGCATTGCGGAGGGCGGCTATCCCGGGCAGCCGTCTCATCCTATTTGTCACGGAGTTGGCGCGCGCGCACATGAACCGCCATATGCGCATCAGGCGGGGGGCGGCGTCATGAAAAAAGGGATGGTGCTGGCCATCGAGCCGGGAATCTATTGGCCCGGCGGCGGCGGCCTGCGCCTGGAGGATGATTTCCTTATCACTGATAAAGGCAATGAGAAGCTGTGTACTTATCCGGATGATTTTCGTTTGGTGTAGTGCCAAACACCACATTGCGGGAACCGACGACCGTGTCTAAGCCAGCGCTAAAACTCGAACCAGGGTTAGCGGAAAGAGTCATCGCCGAGGTCCGCGAAGAGGAGATCGTGGCCATGGCTTGCGACGTCATCAACATTCCCAGCCCGACCGGCGAAGAGCTGCAGATGGCGCTGTACATGCAAAGCGCACTGCAGAAGGTCGATCTGACCGTTACCTGGCAGGAGGTGGAAGAAGGCCGGGCCAACGTTGTGGGACGCTGGCTGGGCTGCGGCGCCGGCCGGAACCTGATGTTCAATGGTCACATGGATACATCGAACAGCGGCCGGGAAGAATTTCTCACCGGGATCGGCTACAAAGCGAATGCAGTTGTAAAGAATGGTTTCATCTACGGCCTCGGCATTTACAACATGAAGGGCGCGCTGGTTTGCTATACCAACGCAGTGAAGGCGTTGCAGCGCGCCGGTGTCAAGCTCAAAGGCGACGTCATCATCGCGGCGGTTGCCGGCGAGATCGAAAAAACCCAGTGGGAAGATTTCAAAGGTCCGGAGTATCGCGGCTATGGCTGCGGCACGCACTATCTTGTCAATCACGGCGTGCTGCCGGACATGTGTATTCTCGGCGAACCTACGGACATGCACGTTGTGCTCGAACACTTCGGCTCGATGTGGGTGCGCATCTCCTGCAGCGGCATCTATGTGCACACCGCATTCTGCGAAGGCCGGGAGGAGATGAACTCCATCCGGCGCATGCACGAGGTGATGCAAACTGTCATGAAGTGGATCGCCAACTGGGAGAAGAATGCGACCCATGGTGGGAAGCGGGCGCTGGTCAATCTCGGCGGCATTCGCGGCGGACACGCCTGGCGCGCGAGTCGCACTCCCGAGAAGACCGATTTATTTCTGGATGTGCGCGTCCCTCCGACGATTCCGATGAGCGAAGCGCGGCGAAACATTCAGCAGATGTTTTTCGAATTGCTGAAGCAGCACCCGGATTGGGGTTTGGAGTTTGAGACCTACGTGTCGGTGCCGGGCGCCCGCATCAGCGAAGATCACGAGATGATTAAAGCCATCGAAGGCGGCCATGAGCAGATTATGGGAAAGCGGCCAGAACGCGAGGTGGTCACGTGGTGCTCGGACGCGAGCGTGCTCAGCCGCTACGGAATCGACACGGTGAATTATGGTCCCTCCAGCGGGCCGCGCGATGCGGAAGGCGAAAAAGTCGCCATCAAAACGTTGGTCGACATCACGAAAATTTATGCGCTAGTCGCCGCGGAACTCTGCGGGGTGCAGAGTTGAACTGACCTGAGAAATCCCATTTGCCAAGTCAACCAGAAATCGATCGCCGTCTGAACAACCTTCGCGGCGCCATGGAGCGCGATGGCCTGGACGCGCTGATCGTCTGCGGCAACCAATACGCTGGCTTCGAGGGCGCGGTGCTGTACGTCTCCGGCTTTGAGATCGTGCATCGCTACGTTTACGTTGTTGTGCCGCTCGCTGGCGAGCCCACCCTGGTGTTCCCACGCGAAGCCCGCTGGATCGGTGACAAAGTCAGGCCCTGGGTGAAAGACCAGGTTTGGCCGGACATTCCCGGACAATGGATTCGCGAGCGTGGGAACGAGCGCGGCTGGAAGCGAGTCGGCGTCTACGGATTGAATTTCATCATGGCAGTGCGCGACTATCGCGAACTGACGAACGCCTCCTTGGAATTGGTTCCCTACGACTTTCAGTTCGATATGGCCCGCGCGGTGAAAAGTGACGAGGAACTCGCCGAAGTGCGCGACGCCATGGACATCATCCTGGACGGCTTCTGGGCGTTGGTCGGTGCTTATCAGCCGGGAAAGACCGAGGCCGAAATCATGGCGCCAGCAGTCGAGCGATTCTTTGCCCGCGGCGCCGGACCACGCATGATGAACATCCTGCTCTCGGGAAGTCACGGCGAAGCGGAAGCATCCTTCAAAGTGCCTGGCCATCGCGTGGTTGCGGGCGATGACCTGCTGCTCTACTCACTCGAAATCACGGGCGCGGGCGGATACTGGGTGGAGTTTTCTCGCCCGCTGATTCGTGGCGAGCGCAGCCCGCAAACGCAGGCCATGGCCGAGGCGTATCCCGAGGCGCTCGAAGCCGCACGCCAGAAGATGCGGGCAGGGGAACTGGCCAGCAATGTCCATCGCATCGTCGCGGAAACGTTCGTTAGGCACGGTTTTGCTCTCGGCCACTTGTCCGGTCACAGCATTGGCACAACTATGATCGAGCATCCGGCGATCGGGGCCAAAAGCGAAGTTGAGTTGCGGGAGAACATGATTTTTTCGCTCCATCCACAAGTTGTGGACAAAGACGGCAAGGTCTGCCTCTACACTCAGGACACCTATCGCATCGGCAAGACCGAGGGTGAGTGTTTGGCGGATGTGGAATGGAAGTTTTATACGGGCGAGGAGACGAGTGAGTTGAGAAGCACGAAGTAAAAAAGATCGCCTCCGCTTTGTCATTCCGAGGAGCAATGGCGACGAGGAATCTGCAGTTGTTTCTCGGCTAGCTCGCAAAGGGAATCATGCGTATCTGCATCATCGGTTGCGGCGCAGTAGGCAGCTTGTTTGCGGCGCACCTGGCCAGGGCCGGGGAAGCGGAAATCTGGGCTTACGATGTGTGGAAAGAGCACATCGAGGCGATTCGCAAGAATGGGCTGCGGCTCTCGGGTGCGGCGGACTTCACCGCCAGTCTCAACGCCACCAGCAATGCAAAAGAGTTGCCGCGTTGTGATTACGGTATTGTAGCGACCAAAGCTATTCACACGAAAGCGGCGATCGCGCAAGTCGCGCACCTCTTCGATGAGGATAGCGCCGTCTGCTCGGTACAAAACGGTGTGGGCAACGAGGAAATCATCGCTGAGCACGTGAAGTTTGTGATTCGTGGGACCACGTTTCCCGCCGGCCATCCGATTGCGCCCGGTCACATCGGCTTCGACATCAAGGGTGATACCTGGATCGGACCATTCGAACCGACCCATACGCCGATGAACAAAGTGGAAGAACTCGCGGGCATTCTTACGCGATCTGGGATGAAGACCGTTGCCCTCAAAGACGCCCGTGGCGCGCAATGGACGAAACTAATCTTCAACGCGTCTACGAATCCGGTGGGAGCCTTGACTCTGCTGCATCACGGAGCCGCTACTCGGTCTGCTCCGACCGGCGAGCTTTTCAGCGACCTGATCGCTGAGGGCGAGGCCGTGGCGAGAAAGCTCGAAATTGAATTGCACGGCGATCCGCGGGATCTGGTACAAAAGGGCGCCGGCGCCCCCGGCAAGCACCGCGCCAGCATGTTGCAGGACGTGCTCGCCAAGCGGCAGACGGAAGTAGACTTCATGAATGGCGCCATTGTGCAGTGGGGGAAAAAAGTCGGTGTCCCCACACCGCTCAATCAGGCGCTCTGGCAGTTGATCAAGGGTCTGGAACATTCGTGGAAAGATCCAGAGTAGTAGTGAGTAGCTGGTAGCGAGTCGCTAGGAAGCAAGAGCTGAGAGCTGAGAGCTGAGAGCTGAGAGCTGAGAGCTATTTCATGCCCATTCCCTGCAACATCGGCGTTCTGCAACTCAGCATGGAACCGGTGCGCGAGACGGTCGCCATGGCCGAGGCCTGCGAAGACGCGGGATTCGATACTTTCTGGATTGCGGAAGCTTATCCATGGTGGCGCAAGCACTCATTTGAGGCGCGATCGTCGACCGCCATCCTTGCCGTAATCGCCGCCCAGACTCGCCGCATTCAACTCGGCTGGGGGATCATTTCGCCTTACACGCGCCATCCGGTGCAAATTGCCATGGAGGCGCGCGTGATGCAGGATCTCACCCGCGACCGCTTTCTGCTCGGCCTGGGAGCCTCCAAGATTTTCATGAAAGAAATTGGCGAGGGCGAAGGCGAGAAAGTCGGGCCCGCGACGGTCATGCGCGAGAGCATCGAAATCATCCGGGGCGTCCTCAAGGGCGACGTGTTCGATTACCAGGGCAAAGTCTTTGCCGCTAGCGTGCCCGCACTGAAGCCTGACGCAAACGCGCCGCGCGGGCTGCCCCCGATCTATGTCGCGGGGACCGGGCCGGTGCTCCAAAAAATGTCCGGATCCGTCGGCGACGGCTTGCTGACCGCCAGCATTACCACGCCGGAGTTCGTGCGCTACTCCCGCAAGAACATGGAAGAAGGCGCGCGCAAAGCAGGCAAGGATCCCTCGAGTCTCGTACTCGGCTCGGTGATTGTCGGCAGCATTCATCACGATTCCTCCAAAGGTAAAGAAGGCGCTCGCGAACAGGCGGCAATGTACTTGGCGAACAAGGTGCAGAACATCAAGGGCTCCGCCGATGTGCTGCTGCAGTGCGCTCGCCTCACCTTCGAAGAACTTCAGCCTGTCGCTGATGCCATGGAAAGAGGCGGTCGCAAAGCCGCCGCCAAAGCCGTCACCGACGAAATCCTGCGCAAGGTGTGCCCCATCGCCGGGACGCCCGACGAGTGCGCTGGGCGCATCGAGGAATATCGCGACGCGGGCTGCACTCACATCATGCTGGAAATCTGGGGCGACGATCGCATTGGCCAGGCGAAGTTATTTGGCGAAGCTGTTTTGCCTCACTTCCGTAGGTAACGCGATTCAGCGGCTCGCCACAGCGCTCGCGGCACGAACGATCTCGCTGAATTCTTCATCCGTCAGCAGTCCGCGCTTGGCGATTGCGCGTTTCTTCACCTCGGCCAGAACAGACGCTCGCTGCTCTGCTGAGATCGTCAATCCTAGCTCCTGGCATTTCAAATCAATGCTGTCGAGGCCGCTTTTCTTGCCCAGCACAATTTTTCGCTTGGCGTTCACTAATTCCGAAGAATACGGCTCAATCGCTTCCGGCAGGTGAAACTGGGCCGCCACTGCTCCGCTTTCACGCATGAAGAGATTTTCGCCGACGAGTGGCCTCCAGGCATCGAGGCTATGTCCGGTTGCTTTCGAGACGACGTCGGAAACCTCGCGGGCCCGGCCGAGATCCAGCGCGACCGGCACATCATAGAGACAGCGCAGGGCCAGCGCGATCTCGCAAATATCGGAGTTACCTGCCCGTTCGCCCATGCCGTTGATCGTGCCTTGAACCCACGCAGCTCCGGCACGAACCGCGGCCACCGCGCAGGCCGTGGCCATACCGAAATCATTGTGACCGTGCCAATGCACCGGCACTTGCGGTCCCACCCAGCGGCAGACTTCGGAGACCAAGTATTCCGCCGCCTCCGGCCCGCAAGCGCCGATGGTATCGACCACCACGATTTCGGCGGCGCCGGCGTCGAGAGCTGAAAGATAGATGTTCTTCAGGAATTCGAGGTCGGTGCGCGTGCCGTCGACGGCGAAGAAAGCGACCGTGATCCCATTTTGTTTGGCGAGAGATACGGCATTGACCACCCGCCGCAGGACTTCATCACGCGAAATATCGTAGGCCTTCAGCTTGATCGCGCTGGTCGGCGCCTCAATAACGGTGGCCCGCAGTCCGAGACGAGCCATTTCTTCGATGTCGGCCGGTACTGCCCGTGAAAACCCCCAAAGCTCAGCTCTTAGGTTCGCCTTCTGCATGAGCTGAATGGCTTCAGCGTCCTCGGGAGAGACACGCGGAAAGCCGGCTTCAATGCGGCTCACACCCAACTCATCCAGCTTGCGGGCGATTTCAAGTTTCTGCTGCGGCGAAAAGACGACTCCGACCGTCTGCTCGCCATCGCGCAGCGTGGTGTCGTAAAAGCGGACCGTGTTCCTGGGAAAGGCGGAGCGAATTTCAGGCCGGGCGTTGAGTTCGCTGACCCAGATATTGGAGTTGTCCATTGCCATTCCGGGAAAAAATCAAATTCACCACAGAGACACAGCGTCACAGTGTATTAAAGTGTTTTCTCGGTGTCTCCGTGACTACGTGGTTACTTCATTCCCTGCGTCGCCAACGCCGCGGGCTTATGGCCATAGGCTTCTTCCCATGAGATCACGCGGTTTCGCAGCACGCCGATATCCTCGATCTCGCACTCCATCACGTCCCCGGGTTTGAGATACCAGGCCTTCGGATCGCCGCTGAACGCCGCGACGCCGGAAACCGTGCCGGTGGAAACCACGTCGCCTGCGCTGTAGCCCATGGGCGAATAGTGCGACAGAATCTCGGGAATCTTCACCGACATCTTGCTGGAATGCGAACGCTGCCGCGATTCACCGTTAACGCGCAGTTCCATGGCCAGGTTGTGCGGATCGCGAATTTCGTCAGCTGTCACGATCCACGGCCCCAGCGGGCAGAACGTATCAATCCCCTTGCAGAAGCTGAACACGCCGGATTTCATTTCGCGCCGCTGAATGTCGCGCGCCGTGATGTCATTAAAAATGACATAACCACCGACGTAGTCGTGAGCCTCTTCCGCCGAAAAATGTTTGCCGCTTTTTTTGAGGACGACAGCCAGTTCCAGTTCGTAATCGAGTTCCTGGGTGAGATGTTCGGGATAAATGACTGGCTCGTCGTGGCCGATGATCGCGTCTACGTTCTGAAAAAAAACAATCCACGGCAGTACAGGATGCGAAAAGCCGGCCTTGGTGGCCTCCTCATGGTGCTCGCGAAAGTTGCCGGCGGTATGAAAGAACTTTCTGGGAATGATCGGCGCTCTGAGCTTGACCTCGGGCATTGAGTGAAAAATCGCTTCGCCACCCGGCCCGGTGACGCCATCATGCTGCTGCGCATGGTCGAAGGCTTTGTGCGCAGCTTCCAGGCTGGTATCCCCGCCCTGGAAGAGAGCCAGCATGTTGGCGGGAACCAGGGCGTCGGCCAGGCGATCAAACGCACTTTCGTTCTCGACGTCGCGCAGATACAGCGCGCACGCGGAGTTCAGGTCGATGATCCGCCCGTCATCGGTCGCGGCGCCAACACGGAAGCGCTGCTCACGGTCTTGGAAGGTAACCAGTTTCATAAAGCAGATAGAAGTGTATTAAGGGGCGAAGCGGTTGTCCATCGGGGAGGGCGTTGCCCACAGCGAGGTATCCGTTTGCGTCGGAAAGCCACCCGGAGGGCGCTGCTAGCCAGCGAAACTTTTCTTCCCATCCAGACTCTAATGGCTTACGTACTAGAGATAGATGAGGAGGGGTTCATGTCCGGCTTTGCCTTTCGGCTGATGATGACGATTTTGCTCTCGATCGGAGCCGTTACTGCAGCTTACGCCGCCACCGATGGTTTTCCCACTCCGGTTATCGACGAGCCTGTCGCGAAGACATCAGGCCAGCAAACGGCTGTGGTCGCCGGCGGCTGTTTCTGGGGTATCCAGGCGGTATTTCAGCATGTGAAGGGCGTGATTAGCGCTACCTCGGGATACTCCGGAGGCGTGGCTAGTACGGCTGAATACGAGGTCGTGAGCACCGGTGAGACTGGCCACGCCGAATCAGTAAAGATTGTTTACGATCCTTCCCAGATCACCTATGGCGAGCTGCTGCGAGTATTCTTCTCGGTTGCGCACGATCCCACGCAATTGAACCGGCAAGGTCCGGATGAGGGCAGCCAGTATCGCTCGGTCATTTTCTATAACAGCGACAAGCAGAGACACATTGCCGAGGCATATATTTCTCAGTTGGACAAGGCCAAGGTATTCCCGCGTCCGATCGTGACCCAGGTGGTTGGGTTGAAGGCCTTCTATCCGGCGGAAGCCTATCACCAGAATTACGCGGCCAATCATCCATACCAGCCTTACATCCTTTACAACGACGCGCCGAAGGTGTCGCACCTGCGGCAGCAGTTTCCGAATCTGTATGTTGGGAAGTAAAAGCCGGTGTGCTACTCCAGTACGCTGTCGTCCAATTTCTTTTTCCCCCAGTCGGCCGCGGCCTGCACAAACGCCAAAACCAGGGGATGCGGTTTGCCGGGCTTGGAGGAAAGCTGCGGCTGAAACAGAGTGGCAATGTAAAAGCGGTGCGTAGGCGACTCGATGGCGCGAATTTCACCCTGCGGGCCGCGTGCCACCACGGGGAATCCCGCTTCCATCGCGGCCCATTCATAGTCTGGATTCACTTCGAAATTGCAGAAAAACTCTTCCGTCACCACATCCTGTGTGTAGAACGAATGCAGGTAGGACCCCGGACGCAGGCGAATCTCCGGAACCGCGCCGGAGAGCTTGGGAGCGCCCTTCTTGCGGCTGGGCACGGCACACGCGACGGGATTGATGATGATGTTCTTCGAGCCGGAATTGTTTTCCGCCGAATCCGCGTCTTTCATGCCCAGCACGTTGCGCGCGCATTCGATGAGTGCATACTGGAAGCCGCCGCATGTTCCCAGAAAGGGCCAGTCGCGCCGGCGGGCAAATTCGATGCCCTTCAGCATTCCGTCGAAGCTCTTGTAGGGACTGCCGGGCGCGGCCCAGATACCGTCAAAGCTTTCCAGATGTTTGCTGGCATTCGGTTCGATAAGCGATGGCGTGGCAAGCCATTCGGCCTCCAGCGAGATGTTCAGCTTGGCCGCGGCGTGCTGCAGCGACTTCTCGATAGCAGGCAGCGTGGGGGATTTGGGATCGTAATCGCCCAGAATGCCGATGCGAGTCGCGTCGCTCACCGGGCCATTCTAATTGAGAGATGCTGCTTGTGTCGGTTACGGAGGTGCGGAGGCTGGTGACCGAGAAGATGTGGGCGTCGTCGCTCGTGCTGCGCGATCAGCCTGCGGCCCCAAAGCTCGCCTGCACCGGCGCCTTCTCGGCTTCTTCTACCTTGAAGAATGATTGCGGCTTTGCGTTCATGAAGGCGGCGATGAACGTGTCAGGAAACTGCTGGATGCGGATATTGAACGTATTCACCGAATCGTTATAGTATTCGCGCCGGTCGGCAATCTCGCTCTCCAGTTCGGTGATCCGGTTCTGCAGTTTCAGGAAATTCTCATTCGCTTTCAGTTGCGGATAGTTTTCGGCGACAGCAAACAGTCCGCGCAGTGCCGATGTCATACTCCGGTCGGCTTGCGCTTTCTGGTCAACCGACACTGCCTGCTGATACTGGCTGCGCGCCTGCGTGACTTTCTCCAGCGTGCCGCGCTCGTAATTCATGTAGCCCTTGCAGACTTCGACCAGATTGGGCAGCTCGTCGTGGCGCTGCTTCAGCAGAATATCGATGTTGGCCCACGCCTTGCTGACGTCGTTCTTCAACGCGATCAGGCCGTTGAAAATCATGACCACATAGACTGCCAGACCGACAATCGCGAACAGAAACGCGAGCGAGAGAATGTTATCCATTTCGTTTGTCCTAAAACTCTAACTTGTTGTCATCCCGAGCAGAGCGAGGGATCTGCAGTGTGGCCAAGTACGGAAACTGCAGATTTCTGGTCGCCGTTGCTTCTCGGAATGACAAGGTTTTCAACCAATCCTCCTACTTACCACCAGCCGAATTGGCCGGCCAAAATATAGACGCACAGCAGGGTGAGCGCGGGGCCACCCCAAATCATCAATGCGGACTTCCATCCCAGCGCTTTGACCACATCACGCTGGCTTCGCCAGGAAATGAAAAATGCGGGATCATGCGCGCCTTTCATCAGCACGGTCGGAGGATGAAGGTCGAACTGTTCCGGCGCAGGCGCTGCAGCGGCGCCGTTGCTTGTGACTGCTACCGCAGTTGCAGCTGTTGGGGTCGGGCTGATGCCCGCGGCGGCCCACGCTGCCGGACTCGTGATTCCGGCCTTGGTGAGTGCGGCGGTGATCTTGGCTTGCTGGGTCGCGTCCAGGGGATGCGGCTGAGTGTGGTCCGATGGCCGGATCACCTTCTCAGACATCGTCTCACCGCCAAAGGTCGAGACCGTGACATTGCTCGAAATCTGAATGCCCGACAGACGATTCAACACGCCGAACAAACCGGACGATCCTCCACTAGCCAGATTGATCTCGGACGACGCACTGCGCACCGGCACTGCGCTCACGGTGAGTCCCGGATTTGGCGCCAGCGTTCCCAGGATGAACAGCGCATTCTTGGGCTTGATGCAATACTCCTCCACCTTGATTTTCGTGTCGGTGGGAACGCCGTGCATCAGCAGAAAATTGGTGATGTTCGCCGGGACAGTCAGGCTGCTCGAGAACAGCGACTGGCTGAATTCGTCATGAAAGTCGCGATGAATGTCGAGTTCGGCGCCCTGCGGGTTCACCAGCACGCGCCCGGTGTTGTCCTCGAGATAGAAGGGCACGTGCAGGCTCTCGTCGGCGGCCTTCACCCAATTGCTGCTTTTCCCCTGCCGTTTCCACTGCCAGGCGATGGTGCGGTAGTAGTAGCAAGGCAGGCCGGTGATGGGGGCAGTAAGAGAATATGGACCGTCTGCCAGGCCGCTGATTTCTACCAGCCCGATGGCCGCGCTGCGAATCTTGGAAGCCGGAGTATTCATGATCAGCCGCTTGCGCTGCAGCAAGCGGAAGCCGTGATAGAAGAGATACACGCCGGCACACGCGCCGATGACCGGCCAGAACCACGGGACCGACGAGCTCGAATTTAGAATCAAGATCAGCGGAAACAAGTGAGCGCACCTCTTCCCGAACGTCTCGGGCCGAGTGTAATAGAAAGGAAACTACGGGACGGGCGTAAACGGCGAATGACGCTTACGTTGGTAACGGAGATTGCGGAAGACGGGCGTCCGGCGATCAACAACGGGCAATGGAGAACGGGCGCCCTCGCCCGTCGATTTAGACAGGCACAGCGTCTACCGCGTTGCCACCGCGCGCTCTTTCAGAATCTCTTCGACGGCTCCGATCCCAACTTCCAGTTCTTCGTCGGTGTTGTAAAAATGCGGAGACATGCGCACGCCGGCTTTGGGCCGCCAGTCCACCAGAATCTCCCGCTTCAGCAACTCGCGGCAGACCTCCTGCGAATCCGGCATATCAATCGAAACCGTTCCGCCGCGCTTTTCGGGATCACGGGGCGTATTCACCCGCCAGCCATGCCGGTCGGCCAACTCAATTAACCGTGCCGTCTGGTGCTTCGACTTCTCTCGAATGCGCTCGATGCCAACTTCGCCGATAATCTTCAGCCCGGGCCGCGCTGCCTCGAGCGATGGCACGTGCGGCGTGCCATTCATGAAGCGATACGGGGCGTCGGTGTACCGGATCGGACCAATCTCAAAAGCAAAAGGATTCTGGTGCGCGGTCCAGCCGGTAAGCTTTGGCTCGAGTTTCTTGCCCAGATCCGGGCGCACATACAGATAGCCGACGCCCGGCCCGCCGCAGAGCCACTTCAGAACTCCGCCGCAGGCAAAATCCGTGTCCAGTGCCTGCACGTCCACCGGCACTGTGCCGAGCGACTGAAAAGTATCGAGCACCACCAGCGCACCAACTTTATGTGCTTTTTCGATGATGGCCTTCGCATCCTGGATGAACGCGCTACGAAAAACCACGTGCGAAATCGGCACCAGCAGCGTGGTTTCATCGATCGCATCCAGCAGTCGCTCGATCGGCACCGTGATCCCGTCATCGGTCTTGACCATGTGAACTCGTGCCCCGCGCTCCCGCTGCGCCTCCCAGAGATACATCACGGAGGGAAAATTCATGTCGCTGTACACGACTTTATTGCGCTTGCCGGACCAATCGAAGCATGACGCGACCACCGCCTGGCAAGTGGTCACGTTCTGGTGGGTTGAAACCGAACCTTTGGGCGCATTTATCAGCGCACCAATCTCGTCGCCGACCTCGGCCGCCAGCATCCACCATCTCTCTTCCCACGCCCGCACGCCGCGGTTCGCCCAGGTATCGGCATAGCCCTTCATCGCGTCGTACACGCCGCGCGGCATGGCGCCCAGTGAATTACTGATCAGGTAAGTCGTGCGTTCGAGGATAGGGAACTCGGAGCGGTAGCGGAGCAAGGGGTCGGTCACTCGGCTATTGTACTTTGTCTGCGGAGCTTTCTCACCACCGAATACGCCAGCGAAAACAGCGCCAGGTAGGCTAACCCGCTCACCAGGTTGACGCGCGAATCCCACCACGTTCTCAGCACAGCCGCCGCGACCAGCGTGAATCCCAGCACCGAGCCCCAGGCGCCCAGCGGAGAACGCATCGGCAGGGAACTCAGCTCCTCGGATCGGGCCTGGCGCCGGAAAGAGACATGGGCTGCCAGCGAAACCAGCCAGGAAAGCATCAGCCCGAACAAGGCCGCGCTCAGAATGTAAACGAACGCGTTTCCGGGCGCCCAGGTTTCGGCGACCAGCGCCACGAGAATTCCGTAAGAAGAAACCAGCAGCGCCGGCTTGGGCGATCCGGCAGCGTTCAACTCTCCCAGTTTGGCCGGCGCCCATCCTTTCCGCCCAAGCGAAAACAACATGCGAGAAGCGGCATACAAATTTGCATTCGCGCCGGAAAGCGCAGCCGTCAAAATGACAAAGTTCATCAGACCGCTGGCTGCGGGAATTCGGATCATCCGGAAGACGGTGACGAACGGGCTCTCGGAAACCCCGGCGCGGTCCCACGGCATGATCCCAACCAGCACGCTGACAGCGCCCAGATAAACCACGGTGAGAATGATGAAGGTGTAGCGCACGGCGCGGGCGATGTCGGCCACGCTACGAGACTCGCCGGTGGTGATGGCCACAATCTCCACTCCGCCGAAGGTGTACAGCGCGATTGTCATGCCCAGAAGCGGCGCCAGCGGCCCGCGAGGGAAGAAGCCGCCGTCGCTGGTGTAATGTGCCGGGACGCGTCCGCCCAGCAGCAGCGCCCCGCCAATCACGATAAACGCCAGCATGGTGGCCAGCTTGACCATGGAGAACCAATATTCAAACCGGCCATAGGCGTGCACGCTGCGCAGGTTCACCAGCATCAGCAGAATCGAGAAGATGACCACCCACAGCAGCGGCGGGGCTGCGGCAAACCAATAGCGCATGTAAGTGGCAGCGGCCACCAGGCTCGCGCCCACCGAAAGGGCGATTGCCGCCCAATAACCGGCTTGCGAGACAAATCCAGCCCACCGGTTGAGATAAAGCTCGCCGTACACGCCAAACGACCCAGCCGCCGGATGCTTGCTCGACAGCTCGCCCAAGGCCATAGCGACGGTCCAGTTGCAGAAGGCCGCCAGAGCAAAGCTCAGGATCACGCTCGGGCCGGCGATCCCAATGGCCGCAGCCGAACCCAGCAGAAGTCCGGTGCCGATCGATCCGCCCACCGCGACCATGGCCATCTGACCGGCGCTAAGCTGGTGGCGGAGTCCCTGCTCCTGGCGGGCGGCGTTGTCGGGGCGCATTCCGGGACGTATATCAGAAAGTTCCTTCTTCCCAAACATTTATCTGCCAGGTGACTGTCGTAACCGCGCCTGGGCTTACTTCATTGCCGCTGCCGTACGCCACTCCTAGAATTTCTAGGGGGTTCTCCGCGCAGCGGCAGCTTTCATGCCAGACAACGCCAAACGAATGGACCGGGCCGAGATCAACAAGCGCGTAGAACGTGCGGAAAAGCTGCTGCAAAAGGGTAAACCCGCCGAAGCGCTCGAGGAGTACCTGCAAGTCGTAGAGGCCGACCCGGCCAACGATACCATCTGCCAGATGGCGGCCGATCTCAGCCTTTCCCTGCAACACGTGCCCCAGGCGGTGAAGCTGCTGGGAGCGATGTTTGAGCGCCAGGTGCAGTCCGGCGACGCGACCCGCGCCAGCCTGACCTACAAGAAGCTGGCACGCTTTGTGAATCCCACCTGGGAGCAGAAGGTCCGCTTCGGCGAGTTGCTGGAAAACAATAACCGCAAGCTCGCCGCCGAAACCTACGAGAACGCGCTGCAGGAGTTGACCAAGCAAGGGCGCAAACAGGACTCGCTCAACGTATTGCAGCGAATCCTGAAGCTCGATTCCAACCAGAAGAACCTGTTGCGCTTTGCCGAATTATCGTCTGAGCTTGGGGATGGCAAGAGCGCTGCCCCGGCGTTCCTCAAAGTCGCAGAATTGACCAAAGCAGCAGGCGGAGATGCCGCGCCCTGGGTCGAACGCGCCTATGGCGAAGATCCCAGCGATCCGCAAATTGCGCTCGCCTACGGCAAAGGCCTGGTAGAGCAGGGACAGGTGGGAGCGGCGATCTTCGTCCTCGAGTCGCAGGTGAACGCAGGCAATGCCTCGGAGTCCATTCGCGAGACTTACGGCGGCGCGCTGCTTGCGGCCAGCCGCTTGAATGATGCCGAGCCTGTCCTGTGGCAACTGTTCGAAGAGAATCCCTCCAGTACCGAGAAGATCGCGCGTCTGATCGGCCTTTTCATCGACGCGCAGCAGGACGCCGACGCGGTAGCTCTGGCCCGCAAGCTGGAACAGTATCAGCGGCGCAAGGGCGACCGGCGCGCATTTCTTGCGCTGATGCAGGACATCGTCAACGCCCACCGTGCCTCCGCGGAAGTGCTTGAGTTCATGAGCGAGCAGTTCAACGCTTCCAACCGCGAGACCGACTACTGTCAGACTCTGCTCAAGCTGTTCGATCTGCACTGCAGCCTGGGCAATTACGAGAAAGCGGCCGAGTCGCTCGACCGCGCTGCCGAAGTGGACGCTTACGAACCCGGTCATCACAAGCGCCTCGAGCTGTTACACGGCAAGATCGACGAGAGTCGATATAAGGTGATCGCGTCGCGTTTCTCGAGCATGGCCGATTCGAGTATGGCGCCAGCCCGCACCGACGAGACCTTGCTCGGGGCCGCTGCTCTGCAGGACCTGATGCTGCAGGCTGAAATTCTGGTGCAGTACGGAATGCGTTCCAAAGCCATCGAGCGTCTACAGCGCATTCAGCAGCTTTTTCCTCATGAAGAGGAGCGCAATCACGCGCTGCAGCAGCTCTATCTCAGCGCCGGACTGGCGCCACACTACGCCGCCGCAGATCCCGTCCCTGCGCCTCCGCCTGTGCCGGCGCCCGCACCGCTAGCGTCCAGTGCTGCGCCACAATCCGCTGACGTGAGCAGCTTTGCCCGCGTCGCCGAAATTACTCGCAAACTTTACCGCCAGAGTAATGCCGACGCCGTGATGACCACGGCAGCCAATGAGATTGGAGCGCAGTGGAAAGTGAGCCGCTGTGTCGTCGCCACGTGCAAACCCGGCCTCCGTCCAACCAGCGTGATGGAATATTGCGGCGAGGGTGTCAATCCCTCCGAGGCGATCGCTCTGGCAAAAGTTATCGCAGCTGTCCAGGACCTGGCCATCGCCGGTGGGGGCGCACTGACGATCAGCAACGTGCAGGCCGCGCCCGAACTGCAAGGCGTCCGCGAGGCCTGCCAGCAACTGTCAGCCGCTTCTCTGCTCGCCCTCGCCCTCACCGACGGCACCGAACCGGTCGGCGTGTTGCTGCTGATGCACAACGCTCCCTTGCCTTGGAACTCCAATGATGTGCTGGTGCTCAAGACCATCTGCGAACAAATCGTGATCGCGCTGAACAACGCCGGCCTTCGTCGCCTGGTGAAAAGCCTGTCGGTCACCGACGAACGCTCCGGCCTGCTGAAGCGCGCCTCGTATCTCGATCTGCTGATGGCAGAGACCAAGCGCAACCTGCAGCAGGGCACGCGTCTCTCCGTTTTGCTGGTGCGATTTGGCGACAAGGCGGCGATGCTGAAAGAGTTTGGCGAAGCGGCAGTGGAAGGCTTGATGCAGCAGATCGGCCGCCTCTTCGCCGCCAATATTCGCCAGAACGATCTCGCCTTCCGCTACGAGTCCACCACCATTGCCATTGTTCTCGGCGAGACCTCAGAAAAAGAAGGCGTACTCGCAGCCGAGAAGCTGCAACGGCTCTCCGCTCAAATCACGCTTCCTGAAAAGCCGGAACCAGTTCAGTTCCATGCCGGCCTGGCCGAAGCCGTGATCCGCACCGAGTACGACCCGGTCGACATCGTCACCGAAGTGGTCAATCGCGCCGATCAGGCGCTGAGCGCCGCCATCACCCAAGGCGCCGGAAAAATTGTCGCGCAGGCAGCCGCGGTGGCTGCCGCGGCCGTGGCCTGAAACTCCTCTCACCTGTTACACTGGCAAGTCTCATCGAAGATTCTGATCCCGAAAGCCAATGTTGAAACCAGGAGATATTGCTATCGTCAGCGGGGCGCGTACGCCCTTTGGTCGCTACTGCGGCAAGTTGAAGGACTTTACCGCCCAGGAACTTGGCGCCATCGCGGGCAAGGGAGCGATCGAGCGTGCCGGACTTGATCCCAAGGAATTCGATCACGCGGTGTTTGGCAATGCGCAGCAGACTTCCGGCGACGCCCTCTACGGTGCGCGCCACGTCGGCCTGCGCGCGGGCTTGCCGATCGAAACGCCTGCGCTGACCGTGAATCGGTTGTGCGGATCGGGTATGCAAGCCATCGTCAACGCCGCCCAGATGATCCAGTTGGAAGAAGCCAAGGTTGTGCTGGCGGGCGGCATGGAGGCCATGTCACAAGCGCCGTTCGTGATTCGCGGGCGCGATGGCTTCACCCTTGCGCCGGGCGGAAAACTGGAAGACTCGCTCATGGTCGCGCTGCTGGACACCTACTGCGGCCTTTACATGGCCAACACCGCCGAGCTCTATGGCGAACAGCAGGGTATCAATCGTCAGGCGCAGGACGAATTTGCGCTGCGCTCGCAGCATGCCGCCGATGCCGCATACAAAGAGAATCGGCTGCAGGAAGAGTTAATTCCGGTTCCGTTGAAAGACCGCAAGGGCGAGCCAACCGGGGAAATGTTTACCGAAGACGATCATCGCCGCCCACAGACCACGATGGAGGGCCTGGCCAAGCTGAAACCGGCCTTTGGCAAGAACGGAACGGTCACGGCGGGCAACGCCAGTGGAATTGTCGACGGTGGCGCAGCGATGGTTGTGATGTCGCTCGAAGAAGCTGGCAAGCGCGGCCTCAAGCCGCTGGGACGCATCGTGAGCTGGGGGATCGCAGGCGTAGATCCCAAGGTAATGGGCCGCGGACCAGTGCCGGCGACCAAAATTGCTTTGCAGAAAGCGGCATTGACGCTGGATTACATCGATTTGATCGAAGTCAACGAAGCGTTCGCCGCGCAATATCTTGGGGTCGAGAAGGAACTTGGCCTTGATCGCAACAAAGTCAACGTGAACGGTGGCGCGATTGCCCTGGGGCATCCGCTGGGCGCGACCGGCACGCGACTGGTCATCACTTTGCTGTACGAGCTTCGGCGGCGAAAGAAAAAGTACGGGCTCGCGACTGCCTGCATCGGCGGCGGCCAGGGCATCGCGATGATTGTGGAGAGCTTGAACTAGCCCTCAGAGTTGTCATCCCGAGCGGAGTGTGATGATTCGCACGCGAATCATCCCGCGCAGTCGAGGGACCTGCGGTTTGATAGGCATTGCCATGATCGTGAAGAGCTTGAATTAACCACAGGGGGCACAGAGGTCGCCGAGTTTCCTCTGTGTTCTCTGTGCCCCCTGTGGTGAAAAAAGGACAAACAATGAACATCAAGAAAGTCGGCGTTCTCGGTTGTGGCCTGATGGGTTCCGGTATCGCCCAGGTCTCCGCAACCGCGGGATTCGACGTCACCGTTCTCGAAGTCGAGCAGAAATTTCTCGACAAGGGGTTCGCCGGAATCGAAAAGTCGCTGGCGAAATTCGCCGAAAAAGGCACGCTGAAAGAGACGCCCCAAGCCGTATTCGCTCGCCTCAAGGGCACCACCAACATGCACGACCTCGCCGATTGCGACATCGTCATCGAGGCGGTCATCGAAAACGTCGCGGAAAAACGGAAAATGTATGCGGCGCTCGATGGCATCGTGAAGAAAGATGCTATTTTTGCCTCGAACACGTCGTCCATTTCGATCACCGAACTGATGGCCGCGACCAAGCGCCCCGAGCGCTTCATCGGCCTGCACTTTTTCAATCCCGTGCCCATGATGAAGCTGGTGGAAGTCGTGCGCACCATTGCCACGGCGGATGAGGTTTACGAAACTGCCTACGAATTCGGCCAGAAACTAGGAAAAGTTCCCGTCCGCACCAGCGACAAGACCGGCTTCGTGGTGAACCGGCTGCTGGTGCCGTATCTGCTCGATGCCATCCGTGCGTATGAAGAGGGAGTGGGCTCAATTGAAGACATCGACAACGCCATGAAACTGGGCTGCGGCTATCCCATGGGGCCATTTACGCTGCTCGATTTCGTGGGCCTCGATACGACTTACTACATCACTCACGTGATGTACGACGAATTCAAAGAACGCCGCTTCGCCTCGCCGCCGTTGCTGAAGCGACTGGTCATGGCGGGCTGGTATGGCCGGAAGACGGGCAAAGGCTTTTACGACTATTCGGACCCAGCCAATCCGAAGCCGAACAAGCTGTAATTCTTGGCCACGGATTTACACGGCTCGGCGCGGATTTTAGAATCGTTCCACCACAGAGACAAGAGTCACGGAGAAAACCCGATTTTCTTGTTGCCTTCTCTGTGCCTCTGTGCCTCAGTGGTTAGAATTGGGCTTTGATCCGTGTCAATCCGTGGCGGGTTTAATTCTATGACCTACGAAAATATTCTTTTCGAAAAGAAAAACTCCATCGCTTACGTCACCGTCAACCGGCCCAAGGTTCTCAACGCACTCAACATGGCCACCATGGAAGAGCTGCGCGCGGCCTTCACCGACATCAAAGACGACCCGAACGTCCGCGTCGCCATCCTCACCGGTGCGGGCGAAAAGGCGTTCATCGCCGGCGCCGATATCGCCGAACTCCGCCACCACGACTCAGTCGAGGGCAAAGAATATACTCATCGCGGCCAGAGCGTGCTCGACCTGATCGAAAGCCTGGGCAAGCCGTCGATCGCCTGCATCAATGGCTTCGCGCTCGGCGGAGGGTGCGAAGTTGCCATGTCCTGCACCATGCGCCTGGCCAGCGAAAATGCCAAACTCGGCCAGCCTGAAGTCAAGCTCGGAGTGATTCCCGGCTACGGAGGTACACAACGGCTGCCGCGGCTGGTGGGCAAGGGCCTTGCCATGCAGCAATTGCTGACCGGCGAAATGATCACGGCCCAGGAAGCCCATCGCATCGGCCTGGTCAACGAGGTTACCTCTGCGGCTGAGCTCATCCCGCGCGCTGAGGCGATTGCTCAGATGATTATCGCCAATGGGCCGCTCGCGGTGCAGTACGCCATGGAAGCTGTCAACAAAGGCATGGAGATGCCCCTGGCGGAAGGCCTCTACCTCGAAGCGACGCTGTTTGCCGTCTGTTGCGCGACCGAAGATAAGAAAGAAGGCACCACGGCGTTTCTGGAAAAGCGGCAGGCGCAGTTCAAGGGCAGATAAAGCGGCCACTGATTTTCACGGATTCGCACGGATCAAAGGCGAACTTACCACGGAGACACAGAGCCACGGAGAAGAACAGCAAACAAGATTTGCCGCCCGCGTTCAAGGGCAAGGCGCTGGCCGGCGGGTTGGATGCCACGGGCAAGCGTTTTGCAATCGTGGTGTCACGATTTAACGCATTCATCACCGAAAGATTATTGTTGAGCGCCGTCGATGGCCTGTTGCGCTGCGGTGCGCAACAGAAACACATCAAGATCGTCCGCGTTCCCGGCTCCTTCGAAATTCCCTCCGCCGCGCGCACTCTGGCTGAAACCGGCAAGTATGACGCCATCATCTGCCTGGGCTGCCTGCTGCGCGGCGACACCGCCCACTACGACGTCATCGTTAACGAGGTTACGCGCGGTATCGGCCAATCTGCCCAGGAAACCGGTGTTCCGCACGCCTTCGGTGTCCTCACCTGCGACACGCTGGAGCAAGCCATCGACCGCGCCGGACTGAAGATGGGCAGTAAGGGTTTTGAAGCGGCGCTGGCTGCCGTGGAGATGGCAAATCTGAAAAAAGCTGTCAGCTCTCAGCCGTCAGCTCCCAGCAAAAGCCGCAAAGCCAAAGGCCCCACCAAGAAGCACAAAGGCTGATGTCTCCTCCCAACTCTTGTAGACTGAAAGCCGATAGCCGATAGCTGACAGCTTACATGGGCACCCGTCGCAAATCCCGTGAACTTGTGCTGCAGATGCTGTTTCAGGCCGACATGGGCCGGCAAACTGCAGAGGAAGTTCGCCGCACGTTCTGGCGTGATCACAATGCGGTCCAGGATGACGCGCGTGATTTTGCGGAAGACTTGTTTCGCGTCGCCACCGACCGCAGCGCCGAGATCGATGGCTTGATCGAACGTCACGCCGAACACTGGCGCATGGACCGCATGGCCGTCGTGGACCGGAACATTCTGCGTTCCGCGGTGGCGGAGTTGATCGGCTTCTCGTCCACCCCACGGGCTGTGATCATCAACGAGGCGCTGGAAATCGCCCGCAAGTTTTCCAGTCCAGAGTCCGTCCAATTCATCAACGGAGTGCTTGACAGTGTGGGCCGCGCAGTGGAGAACAAAGCGGTCGGGCGGTAGTCGCGCGAGGTGGAGATCGCTTCTTGTTCCGCCTAGCAGGAACGAGAACATACTAGACCCATCTGGCGGTCATCCCGAAACTCGGCGCATTTCAGCCGAGTGAGGGATCTCGCGCGGAGTGTTCAGCCAGCCGCAAGCTCGCGGGCGCAACGCGCCAGATCCCTCGCCCCGCTGGAAAAAGCGCGGGTCTCGGGATGACGCCCTCGTGGGTGAGTCGGGTATATTGACGCCCTATCAAGACCGAGGAAGAGTCGCTACGGCTTCACCGCCACCAGGTCCGGATTGCAGGTGACGCCAAAAGGTTGGCCCCCCGTGTTCTGGCACAGGCTCTGCACAAACTGGACTTGCTGAATGTCGCTGCGCGTGGTCGCTTGGACCACATGCACCGTTCCGTCGTTCGCTCCGACAAAAAGCGTACTACCGTCCGGCGTCAGTGATGCTTGCAGCGGAACAACTTTCCCGGTCAGCGCAATCCCCGATGAAGTTTCCCCCGCAACGTTGAACACCAGAAGGCTGTTCAACACCGGTGACACGATGTATGCCGCCGAGCCATCCTGCGAGAGGATCAGTTGCGTGGCCGTGATGTTTCCCAGGCCGAGGTTGAAGGAAAGGACGCTGTCCGTCACGCTGGGCGTGCAGCCCGTGGGCGTGGTGCTCACGCTGATCACAGAGACGTTTGAAGAATCTAGCGCCAGGACGCTCTTCGCATCGGGAAGCGTTTTGATAAAGCTCGGAACGGCTGGCGTAACCACCGTGTCGGCAACGCCGTTGTCGCAAGTTCTCCGCACAGCTACGCCGCCGGGATCGCCGCCCGCCAGGTACGCAAACGCACCTTCAGCCAGGAAGGAAACGTCGTTGGCCGGCGCCGCGAGGGGAATCGTCTGCAGCCCGTCGACCCTCGAATAAACGTACAGCGTACTGCCGGCAACGATGTAGGCCTTCAGACTATCCGGCGAAAAGTCTGCCGCCGTAGCCCCGGTAATGCTGAACGCTGTGGGCGTGTTATTCGAGGTGTTGAACACAAACACCTGGTTGGGTGTGTCGGTAGTGTCGGAAATGATGACTGTCTTCCCGTCAGGAGACACGGCCAAAACCTTGCCCGGAGCCGACGTAAACTGATTGATCGAGTTGTTCGCCGCGTTGAACACCGTCAGGCCCCTTGTGCCCAGCAGACCCGAATTGGTCCCCATGTACAAATTGGCGCCCTGGGGATCGAAGACCATTGAATTGGGAGTAGCAGGCAGAGCAATGTTGGTTCCGAGAGTGCCGGCGGGAGCGGTTACTGACACCAGCGTGCTGATGCAGTTGTCGGTTGTTCCGCAACCTGTGCTGGCCGCGTAGGCGGTTTCGCTTGTCGTCTGCGTGCCGCCGCTGCTGCTCCCGACCATCACCACCACGTTTTCCGGGTAGATCGGCTGCGACGGCAGAAAGCCAATGTTGCAAGTCGGCGGCGTGCAGGATGCGATCACAGTGGCGGCGCCGCCCGCCGAGGCTGTGGCCAACCCGCTGGTGCTCACCGACACCGAGGCCGGCCGCGAAGAGCTCCAGGTCAACGGAACCCCGGTCAGGGTCATGCCCAGTGTATCAATTACGGTTGGAACGATGGTCTCCGAGGTAGCGGTTGCGTTTGTAACTTGCAGGGAGATGGATTGCACCGGGCACGTGGTGAAATTCAGCGGAATGCTGTTCGCTGTACCGATGCTGGCGAAAATGGAAGTCACTCCCGGCGTCTTCGCCGTGACCTGGATCTGACCGAGCGGCAACCCAGTCGCCGTGGTATTGAGAGTGGCAACGCCGGTATTTACCGCCTGCCAGGAAAACACTCCGACGGTCGAAGTGATGTCAACGCCATGGCTGTAGGCGGTTGCTGTGTACTGTGCGGTCTGGCCGGCCGAAAAGCACGGGGCCGTCGGTGGAGGCGTGTTGGAAGGCAGGACCTGACTGATCACGACCTTATCGATGTGCTGGTGGACGTACACCGTGGTGGGCGGACTGTTTACGCTTTGCGCCGTGGCCGTGACCTGGGCCACTCCGACCGGTCCGGGAGTACAAACCTGGGGACTCGCTAAGTTGTCCCAACTGCCGGCGCACGCCAAGCCGTTGGCCGCGACTGTGACCACCGCCGTGTTGCTGGACTGGAAAAACACCGGCTGCGTGCTCGAGGACCTATTGGCGAGCTGAACGACCGCAGTAAACATCTGGTTGGTGCCCAGTTCCAGGGATAGGTATGGAGCCGGCGTGAGGGTGACGCTCGCGGGAACCGGAAAAGTAGCGGTGCCTGTGACCTTGCCGCTGCTGCAGCCGGGAAGGCCAGCGACGAGGCAGATGAGAATCGGGATAACGAGAACAAGAAAGACGGTGGAACCGGACTTACCCATGCATCCTCCTCGCCCCATGGTTGACCACAGGGCGAGCACGCCGCACTCTGATTGTCATCCTGAGCTAGCGCTTTTTGCGTAGCGAAGGACCTGGCCGAGCCGCGCGAACCGTCGCGTAGTTTGCGACAGAAAAATCGCGCGCTTGGCTCGCTTCCTTACCAAACTGCGCCCTACTGGGGAATTTCCAGTGTAGAGGCAGGCCGAAGTTTCGGCAACAGTCCCGGGAGAACGGCTCTCCTTTGAGATGCAGAGAGGCTACGGTTGACGACCCTCAATCCAAGTTGCTATATTTGTAAGGTTCCGCGAGTTCATCCTGGCTTACCTGTGCGCGGTGTCTTTCGCTGCCGTTCCGGTGTGCGAAGACCCGATCAGACAGTGAGCCGTAAAGATACACGTCTTCGAGAGCTAACGCTGGACTGGCCTCGACGATACCCTCGCTGAAACGTCCCTGCGCGTACTTCCTCCTGTGGGAAGGCTATGCAGGGCGACGCTGACGAAACGGAGTGCCTCCCGAATTCGGGCTTGGCGCCACCGTCGGCAGCCTTAACTGTAAGCAGAAATCCTCCGCTTCGCGTTTGGGGCGGAAAGCATGGCTGGCGCATCGCCATCCAGACCCTGAAACAGGGACAGTCCAAGCGGCGTGCTTCCGCATGGCTGCGCCTGGATGGGCGTGTGGGCCCGAGGTCGCGGGCGTAAGGAGCAGGGAAGAGTGCCTACCTTCAATCAGTTGGTGCGCGATGGCCGCAAGCGGCCACGCTACAAGACGGCCAGCCCGGCGTTACAGGGGTGTCCGCAGAAGCGCGGTGTGTGTACCCGCGTCTACACCCAGACCCCGAAGAAGCCGAACTCGGCGCTGCGCAAGGTCGCACGGGTACGGTTGACCAACGGAATTGAAGTTACGACTTACATTCCCGGTGTCGGCCACAACCTGCAGGAGCACTCGATTGTGCTGATCCGCGGCGGCCGCGTGAAAGATCTGCCGGGGGTGCGTTATCACGTGATTCGCGGAACGCTCGACGCCGTAGGCGTTGCGAACCGCAAGCAGGGCCGCTCGAAGTATGGAGCGAAGAGACCGAAGTGACCGCGTGTTGCGGGCGTGAAGCGGGTTGGAAGGGTTTAAGGGTTTGTCGAAAGCTGAGAGCTGAACACTGAGAGCTAAGAAAAATGCCTCGTAAAGGACATATCGCAAAGCGCGGAGTCGAGGTCGATCCAGTGTACGGGTCGGACTTGGTGACGAAGTTTGTCAACTCCATGATGTGGCAGGGAAAAAAGAGCACGGCCGAGCGGATCTTCTACGAGTCGCTCACCCGGCTGCAGCAGCGTGGCGGCGACGAAGCGCTGAAGCTGTTCAAGAAAGCGGTCGAGAACTGCAAGCCGCTGCTGGAAGTGAAGACCCGCCGCGTTGGCGGAGCCAACTACCAGGTTCCGGTCGAGGTCAATCCCGACCGGCGCACGTCGCTGGCGATTCGCTGGCTGATCACCTACTCCCGCGGACGCGGTGAGAAGGGCATGATCGACAAGTTGAGTAACGAATTGCTGGACGCTGCCAACAATCGCGGTGCGGCCATCAAGAAGAAAGAAGATGTCCACCGCATGGCCGAAGCCAATAAGGCATTCGCGCATTATCGGTGGTGAGAGGAATTTGTAATTTGGCAATTTGTAATTTTGTAATTGTGCGCGCGGCGCGGGTCCAAATTACAAATTACTCAATTGCGAAATTACAAATTTAAGACTGCAAAGAAGTCGGAGCCCTGGAAAGAGTTAAGTCGTGCCCAGAACAGTCCCATTAGAACGGTGCAGGAACATCGGCATCATGGCCCACATCGATGCCGGTAAGACCACTACGACGGAGCGCATTCTTTTCTATACCGGAAGAACGCACCGCATCGGAGAGGTCCATGAGGGCACCGCCACAATGGACTGGATGGAGCAGGAGCAGGAGCGTGGCATCACCATTACTTCTGCCGCAACCACCTGCGTGTGGCGCGACATTCGCATCAACATTATTGATACTCCCGGTCACGTTGACTTCACGGCTGAAGTCGAGCGTTCGCTGCGTGTGCTCGATGGCGCTTGCGCCGTGTTCGACGCCGTCCACGGCGTCGAGCCGCAGTCGGAAACCGTGTGGCGCCAGGCCGACAAATACGAAGTCCCGCGCATTTGCTTCATTAACAAGATGGATAAGATGGGCGCCGATTTCGAGCACGCCATCGACACCATCCGCAAACGCCTCAACGCCCGCCCTGTAGCCATTCAGCTTCCCATCGGACAAGAAGACAAGTTCAAAGGCGTCATCGACCTGTTCGAGATGAAAGCGGTCATCTGGAATGATGAGAGTCTGGGCGCTGAGTACGTTACGGGAGAGATTCCCGAAGAACTGAAGAAAAAAGCCAATGCCTTCCACAATCAGATGGTGGAGACCATTGTCGAGAACGACGATGAGCTTCTGCACAAATATATGGAAGGCGAGACGATGACGCCCGAGGAGTTGAGGGCTTCGCTGCGTAAGTCGACTATCGCCCTCAAAGTGTTTCCCGTGATCTGCGGCAGTTCTTTCAAGAACAAAGGTGTGCAGCCGTTGCTGGACGCGGTGGTGGACTTCCTGCCGTCGCCAATCGAAATCCCGCCAGTCAAGGGCACTGACCCTAATACCGGCAACCCGGTCGAACGCAAAGCCGACGACAAGGAACCATTCTCGGCGCTGGCGTTCAAGATCATGACCGATCCGTTCGTCGGTCAACTGGTGTTCATTCGCATTTACTCCGGGCAGCTTAAAACTGGCGACTCGGTTTACAACGTGCGCAAACAGCGCAGTGAGCGCATCGGTCGCCTGCTGAAGATGCACGCTAACAAGCGCGAGGAAATCCACGAAATTGATGCCGGGGACATCTGCGCCTGCGTCGGATTGAAGAATGTCACGACCGGTGACACCATTTGTGACGAGACGCACCCGATTTCCCTGGAGTCCATCGAATTTCCCGCTCCCGTGATTGATGTAGCGGTTGAGCCCAAGACCAAGGGCGATCAGGAGAAGATGGGCTTGGCGCTGGCCAAGCTCGCGCAGGAAGACCCCACGTTCAAAGTCCATACCGATCCCGACAGCGGTCAGACCATCATCAGCGGCATGGGTGAATTGCATCTCGAGATCATTATCGACCGGATGATGCGCGAGTTTTCAGTCGAAGCCAACGTCGGCAAGCCGCAGGTCGCGTACCGCGAGACCATCCGCAGGTCCGCCGAAGCCGAAGGCAAATATATTCGCCAGACCGGTGGCCGTGGCCAGTATGGCCACGCCAAGATTCGTCTGGATCCACAACCACCGGGCAAAGGCTACGAATTCGTCAACGACATTGTCGGCGGGTCGGTGCCCAGGGAATATATCAAGCCGATCGACCAGGGAATTAAAGAGGCCATGGAAGGCGGCGTGCTCGCCGGCTACGAAATGGTGGATGTCAAGGCCACGCTTTACGACGGCAGCTATCACGAAGTCGATTCCAGCGAAATGGCGTTCAAGATTGCCGGATCGATGGCGTTCAAGGAAGCGGCACGCCACGCTTCGCCGGTACTGCTGGAGCCGGTGATGTCGGTCGAAGTAGTCGTGCCGGAAGATTTCGCTGGAGCGATCATGGGCGATCTGAGTTCGCGCCGTGGACGCATTGAGGGCATGGAGCACCGCGCCGGTTCGCAGGTGATTAAGTCGATTGTGCCGCTGGCAGAAATGTTTGGTTACGCCACGCACATGCGCTCGAGCACCCAGGGCCGCGCGACCTACTCGATGCACTTTGCGCGTTATGAAGAGGCCCCGCGCTCGGTGGCGGAAGAAATCATCGCCCGAGTGCAGGGGAAAACGGTAGGGAAGTGACGCTGTTTAGCGGGCGGCTGAGCCCGCTGGCGTCATCCTGAGCGAAGCGAAGGATCTCCGCCCCGAAGGGGCGGCATAGTTTAGCTCAGGGCGCAAGCCCTGGGTAGGTGAACAAAAAAGAGCGAGTCCCGTAGGGACGGCAGAAATGCATGGGTCCTTCGGCGGCTGAAGCCGCCTCATGATGACAAGGGTTTGAGCTAGTAGCTAAGAGCTAGCAGCTAGAGGCTAAAAGAAAATGGCGAAAGAGAAATTTGAACGCAACAAGCCGCACGTGAACGTGGGCACGATCGGTCACATCGATCATGGCAAGACCACGCTGACGGCGGCCATCACCAAGGTTCTGCAGAAGCACAACCCGAAGATCGTGTTCCGGTCGTTTGACTCGATTGACAACGCGCCGGAAGAAAAGGCC
>Ga0116217_10000122_pt1 | contig 85828 bp, 72 predicted proteins | sample Sb_taG_6_FD_89697 | JGI IMG/M metagenome (GOLD analysis project Ga0116217, IMG submission 89697) | Peat soil microbial communities from Weissenstadt, Germany - Sb_50d_4_PS metaG | ecosystem: Environmental > Terrestrial > Soil > Wetlands > Peat | place: Germany: Weissenstadt | collected 2010-09-21
AAAACAGTGGGCCTGTGGCGCAGCTGGGAGCGCGCTTCCATGGCATGGAAGAGGTCGTCGGTTCGATCCCGACCAGGTCCACCAATTCTCTCAATGGTTTAGCTCCCATCGCCATTTTGATCCCGAAATTCTTACCTGTGATTTCTTACCTGTGTTGCCTGTTTTTACCTGTGTTTACTGCACCAAGCGCGCCTCGAACCGTTCCAGCGCCGCCCGCTTGGCCGGGTCCTGAGCGTGTGTGTAGATGTTCATGGTTACGCCCGCGTCGGTATGGCGCAGGATGCCCTGAGCCGTCTTTGGGTCTACCTTCTCCTCTACGATCAGCACGGTTGCCAGCGAATGCCTGAAGGCATGGAGGCCCGCCCGTCCCGCGTAGTCGGCATCAATGAGGCCGTGCTCTACGAAACGTGGCCGGACGTAATCCTTCACAAACTGGCATCCGCTTATTGGGCGCTTCCCCCGCAGTTTGTTAGAGGCAAACACCCAATCGCTCTTCCCCGCGTAGGGCGTCTGGCGATGCCACTCCCGCAAGAACTCGGTAGTCCGCTCGCCCAGCACAACCGGTTCACGGGACTCTTCTGTTTTGCCGTTCTCGATCCTGCCATACACCCACGTCTGATTGAGTGTGATCTTCTTGTTGGCAAAATCGATGTCGCCCCACCGAAGTCCGAGCAGTTCACTCATACGCATCCCGGTACCCGCCGCCAGCAGCACCAGCGTCCGATGCATGATCGACAAGCTCATGGCGATCTTCCACTCAATCTCGGGTGGAACCACGATCTTCTTGTTCGTGCTCTTCCGACCAACACCTTTGATGTTGCAGGCTTTCACGGGATTGAGGTTTGCGGCGATGAGTTCGTTCTCGCTGCCGAAGGTAAACAGCCGACTGAATACATGCTTGGTCTTCTGCACGGATTCAGTCGTGAAGTCGTTCTCTGCGGCAATCGCGATGAGCCATTTCTTGACCTCCAGCACCCGCACCTCATCTACATAGGTCGTTCCCCAGCGGGGCAAGATGTAGCGATCAAGCTCATGCTGGTGAAGGTCCTGCGTGGATCGTGACTTGAACGGAAGCTCCGCTCGACGGTAGGCGTCTGCCAGAGCGCTCACCGTCAGGCGTCCCGTTGCACCTGCCTGCTGCGAACGCTGAATCTCCTGCCAGACGCCCGACTCTTTCGAGAACTTGGAAACCAACCCGATGGTCCGGGTGGTCTCTACCCTCTTGCCGTCTGAGTCGCGGGTGACATAGAAGTGATGCAACCAAACATCTCCTTTCTTTCGGTGTCCTTTTGTCAGCCAACCATTTCCTCTGTTCATCGGATTTCTCCTTTGCTCAGAGGACCGTCTTTTCGAACCTACCTTACCTCCCTGCGACTGCGAGGTAAACAGTCCTGACGAGTGGCTGGTGACGGAGTTGATTGGGATAACGACAGCACTCACTGGGTCTGCTCCATAAACTCGCGAAGTTCACCCAGGCGGAAACGCCAAGTGCGACGCAGACTTTGGTTGGTAGTTGGCAGCGGATGAGCCGGGATGCGGTTGTTGCGCGCTAACTTTGTGATAAACGTCTCACTGATCCCGAGGAACTCCGCTGCCACCTTTGCTGAAACGTAATGTTCGTGCTCCATATGTCACCCTTTGTTGATTGAACTCGAGGCCGCTATAGCCGCCTCAGGCCGTTCAATACTTAGGGTTTCAATACGAGGGTCGAAATTTTCTTGAGTTTCTCTTGGGCACGGCTACGGAATGTTACCTCTATACCGTGGCGTCGCTAAGTCTCGTCAGGGACACTTGACTGTGCGCTGGCAGCGTGGACAAATAGGACAGCGGACCGTCGTAAATTGTGGCGAACCGCTCCAAAACTAATGACGAGCACTGGAATGGCCTCACAACTTCCAACCGAGGAATGGCTCAATCGAAGTCGCGCCCACTGATCTGAAAGGCGGTCCGGTATGGCATCGGTTTCGGTTGTACATGTCGTGATAGTTGGACCACTCCTCATTCGTCATTCCAAGGTATTTCCCGTCCTTCCGGGTGTCCGCTGGCAGCGTTGCAAAATAGGTCAGCGGAACGTCGTAGATTACTGCCAGCCGCTCCAAGACAATAAAAGGCACCCGCCCGGACCGCTCTAACTTACCGACGTTGGGCTGCGTGGTGCCCAACATTAACGCCACGGTCTTCTGATTCAGGCCAGCTTCCTTCCTCGCTTTGCGCAGCAACTCGACCATCTGCTTGCTCCTGCGCTTCTTATCGTGCTTCAATTCCCGCCGTTCCCGCCGTGGTTCCTCGTGAGACATACCCCCTGAATATACCTTTCTGGCATATCGGCCAAGTTACCGAAGCCTGCGTCCGTAAGCTCATGAAACTAAACCGATTGTAGCTCCTCCAAACGCTACCCAGCTTCCATCTCGCTGCAAGTAGGTTCTAGTGAGGAAAGAAAGGAGCAACACCCATGTTTAGCCCAATTAACGCCGATTACCCTAGCTTTGCTAACCCGCCTGCTATAACCCGCACCGCTGCCCAGCTGGATGAACTTAAAGCCGCCGTTGTTGCCAGCTATAAACAATTTTCGGTAGCCAAAACCGGGCAAGAAACCGCCCACCGTGCCTTCGCTGACGCCTGTTTTGCCCTTTACCAAAACCGCGCCCAGGGCAACAAAACTGGTAGGGGGTTTAGCGCCGCCCTTGAAGCCAGCATGGTATGCAAGGTCAAGTCTTAGCTATCACAGTTCAGCACTTCATGGAAAAACTCTACCAACTCGTTTCCTCTTCCGCGACAACGATGGCCCCGGAGCGGAGCAATGCGATCAATATCCGCAGCGGCACTTTTCGCCAGCCCCCGTTCGGCAGTCTCTGCCGCATCTCGGGCGGGAACAGAAGCTCCAACAGTTCCACCTTGGAACTATCGTCAACGGTCCCTACCCATGTCGCGTCAGTTTGCTCGGTGTCGCTCGGGTACAGGTAAGGGGCAGGGAACAGCGGGCAAACCCGCATGAACACTGCCCCTCAGTATCACTCGCGTTTTCCCCGTGTCGCTCCGGTACACTTAAGGATGAGAAATGGCATGGAAGAGGTCGTCGGTTCGATCCCGACCAGGTCCACCAAGTCTCCATTCTCCATGCTGGGTAGAACCAGTTCCAGCATCCTGCTGCCGCTTCCGTTCGACGCGAATTTCTTGAGGTTGGCCACGGATTATGCACTGCCCAGACGCCAGCTCAGTTCGAGCCACACATCTTCGAATACATCTTCGAGCGATACATCATGGAGGGACAATGAAAACGAAATCCCTGTCGCTACTCGCGGTGATGCTGATCACCACCTTTGCTTCCGCTACCGGGAAGTGCGGTTCCAACGAATTCTGCTTTGCCGCGTCTTTCCCGCGGACGTCGCCCATACACAAATCACACCAGATGTGAACAGCTTTGTCGCCAACGGTCCGGGCGGTGCGTGGGTGGCGCAGGTGAAAGTAACCAAGAATGTCGCGATGCCGGAGAAGATCACCAAAGAATTCATGGAAGCGAAGCTGGCGGAAGTCCTCAAGGGCGGTTTTATGACCCAGACGGGTGCCAGTTCGTACACCACGTTTCAGGGCTACCCGGCTGTACTCGCAACGGCGACCTTCATCATCAACAATAGAAACACCAACTCCGTCTCGTACTCTGCCGTTGCAGACATGAAACTCGTCTTCGTCAAGAGCCAGAATCGGGTTTACTGGGTCGCTGGCTGGGCGATTCAGGGCGGGATCGCTCTGGGATCCAGCCGTTCCTTGATTCGTTCGAATTGAGGTAAGCGTGGAGAAGGCCGATCTTCAGAGCGGAAAAACATCATCAAAGATGGAACCGTGGCTCTGGCAGGGGGTGGGAAAGCGCCGAGCCTCACCTCAGCGGCTAAAGCCGACTCTGAAAACGAGCCAGTTATCGCAGCGGTGAACCGCTGCGCCACCCAAAATCTAAATCAGTTATCGTCAGCGGTGAACTACTCCACTCCATCACGCGAAGACCTGGCAAATGGGGACCCGACACTGTTCCACCCAAAGTCAACGGCCGCGGGCGGGGGGCGCCCGCGCCACACAGAATCGAATGCAACTTAAGCTTTCCGCGACCTGCTGGGCTAGAATGGCGTCCGGCGTCGGTTGCAGAAATGCGAAATCGAGAGGACTCCATGTGGGATAGGCGGTTCTGCTTTGCTTTTGGAAAGTTGATGGCTATCGCGGGCGCAATGGCCGTGGTGCTTTTCGTGGCTTCGATGTACGCGGCGCTGCCGCGGAACGGCGTTTCGGCTTCTTCCGAAACTGCTTCGGGTTCTTCTTCGGATCGGCCTTCTGATCGGCGACTGCAAAAGGCGTACCGGTTCCAGAAGGGTGGGTGGACTTATGTTCATCTGGAGGGATCGCCCTCGGAGATCGGATTCCAACACGGGTATCTGCTGGCGGCTGAGATCGCGGACGGGTTCGAAGCGATTAAACTGTATGACACACACCAAACCCAGCGCGACTGGGAGTTCTTTCGCACGACGGCGCGCGAGATGCTCTGGCCTCACATCGATGCCGAGTATCAGCAGGAATTGCAGGGCATCGCCGACGGGGTGAAGGCGCACGGCAGGAACCTCGACGTCTACGATATCGTGGCCCTCAATGGGTTTGAGGAAGTGCCGGACTACTACGTGCCGTGGTTGAACAAGAAGACGCAGAAGACAGCCGGCCAGAAAACGAATGCGCCGAAGCTGGTGGCTCCGGGCAATTGCAGCGCTCTTGTCGCGACCGGCAAATACACCAAAGATCACCAGATCGTGATCGCGCACAGCAATTGGACGAGCTACCTGGCGGGAGAGCGCTGGGTGGTGATCTTCGACATCGTGCCGCAGCATGGGGAGCGCATTCTGATGGACGGGTTTCCCGGGGTGATCACCAGCGACGACGATTTCGGGGTGAACTCGGCGGGCATCATGATCACTGAAACCACGATCACGCAATTCGAGGGATGGGACCCGAACGGCAAGCCGGAATTCATGCGCTCGCGGAAAGCGCTGCAGTATTCGAAGAGCATCGACGACTACGTGCGCATCATCAAGGAAGGCAACAACGGGGGCTACGCCAACGACTGGCTGATCGGCGATCGCAAGACGGGTGAGATCGGATATCTGGAACTGGGGTTGAAGAATACTCCGCTGTGGCGGACGAAGGACGGATATTTCGTGAGTTCGAATTTTCCGCGCGATCCCAAGCTGATCCGGGAGGAAACCAGCGGATTTGATGTGAACGACGCCTCGTCTTCGATGAATGCGCGACATGCGCGAGCGGATGAGATGGTGGAACAGGCTAAGGGAACGATCGATGTGGAGATGGCGGAGGCGTTCCTGGCGGATCATGTTGACAGCTTTGAGAAGAAAACACAGGCTAACGAGCGCTCGCTGTGCGGACATGGCGATGCTTCTTCGCGGGGCGTGAAGGAGTGGGGATGGGAGGGGTTCAATCCGGGCGGCGCGGTGCAGGGAAAAGCTACGGATAGCAAGATGGCGGAGAATATGAGTTTTGTGGCGCGGGCGGGGCATCCCTGCGGGGCGGATTTTACGGCGGCGGATTTTCTGGAGCGGCATCCGGAGTACGCGTGGCAGAAGGGGCTGCTGCGCGATATGAAGGCGGGGCCTTGGACTACGTTTCGGGCGGGAGAGAAGGGTGGTCAGTAGTCGGGGCCCGGACGGCGATTCGGTTGACGGGTGACGTGCCTGCGGCGGAGCATGGTGCGGCTGAGGCAGTGGTCATGCTGCCTCCTCGGAACCAGGCTGGGTAAGCTACTGCCAATCCCCACGAATGGCAAGCCAATCGTAAGCCGATATAGTATCGACGGCCGCAATTTCAGAATGCATTAGACGAAAGTTCGGCGTCGTGCCGCTCGTGCGGACGGCGGCGCCAAGATGGCGTTCTACCGCGAGGGTGAGCTAGTGGCGGTCCCTGTCATTGTCATGATCCGGATGTTCGTGGCGCCACTTCCAGTATTCCGACTGTTCCTTAGCCTTCAGCCTGGAGAAATCCCGATGTGTTCTGTGCTGAGCCTCCTCCCAGGATTGGTAGGCGCGGCTTTCGTGGTCGTCCCAGGTATGGCAATCCTTATGGTCGCGGTCGTAGTATCCCTTGTCAGGGCAGTTTTGATCCCTATCCCTGGCCTGGATGCCGACGGGCGCAATCAGGGCCGCACCCAGCAGAAGCGAACCTAAATACCGATGCAGTCGCTGCATGTATTTCTCCTTTGAGCGGGACTCCATTGTCTTGGACCCGCTGTTTCCGCTTGTACGCCAGCAACAATAGCAAGGCTGTACAATTTGGAACACTTCAGGAATTTCATTCGGCAGTAGACCCCTGGCAGGGATCCAGCACCTTCCCGATCGGCTCGGAACACTAGCGGGCAAAATCTTCCGATTTCCCACAATTTTTTCCCTTTCCCAAATAGGAAAAATTTTGCAGGCGCGGTCTGCCGGTCTGGTAGGATAAGGTTTTTCCTGTCTAAGTAGCCGCTTAGCAGCATCTTAAGTGTGGAGAGCGGTCGGCGAAAATGGCCTTCGGCGTGCACTTCATGGTTCAGAAGTGTCGTCCTTCGACCCGTTCCCCGCGGCCTTCAAAGTGCTAGCCCGTGGGATTGAACACTTGTTTTTTGGCCAGCGCTTAGGTAGGTGGCAGGATGAGGTACCGCAGATGAATTCCCAGGCTTCAGAATTGACTCTAGGCATTCTTCCCGAGCACGGCACTCGCTGGGGCAAGTTTGTTGTCAGTTATGGCGTGCAGTCGGTGCTGCTGACGTTCTTCGTGATTACCGCCATTATGCATCCGGATGTTCTTGAGCCACGAGAGCGCGATTATCACTTCGTCAGCCTGGTCAGCACTCCGCCTCCGATTCCACAGGCTCCGGCGCCAGTTCGGCATTTTCCGGTTCCTGCTCCAAAGATAACCGAGCCGGTAACGCCGCGGCCGGAAGCCATGCGCGTGCCCACCGAGTTGGTGCGGAAGAAAGTTCCCGCTCCCGAGGAGCAGGCGCCCAAGGTAACGCTCGCTGCCACGAAGGAGATTTTGCCGGATGTGAAGGTGCAGATTCCGCGGCCGCCGGTGAAGACGAATGTGTTTTCGGCTGGGAGTTCGGCGACGCCGACCATGGCGGCGGCGCCGTCGAAAGTGCAGACGGGTGGCTTCGGCGATCCGAACGGGGTGCCGGCATCGGATCCGCACGGGCATCCGGTGACGATTGCGCAGGCGGGCGGTTATGACATGCCCTACGGTCCGGGTTACGGCAACGGCACGGGAGGCGCGCACGGCGCGCGTGGGGTGGTGGCGAGCACGGGTTTTGGAAGCGGCGTCGCGACCGGCAACGGTTCCGGCATTTCCGGTTCGCGCGCGCCGGTTCGCCAGTCGGGTTTCGGAGACGCGGAGATCGTACCTGCTTCGCAGGCGAGAACGAAGTTGGTCGAACCGGCGGTCACGACCTTGCCGGCTGAGATCACGTTTAAGCCGCGTCCGGTTTACACGGATGAGGGGCGACGGCTTAAGATTGAGGGCGAGGTACTGCTCGACGTTGTATTTTCAGCGAGCGGGCAGGTTCGCATTGTGAAAGTGGTGCGCGGTCTGGGTCATGGGCTGGACGAATCGGCGGTGCACGCGGCGGAAAAAATTCAGTTTAAGCCGGCGCTGAAAGACGGTCATCCCGCCGATTCTGAGGCGGTGTTGCACATCGAGTTTCAACTAGCATCGTAGGGCATGCAACATAGGCCATGCAACGTAGGTCATGCAACGTGGGCGCATCGTATGTAGAATGAAAGCAACGAAAATGCTGCGATCCCTATACGCACTGCTTACGCTCTCCCTGGTCTGCTGCGCCACCTCTCTGTTCGTCCAGACTTCGTACGCGCAGACTCCTCCTGCTCAGACTTCTGCCGCCCCGGCCGCGCCGGAGCCGCAGCTCTCGACCCAAGCCGCGGCGACCCAACCGGCGACCGCTGCCGCCGGCAGCTTCGATCAGGTGGTGGATCGGGCGATTGAGCGCGAACATTTCTTCATGGCGCAGATGAAGCAACTTCATCCGCTGGTGGAAACGTATCTGCAGAATCTGAAAAAAGACAAAGAGCTGGACACACCTGTGCCCGCTAGCGACGTGTACTTTCTGGGCCGATTGGATATGAGCGAAGGCACGGATGACCGGGCCTTCACCTCGCCCACCACGGCCGGCCTGGGCAAGCGCATGCTCAGCAAATTGAGCAACGTGTATTCGATGAAGTTTCTGCCGCTGGGCTTCGCCCAGATGGTGGTGCTCGATGAGGATTTTCAGCGCAGGTATTACGACTTCACTTTCGTGCGCCGCGAGTTTCTAGGCGAAGTACGCTGCATTGTGATGGACGTCGCGCCCAAGAAAGACGCGGGCAAGGGGCGATTCCTCGGCCGTGTCTGGATCGAAGACCAGGACTATAATATCGTCCGCTTCAACGGGACTTACTATCCACATCCGCGAGCGAGTTATTACCTGCACTTTGACAGTTGGCGGGCGAACCTGCGGCCGGGCGGCGTCTGGCTGCCTTCGCTGATTTATTCCGAGGAATCGGATCTGAAATATCGTCTGGGGCAGACGCTGAATTACAAGGCGCAGACGCGGCTCTGGGGCTACAACCTGAAGGATCTCCGGCGCAACTCCGAGTTTACGGAGATCACGGTGGATGCCCCGCAGACGGTGCATGATCAGAGTCAGAAAGCGCAGGACGCTTCGCCCATCGAGGCGCAACGGCAATGGGAGCGTCAGGCGGAACTCAACGTGATTGACCGGCTGCAGCAGATCGGGTTGCTGGCTCCGGAAGGCGAAATTGACAAGGTGCTGTCGACCGTCGTCAACAACATGATGGTCACGAACAACATCGACATTCAGCCCGAGATACATTGCCGCGTACTGATGACCACACCGCTCGAGTCCTTCACCATCGGCCACACCATTGTGGTGAGCCGCGGCATGATCGATGTGCTGCCGGACGAAGCGTCGCTGGCCATGATTCTGACCCACGAACTATCGCACATCGTGCTGGGACATCATCTCAATACCAAGCTTGCTTTCAACGACCGCATGTTCTTTCCCGATGAGCGGACGTTCGAGCGGATGGATTTTGCTCGCGATCGCGGCGAAGAAGAAGCGGCGGACAAGAAAGCCATCGAACTGCTCAACAACTCCCCTTATAAGGACAAGCTTGGTACCGCGGGCTTGTTCCTTAAAGCGGTGCAGGCGCGTGCTCCGGCGCTGAAGAACCTGATCCGCGGGCACCTGGGCGACAGTCTGCTGAATGGAGATGCCACCAGGATGTCGTCATTGATGACCTCCTCGCCGCAATTCGACCCGAAGAAGACTGATCAGGTGGCGGCGCTGCCGCTCGGAGGGCGAGTCAAGATTGATCCGTGGAACAATCAACTGGAATTGATCAAGACCAAGCCGGTGGCGATTACCAGCGCGGCCGAGAAGATGCCTTTCGAAGTTACGCCCTTCTTCCCGTTCCTTACCAGGCTGGGCAGCGGGGCTTCGGAAAAAGCGGCTCCGGTGCCGGAAAAGACAGCGGCGGCGCCGACGGGACAGTAGGAAGGCCAGAGGTTAGAGGGTAGATTGCAAAGGTGAGAATCTCTGGCAACCGGGACCAAGAGCCTCACGCCGAAAATTCTGAACCGGCTTTGGGGAAAACTGCAGGGAAAAAATCAAGGGAAGCCCCCTGCCAGATGCAGCGGGGCTTGGTCGTGCGGCTAGTTCGTCATCTGGCTGGAGACTTGCGAAAACACGTTGTTGGCGTTGGTGCCAATCAGCTTGACGGTGCCAATCACGATCACCAGAATAACGGCAAGCATCACCGCGTATTCGGCGACGTCCTGACCGCTTTCATCATTCCAAACTTGACGGATTGCTTTGATCACTGTTTCCCCCAATCGACAAACGGCGCAGCTTCACTCGTACTTCCGAGCAGGTTCTCGCCCTTGTGTAATTGTAAAATATCCTGAGCCAGCCTTCCACCCAATAGCACCGCAGTGCCCGAAATGGCACTATTGTGCCATCACTCGGGGATTTCCCTTAGAAACCAGAGATATCGGCCAATCTCTTCATTAGACAATCGTTTTCAGGGGAAGCCCCTGGTTCACCGCAAACAGCGCCAGTTCCAGGCGGGTGGAAACCCCCAATTTGTCGAAGATATTGCTGAGGTGGTGTTTCACCGTATCCTCGCTGATCTTGAAGTACTCGGCGATTTCGCGGTTGGCGTAGCCGGCCACCACGGCAGAAACAATCTCCAGCTCTCGCGGCGTGAGCCCGAATTTCTTTTGTTTCGTTTCCTCGTTCGTGCTCTGCATGAGGTTGCGCAGGTACTGCACCAGATTCGAGACGCTGTCGCGGCCCACCCAGTACTCGCCGGCCATCACGGCATGAATGCTCTTGAGGAGCAATTGGGTGGCGGAGTCTTTGAGCACGACGCCGCGCGCGCCCAACTGCAACGCCTCCACCATTTGCTTTTTTTCGACGGCGGCGGTCAGCAGGATGATGCGCACTGCGCCGGCACTGCTGGTATTCAGGTCGCGCAGGGCATCGAGACCGGTGTGGTGGGGCATGGCGAGATCGAGCAGAAGAATGTCGGGCTTGATCTCGGTGGCGAGTTTGACCGCCTCGCGGCCGTCGCAGGCTTCGCCCACGACTTTCATGTCGCTTTCCGATTCCAGCAGGCGGCGCAGCCCGTCGCGGAAAATGGGATGATCGTCGGCAATCAGAATGCGTATGGGGTGACTGCGTTTATCCATGGTTGGTTTATCCGTGCCGGGTTTATCCATGACTGGTCTATTCGGTATTGGACTATTCATGATTGGCCTTTCTCGGTGGCGGAATGCTGACTTCCAGGCGTGAGCCGTGCCCGGGAGTCGATTCTATCGCGAGTTCGCCCGCCAGCAGCCGTACCCTTTCGTGAATCACCGCCGGTCCCTTGCCCGATTTCTCCAGTTCCGCATCGGACAGCTTGCCGGAAAAAGAAAACCCTTTGCCGTCGTCCTCAACGGTCAATTGCAGACTGCCCGCGCGCTGCGCCAGTCGCACCAGCACATGGTGGGCTCCGCTGTGTTTGCGCACGTTGACCAGGCTCTCCTGCACGATGCGCGCAAGTTCGCGGCAAACTTTCTGCGCCAAATCCACGCGCTCCAACTCGCTGACGAACTCGGCGGCGATTCCCGTCTCGCGGCGGAAACGCTCCACCGTGTCAGAGATGAAAGCGAGAAGGCGGTCCGCATTCACCTCGAACGACTTCATGGCTTGCATCAGTTCGCGCAACTTGAGAACTTCTTCACGCAGCAATTTCTGGATCCGGCCCAACTCCGCGTTTACGACCGGCAACTGCGGTCCCGACTGGCGCCGCAAGACGTCGAGTTGCATTTCCACCGCGATCAGGGATTGAATGGCGCCATCATGAAGTTCGCGGGCGAAGCGCGCGCGCTCCACCGCCCCGGCGCGCTCGCGCAGCCGCCGCATCAGGTAGACGTTGTAGATGGCCGGACCCACCTGCTGCGCGAATTCCTGGAGAAAGCGCAATTCCTCTTCCGGCTCTCCCATCATCTTGGGATCGAAGAGGAAGACCCGGCCCGACCACTCGGTCCCGAAGGCCAACGCCACGGAAACGATGGCGTCAAATTTTTCCACTTGGGCCAGCTCATCCAGAAATCCGGTGCTGGCGTCGCGAACCCGATCGCCCTCGCGATCGAGCAGCACGGTGTGAAAACCGTTGCCACTGCGAGACGCGTAAATTGCGTCCACCGGCGAGTCGAACAGATACGACTTTTCGGTTTCCGGCAGAGGCTCGCGCCAGCGGAGCGGTTCAATGCCCTCGGCGCCACGCTTGACTTCGGCGAGGAATACGCGGTAACTGTTCGACTCCTGCGAAGCGCTGAGCACGCGGCACGCTCCGTAGATGCTCATGACTTCCCCGAGAATCTGCTGCATGGTACCGGTGAGTCCGGCCTCGACGCGCGTGGAACTAAGAACGCGGGTGATTACGGCGCGCTCGGCGCGGACTTTCTTCTGGTTCTCGGACATGTAGCCGAGCAAAAGTCCGAGGACAATGAAGTACACCGAACTTATGAACAGCTGTTGCGGATCCAGTTCGCGGACGCTGACACCGAGGCGCGGCAGATGCGCCGCATGGAGCCAGCGGTCGGCTGCGGGTTCCAGTCCAGCGCGCACCGCGAAGGCCTCCAGTTCGAGCAGGGCCACGGCAGTGGCCGCCGTGCCGACTGTCTCCCACAACCCCCAGCGATAGGCCGCCGCCACCATCACGAAGACGAAGAACAGAAAAAATGGGCCGCGCTGCGCGGTCGCGAACAGGGACATCAGCACCGGCCACACGATGTCCACCGAGTGAACCACGAGACGAAAAGCTCTGGTGGACTGGGGCCGGAAGCGCAGCAACAGCAACACCACCACGGAATGAATCAGGTATACCGCCAGCAGCCAGTAGAGCCAACGCGAATACACGAAGCCGCGGACGGGCTCCATCAAAAGGGCGAAAAACGCGGCAATGGTCAACGCCGCCCGCGCCGTCGCCAGCCAACGCTCGGTGCGCCGGATTTCGCCCGCACTGAGCGGCGCCCGGAAGCGCCATAGATCACGAAATCGAAGAATCATCCAGGGCAAGGGACTCACGTCGACGAGCTGGTTCTAAAGTTAGGCGACTAATTCTAAAGGCAATCTCCGACAAACTCCAATGAGCTTCCTACTCCGGCAATTCTCGCTTCCAAACTTGTGGCCCTGGCAGGCTTGAGGAGAGCTGCAGAGACGGGGCAAGCCCCGTCTCTACCGGAAAGCAGATGCCCTTTTCGGTGCCTCCTATTGCTTACACTAGTAACTCCCGCAAAGCTAGATCACGCTCTAAAATGGAGGCTGGAGTTGTCTGCTTTGGCCGCACGCACTAAAGTCTGGATCTCATTGCTGGTCGGGCTGGTTCTCGCCCAGATTGCGGCGTCCCTGCTCATGCCGAGGGGCGACGCCCTCATGGTAGCGAGCGACCTGATTCAGATCGGTCTGCTGCTGGTTGCCACCGCTACTTTCCTGCCCAATACCATACGCTCGCGCTGTCCTACGCTCCACATTTGGCTGTTTTGGATTCTGATGAGCCTGGGCATGCTCTTCTGGCTGATCTACCAGGGCATGTGGAATTACTTTGAAGTCCTGAAACGTCAGGACGTGCCTGACCCGTTCCTGGGCGACATCGTACTGTTTCTGCATCTGGTACCGATGATCGCGGCCCTCGCGGTGCTGCCTCATTTGCACGAAGACGAGCGCGATGAGCGGGTACGCATGCTCGACTTCACGCTCCTGCTCACGTGGTGGGTCTTCGTTTACGTGTACTCCGTGATCCCGTGGCAAACGGTGCAGGTCGATGAACCGGCTTATAACGCGAATCTCAATCTCGCGTATCTCATCGAAAAACTGCTGCTGCTGGCCGCGCTCGCCGTCCTGGCCTACACCGCTAAGGGCGGGTGGCGACAGCTTTACGGACAGTTGCTGGGGGCGAGCGCGCTCTACGCCTCCAGTTCCTACGTGGCCACTTGGGCGATCGGACGCAAGCTTTACTACAGCGGCAGCATCTACGACATCCCGTTGATCCTGTCGATCGCCTGGATGGGCGCGGTGCCCCTGCTGGCTCGCCGCTTTGACTTGTCTGACTCGCGGCCGTCGCGGCCGGTGCTTGGCGTGTGGATCACACGGTTGAGCATGCTGGCGCTTTTCAGTTTGCTCTGGGCCGCGTTGCATGCCGAACTGGACCCGAAGCTTCCGAATGCGGTCAAAGAGTTCCGCATCACGGTGAGTCTTTTGACCATGGTGGTGATGGGGGTGGTGGTTTTCTGGCGGCAACGGTTGCTGCGCGACGAGCTATCGCTATTTCTGGAAAAGTCGCGACGTTCTTTCGACGACCTCAAGGCGCTGCAGGAAAAGCTGATTCAATCGGAGAAGCTGGCGTCGCTCGGTCAGTTGGTGGGCGGAGCGGCGCACGAGATCAATAACCCGCTTACCGCCATGCTGGGATACTCGGACCTGCTGAATGTGTCGACGTTGCCGCCGCAGGAGCAATCGAATGCGGCGCAAATCGGGGAGCAGGTGCGACGCACCACGACGCTGGTGGCGAGTTTGCTGACGTTTGCGCGTCAGACTCCGGCGCGGTTTGCCGCGGTCAACATCAACTCAGTGCTGCAAACGACGGCGCTGTTGCTGGCTCCGCAACTGGAGGCGGAAGGCAATTCGGTCCGGCTCGATCTTGCTGTTTCGCTTCCGCCCGTGCTGGCGGATTCGAACCAGATTCTGCACGTCTGCATGCACCTTGCGGGACAGATCAATGCCCGGCTCAAGAGCGAAGCACGTTCCACGCTGATGGTGCAGACGCACAGCCAGGACAACGTGGTGATGGTGGATTTCTCGGCTTGGGATGCTGCTATGGGCGAGGGTTCTTCGCAGCTCGAGTCGAACTTGTTGCCGCTCAGCTCGGAAGGCGAGAACAAGCCTTCGACGCTTTCGTTGAGCGCCTGCTGCCGCATCGTCGAAGAACATGGCGGGCGCCTGTTGCAGCCTTCGACTCCGGGCAACCCGGCTTTTCGCATGGAACTGCGGGTCGCGGGAAATTCGGCAGGACGCGCAGCGATCGCGGCGAATTGGCCTGTGGCGCGCGGGAGTTCGTAGCTCTATCGGTAGCGGGAGACGCGGCGAGCCGCGTCTTTACGGGGAAGCGGGCGCTACTTCCACCGTCCTCTTCAATTGTCCGCAGGCGGCGAAAATGTCACGGCCTCGCGGTCGCCGGATGAAGGCCAGGATTCCCGCGTCCACCAAAATTTGCCGAAACGCCAACACCCTTTCCTGCCCCGGCGTACGATAGGGCAACTCCGTCCCCGGATTCAGAGCGATCAGATTGATTCTCGCTCGCATCCCGCGCACCAACTCCACCACCTCGCGCGCCTGCTCCGGAGCGTCATTCACGCCCTCGATCAGCACATATTCAAACGTCATCCGCTCCCGCGTGCGCAGCGGGAACTCCCGCGCCGCGTTCATCAACTCCGCGAGGTTCCACTTGCGGTTCAGCGGCATCACCTCGCTGCGCAGCGCGTCGTTCGACGCATTCAGCGAAATCGCGAGTTTCGGACGCACCGCCTCCTGACCGAAGTCGCGAATCCGCGGCACGATCCCCGCGGTTGAGACGGTCATGCGCGACTCTGGAATCCTCACGCCCTCGACCAGCAGGCGCACCGACTTCATGAAGTTGTCATAGTTCAGGAAGGGTTCGCCCATGCCCATGAACACGATGTTGACGCGCTGCAGCGGAGGCTCGACTCCCTGGTCGCGAAGCACGGCTGCGATCTGACCGACAATTTCTCCGGCCTCGAGATTTCGCTTGACGCCGAGCAGCGCCGTGAAACAGAACTTGCAATTCACCGCGCAGCCTACCTGGCTCGACACGCAGATCGTGGACCGGCGCCAACTCACGCGCTCCTGATCAGTGCCGGCTTCCAGCTCGTCGCCTGCTTCGCTGCCGTCGCCGGTCTCGCCGCCATCGCCTTCGGGCATCCAGACCGTCTCTACCGTTTCGCCGTCGGAGAGTTCCACCAGATAGCGCACCGTGCCGTCGCTCGAAACAAACTTGCGTGCAAGCGTGGGAAGGCCCACATTCCAGCCTTCTTCCACGAGACGGGCGCGATATTCAAGCGGCAGGGTCGAGACCTGATCCAGCCGGTCAATCTTTTGCCGATATACCGCATCAAATAGTTGTTGGCCCCGGTAGGCGGGCTGCCCCGACTCGAGCGCAAGATTCGTGAGTTCCTGCAAATCAAGTCCCAAGAGCGAATTTGAGGTTTGGCTTTGCATTCGGCCGCGGTAGACGACGAGCGTCAGTGCGCATCGTTAATTCTTAAGTGCTCTAGAGTACGAGTGTAATACCGGGAATCTGATATCGCAGAATCGATGTAAGTTAAACAAAATAAAGACAGGACTTGAGGCTTCGTCGGCCAGCATCGGATTGTGGGAGAATAACAGCATTGACCCACCCGTGAATTCGTATTTGGATACGAACTTCTAATGGTAAAAGAAACGCGCAGCATTCGTCGTCAGACCCTGCCGAACGGCCTGACCGTGATCACCGAGCAGATGCCACACATTCGTTCGGTGGCGATTGGCATCTGGCTCAAGTCCGGCTCGCGCGACGAGGATTCGGAATGGAACGGCATCTCGCACTTCATTGAGCACATGGTGTTCAAGGGGACGGAGACGCGCTCGGCCGAAGCCATCGCGCGCCAGGTCGATTCGATCGGCGGCAATATGGATGCGTTCACGGCTAAGGAATGCATCTGCTTCAATATCAAAGTGCTCGATGAGCACCTTCCGATTGCCCTCGATGTGCTTACCGATCTCGTCCTGCATCCTGTGTTCGATGCCGGCGATATTGCTAAGGAGCGCGGCGTCATTCTCGAAGAAATAAAAATGGATCAGGACAATCCCGACTACCTGGTCCACGAAATCTTCACCCAAAGTTTCTGGAAGGACCACGCGCTTGGGCTACCGATTTTGGGTACGCGCGACACGGTGAAAAAATTCGAGCGGCCAGTCGTGTCACGGTTCTATGGACATCACTTTGCTCCCGGCAATCTTATCGTCAGCGCTGCGGGTAATCTCGAGCACAAACACTTTGTCGAACTCGTTGCGCAACATTTTGAGAATGTGAAGCCTGCTAAGAACGGATTGCACTCTCCGCAGCCCAAGACTTCTTCGCGCATTAACCTGCGGAACAAGAAGTCGCTGGAGCAGGTGCAGATCTGTATCGGAGTCCCGTCGCATCCCATGGCGCACGAGCGGCGCTACGCTTCCTATATTTTGAATACGCTGCTTGGAGGCGGGATGAGCTCACGGCTGTTCCAGAACATTCGCGAACGGCAGGGGCTGGCTTACTCCATTTACAGCGACCTGAATCCTTATCGCGATACCGGCTCCATGTGCGTGTATGCGGGGACGTCGCGCGAGTCGGCGATCAAAGTGGTCGAGTGCGTAGTCGAGGAATTTCGCAACCTGAAAGCCACGCGTGTGCCGGAAGAAGAACTGCGGCGCTCTAAGGATCAGCTCAAGGGCAGCCTCATGCTTTCGCTCGAATCCTCGACCTCGCGGATGGCGAACCTGGCTCGCCAGGAGATGTACTACGACCGGTTCTATGGTCTCGACGAACTGATCGAACGCATCGAAGCCGTTACCGTCGACGAACTGCAGCAAACCTCCGAAGAATTTTTCCAAACGGAGCAGATCGCGGTGACGATTCTTGGCAATTTGACCGGGCTGAAACTTACACGCGACCAGCTCAGCTGCTGACGTCTCGGTCGTCCCTCCGGGACTTGAGTCATCTGTGCCAGTTTTCTTAGCGCTGAAGCGCTGGGCTAAGCTTCGTCATCCCCCGGGCTGGATTCTCCTCGGTCTCCTCGGGAGACGACGTCATCCCTCGTGTTATTCTGTTGCGCTCTTCTCTCAACGGACTCCTGATGTCTTTGCGCATCCTGGGCTTTATTCTGGCCGCCTTGCTGCTGGTCGGCTATCGCGTGATCAAGCCGCGCACCTCGGCCTCTGATTTGTCTTTGTCTGAGCGGTGGAATCTTTCTACTTTGTTTCTGGCCAGCGCGCTTACCTTGTTCGCGGAACTTGCCCTCATCCGCTGGGTCGCCACTGAAGTGCGGGTGTTTGCTTATGTCAAGAATCTGGCGCTGCTGCTGTGCTTTCTGGGCTTCGGACTGGGGTGCGCGCTGGCTCGGCAACGGCCTCGCTGGCAGACGGCCGCTACGGCGCTGCTGGGATTGATCGTGATCGTTCGGCTGCCCTGGAACGGCGCGAAGATCATGGAGAGCCTTTCGCAATACCTGGGCGGGTCGCAGGACATGGAGATATGGGCCACTCGCGCCATGCACGACACTACTGGCTTCATCCTGGCCGTGATGGTCACTGCCATCCTGCTTTTTCTTATTACTTATATTTTCATCCCTATGGGGCAGACGGTAAGCCGCCAGATCGAACTCGCGCCGCGTACGCTTTATGGTTACTCCTGGAATCTGGGCGGCAGTCTGGCGGGCATTCTGGCATTTTTCGCGGTGTCGTGGCTGGCTCTGCCGCCGGAGGTATGGTTCACCATCGTGCTGGCGGGCATGGCGCTGCTACAAACCAAGCGCAGCGATAGCATATGGATCGCTGCGGCCGTCTTGCCGGTCGCGATCCTGCTGATCGATCCTTCTACTCCGCACCACTTCAATCTGTGGACTCCTTACCAGCAGATCGAACTGGAGGATGAAACCTTTCCCGAGGGCGAACTTTATCGCACAGAGATTCGCGTCAACCACACCGGGTACCAGGTCATGGTGAATCTCTCTGCCGATTTTCTGGGCCGTCATCCCAATTTGTTGAAGGAGGCAGCGGATGAGAATCCATATAATCTGCCTTTTCGTTTTACCTCGGCGAATCCCAGCGTGCTGATTGTGGGGTCGGGCACGGGCAATGATGTTGCTGCCGCTCTGCGGCATCAGAGCCGCGCTGTCGATGCGGTGGAAATCGACCCTAAGATTCTCGAGCTTGGGCGCCGGCGACACCCTGAGCATCCTTATGACGATCCGCGCGTTTCCGCACACCTCACCGATGCTCGCGCGTTCATGAAGCGCACCAACGCCCGTTACGATCTCATCCTCTTCGGATTGCTCGATTCCCACACCCAGCTCTCCGACTATTCCAACATGCGGCTCGACAACTTCGTTTACACCGAAGAATCTTTTCGCGAAGCGCGCGCGCTGCTTGCTCCGAACGGCATTCTGTTCATCAAGTTTCAGATCAATCATCCTTTTGTGGGACGACGCCTGGACGAGATGCTGACCCGCACTTTCGGGAAGGCTCCCGTCGTCTTCCTCGCACCTTCGAACTACACGGCGGCTGCGACCTGCTTTGCCATCTCGCCCTCGGGACAGGTGGAGGCCAGACTGGCGGCCGATCCTCGACTGAATGAGTTTGTTGCGGCCCAGCGTCCGACGTTTCTTGCCCTGCCTGAAGTGGCCGTCACTACCGACGATTGGCCCTATCTCTACCATCAGGGACATTGGATCCCGGGTATTTTCTACTTGCTTAGTGCGCTGGTTATTTTGCTGGCGGCTGTGTTCTATTTGCAGATTCCCGAAGCCCGGACGCGCATTCCTTCTCTGTTTTTCTTCAGCATGGGCGCCGGATTCCTGCTGCTGGAAACGCAAGTGGTGAGCCGGTTGGCTTTGTATTTTGGGACGACATGGCAGGTCAATGGCATTGTGATCGGCGCCATTCTTGCCGCGCTTTTGCTGGCGAACTTCGTTATCGAAAAGCAACGAAACGCGTGGCCGCGTGCGTGGACTCTGATCGGCATCCTGGTGGGCATCGCCTGCGCTTACTTCGTACCGTTCAATCGCATTCCCGGCTCGGCGGCCATGGTCGGCGCCTTTGCTGCGGTTGTCTTCGCCATCCCGGTTTTCTTTGCCGGCTTATTATTCGCTTCTGAATTTCGCTCGGTGGAGTCGCCCGCCGCAGCCCTGGGCGCCAACATGCTGGGAGCGGTTGTCGGCGGTCTACTGGAAAACTTGTCGCTGATCATTGGGATGAAAGCGCTCCTGGTAATAGCTGCTCTTTTGTATTCGCTGGCGGCGGTGGGCTTTCTGGGATTGGCTTCGCCCCAGCCCCGGCCCGCCAGAATCCCTTCGGATCCAAACTGACCGGAAGAAAGACGGCGTTCGCCCCATCAGAGCCGCAATTCCGAACTTGGCGGTGTACCGCCTTGCGCGCGCTTGCTATCCTAAATAGCTGAGGACTGAAGCTGGGGGCTAAGAAGCGAGGGCCAATACCTCGCGGCGGGTTACTAACCATGCAGATGGTGATCGACGTCTTCACACAGATTTTTGCCACCCTGTGGGCGCACAAGCTCCGCTCGGCGCTTACCATGTTCGGCATTGCGTGGGGTGTGGGATCACTACTGCTGCTGGTGGGGCTCGGCGAAGGCTTCAGGAGCGGCAACAAGCGCAACCTTTCGGAGTACGGCGAAAACATCATGATGATGTTCCCGGGCCGCGCGCCGGCGGTTCCGGGCAGCATGAACTCCGCGCGCCAGTACCATCTTACTTATCAGGATTACCTCGACATCCGTAGGGAAGCTCAGCACATTCGCGCGGCTACTCCAGTCCTCTCCAGCAACGACGTGCATGCGGTCAGCGAGTTCGCGAGCGCCAGCGGCCAACTCAATGGGGCCGAACCGCAGTACAACGGAATCCGTTTTCTCCCGCTGAAAGAGGGACGCTGGCTCAACGACCTCGACGAAGGTCAGAAACGCAACGTCGTGGTGCTGGGCGATGAGATGACTCACCACCTGTTCCCGGGACGTCCGGCTATCGGCTCGTTTATTTTGCTCAACGGCTATCGCTTCGAAGTGATCGGCACGCTCAAGCGGGTGGGGCGGGGCGACGACAACATGACCAACACGCGCGCCTATATTCCGTTCCAGGTTATGCGCAGTGATTTTCCGATCAAGGGCGAGGAAGCCTTCGATGCAATTTCAATGATCTATTATCAACCTCGGGTGGCGGACGAACACCTGCTGGCGCGGGACGAGGCTCGGCGCATAGTCGGACGCAATCACCACTTCGATTATCACGATGAAGACGCGTTCGAGGGGCTGGACTTTGTGCAGCAAGCGCAAATGATGGGCACCATTTTCGATGCGATGAACGAATTCCTGGGCACCGTGGGTCTGGTCACGCTGGCGCTGGGCGCGATCGGGGTGATCAACATTATGCTCGTCGCGGTCAGCGAGCGCACGCGTGAAATCGGATTGCGCAAAGCTCTGGGCGCGACCAACCGCAGCATCCTGCTGCAATTTTTCGCGGAGGGCGTTCTGCTGACGCTGGTCAGCGGACTGATCGGCATGGGGCTGGCCGGCGGATTGATGGCGGTGCTGGGTAAATTCAATGGTCCCAACGGCTTCGATCCGCCGCGACTGGTGGCCAAGACTGCGATCCTTGCCATCGCCAGCCTTACGCTTGCAGGCGTTGCCGCCGGACTCTATCCGGCGCGCAAGGCGGCGCGCCTGGAACCGGTCGAAGCCTTGAGGCAGGAATAATGTCGGTTGATCTCCAGCCTACTTTGAACGGCGAGCTTCTCGGACTCAGGCCGCTTCGACCTGAGGATTTTGACACCCTCTACGCGGTGGCTTCAGATCCGCTTATTTGGGAACAGCATCCGATGAAGGATCGTTACCAAGAAGAAGTCTTCAAGATATTTTTCCGCGAGGGCTTGGAGTCCGGTGGGGCGTTGATCGCCATTGATTCCAAAGATGGCCAGGTCATCGGGTCGTCGCGATTCCATGGATACGACCAAGAAAAAAGCGAGATCGAAATCGGTTGGACTTTTTTGGCCAAGTCCCACTGGGGCGGCATCTACAACCGGGAAATGAAACAACTCATGCTGCGGCATGCTTTCAAGTTCGTGAACAGCGTTATCTTTCTGGTGGGTCCAGAGAATGTGCGCTCGCAGAGAGCAGTCGAGAAAATAGGCGGAGTTCGGGTGGGATCAAAACCCGACAGATATGGGCGAGAAAGCTTTCTTTACCAAATCACTGCGTCAACTTATTTCGGGACCTTCGAACAACAAGGGGAAGCGGCAGGAATAATCCCAGGAATGATCCGATGATGCGCGACTTGCTTGAGGAATCGTACGATGCGATGCGCTACAACCGGCGGCGCACTGCGCTCACCATGCTGGGCATGGCGTGGGGCATCGCGACGGTGGTCATGCTGCTGGCCTACGGCGATGGTTTCGGCCGGGCTTGCGCCAACATCTTCGCCAACTTCGGCACGAAGATGATGATCCTGGTTCCCGGGCGGTCGTCGATGCAGTCGGGAGGCGACAAGGCGGGCGCGCAAATCCGCATCACCCTGGATGACGTCGACCTGCTGACCACCAACATTCCGCAGATCACGCACATCACTCCCGGTAGCAACAAGGATGCGACAGTGCAGTACGACACGCGCTCGTACACCATCGGCGTCAACGGCGAATATCCCAACACTTTCACCATCCGCGCACTGAGCCTGGCGCAGGGGCGGTTCTACACTGCTGAAGATGAGAACCAGCGCGCGCGGGTTGCGGTTATCGGTTCCGACACCAAAGAAAAGCTCTTCTCGGGACGCAACGCTCTGGGCGAGTATATCCGCGTCAACGGCATCAGCTTTGAGGTTGTCGGCGTGCTGAGCCCGAAGATGCAAGGGGGCGACGACAATATCAATCGCGTGGTCTACATCCCCTTCACCGCCATGGGTGACCTGAAGGACACGCACTACCTCGATTCCATCTGGTTCAATTACGAGACCAACGACTATGAACGGATCGAGCGATCGGTGCGCTACATCCTGGCGGCGCAGCATAAATTCAATCCCGCCGATCGCCGCGCCATGTTTGTTTTTAATCTTATGGAGCAGGTTCACCAGCTCGAAATCGTCACGCTCGGCCTCAAGATCCTGCTGGGCTTTATCGGCACGCTGACTCTGGGCATCGGCGGCGTCGGGTTGATGAACATCATGCTGGTGTCGGTTACGCAGCGGACGCGCGAGATCGGCATCGAGAAAGCGCTGGGGGCCCGGCGCCGTTATATTTTCCTGCAGTTTCTGGCCGAGGCGCTTACGATCACTTTCATCGGCGGACTGTTCGGAATCATTCTGGCGTACGTGGTTGCGCTCACCGTGGGCAGACTTACGCTCTACAGCGCCATGGCCAAACATGCCGAAGCGGGCGACATCCGGCTTATGATCAATCCGGTTACGCTGCTCGTCGCCATCCTTATCCTCAGTGCTGTTGGACTGATCAGCGGCATGGTACCAGCCATCCGCGCCGCCAGCCTCGACCCTATCGAAGCTCTGCGCTACGAATAGAGCGATACTTCTCTCGCCTGCAGGATGGGATTGCCTCGCCTCCGGAGACGCGGCGAGCCGCGTCTCTACGGGAAAATTAGTGGGGAGTTCATGAAACTCTTGCGCTGCCTGCTTGGGAGCTCCTGCGCTGGTAGAATTCTGGGAACCAACAGAAACATCCAAACGGGAGAAGTGTTATTTTAAATTCAGAGGATGGTGAAAAGAAAATGAAAAAGCTGATTGGATTGCTCGTGATCTGTTTCGCGTTTTCTCTCGCAGCCCTGGCACAACACGAAGGACATGGCAGCGCGCGGCCCGAGGTTGGCGGCGGGCGTCAAAACATTCCGAAGCACGGTCCTGCGAAGGTAGCCACTCCGCATGCGGCTGAGGAAAACCGCAAGTTCAACGACAAGGAAGGACATCCCAATGCCCCCCACGTGCACGGCGGTAAAGAATGGGTGGGGCATGACACCGGGCGCGGCGATCCGCATTACCATCTGGATCATCCGTGGGAGCATGGGCGCTTCACCGGCGGTATCGGGCGCGGCCACGTTTGGCACCTTGGCGGCGGCGGTCCGGGGCGCTTCTGGTTCGGCGGTTTCTACTTTTCCGTAGCTCCCTACGACGTTGGCTACTGTAACGGCTGGCTGTGGGATTCGGATGACATCGTCATCTACGATGATCCCGATCACGTTGGGTGGTACCTCGCCTATAACGTCAGGCTCGGAACCTATATCCACGTGATGTATACGGGAGCGTAGTAGAGCGATCCTTGCATGAATGATTCGGTGGAGGGACGGGCGTCTCGCCCGTCCAGCCGGGCGGGGACGCCCGGCGCTCCACCGGACAAGAAACTCCACTATTTCTTGTCTTCGGGCTTGGCGTCTCCCTTGCTCGTGTCGTCTTTCGGCTTATCGTCCTTCGCCTTGTCGTCCTTTGGCTTTTCCTGGATCGAGAGTAGTTCGACCTCGAAGATCAGGGCGGCATTGGGCCCAATTTCGGCGCCCGCGCCACGCTCACCATAGGCCAGGCTTGAAGGAATGAAGAGCTGCCACTTCGATCCCACGGGCATGAGCTGAAGCGCTTCCGTCCAGCCTTTGATGACTCCGCTCACCGGAAATGTCGCTGGTTTCCCGTGCTTGGCGGAGCTGTCAAACTCCTTGCCATCGATAAGAGTGCCGCGATAGTTGCACACGACCGAGTCGGACGCCGCGGGCTTCGGTCCGGTGCCGGCGGTTAGAATCTTGTACTGCAGGCCGCTGGGCAAGGCAACGACACCATCCTTACTCTTGTTAGCGGCCAGAAATGCTTCGCCTTCGGACTTGTTCTTATCCGAAGCCTGCTTCGCTTTCTCCGCCTGCTCTTTGCGAACCTCGTTCTGCACCTCGGTGAGCACGGCCTTCTCTTCTTCTTCCGTCAGACGTGTCTTACCGCCGCCGGTGGAGTCCTTCAACCCCTGGGACACCAGATTCCAGTCCACTTCCACCGACTGGTTTTTCAGGGTGTTGCCGAGGTTCGTCCCGATGTTCATTCCGAGGGCGTAGCTGAACTTTTCTTTTCGCGTTGCAAGCGGAGCCGGCGCGGCCGTCGCCGGCTTCTTCACCGGAGCCTTCGCCGTAGTGGCTGTCTTTGGAGTTGTGGCTGCAGGAGCCGCTGGTGTGGTTGCCGCCGGAGTGCTTGCTGGAGTCTGCTGGGCATAGCCATCTCCGGCCAGCATCATCGCCGCGGCCAATAGTAGCGCTGTAGTGAGAGATCTTTGCATTTGTCTATTGTCACATTGCTCCGCATTCTGCGCCAGAGCGGAGGTGGTGCCGGGGTGCGGCTCAGTTTGGAAGACGCATTCCCCCAGCGGCTAAAGCCGCTACTGATGATGCGGCATTTACGGCACGACTAAAGTCGTGCCCTTCCCGTCCGTGCTCGATCCTGGTTCACGGATGATGCAAGACGGGGCAAGCCCCGTCTCTACACGAGTCTTTCCGCAAGCTGTGAAGTCGTGCCCTTTCAAGACAAGTCGAAACTGAGCCACTACCGGCGGTGCGGGGGCTGCGAGCTGCGAGCTACGAGCCAACCGGGCGTCGATAGCTCGCAGCTTGAGGGCTATTTCGCTATAATCCCTCGCATGAAAACGACTCGCTTGTTCTCGCTCGCACTGCTCGTGGTCGCACTCGCCTGCGCCAGTTCGGCCAAGATGCTGGTTCAACTCAAGGATGCTCAAGGCAAGATTGTGGGGTCCGCGATTCTGTGGGAATCGGACGGGGGAATCGGGATGGAAGTCAATATCGAGAATCTGCCGCCCGGCGAACATGCCATCCACTTTCATCAGAATGCGAAGTGCGAAGCTCCGGACTTCAAGTCCGCGGGAGGACATTTCAATCCCGATGGGAAGAAGCATGGATTGGAGAATCCGGAAGGCCACCACGCCGGCGATGGTCCCAACTTCACGGTGGGCGCGGACGGCAAAGCGCATTTTAAGCGCGAAGATAAAGACATCAACCTCGGCAGCGACAGCCACTCGCTGTTCAGTAACGGAGGCACGGCCATCGTGGTGCATGCCAAGGCCGACGACCAGAAGACGGATCCCACGGGCAACGCCGGCGACCGCATCGCCTGCGGCGTGATCACGAAGTAGGTCGGCGCGAGTGTTCTGGACCCTTCGACTTCGCTCAGGGCAGGCTCGCGAGGGCGCCCGTCTCTCCACTGGGTCCCCCTTATCCCGTATTGTGCAGGCCGGCCGCTATGCCGTTCATGGTGGCTCCGATGGCATAGTCGAGAGCTGGATCGGCAATGCCGGTGCGCTTCCGGCGCAGCAGATCGACCTGGATCAGGCTGAGCGGATCGACGTAGGGGTTGCGCAGGCGTACGGAGCGCAAGAGCACGGGATTGTTTTCCAGTAATTCCTGTTGGCCGGTGACGGCGAGGATGAGACGCGTGGTGCGCTCGAATTCCTGGCGCAGCATTTCGAAGACGCGTTGGCGGAGCGCGGCGTCGGTCACGAGATCGGCATAGAGACGGGCGATGGCGAAGTCGGCTTTGGCCATGGCGATTTCGACGCTGCGAATCAGGCTGGCGAAGAGCGGGAAGCGGCGCATCATTTCGCGCAGGAGTTCGGCGTTTGCCGGGCTGCGCTGGGCGAAACGGTCGAGGGCGTAGCCGACTCCGAACCACGCGGGCACGGCGTGGCGGCTTTGCATCCAGCCGAAGACCCAGGGGATGGCGCGCAGGTTGTTGAGGTCAAGCGTGGGCTCAAGGTCGCGATTTGCGGCGCGGCGCGCGGGGCGGGAACCAATGCGGATGTGTTCCAACTCATTGACGGGCGTGGCTTGCTCGAAGTACTCGAGGACATCGGGATTTTCGGCGATGTGTTTGCGGTAGAAGGCGAAGGCGTCGGCGGACATCCCTTCCATAGCCTCGTGCCAGCGTTGCTGGGCTTCGGGCTCGGCATGGCTTGGCATGGTCAATGCCTCGAGGCTGGCGGCGATCATGATTTCCAGATTCCACTCGGCTAGCACCGGGTCGGCATATTTCCAGCTTAAAACTTCGCCTTGCTCGGTGATGCGGATGGCGCCCGAGAAATCGCCTGGGGGTTGGGCGAGGATGGCGGCATGAGTGGGGCCTCCACCTCGGCCCACGGTGCCGCCGCGGCCGTGGAAGAGGCGCAGATCGACTCCGCAGTCGCGCGCGGCCTGATGCAACCGGTGCTGCGCTTTATGCAATTCCCAGGTGCTGGTCAGCATGCCCCCATCTTTATTGGAGTCGGAGTAGCCGAGCATGACTTCGTGGGTGCGTCCCCAGGAGTCTAGGAGCGGTTGGAATTCGGGAGCTCGCCAGACACGGCGCATGATCGCGGGCGAGGCGCGGAGTGCTTCGATCGATTCGAACAGGGGGACGGGCATCAGGCCGGGATCGGCACCATTATTGCTGGCGGCTACGGAAACTCCTCCGCGCGCGGCGAGTTGGATCACGGCGTAGATGTCATGTTCGGACTGGGTGTTGCTGATGATGAAATTGCGAATCGCTTCGGGAGAGTGGGTCTTCTTTAATTCGGCGATGGCGCGGAAGGTCTTGAGAATCTCGGCCGAGGGGGCGGAGAGTTCTAGGGGAAGCTGAGTTGCTCTTGCCGGTAGCTTGGCTGCGGACGCCAGTTCCACGAGCGCTTGGGACTGCACGCTGGCGTGCTGGCGAATGTCGAGCGCGTGCAGGTGGAAGCCGAAGGTTCGCACCTTGAGCAGAAGAGGCGAGACGAGTTCTACGAGGCGGTGGCCGTGGTTGGCGTGAAGACTGTCGCGGATAATACCTAGTTCCTCTTCAAATTGTCGCGGGGATTTGTAGGCGTGCTCGTGCTTTGAGGATTTGCGGGTAAAGCGCAGACGGGCGATCAGAAACTCGAGGAAGTGGCGGTAGAGTTCGGCGGAGGTGATCTGCTTCCAGCGCGAATACTTTTCGCCGAGTTTTTCGTCATAGTGGCGGACGCGCTGGGCGAGGGCTGCTGAGACTCCGATGCGGCGAGTGGACATGCTCAATTGCCCGATCAGGCGCGTGGTTTCGGTTATGTAGTGGTCGATGATGACCTGGCGCGCCATGTCGAGCGCTTCGCGAGTGGAGGCGGCGGTGACGAAGGGATTGCCGTCGCGGTCGCCGCCGATCCAGGATCCGAAGGACAATGATCCGAAGGACAAGGATCCAAAGGACAAAGAGCCGAAAGAATCCAGTTCGCGGGCTTCGGCGTCATCTTTGTTTGTGTTTGTGTTGCAATAGACGTCCCGCAGAGATTCTTCTAATTCGGCGAAAAGGCGCGGCAGAGTTTCCAAAAGAACTATGGGGAAATAGTCGAGGCCCATGTGAATCTCGTCGCGCACGGTGGGCTTGTTGAGACGGACCTCGTCGGTCTGCCAGAGGGCGGTGATCTCGGCGAGGATTCGCGATTCGTATTCGCCGGCCTCGGAATCGGGGAGGGGCAAGTGGTCGAGATGCTCGAGATAGGAGGCGATGCGTCGGCGCTTCAGACGGATGGTGTGGCGCGTGATTTCGGTGGGGTGAGCGGTGAAGACGGGGGTTACTTTGACTTTGCGCAGGGCTTCGAGCAGGGCGTGGGCGGAGATTCCGGCGGCGCGCATGCGGACCAGAGTGCCGCGGAAAGAGCCGGGCACGGGAGTTTTGCTCCCTAACATGCGGGCCGCTCGCCTTCGGCGCTTGCGATGGTTGGTCTCGGCGAGGTTGGTGAGTTCGAAATAGATGGCGAAGGCCTTGGTGATGCGGTAGGCGTCTTCGACGGAGAGGCTGCTGACAATTTCGCGCGCGCGGGCTAACAGACTGTGGGTCATTAGACTGTCGTTAATAACACTGTTGTTAGAGCCGGGTGCGGAGTCGGATTGAGGCGGCTCGCGGTGCTGGATCAGGAGGCGGCGCAACTGTTCGACTACGTCGAAAAATGCTTCGCCTTCCTGCTCGACGAGCACGCGGCCCAGCAGAATCCCGAGCGAACGGACATCGCGGCGCAGGGGAAGTTCTTTCGCGGGATCGGCGGTGTCGGCGGTTAACTCGGCCAGGCGGTCGGCCTGAGCGCCGTCGCTCCAGAGGGAATGGTCGGGCATGGGATATTTTAGCGGAACCACTGAAATCGCGATTTCCGAGCGTCTTGTCGAATCGGATGGTGACCGCTGTCGACTATGATTGTGCTTCCATGAGGGCTGGCGGTTCTTGTTTCATCATCGCGTGTCTTTGCGCAATGTCGTTGCTTCTGGTCGCGTGCCACAAGAAGAGGGAAACGCAGCCGGATCGCCCACGACTTACTCCGAATGTCGCGCTGCGAGATGTGACTTTCCGTAGTACTGCGCTCAACCGCGAAATGCAATACCGCGTTCTTTTGCCGGCCAGCGTTGCAGCTGGGGCCAAGCTGCCCGTTGTCTACCTGCTGCATGGCGGAGGGGGCAATTTTCGGGACTGGTCCAATTACTCGGGCGTGGCAAGATTTGCTGAGCGAGGTCTGATCCTCGTTATGCCGGAAGGCAACGATTCTTACTTCGTCAATGCTGTCGAACGGCCGCAGGATCGCTACGAAGATTACATCGTGAACGACCTCATTGTTGACGTTGAGAGTAAATTCCCAACGGCAGCCGGACGGGCGAATCGCGCGATCATCGGAGTGTCGATGGGCGGGTATGGCGCCGTCAAGTTCGCGCTCAGCCACCCCGACCTGTTTGTTTTCGCCGGAGGAATCAGTCCAGCCATCGATGTTCCCAGCCGCCCTTTCTCTATCAAACGCATCCAGCAGTGGCGCCACCACAGTTCGATTTTTGGCCCGTGGGGAGGTCAGGCACGACGCAATGGCGATCCGTTTGTGCTGGCACGATCCGCCGATCCTGCAAAGACGTCATACTTTTTTCTGAGCTGTGGCGAACAAGAAGGGTTACTACCAGCGAATCGCAATTTTGCCGCGTTGCTGGATAGCCGCCACTTTCGATACGAGTTCCATGTGGTTCCGGGCGGTCACGACTGGAATCAATGGGATAAGCGGCTGCCCAGCGTGTTGCAGAGTATGTTCGAGCACCTTGGTTCGAACTGACGGCTGGTTGCTGACTGCTGAGAGCCGCCTATTTTTCCACATTCCAATCCAGAAAGACTTCTGGCATAATTGATCGTGCACCCCAACCCGCACAATTTCCCAAACAAAATTAAAGCGAGGAAGCGATGTCGGCCAAGTACATTTTTGTAACCGGCGGTGTGGTGTCTTCATTGGGCAAGGGATTGGCTGCGGCTTCGATTGGATGCCTGCTTGAGAGTCGTGGCCTCAAAGTCAACCTGATGAAGTTCGATCCTTACCTGAATGTCGATCCGGGGACGATGTCGCCGTTTCAGCATGGCGAAGTTTTCGTCACCGACGACGGGGCGGAGACCGATCTTGATCTTGGGCACTACGAACGTTTCACGCACGCCAAGCTTTCCCGCGACAACAACTGGACTACCGGGCGGCTTTACGAGCAGATTATCGCCAAAGAGCGGCGGGGGGATTACCTGGGGAAGACGGTGCAGGTGATTCCGCACGTCACCAACGAAATCAAGGCGGCGGCGAAGAAGGTGGCGCAGGACGTGGACGTGGCGCTGATTGAAATTGGCGGCACGGTGGGCGACATCGAGTCGCTGCCGTTCATTGAAGCGATCCGCCAGATGCGGCAGGAATTGGGGCGCGATAACACTTTGTTCGTCCATGTGACGCTGGTGCCGTTTATTGCCGCGGCTCAGGAATTGAAGACTAAGCCTACGCAACACTCCGTCAAAGAATTGCTCAGCGCTGGAATTCAGCCGGATATTCTGCTGTGCCGCACCGACAGGTTCCTTCCGAAGGAGATCAAGTCGAAGATTGCGCTGTTCTGTAACGTCGAAGAAGAAGCGGTGATCACGGCTAAGGACGTTGCGTCCATTTACGAAGTGCCCATCGTTTTCGCGCATGAGGAAGTGGACACGCTGGTACTGCGGCGTTTGAAACTCGAAGCCAACGATCGCGATCTTTCGAAATGGAACGATCTGGTGCACCGTGTCTACAACCCGAAAGACGTGGTCAGGATCGGCATTGTTGGAAAGTATGTGGAATATGAGGACAGTTATAAATCGCTGAAAGAGGCGCTGGTTCATGGGGCGCTGGCGCACAGCCTGAAGCTGGAATTGAATTGGATCGAGGCCGAGGGTCTGGAGACGGACGACAAGACTTATGAAGCGCAGTTGGAGGAGTACGACGGATTGCTGGTGCCGGGTGGCTTCGGGAAGCGCGGCATCGAGGGCATGTTGAAGGCGATCCAGTACGCCCGCGAGAAGCATGTGCCTTACTTCGGAATCTGCCTGGGTATGCAGACAGCTTGCATTGAATATGCACGCAACGTTTGCGGATTGGCGGATGCCAACTCCAGTGAGTTCGATCCGTCGACTCCGCATCGCGTGATCTACAAGCTGCGCGAGTTGCGGGGGGTGGAAGAACTGGGGGGCACGATGCGGCTGGGGGCTTGGCCTTGCAAGATCGAGCCTGGGACGCTGGCGTACCAAGTGTATGGGCAGACCGAGATCAGCGAGCGGCACCGGCATCGTTACGAGTTCAACCGCGAGTACGAGGAGACGATGGTAGCGGCGGGGTTGCGAATTTCCGGGTCGACTCCGGATGGCACTTACGTGGAGATGGTGGAGATTCCGGGGCATCCGTTTTTTATTGGGTGTCAGTTCCATCCGGAATTCAAATCGAAGCCGCTGGAGCCGCATCCGCTGTTTAAGGCGTTTACGGGCGCTGCGTACGAACACGGGCAGAAAAAGAAAGAGCGGAAGGATGCGGCCGTGGTGGAAATGTTTCTGCGGCCGGAAAAAGTAGGACGAAGGTAGATCGGGTGATCTGGTGATCGGGTCATCGGGTGATCGAACACCGCGACCGCATTGACTTTGACCTTATCATTCCAAATCGATAATGTTCGCGTCGGCTCGGGGGATCTGTTTCTTATCGCGGGGCCGTGCGTGATTGAGAGTGAAGATCATGCGCTGCGCATGGCTGAGATCATCAAGGGCGTGGCGCGTTCGCTGAATTTTCCGTTCATTTTCAAAGCGTCGTACGACAAGGCGAACCGAACTTCGATCCGCAGCTATCGCGGGCCGGGGATGAAGGAAGGCCTGCGCATTCTGAAGAAAGTCAAAGATGAGGTGCACATTCCGGTGCTGACCGATGTGCATCAGGTGGCCGACGTCTCCGCGGTGGCGGAAGTTGTGGACGTGCTGCAGATTCCCGCGTTTCTCTGTCGGCAGACCGATCTGGTGGTGGCGGCGGCACTCAGCGGACGTCCGGTGAACATCAAGAAGGGGCAGTTCGTTTCGCCCTGGGACATGAAGCACGCCACCGAAAAGTGCCGCGACGCGGGGAATAGCCAGGTGTTTGTGACGGAGCGCGGATCGAGCTTCGGCTATAACAATCTGGTCGTGGACATGCGGTCGCTGGCCATCATGCGCAAGTTCGCTCCGGTGGTGTTTGACGCGACCCATTCCGTGCAACTGCCCTCGTCGTCGCACGGTGATGAAGATCAACCGGCGGTGAGCGGCGGCCAGCCGGAATTTATCCCGGTGTTGTCGAGGGCGGCGGTGGCGGCGGGCGTGGATGGCGTGTTCATGGAAGTCCACGACAATCCGAAAGAAGCGAAAAGCGACGGAGCGAATGCGCTCGACACGCGAAATCTGCGCGGCTTGCTGAAGGAATTGCAGGCGGTAAAGAAAGCGCTGGACGTGGCGCACGCGACACCGTAGCCGCGGGTGGCAAAGCCTGGATGCGGAACAGCGCCTGAAGGCGCGGCGATACGAATACGATTGCGGCACGCCTGAAGGCGTGCGCTGATACGAATCTCGCTTGGTCCCAGAGCTGTTAGCACCATCATTGTCCCTTTCTGAATCTGCTACTATTCCCGCGTCATCTGAATCTCATCGTTTATGCATTGGTGGGCATCGATTGCCGGTATTGCTCTCATCTTCATCATCCTGATGGATGCGTTTGAGACTGTGGTATTGCCGCGACGCATCAAGCGAAGTTTTTTTCGCATCTCGTCCCGGTTCTACAGGAAAACCTGGCGCCTCTGGACCGGAGTTGGGCGGCATATCAAGTCGGCGAACCGGCGCGAGGGTTTCCTGGCGTACTATGGGCCGCTGTCGCTGTTCCCGCTGCTGGGGTTTTGGGCGCTGGGGCTGATTTTTGGGTTTGCTTGTGTGCAATACGGGTTAGGCGAGCACCTGACGCTGGGCAATGAAACGATCACGTTCGGGAAAGTGGTCTATCTTAGCGGCGAAACTTTCTTCACGCTGGGCTACGGGGACATCACGCCCAACAATACCGCTGCCCGCGCTCTTTCCGTGATGGAAGCGGGGATGGGCTTCGCGTTTCTCGGAGTGGTAATTGGATATCTGCCAGTTATCTACAATTCGTTTGCCGCGCGCGAGACGGAAATTTCTCTGCTCGATGCGCGGGCCGGGTCACCTCCGAGCGCGGCCGAGTTTCTGGGCCGGTTGGGGTGCTGTCCCGAGCAAACGGTGCTCGACGAAATTTTTCGCGACTGGGAGCGCTGGTGCGCCGAGTTGCTGTCGAGTCACATTTCCTATCCGGTGCTGGTTTACTTCCGGTCGCAGCATGGCAATCAATCCTGGTTGAGCGCGCTGACGGTGATGCTCGATGTCACGTCGCTGGTGATGACTGGTGTGGAGGGCATCCATCCGGATCAGGCGAAGCTTACATTTGCCATGGCACGGCACGCCGCCGTCGATCTCGCGCAGGTGGTGAATGCGGAGTACAGTCCACATGATGCCGACCGGCTGACGACGGCGGAGCTAGCCCGGCTGCTGACGGAACTTGCCGCGCGGGGCGTGAGTTTGCGCGTTACTCCAAGCGTTACTCCAGGCGTTGCTGCAAGCGTTGCTCCAGGCGTTACTTCAAACGACGGCGCGGACGCGCCCGACCGACTGGCGGAACTTCGGATCCTCTACGAACCTTATCTGCACTCGCTCAGCCGCCGGCTTTTGATGACGCTGCCACCGTGGATTCCCGTGGATCGAAAAAAGGATAACTGGCAGGGCGGTCCGTGGGACCGCGCGATTCAGGCGCGAGCGCTGGAGCATCCGGGACGAGCGGCGGACGATCACTTTTGAGCGGGGCCGCGGCCGAGGTAATGACTATCGCCCCAGATGGAGCGCGTCAGGGCTGGGAGGCTGGCAAATCTGCGACCCGCACGATGACGCATTCTACTTGTTTGCCGCTGGCACTCTTCACCTTCCCCTTGTTGCCGCTGACCTCATACTTTATGTCGCTGCCCACCACGAAATCTGTCGCTTTCAAAGACTCCTTTTCGTTGGTGCGGCAAGTGTACTGCTTACCAATGCCGCGAAGGAAAGATCATACTGCTGATTCTTGTGGGTTTTCTTGGCGGTTGTTCCCGCCGGCTGGAAATCCTTCAGCGTGGTTGTGCCCTCAATCTTCGATGCGAAGGCGGCCGTGATCGCGATCGTGGTTATTATTATGAGGAGCGCAACTGAATTACGCTTACGCATCGTCCTACCTCCGAGTTGATTGTACTTTGAGGAAAGCGATCGCTGCCACGGATGATCGGGGTCGCGGATCACCCGATGATCCGATGCGCTGCTGCTTCTGCTAACATTCCTCCTTTATGAAGCACTCAGGCGAAAAGGTGGTGCGCATCGAGGCGGAGGCGCTGCGGGCGCTGGCGGACCGGCTGGCGGGTGCGATGGCGGCGGACTTCAACCGGGCGCTCGAACTGATGTTTGGTTGCCGGGGCCGGGTGGTGGTTACGGGGATGGGGAAGAGCGGGCTGATCGCTCGCAAGATCGCGGCTACGTTGAGTTCGACGGGGTCGCCGGCGCTTTATCTGCATCCGGTGGAGGCGCTGCATGGTGATCTGGGGATGATCGTCGCCGGCGATGTTGTGCTGGCGCTGTCGGCGAGCGGCGAGACGGAGGAAATTCTGCGGCTGCTGGCGACGATTAAACGGCTGCAGGTTCCGCTGATCAGCATGACTTGCGACGGCATTGCAGAAGACCTAGCGGGCGGGGGCGCCCGCTCTACACTTGCTTCCACTCTATCGGCTGCTGCTGATGTGGCTTTGGACTGTTCGATTTCTCAGGAAGCTTGTTCGCTGGGGCTTGCTCCTACGGCTTCTACTACGACCATGCTTGCTTTGGGCGACGCTTTGGCGGTCGCGCTTTCGGAAAAACGTGGTTTCAAGGAAGAAGACTTTGCCAATTTGCATCCTGGTGGAAAGCTGGGGAAACGGCTGGCGCGGGTGGAATCGTTGATGCACTCGGGAGACGCGGTTCCTCGGGTCACGGCGCAGACGAAGATGCCGGACGTGATTTACGAAATGTCGCGCAAGAAGCTGGGCATGACGGCGGTGGTCGAGGGCGACCGTCTTCTGGGCGTGATCAGCGACGGCGATCTGCGACGACTGCTGGAGCAGCGCGGCAAAGATGCGCTCGATCTGACGGCAGGGGATTGCATGACGCGGGCTCCTAAGACCATTGGACCGCGGGAGTTCGCGGCTACTGCGCTGGCGCGCATGGAAGAGATGAAGATTACTTCGCTGGTCGTGGTGGAGGGTGAGGGGCGTTTGCAGGGGATCTTGCATCTGCATGATTTGTGGGGAACGGAGATGGTTTAGCACGCGGCTTCAGTGGAGAGGCCGAGCTGCGCTCGGCTTGGACGGGCGAGGGCGCCCGTCCCCACACTATACCCGCCGCTGCACGAGCCTAGTGGCAGAAGCGCTGTAGTTTCGGCGGGGGCGGGGCGGGGAACTCGTCAAACTCACCTTCCCATCCGGAACACCCCCGCGCGGAGACGGCGCGGATCACTACCTGTTCCATATCGTGGGCTTTTGCGTGCGCTTGCGAGATCTGGTCGGGCGTCAGATCGCTGCGGTTGAGTTCGCCGAGATCCGCATTGGCGGCAGTGTAACCGGCGTCGGCCGCAATGGTGTACCAAATGTAGGCAGTAAAGCGATCCTGCGCAATGCCACGGCCATCTTTGAGTGTTTTGGCGTAGAAGTACTGCGCCTGGGGCAGTCCTTGGTCGGCGGCAATCTTATAAAGCTTCGGAGCCTTGGTATAGTCTCGATCCGCCATCAGTCGGCCGAGGTAATAGGCGCCGTAAGCGTTGTTCTGGTCGGCGGAGAGCTTGAGCCATTTCTGGGCCGCGTCGGGATCACGCGGCACGCCGCTGCCGAGGAAATAGCTTCGTCCGGCTAGCCAACCGGCAAGCGGGTCGCCTTGTTGAGCCGCCTTGCGGTAGAGGTCGACGGCCTGGCTCGGAGTGCCCGCGGGCACGGTTCCGGCTTCGTAATAGTAAGCGAGCGCGATCTGGGCTGGTCCGAATCCGCGGTCGGCGGAACGGCGGAAGTAATCGACCCCCAACGAGTCATTTCGCGAAGTCCCAACGCCGGTGATGGCGTCCACTCCGCGATCGTAAAGGGCTTCCGGGGAAACGCTTTGCGCAAAAGCGATTGCGCTCGATAGCACGAGAATTGAGAACAGAATGGTTCGACGCATGGATAGGGGTTTTCCTTGATGATGGTTGCAGTAAGTATAGGAAATGCGAGGAGCGATGTGGAGTTACGAAAGTAGGTAAGACGTGGGCAATTTTTTCAGAAACACCGTACCTGTCCGCGCATTTTGCCCAAATAGCCGCGTTTTACCGGGTCATTGTCGGCTGGCCTGACGTTCTAACTGCGGCAACATCCGCTGCCGGAATCTACTGAATCGAAACGCTTCCCCGCTCATCCTCCTGAGATTTTGTGAATCCATATATATGTATATACATCTATCAGGATATGAACAAATCTCTTGTGCCGTCGCTTCCATGTATGTGCGCTGGCCTTCGGCGGGCCGCGCGCGCTCTCACACAGTCTTATGAAGAGGAATTGCGTCCCGTTGGGCTGCGGGCTACGCAGTTCACAGTATTGCAGGTGCTTTCGCTGGCGGGCGAACTGACTCAGGGAGAACTGGGACGAATGCTGGCGATGGACAGTACAACTCTCACCCGGACGCTAAGGATTATGGGCCGGCATGGCTGGGTCGCCAAGCGCCATGGCGCGGACCGGCGCGAGTGGCGGCTCCGCTTATCGAAAGCAGGAGAAATTCAACTCAAACGAGCGCTTCCCCGCTGGGAGAAAGTGCAGGCACGACTACGGCTGCAACTCGGCGGAAGCCAATGGGATGCGCTCACGAAATTAACCAATAGCGTGACCAATGTTGTTACGGAACAAGGAGCCTCATCATGACGAACGCAACCTATGGAAAGTTAACTGCCGGGCTGATCGCGGTCTGGTTCACCTTCTCGCTTTCGGCATCGGCGTTGCATCTGTTTAGAACCGACCCGAGTCGTCCGCCGCTTCCGCTCTTGCTGGCGGTGGTGATTCCGATTTTCCTGTTCTTTTTGTGGTACCGCAGCTCGCGATCTTTTCGGGAGTTCGTTCTCTCGCTGAGCCCGCGAGCCCTTACGATCGTCCAGGCTTGGAGGATCGAAGGGTTCGTGTTTTTGGTGCTGTATACCTACGGCATTTTGCCCGGCGTCTTCGCGTTACCCGCTGGTTTGGGAGATATCGCGATTGGTGCGACCGCACTTATCGTAGGTATGAAGCTGGCCAATCCGCGCTACAGAAACAGCTTCATCCTGTGGCAGTGGCTGGGAATTGCGGATCTGGCTGCGGCAATCAGCCTTGGCGGCATGGCTCGATTCATCGGCCCGCAAGGTCTAACCAATCTGAACGGGATCACGACCGCACCTAATTTGGTGCTGCCGCTCAGTCTGATTCCGACCTTCGGTGTGCCCTTATTCCTGATTCTTCACATCATTTGCATCGCACAGGCGAGACGCTGGTCCAAGCAAACATACAGCGGCGTCAGGGAGCGCGTCGGGTCGTTGGCCGCGTAGTAGAGAGTTACGCGTCGCACTTCTGCCTACGTGTAGCGTTCGCGCATGAAGTCGCCGATCGCCGCGTAGGCAACGGTCAGCGTCTTTTCGTCGGGCAGGAAGACGATACGGAAGTGCTTTGTCCCGGGACGCTGGCCGAAGCCGGAGCCGTGGACCAGCGTCACATGCTTCTGGCGAATGACTTCGGTGACGAAGACGTCGTCGCCTTCCGGGATGTCGATGCTTGGATAGGCGTAGAAAGCTCCGCGGGGGGCGACGCAACTGACACGCGAAGTTTCGGCGCACCATTTCATGGTGAGATCGCGGCGGCTGCGCAGCTTGCGCTTCACTTCGACGAGATGATCCTGCGGGCCTTCGAGCGCGGGCTTGATGGCGTACTGTTCGGGATGGTTGGCGCAGAGGCGCGCGCGCAACAACTTGTTCACACCTTCGAGATACGGCTTGATTACGGACGCTTCGCCGCTCGCAATGCCCCATCCGATGCGCCATCCGGGGGCAAGGTAATTCTTGGAGAGTCCGCCGAAGGTAATGACCGGGACATCGGGGGCGACCGCGGCCATCGCGACGTGCGGGGTTTCGTCGGGCTTTTCCCCGTCAATGATGAGTTTGTCGTAAATCTCATCGGCAAAAATGATCAGGTTGTGGCGGCGCGCTACTTCGGCAATTTGCTCGAGCATTTTTCTAGAGCAAACTGAGCCGGTGGGGTTGTTGGGATTGATCAACACGATGCCGCGCGTTCGGGGCGTGATTTTCTTCTTGATGTCGTCGAGATCGGGCTGCCAGCCGTCTTCTTCGTTCAGGTAATAAGTGTTCAGTCCGATTTCGAGTTTCGCCAAAACCGCGGAATAGAGCGGATAGTCGGGGCAGGGAGTGAGCAGATTGTCGCCGGGATTGAGCAGCGCGGTCAGGCAGATGTCCACCGTCTCGCTGACGCCGGAGGTGACGAATACATCCTGAATGTTGGTGATGCCTTTGCGGGCCGCCTCGCCGCGAATCGCATCGAGCGCTTCCGGGATGCCCGACGAACTGGAATATCCATTCTTGCCGTTGCGCATGGCTTGATGGACGGCTTCAATCATGTGGGCGGGGGTCTGAAAGTCAAAGTTGAGCGGGTCGCCGATGTTGAGGGGCAGAATTTTGTGTCCCTGCCGTGCGACCTCGTCGGCGACACAGGCCAGGTCGCGAATGGCGTAGCGGACGTTTTCCAGACGAGTGGCCGGGGTAATTTCGCGGAGCTGAGTGACGGGCATGAAGGAATTCTAATCGCAGAGGGGGCGGACGACGCAGAGAAAAGGTTGCATCAGTCTCTCCATTTCCGGAATGAGAGGCGGTTCAGTTTGGGTTGAACGTGAAGGTGACGATCTCATAGGTTGACGTCGCGCCCTGGGCATATTTCCACGTCATCAAGGCCTTGGCTGCGCTTTCGGCGAGAACCGGGTTGCCGCCCATAATATCGACGTTCGCCACGGTTCCGTTCGCCAGCACCCGGGCACGCAGGCGAGCCTTTCCACCGATTCCTTTGCTTTTCAGGACCAGGGGATAATCAGGTTGCTGGGTCTGAATGACCTTGCGGCCGGAGGACTCATCAGGCTGGGCTTGGGCTGCGGGAAACGAGCCTGGGGCCAGGCAGAACAGCAGCAGGGTCAGCCACACCAACGATAGCCGCAAAAACGTGCGCCTCCGATTGGTGTTCTTGGTCCGGGAACCACCGCCGCGATCGTAGGTCAATCTGTACCCACTGGGAGGGCCGAAAAACGCATGAGGCCCTGACAGCTACGGTAAGCGTTTCGGAGGGCGAGCAGCAAGATCACGGTTGGAGGCGTCCAAAGAATACGCGGACGCTTTCGAGGTGGCGCCAGGGGCAATTTCACTGAGCGGTATAGCGGGCACAAGCAAACCTTTGAACCACAGAGGTCACAGAGGCGCACAGGGTACCGGGCCTCTGTGTTTCTCTGTGTCCCCTGTGGTTAAGAATTACTCCGCGCGATCGATCTGCGCCTTTTGCAGTTTGTCGGAGTAGTCCACGTAGACGGACTTCCACTCCGTGTAAAAGTCAATCGCGCCGATGCCGCCCTCGCGATGGCCGTTGCCGGTGGCTTTGGTGCCGCCGAAGGGGAGGTGAACCTCGGCTCCGATGGTCGGGGCGTTGATGTAGGTAATGCCGGCCTCGAGGTCGCGGACGGCGGCGAACGCTTTGTTCACGTCCTTGGTGTAGAGCGACGACGACAGGCCGTACTCGATGTTGTTGGCGATGGCGATGGCAGCTTCGAGGTCGTCGCAGGGGATGATCGAAACCACCGGGCCGAAGATTTCTTCCTGGGCGATGCGCATCTTGGGATCGACGTCGGTGAAAACGGTGGGCTCGAGGAACCAGCCATGCTGGTATTCGCCCTGGTCGAGCCGATGGCCGCCGGTTACAAGTTTGGCGCCTTCGGTTTTTCCGATCTCGATGTACTCCAAATCGGTCTTGAGCTGGTTCTCGTTTACGGCCGGGCCCATCTCGACGGTTTCATCGAGGCCGTTGCCGACTTTGATCTTCTTGGCTCGAGCGACGAAGTGCTCGACGAACTCGTGGTACACGCCTTTTTGCACGATGATGCGGCTGGTTGCGGTGCAGCGCTGTCCGGTGGTGCCGAACGCACCCCAGAGGCCGCCTTCGACGGCTAGTTCGAGGTTGGCGTCGTCGAGCACGATCATCGGATTCTTACCGCCGAGTTCGAGCGAACAATGCTTGAAGGTCTTGGCCGCGGTGGCGCCTACGATCCTACCGACCTCCGACGAGCCGGTGAGGGAGATGGCGCGGACGACTGGATGCTCGGTGAGCGGGGTGCCGACTTCGGAGCCGAAACCGGTCACGATATTGATGACACCTTTCGGGATGCCGGCGTCGGTGAGCGCCTGCACCAGGTTGAAGGTGGAGAGTGGAGTATCCTGCGCGGGCTTGATCACGCACGTGTTGCCGCAGACGACGGCGGGCAGCAGCTTCCAGGAAGAGATGGCCATGGGGAAATTCCAGGGGGTGATCATGCCGCAGACGCCGATGGGCTGGCGGATGGCCATGGCAAATTTGTTGGGCAACTCTGACGGCACGGTCGGGCCGAACAGGCGGCGGCCTTCGCCGGCGTTGTAATAGGCGGCGTCGATGGCCTCCTGCACGTCTCCGCGGGTTTCTTTCAGCACCTTGCCCATTTCGCGGGTCATGTCGCGGGCGTGGTCTTCTTTGCGCTCGATCAGAAATTCGGCGGCACGGAAGACCATCTCGGCGCGGCGGGGTGCGGGCACCAGACGCCATTTGGCAAAGGCACGCTTGGCCGCATCCACGGCGGCGTCTACGTCCGACTTGTTGGAGCGCTGGAAGATGGCGACTACTTCGCGCGTGTCGGCGGGGTTGCGGTCTTCGAAAGTTCGTCCGCTGACGGATTCGACCCACTCGCCGTCGATGAAATTCTTGAAAACTTTGGTTTTGGTGGTGCCACCGCCAATCACTGGCTTGGTCAGGGTATCGGTCGCCATAGGAGCCTCCGGGAATATTGCGGGACACTTCATGCTAACGCCCGGAGTGAAGACGGGCAAGCGAGGCTGGCGAGTGTCTCGGTCGTCCAGCCGGGCGGGGCGCCCAGCGCTCCATAGTCACAAACTGTCCCGAATCCGCGATTGCCGTGGTCACTTTCGTAACCGTTTGCCCCCCTGACCGAAGGTTAATACCCATGCCAGCGGGGATATGATGGTCAGAGTAGGGATATCCCGTACTCTCAGAATTTTGCAGTGAGGTTGGCGCGGGTTCGTGTCGAATAAACACAAGCCGGAACTCTATGTTGCCTGGAAGACGGTGACGTACCGTAGCGTGATTATGGCGCTGCTGGGTGCGGCGCTGATCTTTTTTGCGGTGATGCACGAGGCGTTTCCGAAATTCACCGATTCGACGGTAAAGGCGGCCGGACATTTTTCCACGAGCTTGCTGGAAAAGGTTGCGGGCATGGCGCCTCCGATCAAGGGGTCGTCGGCCTTGGTCGCGCAGCAGGCACACTTCACCGCGCTCGATGGCACGATCCGGGTGAGGAAAGGAAATGGCAATAGCTGGATCAATGCCGACTACAACGTGCCGCTGGAAAAAGGCGACGTGGTGCAGACGGGCGCCGAGGGCATGGCGAAGATTGTTTTCAACGACGGTACCAACTACACGGTGAAACAGGATTCGTTGATTGTGATCCAAGAAAACTCGGCCAACGATCAGCAGCAAACGAATGTGTCAGTGGCGGTGACGACAGGTACGGTGGACCTGACTACGGCGACTTATGTACAGGGCTCGACGTCGCAGGTGGTGGTGGCGGGTGCGAAGGCGTCGCTGGCTCCGGATTCGTCGGCCATGGTGCACAATAACCCCAAAGACGATCAGCATGAAATTCTGGTAAGGAAAGGCAGCGGCGAAATCGAACGCAATGGAGAAGTGGTTCACCTATCGAACTGGGAAAAGGTGAGCTTCCAGAGCGCATCGAAGACCATGGAACGGGCCACGGAAATCGGTCCGCCGGCGCCCATTACGCCGGGCAATATGATGCCGGTTTTCCTGAATCCCGACGAGAAGTCGAAGGAAGTTGAATTTGCCTGGACGCCGATGGCGAACGCCACGGGATACCGGCTGCGGATTTCGCATAATCCGTATTTTTCGTCATTGTTGCTGGACCGCAAGGTGGAGACGGCGAGTGTGGTGGTGACCGGTCTGCCGACCGGGGCTTACTATTGGTCGATCCAGTCGTTTGATGCGAGCGGCAAGGAATCGGTGGAGAGCGAAAAGAATCGCTTTACCATCATGGTGAAGGCGCAGGAAAAAATCGAGCTGTCGCTCGACCTGGATCCTTTTATCCAGCACGGGCACGTGATCGAAGTGAAGGGGAAGACCGAGGCGGGAGCGCGGGTCATGGTGAACGGCAGGGAAGTGCCGCTGGTCGGCGACGATGGCGGCTTCCACTATTTCACGCCCCCCTTGCCGAACGGGGAAAACATGATCACGGTCACGGCGCAGAATTCGAAAGGCGGAGTGAACACCCGCCAGGAGAAAGTGGTGATTCAGTAAGGGGCTCGCGGTTCCGAATACAGTGTTCAGGAATGAATGTTCCGAACGGCCGGAACCCAGATAACAAGCAGTTCTTCGGAACATCGAAGTAGAATAGAAGAAACAACAAAGAGAAGACACCAAGGGAAGGCGACTCGCAAGGAAACTGAGGAAGGCCCAGGTTTCAGGGGTGAGGCGAATTTCCGAGAGAGAGAAGTATTGCCATGTCAAAGAACGGTTTTCATAACGGCTCATCGCGGTCGCACAATTTTCGATCCTTGTTCAGCATGTTTTCGAGCGACCTGGCCATCGATCTGGGCACCGCCAACACGCTGGTGTACGCGCGCGGCAAAGGCATTGTGGTGAACGAGCCCTCGATCGTAGCCATCAACAAGAACACGGGCGAAGTGGAAGCCGTGGGCAAAGAGGCCAAGGAGATGCTGGGCCGCACGCCGGGCAACATCGTGGCCATCAAGCCGATGAAAGACGGCGTGATCGCCGATTTCAAGGTCACCGAGAAGATGCTGAACTACTTCATCCAGAAGGCGCACAACCGGAAGATGCTGGTGCATCCGCGGATCGTGATTGGCGTACCTTCGGAAATCACGCAGGTGGAAAAGCGCGCGGTCATGGATTCCGCCTATCGCGCCAAGGCCAGTGAAGTTCATCTCGTGGAACAGGCTATGGTGGCCGCCATCGGCGCGGGACTGCCGATCACTGAGCCGAGCGGCAACATGGTGGTCGACATCGGCGGCGGCACCACCGACATCGCAGTAATTTCGCTGAGCGGCATTGTTTATTCGCGTTCCGTGCGCATGGCCGGCAACCAGATGGATGAGGCCATCATGAACTACCTGAAGCGGAAATATAATCTGCTGGTCGGCGAACGCACCGCTGAACAGATCAAGATGGAGATCGGCTCGGCGTATCCGCTGGACAAGCCGCTGACCATGGAAATCAAAGGGCGCAACCTGATTGAAGGAGTGCCCAAGACTATTACGGTAGACGACAGTGAAATTCGCGAGTCGCTCAGTGAATGCGTTTCGACCATCATGAATGCGATCCGGGTTGCGCTGGAACGTACGCCGCCCGAACTCTCCGCCGATATCAGCGACCGCGGCATCGTGCTGACCGGCGGCGGCGCGCTGATCAAGAACCTCGACAAGCGCATCCGCGAGGAAACGGGATTGCCGGTCTCGATTGCCGACGATCCGCTGTGCAGCGTGGTGCTGGGCACCGGCAAAATGCTCTCAGACTTCAAGCTGCTGCGCAAGATTTCGATCGAGTAGGGTGCGGCTGTGGGCAGGCAAAATGCAGATCCCTCACTTCGTTCGGGATGACAATCCAAGGGATAGGGCCTTCGTTCGGGATGACAATCTCATTACTGAGAGCTGACAGCTGAGAGCTGAGAACTGGTGTTATGGACGTCCTCGGACGCTACCGGAACCTGATCGTGCTGGTGGGAGTGTTGTTTGCCCAGATCCTCGGCTTGGCCGTGCAGGTCAGGCGGACGACCGACGCCGAACCGACTCGCCTCATCCGCATCTGGGCAGTCGACGCGATCACTCCTCCGGAAAAGGTGCTGGTGTGGGTCGAAACCTCGACTAGCAGCGTCTGGCACAACTACTTCTACCTGCGCGGAGTGCGAGCCGAGAACCGCGACCTCAAGCAGCAGATCGAGCGGATGAGCCTGGAGCAGGTGCGGATGAGCCAGGACGCCGATCAGGCGCGGCGTTTGCAGGCGTTGTTGGCCTTCAAGGAACAGTTCATCTCCCAGACCATGGCGGCGCAGGTGATCGGCTCGAGTGGCAGCGAGTTGTCCCGTGCGGTCTACATCGACAAGGGTGAACGCGACGGCATGAAGCCCGACATGGCGGTGATCACGGCGGATGGCATTGTGGGCAAGGTGCTGCGCGTGTACGGCTCGACTTCGCTGGTGCTGCTGATCAATGACCAGACCAGTGGAGTGGGCGCGCTGCTCGACAAGACGCGGCTGCAAGGCATCTTGCGCGGTACGCCGGCGGGAGAAGTGGTGCTCGAAAAAGTGATGAGCGACGAAACCGTGCCCGTCGGTGAAATGGTTCTGACCAGTGGCGGAGATGGAATTTTCCCCAAGGGCTTGCTGGTGGGCAGGGTGACCAAGGCTGCGCCGGGCAGCGATCTGTTTCTGAACATTCGGGTGCGTCCCGCAGCCGATCTCAGCAAGCTGGAAGAAGTTCTGGTGGTAATGAAGATTGATGAGAGGCAGGCGGAACCCGATCAGACGGGCGCAACGCGGGCGGTCGACATTCTGGCCGAGCGCCTGCCGGGCGTTCCTGCCAAGCCGCCTGACGCGGTGAAAGCCGGCGTGGCGGGAACTACGCCGGCAACGGGCACGGGCTCCGAAAGCAAGCCTAAAGCGGCGCTCCCACCAGCGGCCGCCGGCAGCGCCGCGCCGGTGGCACGAACTTCTTCCACCACCAAGGCAACCGCAACCGCTGCGGATGCTGCGAAAGTTCCGCCCCAGCCGGTGAAGGCCGCGGTCGAGCCCAAACCGCAACCTGACGTCGAGGACAGTCCTCACTAACGTGGCCATTACTTACACATCGGGAGAGCAGGTTGAGGTTTACCGGTTCAGTATTCCGGCGACGGTTCTGATTCCGCTGACCGCTGTTTTCCTGCAGGTGTGGCTGCCGCTGCGATTTCCTTTTTTCTTGATCTTCGATCTTCCGCTGCTGGTCACGATCGGTTTCGCGACGGCGCGGCGCAGCCCGCTGACCGGCCTGCTTACTGGCGGCTTGATCGGCATTCTGCAAGACGCGCTGACGCATCAGCCTATAGGGCTCCATGGAATTTCGCTGACGGTGGTGGGATTCGGCGCGTCGTCGCTGGGGATCAAGCTGGACGTGGAGAATGCCGGCGCTCGTTTTCTGCTGACGATTTTCTTCTACGTGGTGCACGAGGTTGTCTACTTCACGATTGCGCGCGGCCTGGTGGGGTTACGGATGGCGTCGAGTTGGCCGCACGAAATCTGGTCGGGCGTGGCCAATGCCCTACTGGGCGTTGTGATCTTTATGCTGCTCGACAGGGTCAAGCAGCGAACGTAGCGCGTAGTGGCTCAGTTTGGAAGACGCATTCCCCCAGCGGCTAAAGCCGCTACTGATTATGCGGCATTTACGGCACGACTGAAGTCGTGCCCTTTCAAAACAAATCGAAACTGAGCCATTACCACTTAGCGTGGGGACAGCCGCCCTCGGCTGTCCCTATGTGAACCTCAAGATGGCACAGGCAAGGGCCGCCGCTGCCATCGTCGCTAAGAGATTCACTGACTGGTTGCTGATCCAGCCTCGACGTTGCAGGGTCGCGCCTAGAATGCTGTCGATGAGCATGCCGGCGAATCCGGCGGCTACCGGGATCCAGAGTTGGGACCTAGGAACTATCCCACCCAGGGCTGCGACGGAGGCAATCACCAGATCGGCGGCCAGGCCAGCGGCGCTTCCGGGAATGGTGATGCCTCCGTCGGTGCCTGCGGGGACGCGTTGCCAGGTGGTGATGAAGCGCGCATCCGCGCGGCGGTATTGACCGATTTCGCTGGCTACGGTGTCGGTGGCTGCCTCGGTCAGAGCGGCGAGCGCCGCCATCAGCCAGACGCGATTCCCGGTGGCGCTGAAAATCACCGAGCCGAGGGCGGCCACGGAAAGATTGGCCGACACTTGCCACGCATTGCGGCCTTCCCGGCGCTCGGCGACCCCCAGCGCCAGCTTGCGGCGATAGCCCAGGCGGGTGGATATCCAGGTCATCACGAACAGGGCGGCGAGCATGAAGAAGGCGGTGGGGCCGGAACCGGCAAAGAGCAGGAAACAGGCGAGACCGCCGGCTATGGCGCCGGATCGATTGACGCCGCGGAGGGTCCTGGCCAAAACGGCAAAGCCCAGCGTTACGGCCGCGGCGATGGCCAACCGCTCCGGGGATGAGGCCCAGGCGTAGGCTGGAAAAAGGGTCAGCATGGTGGAGGAAGTTCTCAGTTGTCAGTTCTCAGTTATCAGTAGAATCTGACTTCTGACAACTGATAACTGAGAACTGACAACGGACTCGTGGAACTCACGATCCCCTTTCGACAACACTATATTCGGTGTTCGGCGGCGGCGGACTACGCCATGTAGGGCTTGACCTTTGGATTCGCCCCGTAATCTGGCGGCTGCAACCCTACCCCGTTTAGGCTACACTTCTGTACGCTTGGGGGATTCTAATCTTGGGGAGACGCGGCTGACCGCGTCTGCCGGGACGAGGCAAGCCTCGTCTCTACTTGGGGTGAAACCGATGGCGGCTTCAGTCTGGTCTGGATATCTTACGTTCGGCTTAATCTCGATGCCGGTGCGTCTGTTCTCGGGCGCGCGCAGCAGCGGCATCTCGTTCAACCAGCTTCACCGCACGGACCACCATCGGGTAAAGCAGCAGCTGATTTGCCCGGTGGACAACCAGGTCCTTGAGCGCAGCGATATCGTGAAGGGCTATGAGTATCGCAAAGACGAATACGTGATTATCGATCCCGAGGAGATCAAGAAGATCGAGCCGAAGACGGCGAAGACGATGGAGATTCTCGAGTTCGTGAAGACGAGCGAAGTGGATCCGGTGTACTTTGAATCGTCGTATTACATGGTTCCGGAGGAAGCGGGGCGCCGTCCCTATGCGCTGCTGACGAAAGCGCTGGAGGAGAGCGAGTTCGTCGCCATCGCCAAACTCACCATGCACAACCGCGAGTACACGGTGTTTCTGCGCCCTCATAAGGGCGGAATGATGCTGCACACCATGTACTACGCCGAGGAAGTGCGCGAGGTCGAGTCGTTCGGCGCTCCCGATGTGGAGATTAAGGAAGCAGAGATCAAGGTTGCGCACCAGCTTATTGAGGCGCTGGCGGGCGAGTGGGATCCGGAGAAATATCACGACACCTTTCAGGACAATCTGAAGAAGCTGATTGAGACGAAGCTGGAGGGCGGGGAAGTCCAAGCGGTTGAACAACCGAAGAAGATGGCTCCGGTGGTGGATCTGATGGCGGCGCTGAAGGAAAGCCTGGCCCAGACGAAAAAGCCGGCGGGGTCGGAGAAGGTTGCAGAGATGCCCTCCGAGCGACAATCGAAGACACGCCGCGGGCGCGGGTAAGTAAATCTGGATCTGCGCGTCTCTGCTTTCATTGTGGATCTGCCCCGGCAACCTTACTTGCCTCTACCGGCTTCTCACCAGAGCAGCGGGAAAACCGGCGAGCTTCGCTCGCCTGGACAGCTGAGGGCGGCTGTCGCTACGTGATTCGCGTGTTGATTTCCCCTCATGGGCTGGTTCCCGATACAATAACCAATTCCGCGTAAGGCCAATTTTTTCTACGGAGTTTGAATGAAGCGGTTTCTCTGGCTGGGGTTCGTGGTGGTGGTTTATGTGATCTGTAGCGGGTGCGGCGAGACTTTCCGGCCGATTATCATCCCGAATCCTCCAACGTTTCCCAACCCGGCGGCGGCGCACACGGTGGTGACGATCAGCCAGAACGTCACCGACAACCTGACCCAGGAGCCGGGCGGCGCCATGGTGATCGATGTTTCCGGCGACTCGATCGTCAGCGTGGCCAATGTGGGCCTCGCTCCCGTCCATGCGGTGCAGCAATCCGCCAGCGTGGTGCTGGTCGCAAACCATTCTGTGACCGGCGCAGGCGCCGATTCGATTACCAAGCTGAGCTTCAACGGCACCACCATCACCACCAATCCTCCTCCCCCGACCATCAGTCTGCCGCCGAATTCGGCGCCTAACTTTGTGGCTACCACCGAGTCGAGCCAGGCCTACGTCTTGCTGCCGGGTTACGTGCCGGACCCCATCAATAACCCCGGCGTCGTGGTTCCGTCGGTCGGAGTGATCAACACCAATGCCAACAACCTGGTGACCACCATTGCGCTTAGCAACAACGCGGGCGCTAACCCGGTTGCTATGGTGGAGACGCAGGATACCAAGAAGCTCTACGTAGCGAACCAGGGTTCAGGCGCGGTCAGCGGCTTCGTCAGCGGGTTTAACACGGTCGACCAATCCTCGCGGACCATCAGCGGCGCGTTGACCACGGGTCCTATCTGGTTGTCGGCGCGTACGGACAGCCAGGCCGTGTACGTGCTCGAGGCAAACGGAACGCTGGCCTGGCTCAATACTATTTCGACCGCTGGCCCCGATACGCTGACGGAGACGTCGATTAGCGTTCCCGGCGCAAACATAATGATTTACGACCCCAATCTGAACCGGCTTTATATTCCCGGCGGGCAGGAGGTGGCGATCGTCGATGTTTCGCAGTCTCCGCCACAATACCTTGCGGGAGGGCCTATCGCGATTCCCACGGTCACACCCAGTTCGCGAGGCGCCGGAGACCCCTGCTCGCTCACCAGCGCGCAAACGCTGACGGTGGCTGCGGTCGCCCCCTTGCCGGATGGCAGCCGCGCTTATGTCGGGGCATACTACGAAGACGCGAGCGACAATATTTGCCCGCAGGCGACGGTGATCGACGTTGCCAGCAGCGCTATTAAGACTTATTTTGCGATCCCGGGATTCACTGCCTTTGACGCCTTTTGCTCCAGCACCCGCTTCCGCATCATGATGGGCGCCGGGGGCGACAGTAGCCGGGCTTATCTGTCCAGTTGCGATGGGGGTAATGTCAACATCATCGACACCACCAGCGACACCTATATTCTGAATCAACCGGAGCCAATCGGCTCGCGCGCGCCGATTCCGCCGAATCCGTTGGGCCCGCCGCAGAATCCGGTTTTTCTGATTGCTGGTCCGTAGGAACGATAAGTGCGACGGGCGTCGGACGATCCTCTGCGCAAACGGCGCGGGGGCTCGCGGAGACGTGGCAAGCCGCGTCTCTACCAGTGTGCTTTGCCAATTCAAAGGTATGAGTTGTAGGGCGGAGCGGCAATCCTATCCGGCTGCTACGGCGGCTTCCATCTCGCGGCCGAGGTAGCGCAGGGCCACGTTCATGAAGACGTTTCCGCTGGAAGTATTGAAGCACAACACCAGGGCCTCGGTGTCTTCACTGCTTTTGCTGCCCTGCTCGGAAGTGTGCTGGGTTGGTGGATGAACGCGAAAGTGAAATCCCTGGTCGTTGAGCGTGGTGACGGCGTTGCCGATGATCTGGTTGGCCAGCTCACAGACGGCCTCCCGAACCAGATCTTCGCTGGTGTCGGCAGCTTCGACTCCGGCGAGACGGCCGGCGAGTTGCACGGCGGCTCCCTGGTCAGAATCGAAAATGATTCGCCCTTCAATTTCGCCCGTGAGGCAAACCTCGGCAGCGACGCCTTTGCGCCGGTACGCCTCCTGTTCCATGCTCAGATTCTCGATGGAAATGGGCGACTGCATCGCCTGCGCGAGGACGGCGTCGGCGGAGTTAATGAAAGGCTGAATCAGGTCCATCCGCATGACTAGGCTCCAGCTCCGGCGCCCCGCACCGTGACGCCATCGTCACGCATCACGTACTTGATGACTTCATAGAGGACTTCCGGCTTCACCGGCTTCTGCACGAAGTGACGGGCACCACGCTGCAGCGCGGCCACGATGTTTTCCTGGTAGCCGACCGACGACACCATGACGATGCGGGCGCCGGGATGATCGCGAACGATCTTCTCCGCCGCCTCGATGCCTTCCATCTGCGGCATGGTGATATCCATCAGAACGATGTCGGGCCTGAGCCGTTCGTATTCGCTGATTGCGGTTACTCCGTCACCCGCCTCGCCGATTACCTGACCGCCGAATGTTTCCACCATCCGGGCCAGGTTCTTGCGGGCGAACACCGAGTCATCCACGATCAGATACCGTACCGGCTGTCCGTCTTCGCTCCGTTTTACGGGCGCAAACTTTTCCATGGCACTCCTCCCCAACTATCACTTAATCACGAACTACATACTTTCGATAGATAACTCTAGTTACTTCCGGCACCAGTCGCGCGCTTGACGTCGGCCATGTCCCCTCGGACGTGGTCTTGCGCGCATTGGGCCTGCAAAATACCGGGCAGATCCTGGAGGTCGGCAATGCGCATGACGTAACCGCGTTCGATGGCTACCTTGGGCATGCCGTAAACCACGCAAGTCTCCTGACTCTGGGCCACGGTGTATCCGCCGGTTGCCCGGATTTCGCCCAGGCCGGCGGCGCCGTCTTCTCCCATGCCGGTCATCAATGCGGCCACGGCTTGCGAACCAAACTCCTTGGCTACACTGTGGAAAAGCACGTCCACCGAAGGACGATGTCCGTTTACCGGAGCGTCCTCCGTAAGCACCGCCACGTTGCCCAGCGGCAGTTTTTTCACTTTCATGTGCCGGTTCCCGGGACAAATGAGGGCGCGTCCGGCTACCAGCAAGTCGCCGGATTGCGCTTCCTTGACCCGGATGGGGCAACACTCGTCGAGCCGCTTGGCAAACAGTTCGGTGAAGCCGTCGGGCATGTGCTGCACGACCAGGATGCTGCCCGGGAATTCGACCGGGAGCTGTGAAAACAGGTATTGCAAGGCGTTCGGACCGCCGGTCGAAACCCCGATGGCGATGATGCGGGTGGGGGCGACGGGCTGCATCTTGTTGGGCTGCTCGTGGTGTGTTTCCCCGGGCAGGAACTGGGTTTGCACTCCACTGCTCTGCGCCGCCGCCCGGATCTTCTTGATCAACTCACTAGCAATTTCGGGCATGCGCGCAGCGACGTCGGTGGGTTTGGCCACGAAATCAAACGCGCCCAGCGCCAATGCCTTGAGCGTGATCGACGCCCCGGCGGTGCTGTGCGAACTGACCACGATGACCGGCAGCCGTCCGCGCCGCATGATTTGTTTCAAAGTGTCGATCCCGTTCAGTCCGGGCATTTCCAGGTCGAGGGTTATCACTTCCGGCGATAAGTCCTCGATTTTCTTCAACGCAAAATTGCCGTCGATCGCCGTGCCGACAACTTCGATCGAGTTATCCTGCTCGAGAATCCTGGGAATGAGCTTGCGCATCAGAGCCGAGTCATCCACCACCAGAACACGCACCGGCTTTTTCATGCCTGGCCCCCTGCCGTGCCGCGTGCCTGCGTCTCGCCGGTTTGGATCAAACCAGTGCCGGTCGACATCAGCCCCACCATCCGCGGATTGGTTGCATCCGCCCGGCCGCGCGTGAAGCGATCCATGAGGGCGATCATGTTGAGGATGAGAACCACCCGCCCATCGCCCAGAATCGAAGCCCCGCTGACCAGGTCGGTGGTGATCGACTGGTCGTCGAGCGCTTTGATGACCAACTCGTCCTCGCCTTCCAGTTCGTCGACGACGACACCGAACTTGCGGTCTCCGCTGATGATCACCAAAACGAAGACTTTACGCCGCGCCGTTTCTGGTCCGCTCGGAGGTTTCGCCCCGAGGCGCAGAAGCGGCAACACGTCGTTGCGCAGTTGCAGCACATCGTAGTGCTCCACCTGATGGATCTCTTCTTCGACGGTGCGCGCGATCTCGGCTACCGCGTTCAGGGGCAGGGCGTAGAGGCGCTGCTCCACTCGGAACATCAACGCCCGGATGATGGCGAGGGTCAGCGGCAGGCGGAGACGGAATGTGGTGCCGCGTCCCACTGCGGTTTCGATCTGCACCGTTCCCTTGAGGCGTCCGAGCACGCTTTGGACAACGTCCAAGCCCACGCCTCGGCCGGAGAGTTCGGTGATCTCTTTCGCGGTGGAGAATCCCGGCTGCAGGATCAGATCCAAAGTCTCCGACTCGGTCAAACGGGCGGCCTGATCTGGTTTCAGCAATCCCTGGGACAGGGCGCGCTCGCGAACTTTTTCCGCATCGATGCCGGCTCCGTCGTCGGTGACCTCGATGACTACCTGGTTTCCCTGGTGATAAGCGCCCAGGCGCAGCGTTCCCTTGGGCCGCTTGCCGGCGCGAACCCGCTCCGCGGCAGTCTCGATGCCATGGCCGACCGCGTTTCGCACCAGATGGGTCAGGGGCTCGGCAATCGCATCCAGAATGCTTTTATCCAGATCGGTTTGCCCGCCCTTTACCATGAGCTCGACTTCTTTTCCGCACTGCAGACCGACGTCCCGCACAATGCGCGGGAAGCGGCGGAACAGCTGATCGACCGGCACCATACGAATCTTCATGACCGAGTGCTGCAAGTCGTTTAACACTCGGCCCTGGAAAGCCATGGCGTCGGAGAACTTGCCGCGCAAGGCATCTTTCGGGAAACGTTGTCCAAATTCGAGCAGCGCCTGCTGCAACATCGATTTCGCGAGGATCAGTTCACCGACCAGATTGAGGACGCTGTCGATTTTTTCGGCGTCGACGCGTAACAGATTGTCGGGGCCTCCGGGCAGGGCGGATGGCGCCGATTCCCGAGGCGACGACGCGTCATTTTCAGCAAGACCGGGAGCGGCGGTGGCGGTGGCTTTTGCAGATGGCACGATCTCGTCGTTGTGGTTGTCGTTGTTGTTGTTCTTGCTTTCCGTATCGGCAGCTGAAACTGGCAGGAGCGCGCGCGCCGCCGCTGCGATGCGCAGGGACGTGACTTTGACACTCTGGGCAATGGTTGGAATGCTGCACTTGGTCCGGATCTGCTCCGCCGGTTTATCCGAGGCCAGCGCCGCTTCGACGCGCTGCATGGGCTCGACACTGCCATCGACCGGATAGAAGGCCAGTATGTCGCCCAAACCCGCCAGGGCCAGTTGGATCATCTGGCGTCCGGCGATGGGCATGGCGCACTGCGGGTCCATCTGCACGGTGACGTGATAAACGCGTTTGCTTTCCGCGAGGGCCCGGGTAATTGCCAGTTGATCGTATTCCGACCAGGGGCTGATTTTCGCGGCGTTTTTTTTCGTTTTCTTTGTTGTTTTGGCCGCGCCGCCCGCTGCCGGGTGGGCGAGACGGGCAATGTCGGCGCGCAAAGACTGGATGCTCGGAAGCTTGGTGCCCTTCCGATACGCTTCCAGTAAGGCAGCAAACACGTCGGCCGCGCGCAAGGCGATCTCGGGGACCGAAGCCGCTGCCACGTTTTCCAGCGTCAGCACGTCCTCGAACTCATGGGAGAGCTCGCTCAGTTCGCGGAAGCCGCAGGCGGCCGCGTCTCCCTTCAGCGTATGCACGGTGCGCCTTAGGCTACGGGCGGTTTCCGCATCGCCGGGCGACTTCTCCAGGTGCATGGCTTCGTCGTTCAGTTTCTGGACGAGTTCTCCCGCGCTTTCGAAGAAGAGCTGCCGGAGTTCTGTCATGCGATCGTCGGGGGGGACGGTCAAGCATGCACCTCCACTCGCTGATAGGCGGTGCCGCTGTTGCGATGCACCATCTGAAATTTGTCGGTGAGCCCGAGCAAGCTCTCGGCATGGCCGACGAAGAGGTATCCCTGGGGATTCAAACAGCGATAGAACTTCTCGACCAGCCGCTTCTGCTCGGCTTCATCGAAATACATCATCACGTTGCGGCAGAAAATAATGTCGTTACGCTGGGGCAAGAATTCGGTTTTCAGATTGTGAAAATCGAAGTGCACCAGTTCCTTGACGTTCTTCTTGACCACGTAGCGATCGCCCACTTTGTCGAAATAGCGCAAGCGATAGCCATAATCGACGCCCGCCATCTGGTGCTCACCGTAGGAGCCCTCCTGGGCGGCGCGCAAAACCGAATAGTTGATGTCGCTGGCCAGGATCTCCAGGCGCCAGGGAGCGGGCACCATGGGCTTCGGCACCGGCGATTCGTAAGGCAGCGGGTGGCGCAGATAGTGGTATGACAGCGAATCGGCCACCTGCATGGCCATGGTGTAGGGTTCCTGTCCGGTAGAACAGCCCGCGCTCCAGATTCTCACGTTGTAGTCGTGGTGCTCCTGTTTGCGGCGCAGAATGTCGTCCATCACGTCTTTCTGAAACAATTCCAGCTGTGCCTTGTTCCGGAAAAAGCTGGTTTCGTTGACGGTGAGGTTTTCGAGCAGGCGCGACAGCTCTTGCTTTCCCTGGTGGCTGGTGAGCAGGCGGTAGTAACTGTAGAACGAATCCAGCTGACACTCTTTCAAGCGGCGCTGCAAACGGTCCTGCAGGAAGGGAGTGCGCCGGTCGTCGAAGTGCATGCCGCACTCCTGGTAGACGAGGGTCTGCAGGAGTTTCAATTCCGCGTCGGTGAGTGCCGGTGTTTCGCTCGTGCTCATGTGGATTCGGTTCCTGCTGCTACTTTCCAGCCGTGGCGGTTTTGGTTGCCGTTCCTGTCGCCGCCCCTGCCCTGGTTCCCGCCTTGTCGCTACCAGCCGCCAGCGGCTTTTCCGCCGACGCTTCGCTTCCCAACTCTCTTGCCCCTAATACCTTGCTGATATCGAGCAAAATGATCAGGCGTCCGTGGTACTTGCCGAGGCCGGTCACACAGTCCAATCCGCCGGCCTGCATCATGGCAGGCGCGGCTTCGATTTCGCTCTCGGGAATTTTCAGAACCTCCGAGGCCGAGTCCACGATCATGCCTGCCAGCCGGCCCCGGTGTTCGACCACCAGAATGCGGCTGCGGCGGTCGAGCCCGGCGGACGGCTTCCCGAAGCGCTTGCGCAGGTCCACGACGGAGACAATCTTGCCGCGCAGGTTGATGACCCCTTCCAGATAATCAGGTGCGTCCGGCACCGCCGTGATCTCCGGCACGCGGACGATCTCATGCAACGAGGTGATGGGTACGCCGTAGGTCTCGCGTCCCACCCGGAAGCCCACAATGTGTGTTTCCCGGCTCATGGTTGAAATTCCCTCAACGCGATCCCGCCGCCGTAGTCCGGGCGGCGTTCCCGTACCCTGGCGTGTTGTCGTTTGATCTGTCGGTGGTTTTTTCGTTCGGCCGCAGCGCAAAACGGTCCATCGAATCGAGCAGGCCGCGCGACATCTTTGACATCTGATCGGAGGAAGCGGCCAGTTCGGTCGATCCCGACGTGTTGGACTGCACCAGTTCGCGCATGCGCTCCATGGCCTGCACCACCGCCTGGGCCCCGGAAGCCTGTTCTTCCACCGCCGAGTTGATTTCGTGGGTGATTTCGTTCAGACGCGTGGTGGCGCGCGCGATCTGCGACGAGCCGTGCGACTGCTCGTTGGTGGCGGCCCCGATTTCCTGCGCGAACTTGTAAACCTCGGTGACCACGTTCGAAATCTTGCGCAGCGCGCTGTTCAGTTCCTGTCCCAGATTCAGCCCCTCGTTCACGATGGTCGTGCTCTTCTCCATGTTATCGACCGCTTTGCGCGCTTCCTTCTGGATGCTGCCGATGAGCTCGGAAATCTCTTTGGTAGACTGGGCGGATTTTTCGGCCAGCTTGCGGACTTCGTCTGCCACGACGGCGAATCCCAAACCGTGCTCGCCGGCCCGGGCCGCTTCGATGGCGGCGTTTAGCGCCAGCAGGTTGGTTTGTTCCGCCAGATCGTCGATCACTTCGATGATTTTGCCGATGTCGTCCGCGCGTGTGCCGAGGGCGTCGATGATCTCGCCCGAGGAGCGAATCGTGGTGTTGATGCGGTTCAGGCCGTCGGTCGCCTTTTCCATGGTGCCAATGCCGCTGTGGACTTCTTCGCGCGAGCGGTTGGAGATATCGAGCAGAACCTTGGCCGTATCCGCGACCCGCTGGATCGAGGTCACCATCTGGTCAATGGAGGCCGAGGTTTCGCTGACGCTCGAGGCTTGCGTCTGCGTGCTCTTCACCATGTTCTGCACATTCACGCTCATTTCGTGCATGGTGCTGGTGACTTCATCAATGGCCGAAGAAGTCTGCAGGCTGTTACGGGCCGACTCGTCGGACGCGCTGGCCACCTGGGTGGAGGCGCTGGCCACCTGGGACGCAGCATCGCGCACGTTGCGCACCATCCCGCGCAGGCCTTCCACCATGCGCGTGAAGGCGTTCGCCAGCGTGTCGTTGGCTGAGCGCGGACGGACTTCGACCGCCAGGTTGCCTCCGGCGATGGCTTCGGAAACCGCCGCCATCTCCTTGAGGTACGTGACCATGGAGTCGAAAGTACGGGCCAATTGTCCAATCTCGTCCTTGCCGTGAATGTCGATATTGTGCTCCAGATCCCCGGACTGCCCGATCTGGTCGGCGACGTGAATCAGCCGGGTCAGCGGTCCGGTGATTCCGCCGGCAGTGCGGTAGGCAATCACCATGCCCAGGCCCACGGCGATCAGGGAACTGAAGATCGAAAACAGAATGGTCAAGTTTGCTGCCGAATCATCGGAGTGGCGTCGCTCGTCCAGCAGTTTGTGGTTCTCCCGGTCGACCTCGTCCAGAACATCGCTTGAGCGGGTGACCCAGGAGTTTGGATCCTTTTGCAAATAGAAAATCTGCAGTTCGGCTACGGTCGCATTGCCGCCGTCGACCGCCCGGCGTTTGTCCACCAGTGGGTTGGCGAAATCGGAGCCCCAGGCCTGTTCGAGCAGTTGCACTTTTTCCAGATTGCCGCGCTGCTGCGCGGAATTGGCGAGTTCCTGGGCGCGGTGCAGCGCGTCACTCAACTGGTGCTCGCCGTCATTCATCTTCTCCACGTCGCGCGTGTCGCCGCTAAGCAGGTAGTTCTGGAGGTGGAGGCGGTTCTGCATCATCTGGAAGCGCACCGACGAGGTTGCCTCGGTCATGTCGATCGAACTCTGCGCCGCAGCCTTGGTCTCATGCTCGCGATGTACCCCGTACAGGTTGATCGCCAGGAGCACGAGAACCGTCCCCAGAATGACGCCGAAACTCACATAAAGTTTTTTCTTAATATTCATGTTCAAACCTTCCTCAGCCAGCGCTTCGGACCCAGTGCCGCCTGCTTATTGACCCGGGTCAAAACGGAATTCCACAACCTCCGTCGACTCTTGTGGAGCCACCTCGAAATGCCACTTCTTGACCGCGTCCAGAGCGGCGTTCGCCAACACCGGATGCCCGCCAACCAGAGAGGCGCTCTTCACCGAGCCGTTGGCAGAGACAATCACCCGGACCTTCACCGTGCCGGTGATGTTCATGCGCCTGGCCAGTTCCGGATACACCGGCGCCACTCTAGTCTTTGTTTTCCGTTCGGTTTCCTGTCCCCACGCCTTGGGAGTACTGGCCGCAGCCCATCCGACAACCAGGAGCAGGGCCACGGCGAACACACGTTGCAGTGATCGAAGATTCACGTCACATTCCTTGTCAATGAGCATTCATCCCATATTCGAGCAAGGGAGACCCCAGCGGATATCAAAAGTTCCGCTTATTCATTACTTTGGTGATGAAGACATCGGGTGATCGGGCCATCGGGCCACCGTCAGGCTGCGAGCTTCGAGCTTCGAGCAGGCAAGAGCAGGGTCAGATTGCTCATGGCTCGCCGCTCGCAAGCTGGGCCTTATATCGGGATCGCTCGATTGCAGAATGAGACTCCGGTATCACTTTTGGCACGTTTCTAAAGTTGGCACTGGCACCTCCTATTCCCTTGACTCAATTTGAGAATCGAGCGTAGGTTGGATGTAATTCAATTGTTTTCAACCGCTTAGCTAAGCGAATGGTGCTGACTGACAATTAACGGCGGAAATTCGGGGACCGGGCACGCGTCTCAGTCTGAGGAGGCTTTCCAGAAGCTTCTTCAGGAGCTTTCCCGGGCGGCTTTTCAGAGCAGCGATCCCAGCCATCTGATCCGGTCGTTCTGCGTGCAGACGCGCGCTTTCTTCCATGCCAGCGACGTCTACTTTTGGAGTTGCTCTTCCGACGGTGAACTCACCGGAGCCGAAGCTGACGGCGATCACGCCGAGTCGTTTCGTGGCACGCGGCTGCGGCCCGGTGATCCATCCATCGCGCCCTCGATTGCTATTGAAGCGGTGCAGAAACGTCGCGCATTCTTCCTCAACCACGTCAACGTCGCCCGTTACCCTTGGCTGACCAAATGTGGAGCGCATGCCGCAATGGCCGCGCCTCTGCTGGTTTCGGGGGACGTGGTCGGCGCCATCGCGTTCGTGCTGCGGGTGCCCTATTTGGGCTTTGACGAAGATGCGGTAGCCAAGGTCACGATCCTGGCGGCGCAACTGGGCACCGCGCTCGAAGCCCTGCGGCTGAACCAGCTTTCCCGCGAAGAGCACCGCCGCGCCACGGTTCTGGTCGAGGCCGCGGGCGCCCTGCATGGGTTGCCGGACACGGCTGCGGTGATGGAGAGCATCGCCGACCGCCTGTGTGCGCTGCTACACTCGCCGGCCGTGCTGGTGCTGATTCAGCAGGAGAAAGTTCAACAGGAGCGTACCCAACCGGAGAGGCGGTTCCAGTTGCAGGCTGTCTCCACGGAGGCTCCCAAACTCGCCCAATCCATTCGTTCACGTTTCGAGCAGAACAACCTTCGCTCTTCGATCGAGATCGCCACGCGCGCCGTGGTGGCGGGCGAGCGCATAACGGTGAGCATCGACGGTGCGTCTCATTTCGGGGAAGACTCGCCGCCCGGAGTCCTGATCGCGGCGCCGTTTCGCACCTCACGCTTGCACGGTGCGATTCTGGTCTATCCCCGTTTCGCCCAACCGTTTACTGAGGAAGACAAGACCCTGGTCTCGGCCCTGGTCGGCTTTGCCGCGGTGGCCATCGCCAACGCGGAGTTGTGCGGCATGGCCCGGGCCAAGGCCCACGAACTGCACGAAATCCTCGAGATTTCATTCGAACTCGGTTCCGCCGGGAAACTCGACGAGTTCATGCAGACCTCAGCGGTTCGTGCCGCCAGTTTTCTCGGGTTCAAGCGCTGCTTCATCGGGCTCTTCGAAGAGGCCGCATTTCGCATCCGATGGGGAGTCGAGAATGGGAAGGCTCGTCCGGTGGATATCCCGCTCTACGATGGCGTCGCGAGCCATACGCTGAAGCAAAAGAATGTGTTTGTCACCGAAAATGCTTCGGGCAGCGCGGACGGCGATTTGGATTTCGTTGCCGCTTTTCATATCCGTCAGTTGCTCGCGGTGCCCTTGCTCGGTTCGAACGGCGATGTGCTCGGAATGTTCAGCGTGCTCGACCGCATCGAGCCCGGTCCGATCAACGAAGAAGATGTCCGTCGCGCCCGTGCTCTGGCCGCGCAGGTGGCCATCGCGCTCGAACTTACCCGTAACCTGCATCAATCGGAGGAGCACCGCCGCCGCGCCGAGGCCCTGGTGGCGATCGCGCTCGAACTGAACACCGTCCTGAACCTGCCCGAGTTCGCGCGCAAATTCGCGCTTCGCGCGGCTGCCCTGCTGGGAGGCCGCTCCGTTGCCCTCAGCCTTTTCGAGACCGCGGAACTGGATACGGTGCTGATTTGCGGCGCCGGCGAAGGGGGCGTTTCCGAGGCTGGTGTCAAGGAAGTTGGCGTTTCTGAGGTTAACGTTTCCGAGGTCAAAGACAAGGCGCTGCTTCGCCGCTTCAGTCGGGCGCTCAGTGCGGCGTTGCCGAAATACTCCTCCGATGTGGCCTTTGCGCCCGCCGGCGACATGCTGGGAAGCGCCCTTGCCTCCGGTCTGGGATGGACGGATTGCACGCTGGTCCGGCTGGCCGGATCCTCGGGAGAACTGGTGGGGGTGCTTTGTCTGGCCGACCGTGGCGCTCCACCATCGGCGGACGATCGCCTCTTGCTGCGTGCCATTGCCGGCCACGCCAGCATCGCGCTCGAGAATGCCTGCCTGTTTACCCGCATGCAACAGGCGAACCGCCACTGGCTGGAGGTGTTCGATGCCATCAGCGACTTTATCGTGGTGCACGACGAGCAGCAAAACATTCTCCGCGTCAATCGCTCGCTGGCCGATTTCGTTGGCATCGAGTCAGACCAGTTGATCGGCATCAACATGCGGGCGCTGGAAGCGCTTTCGACCGGTACTTCGCCGCACTCCTGTCCCTTCTGCCGCAGCGGCGAGGGTCTGGACGAATATGTGCACCCGGTTCTCGACCGCACTTACCTGATTTCAACTTCGCGCATTCATGCCGCCAGCAGCACCCAGTTGCAGACCGTACACGTACTGAAAGACATCACCGACCGGCGCGATGCTGAGCGCCGCTACCGGGAACTGTTCGACAATATTCAGGAAGGAATTTACGTCTCCACGCCGCAGGGCCGGTTTGTCGAGGTCAACGACTCGCTGGTGCGCATCCTTGGCTACAGCAGCCGCGACGAAGTGCTGCAACTCGACATTCCCACCCAGGTCTATTTTTCTCCGGAGCGGCGGCAGGAACTCGCGGAAGTGCTCAAACGCGGGGGCGAGATGCACAATCACGAGGAGGTTCTGCGGCGCAAGGACGGCTCGCCGGTGCACGTCTTCATGAACTGTTTTGCGCTGCGCGATTCCGGCGGCAACGTGCTGCAGCACCGTGGACTCATGCTCGATGTCAGCGGGCTGCACCAATCGCAAACCGAGCTGCAGAAAGAGCGTGATTTTTCGAGCAAAATCCTCAGTCACACCCAGAGCCTGATTCTGGTGACCGACACCGAAGGCGTGATCAGTTATGCCAACCGGCGCTGGAGCGGTCTGGGCTTTCAGCAGTCGCAGATTCTGGCGCGCCCCTTGCCCGACCTGTGTGCCCCACCGCGCCGGGCCGCGCTTCGCGAAGCGCTGGCAGATGTGGCGCGCGGCCAGCAGGTGGATAACTTCGATCTGCCCCTGGTTCGGGGCGATGGCGTCAGCGCCCAGTTCTCGGTGAATCTGAGCCCCATCAGCGGCGAAGACGGCCGGGTGAGCAGCATCGTGGTGGTGATGACCGACGTGACCGACTCCGCCATGCTGCGCTCCAAGCTCATGCACGCGGAGAAGATGGCGGCGGTCGGCAAGTTGGTCGCCGGCGTCGCCCACGAAGTCAACAATCCGCTCACCGCCATCCTCGGATTCACCGACCTGCTGATGGAGAATTCCGAACTCCCCGAAAGCGCGCGCCGCGATCTGCGAGTGATTCTGCAGGAAGCGCAGCGCACCAAGCAGATCGTGCAAAACCTGCTCAGCTTTGCGCGCCAAGTGCCGCCGCAGCGGCAGGCGGTTCAGCTTAACTCCATTTTGCAACGCACCGTGCACTTGCGTTCTTACGACTTCATCAGTCACGGCATTGACGTGGTCGAACACCTGGACGAGTCGCTGCCTCCGGTCGTGGGAGATTCGCACCAGCTGCAGCAGGTGTTTCTCAATATCCTGAACAACGCTTACGACGCGGTTCGCGAAAGCGCCAGCCCCTCTCACCCCGCGCGCATCGAGATCAGGAGCGCCCACACCAGCGCATTCGTCGAGATCTCTTTTTCCGACAACGGCGTCGGCATTGCCGATCCCGATCGAATTTTTGACCCGTTCTTTACCACCAAAGACGTCGGCAAGGGTACCGGTTTGGGCCTGAGTATTTGCTATGGCATTGTCCACGAACACGGCGGCGAAATTGTCTGCCACAACAACCAGGACTCTGAAGGAGCGACCTTTATGGTGCGCCTCCCGGTGGCAGCCGAGGCGGCATCCTTTGGAGCGGTTGCAGGAGTGCATCCCAAATGACGCAAACTGGAACTAAACCCGCTTGTGCGCCGGTACTTCTGATTGAAGACGAACCGGCGGTGATGGCTTTGGTGCGCGCTGTTCTGGAGGGGCACGGCTATGCCGTGGTTGCGATCGAATCCGGCGCCGAGGCCCTGCGACTGCTGGCCAAGGGCAATTTTCACGGCGTCGTTTCCGACATGCGCACGCCGGGAGGCGTCGATGGCGCGCAGGTGTATGCCTGGATCGCTGCCCACCGCCCGGAACTGGCCCGCCGGGTGGTTTTCATCACCGGCGACATCGCCAACGAGGAAACTGCTGCCACGCTCCGCCGCACCGGAGCGCCGTGCGTGGAAAAGCCGTTTCGCGTGCATGACTTTATTACCGTGGTCGAGCAGACCATGGGCAGGGCGGCGCCATGACGCAGACTTCGGCAACACAGAATTTGACGAGAAACGACTTCCGCATCCGATTGTTGATTGTCGACGACGAGCAGACCATCCGCCGGCTCTGCATGACGGTGGGCGAGTCGCTCGGCTTCCACTGCCTCGAAGCCGAGAGCGGTGACGCGGCCCTCACCTTGCTCGAAGAGCAGCCCGTGCACATGGTGCTCACCGACATGGTGATGCCGCACATGACGGGAATCGAATTCCTGGAGCAGGCCAAGCGCGCCCATCCCCGCATCGAAGTGGCGGTCATGACCGGCCACGGATCGGTTGAAACCGCGGTGCAGGCCATGAAACTGGGGGCCTACGATTACATTGCGAAGCCTTTTGCTCCGCTCGATGATCTGCGTCTTTTCCTGCGGCGCATGGCGGACAAGGTGCGCTTGGTCGAAGAGAATCTCTACCTCCGCGAACGCTCCGAAACCGAGACCTCGCTCCACGGCATCATCGGCAATTCCACCGGGATTCAGAACGTTCTGCGGCTTATTTCCCGACTTAAGGACACGCGCACACCGGTGCTGATTTCCGGCGAAAGTGGAACCGGCAAGGAACTGGTGGCCCGGGCGCTGCACTTTCGCGGCACCATGGCCAGCCGTCCCTTTGTCGCCGTCGACTGCGGATCGCTTGTCCCCACCTTGATTGAGAGCGAATTGTTCGGCTATGAGAAAGGCGCATTTACCGGCGCGCTTCGCTCCAAGCAGGGGCTGTTGCAATCGGCCGATACGGGAACCATTTTTCTGGACGAGGTGGGCGAACTTCCTCTGGAAATGCAAGCCAAGATATTGCGCTTTCTGCAGGAAAAGGAAGTCCGTCCGGTGGGCAGCAATCAAAAAGTCAAGGTGGACGTGCGCATCATGGCCGCCACGAACCGGGATCTCGATACCGAATACAAGAAGGGGACCTTCCGCAAGGATCTCTACTTCCGCCTCAACGTGGTCACCATTTCTCTGCCGCCGCTGCGCGAGCGCCGTTCTGACATACCCATCCTGGCGGCGTTTTTCCTGGAACGGCTGGCTCCGGGACGCGGCGTCCAGCTCTCCGGCGAGGCCATGAAGGCGCTGCTGGTATACGACTGGCCGGGCAATGTCCGCGAACTGGAGAATTGCCTGGAACGTGCGGTCGCGCTGGGCGATCAGCGCGTTATCGAGGTCAACGATCTGCCGCCGGCGATCGTGCGCGCGGAAGTCCAAGCCGAAGCGCTCGATGCGCCGGAATTCTCCGGCCGCGCCACGGACCTTCGATCCGCTGACCTCCGCGCCACGGACCTGGAAGATATCGAGCGCGCCACCATTGAGCGCGTTTTTTCGCAGGTCAAGGGGGACAAAGCCCTGGCGGGAAAAATGCTTGGCATCAGCCGCGCGACGCTCTATCGCAAGCTGAAGCGGTACAACATCGGCAGTCACGAGGAGCCACCGCAATCGACGACGTTGCAATAGATAGAGTCGAGCTGCGCTGCTTGGGGACAGCCGGGGCGGCTGCCGCTACGCAACCCTGGACGGGCGAGGACGCCCGTCTCTCCATTTCCTCCTCACTCGCGTATGCGAAATGAGACGGTTGTGTCATTCTGAGACGCACTTCTCTTGGGCCGGAAGGATTCGACTGCGGCGGCTGCCGCGCGACTCCGCTAACTGCTAATCCTTTCTTTCACTTGTTCTTAGGTGCATGACCTTCAAGTTTTTGGCGTAACCCGTGCACTGTGGAATACCGATAAAACAGAGCGAGTCTCCTGGCAGCTCTTTCAAACCAGGAGGAGAGGGAGACTCGCCTGTTCAAACTCCGGGATCGAGGGTCAACTGTGCACCATCAGGCAACTGCTCGTGCGCTCGAACCAGGCATCGTAAGCCGCTTGGCGAAGTTTTTTCCTGAAGCTACACCGGTGCGGATTCCCGTCAAACTCAGCCGGGCCCCGGGCAATGGCAATGGCGATGTCAAGGGTCATGAAAGCGGGAACGTTTTTTTTCAAGACACGGTGATCGAGTACGGCACGCCGCAAGAAGTCTTGTTTATGGTGAACCGTCCGCTGGAATTCGCCGACCGCGTTCTGATTGAAAGCCACGACGGCTCGCTGCACGCCGAAGGCTCGGTGGTCGCGGTTCAATATCACCCGGAGCGGACAGCGATCGCTGTACGCTTCCTAAAACATGTTCCCAACTGGATTGTGAAATCATGACTGCATCCACCCCGCCTTCACTGGAAGAACACGGAGCAACGCTCAGTGCCCTGCTGCCCATTTACGCTGCGCTGGTGCGCGAGTTTGTGATTGAGGTTCCCACCTGCCCGGTTAATGTTGAGGAGGGCTTCACGCCTTCGGTCGAGTCGGTCAAGCAGGCCGAAGCCTGGTTCCAACAGGTGGACGCCCAGATCCAGGTGCACCAGTTGCGCCAGTTTCTGCAGACGACGCCGCTGGCCAATGAAGCCGTACTCCGCCAGCTTCTCGTGCATCATATGCACAAGGCGTCGAAATCCACCAGCGACCGGGACAAGACTGATTTTCTACTCGTCCAGTATTTTTCCCTGTGCGCGCCCTCGGGCCTGGAAGACGCCGACCTGGACCTCGATTACGTTGCCCAGGTGCTGGAACCGGTGCTGGGGCCGCAAGAGCCGAAGCTGCCGGAGTGGTTGAGTTCGCTGGAGACCATCCTGCAGACGGCGTCGCGTTCCAAACGCCTCAGCGAACTGCTGCACAGCGGAACGCTGGAGCAAGGGCGCAAGCTCAAGGCGCAGAACGCGGCCCGTTATTTCGAACCCTCGGCCATGGTGGCTTTTGCGCGATTCAGCTTCATGGTCCGGCGAATATTTTTCCGTCTGATGCACGACGATCTCAACGCCATCCAGGACGGTTTGCGTGAACTGGAGCGCCGGGGCATCAAAACCATCGATTGCCGACGCGCCCAATTCTCCGCCGAGGAACCGACCGGGCGTCTGCGCATGATCTGCCAATCCTGGAAAGTAATGTTCCACGCCGAGTACTCCTCTGGCCAGCCGCTGCGCATGCTGGTCGATCTGCGAGCGGCAGTCGACGACGCGCTGCAGAACGGGGCGCGTAAGAACCCGCTTGCCAAGGGCGCTGTGGCCGCTTCCACAAAATCTGGCGGCGGAACGAAAAAGTAATTTCCAGAAATCGACGATGAGCAACAATCGCCAGACCGTTTTGATCCTTGCCAGCGATCCCGCCTTCTCGCGCGAGATCACCGCGTGTTGGCCCCAGGATCCCGATCATCATTCGGCAGGTCCGGAATTCATCATGCTCGACGAAGGCTTCTCTCGTGATCTGCAGGGCAGCCAGTACGATCTCGCCATAGCCGATGCCTCTTCGGTTGAAAACAAATCTTTCGGCAACAAGAACGACAGCAATAATAGTAACAATAGCAATGACCGGATCAAGGCCCTGAAGCAATCGCTCGCCGCTGCCGGGAAGCCTGCCATCATCATTCGCTCTCACTACGATCCTGCGCTCGGTTTCTATACCCTCCACGGCGCCGTTCTTGAGTTGCGGCGCGAAACCGGAGTCTGGCCGTCGCTAGCGGGTCTGGTCGGACGCGAAATTCTTCGGCGCCGGCACGCCGAAGCGCGCGCCCGCGAGGCTGAAAAACTGTGCGCCTCCGCCCAAACCGAGGCCACTCTTGGACGATACATGGTCGATATGCGGACGAACGTTAATAACGTTCTAACGACGGTGCTTGGCAACGCCGAACTTCTGACGCTTGAACCTGGACTGTCGGCCACGGTGCTGGCGCAAGCCGATGCCATCCGCAACATGGCGTTGCGGCTGCACGAGGTGTTTCAGCGCTTCTCTTCGATCGAAAAAGAACTTGGCGTCGCGGCTCGCGAGTCGCGCAAGAAAACCGTTCACGCGGCCGCCGGCCGCTGCTGACAACTCGGTCCCTTCGACTTTGCTCAGGGCAGGCTCTCCGGGACTCTCGTCTTTTCGCTCCGCCCACCCAGCGCTGAAGCGCTGGGCCAGGATCGGTCGCCCCTCCGGTGCTGGTGCTCTCAATGCTGCGCTCCGCCGGTTGCTCGAAAACTGGTTCCCGCGCAGACGCGTATCGGATTTTGCCGTGCTTGGATGGGGCAGACCCCCGTCACCACACAATCCACTAATTTAGCGCTTCGCGTCCTGTTGCCGATCCACTGCGATTGCCGCGATCCATTGGCCGTTATCTTCCTTGTGATAGGTAATCGTTCCGCCTAGACGTTGGGCAATCTCCTCGGGCGGCAGGTCGCGATGGTATCCGAAGAACTTTTCCTTGATGTGCTGCCAGGCGTCCCAATTTTCAATTCCAAAGAGCGGGTGCAGCGGCCGGTACTTCGTGGAGAAGACCAGGGCCACGTCGAAGTGGTCGCGAGCTTGGGCCGCAATATCGATCTGCGAGGCTGAGAAATCCTCGATGCGCAGGACTCGGACAGGCTGAGCGACGTAGCCGAGCCAGGGACGGGTTAATTCGTCGGACGCGGGCCAGGCAGTTAGAACGCGGGCGCCGGAATCTCGCATCGCCAGAAAACGGCTGGCTTCCGCATGCATCACGATGTAGTCGCGATAGGCCAGATTGTCTTCGAGAGAGAATCCATAGGGGGGATTGCTGAACAGACCGGCAACGAATGCTATGGCGACTGCTCCTACAATCAATTTCCACTGACGCGCGCGACGCCAGAGAGTTGAGACCAACGCCAGAATCACGAGCGGGACGACGGGCAACATGTAGCGGGCGAGCACCGCTCCGCCTACTGCCGACATAAAGGCCAGGTAGGCGAGCAACGCGGCCAGAAATGCGGCCTGGGTCGCAAAGGAAATTCGCGGACGGGGAACTGCGTTCTCCGTCTGCGGCGGGCGCAGCATGGCTAACAATCCAGACAGTGTAAGTAGATACAGACCGAAATATCCGAGGAGTTGCCAGAGCCTCATGGCCAGCGCTATTGGGATGCGAAGAGGATTGAGCGTGGCGGCTACGTTGTAACGAAAGAATTCGGGATTGCCCAGCAGGAAGCCCGTTTTCGCGTAATGGTAGGCGTACCAGGCGGCCAACGGCAGGACGGGAAGGAGCAGATAAAACAGGGGAGGGCGCCTGCCCTGAGGCGGGAGAAATCGGTTCCAATGAGTTGCGGTCGAACTTTCTTTCGAGAATCGCCTAATAAAGTAGGCGAGCAGTTCCCATCCGAAGAGCGCCAGCGGAGCCAGGATCGCCGTTTCTTTCGCGAGGGCTGCGAGTGCGAACCAGACCGCCAGCATCCACGAAGGGACTTTTGCGACGGGCCCTAGGTTTCTGTGGTCACGGGCAGAAGCCGAGCTGCGCTCGGCTGTGCAGCCGAGGGCGGCTGTCCCTACGCGGACGGGCGAGGACGCCCGTCCCTCCACTAGCGGGGTACCGCAACGGTGACTCTGTTCTACATACGCGGCCAGCGCCCAGAAGGTAAATCCGGCGGCGGGCAAGTCCACCTGCGCCATGGAACTCTGGGTGAAGTACACCGGATAAAGCGCTACCAGCGCGGTTGTCGCCCACGCTACCGGCAGATTCGCAGCGATTCGCGAAAGTCGAAACAGTCCCACGAGCGAGAATGCGCTCAGCGCCAGCATGGCAGTGCGAGTGACTAGCGTGGAGTATCCCGCAACGCGCCAGGCCAGCGCCAGCCATGCCATCACCAGCGGAGGATGCGCGTTCGAGGGCGTGGACTGCGGAATGAGCGTGCCGGTCAGGAATAGATCACGCGCGGCGGGGATGTAATAGCCCGCCTCGTCCCAGAAGTAGGGGAGACGCAGAAGGGGCGCGTGCAGCAGCATCAAAGCGGCAAAAAACAGCGCGAAGAAAAGAAACTGCTGCGGCCAGCCGGAGGATGCTGTTTTCAGATCCTTTGTTCTCTGCTCAGGGGTCGCCGCGATCTTTTGACGGTGCATCAGTGGACGGGTCCGACTGGAGAGCGCGGATCAAGTTTGATCTCACCAAACGCGGTTTCGTAGTTCGCCACGTTCTGCTGCAGGAGCGCCATGAGCGCTTTGGCCTGTTGCGGGCTGAGATAAATCCCCTGAAAGTTTCGCAGTTCCACCTGCGTCTCCGAGCTTTGCTGCATGGTGCCGAAAACGAGGAAGAAATCCCACACATTCACGCGGATCTGCACGCTGTTGGAGTAGGAATCGCGGTAATCGGGGGTTTGCACAAACTTCACATTCGGTTGGTTCGCGGTATGCATATGTCGCAGTGTAACGCGTGGCAGGCTGCGGAAAAAGTGCCTTGCGCGTCGGAGTCTCACCTCAGCGACTGGAGCCGGATTAAAGACAAGCCAGTTATCGCAGCGGTGAACCGCTGCGCCACCCAAAGGCAAGTACAAAACCGAGTCTCGCGAAGTGCAAGACCCAAATCGAGACAGAACTGGTATCGCTCCTGTTAAGCATCTCCTTCATCAAAATCAACTTCCAAGTCAACCACAAGGTCAACGGCCGCGGGCGGGGGCGCCCGCGCCACACTAAATCAAGGGCAACATCGAATTAACCCTCCTTTAACATTGGCGCAACATTGCTGCAACACAGCCCCTCTAGTGTCAGTGGGAAGTGTCAACGAAAAGCTTCTTCTAACTCAGCTTATTTGGCGCTCTTGGCTGGCCATGGAAACTTTGCAGGCGACCGACAAACCGCGGTACCCCGATCTGATCTATGTCGTGGAAGACGATCCGGATGTGTCGCGGCTGATCGAGCACAACCTGCGAACCGCGGGATTTGAAGTCTCCACATTTTTCTCCGGGGGGCCGGTGGTCCCGACGGCTGCCGTGGTGCAACCGGCGCTGTTTCTTCTCGATATTATGTTGCCCGGGATCAGCGGTTTCGATCTGTGCCGGCAGATCCGGCAGCACGAACGGCTGGGCAAGACGCCGGTCATTTTTCTTTCCGCCAAAACTCAGGAACCAGACCGTCTGCAGGCGTTTGACGCGGGTGGAGACGGATACATCACCAAACCCTTCAGTCCGCGGGAATTGATTGCGCGCATCCGCAATGTTCTCCGGGTTCAGCCGGAGGCTCCCAGCCGCGAGATTATTCAGTTGGGAGATTTGGAAATAGATATCGCTTCGATGACGGTGAGCGTGCAGGGCAGAAAAGTGCTCACTACTGTGCGTGAATTCCGGCTGCTGGAATATCTGGCGCGGCATCGGGGACGCGTGTTTACGCGCGATCAGTTGCTTGACGCGGTGTGGAAAGAAGGGTCGTTTGTGACGCCACGCTCGATTGACGTATTTGTGCGGCGTCTGCGGGAGAAAATCGAAGAAGATCCACGGCATCCGCGGTATTTGAAAACCCTGCGCGGAATTGGGTACCGGTTCGAGTCCGGGCGCTGACGGCACGAGTCTGTTGGCCGTGTCCTGAATCGGCAACTTTCCCTTGCCCGCGCGCAACACCCACCACGGAGACACGGAGTCACCGAGGAAACCTTCAAACCTTCCAAAATCTTTTCTATGTTTTGAATTTTCCAGGTTGTGAATTTTCCAGTGACTCTGTGTCTCGGTCGCGGGAGTGGCTGTCGGCGAGGTACCCGGTATACAATTCCGTCAGTTTGGGAACTCAAGACGGAGTTCCGGGCAAATAAGTTGGGGGTGTAATGCCATGCCCGTTCGATCTACGAATGTCCCTCGCACTCTCGGATTCCTGTTCGCTGGCTGGTTGAGCGCAGCGATGCCACTGTTCATCTTCATCTCAGGCGGATCGTGTCTCGCCTCGGCGCAGGAGGCAAAGAAATCTTCGGAGGCCGTGAAAACCAGCTCCAATGCAAAGCTTATTGCGCAGGGCAAGTACATCGTGGAAGGGGTCGCGGGTTGCGGTTATTGCCACACGCCTCGCGATAAGAATGGCGACCCCGACCGCACCAAGTGGCTCGCGGGCGCCCCGGTTTTTTATGAGCCAGCGCAACCCATCCCAGGTTGGCCGGTCATGGCGCCGCGACTGGCTGGGTTGCCACCGGGGAGCGACGAAGAGATCATTACATTGCTGACTACTGCAATCTCCCGCGACGGCACGCCGGCACGAGCTCCGATGCCTCGTTTTCATATGACTCGCGCGGATGCCGAGGCCGTCCTAGCGTATTTGAAGTCGCTGCCCAGTCCGTAGGGAGTGATTGGTGCGAAAGGGGGGACTCGAACCCCCACGGGTTGCCCCGCCAGATCCTAAGTCTGGTGCGTCTGCCAATTCCGCCACTTTCGCATGAGTTGAGGCTCGGTTCAGAGGTCAACTCGGCTTTCACAAGTCTAGATGCGAACCTCGGCGCTGCGCCACCGAAAAAATGTTTTGCGCTCCACAGTAACAAATGTAATGCTCGCAGCGGAGAAAACGAGCCTTGTGCTTTTCGGCAACAGCGAACTTTGTTGGAAGCGGAGTTCTGGGCGCCGTCGGCGTGGTTACGCTGACGAAGGTGAAGCACAGGCGCGAACTGCTTTTCGCCACGCTGCCCTCGCTCTTCGCCATTCATCAGTTCATTGAGGGATTTGTCTGGCTGGGGTTGGACGGGATTTTGTCGCCTGCGGTGGCGCACGACATGGGAGCTGCATTCATGCTTTATGCGCAGGGGCTGCTGCCTTTTTTGCTGCCGCTCAGCGTGCTGCTGTTTGAGCCTACCCCGAAGAGCCGCCTGCGCATGCTGCCGTTTCTGGTGCTGGGCGGAGGTACCACGCTTTATATTTTGTGGGCGTTGACAGCGTTTCCCTTGCAGCTTTACGTTCGGGGGAACAGCATCGTTTACATCAATCAGGCGACCAACAATACGGCGGTTGCGGTGCTCTATGTGATTGCGACTTGTGGGTCGCTGTTTTTCTCGAAGATCAGGATGATGGTCATCTTCGGCGCGGCGAACCTGGCGATTCTCCTGGTGGTAATGGAGGTCAAGAGGTACGCGTTCACGTCGCTTTGGTGCGCTTACGCGGCGGTCGTTAGTGTGATCATCCTTGGCTACTTCTGGAGAAGCAGCGGAGATCGGCCGTTCCTCTACGCGTAGAGCAATTGAAATTCCCCTAGAAGGCTTTGCGGTGCAACGGCTGCCGGGCGGGGACGCCCGGCTCTGCATTGGCGAGGCTGTCTACGGGCTTACGCTTTATAATAGAAAGATTCGGTAGCGAGTTTTGATCCATCTGTAGTGCCAGGGGAAGATGTCGACAGATAGCATTGTGGTTCGCGGGGCCCGGGTTCACAACCTCAAGAACATTGATTTTGAGATTGAGCACAACACTCTGACCGTCGTCACCGGTGTTTCCGGTTCGGGAAAATCGTCGCTCGCTTTCGATACGATTTATGCCGAAGGGCAGCGGCGTTACGTTGAGTCGCTGTCGGCTTATGCCCGGCAGTTTCTGGAGCGGATCGAGAAGCCGGACGTTGACCTGATCGACGGGATCGCACCCGCGGTGGCTATCAAACAGAAGAACTCTACGCGAAATCCGCGCTCTACGGTCGCTACTGCTACTGAGATTTTCGATTATCTGCGGCTGCTCTTCGCGCGCGTTGGACGCACTTACTGCCTGCTCTGCGGACAGGAAGTGAAGAAAGATACGGTCGACGAGGTTGTTGGGCGTCTGCTGGCTTTGGGCGAAGGGACTCGGCTGAATGTGTTCTTTCCGATCGTGGCGCACGTGCCGGCGGCTGAAGAGAAGAGCGGCAAGAAGTCTCGCGCTAAGAAAAAGCCTGCGGAGTCGAATCTGCCCTCGGACGCGATTAAGGCGCGGCTGTTCGATCTGCGCAAGCGTGGCTTCAACCGGCTGTTTCAGAACGGCCAGGTCTTTGAATTCTCGACTCCGGAATCTTTGCTTGACGTCAATTTTTCTGAACCGGTCTTTGGACTAGTGGATCGGCTCGTTGTCTCGGCAGATCAGCGCTCGCGTATTGTCGATGCGGTTGAGATTGGTTATCGGGAAGCGGGCGAAGTCATTTTTGAGAGGGCGGCGCGTGGGGGCGAGAGTTCTCATCCTGAGCGACTGCGTTTTTCCCAGCGTTTCGAGTGCAAGAACGACGGCAGCCGCTACGAAGAGCCGGAGCCGCGGCTGTTTTCATTCAACAACCCTTACGGCGCCTGCCCACGTTGCCAGGGCTTCGGCAACACTATCGATTTCGATCTCGACCTTGTGATCCCAGACAAGGGCAAGACTTTGAATGAGGGCGCGGTCGAGCCCTGGACCAAGCCTAAGTACCGGCCGCTGTTTACCGAGCTCAAGCGCTTCGCGCGGCTGGCCGAAATTCCACTGGACGTACCCTGGTTTGAACTGGACGCGGAGCAGCAGCGGCTCATTGTCGATGGTGGGCGCGGATTTGGCGGCGTACGCGGGTTCTTTCAGCATCTTGAGCGGAAGAAGTACAAGCTGCACGTACGCGTCTTTCTCAGCCGCTATCGCGGCTACTCGCTGTGCTCGGCTTGTTCCGGGACGCGCCTCCGCGTGGAAGCGCGCCAAGTGAGAATCGATGGCAAGAACATCTGCCAGGTGTGCAGTATGACGGTTGAAGAGGCGGCGCGCTTCTTTGGCCATCTCGAGCTTTCTACGGAGCAAGCTGCGATTGCCGAAAAACTGCTTATCGAACTTCGGGAGCGGCTGCGGTTTCTGAACGAAGTCGGACTTGAGTACTTGACGCTTGACCGTCTCGCCTCCACGCTATCGGGCGGCGAGGCGCAACGCATTCAGCTTGCAACTTCGCTCGGTTCACGCCTGGTGGGCACGCTGTATGTGCTCGATGAGCCTTCCATCGGCCTGCACAGCCGCGATACGCACCGGCTCATCAAGATTCTGCACGACCTGCGCGATCTGGGAAATACCATTCTTGTGGTCGAGCACGATCCCGACATCATGCGCGCCGCCGACCATATTCTCGACCTTGGTCCCGGCGCTGGGGAAAATGGGGGGAAAGTCGTGGGGGCTGGCACCTACGCCGAGATCATCAAGATGCCGCACTCGCTCACCGGGCGCTATCTTGCCGACGAGCTTCATATTCAGATTCCTTCGCGGCGGCGACAGCCGGGGGCGCACAAACTTCGCATCACGGGGGCGCGGGCGCATAACCTGAAGCATATCGACCTGGAAATTCCGCTGGGGATGCTGGTGGCGATCTCCGGCGTCTCCGGCTCGGGGAAATCCTCGTTGCTGCATGACGTTCTGTATCAGGCGTTGGCCACGGCCAAGCGGCAAATTAGCGGCGGCGCCGCGGCCAAGTTGTGGGATGACATTGAAGGCGACGAGTTTCTCGACGAGGTGGTGCTGGTCGATCAATCGCCGATTGGGCGCACTCCGCGGTCGAATCCGGTCACGTATATCAAGGCTTTCGACATTATCCGCGAGTTGTTCGCCTCGTTGCCGGAAGCGAAGAAGCGCGGCTTCCCTGCGGGGCATTTTTCTTTTAATGTTCCCGGCGGACGCTGCGAAAACTGTCAGGGTGACGGCACAGTCACCGTTGAAATGCAGTTTCTGGCCGACGTGGAGCTGATCTGCGACGAATGCAAGGGGACTCGCTATAAGCCGCAGGTGCTGGAAATCCACTACAAAGGCAAGAACATTCACGAAGTTCTGAACCTCACGATTCGCGAAGCGCTGAAGTTCTTTGCCGAGGTTCCGCGGCTCACGGAAAAGTTGCGCGTGCTGGACGAAGTCGGGCTTGGCTACCTGCGGCTGGGGCAGTCGGCTACCACGCTCTCCGGCGGCGAGGCGCAGCGCATGAAGCTGGCTGCGCACCTTCAACCCGGAAATCGGCCAGTAAGCCGCCACGCGGAGGGCGGTGACGGGCCCAAGCGCAAGCGCCGCATGCTTTACATTTTCGATGAGCCTACTACCGGCCTGCATTTCGACGATGTGAGCAAACTACTTTCTGCTTTCCGCCGTCTAATTGATGCGGGAGGCTCGATTGTGGTTATCGAGCACAATCTTGAAGTCATCAAGACGGCGGACTGGGTGATCGATCTTGGTCCGGAGGGCGGCGATCGCGGCGGGAACCTCGTCGGCTTCGGGCCGCCGGAAGCGATCGCGGAGTTGAAAGACTCTTACACGGGACAGTACCTGAAACAGGTGTTGAACGGAAACGGCGTGCGCAATGGTGACCGGTAGAATTCCTTCAGCGGCTAACGCCGCAATCAATTTTGCAGCCCTTGCGGCGCGGCTGAAGGCGCGCCCCTTCAAAACAAATGCCAAAGCCCGGATTTTCCCGGGTGCTTTGAAGGCGCGTCCTTCACAGAAAGGTTCCGACCAGCGAATGAATCGCCGGGTCAGCAACGCGATCCTGCTCATCGTTATCACGAGTTGGCTAACCGCTGGCGCACTTGCGCAGGACCATACCACCGTCCGCCACTACAAGGAACGCGTCGACGACACGCCTCCGGAAATCGCTCAAGCGGAAGAGGCGATCCAGAAAAACGATTTCAGCGGTGCGGAAACGTTGCTGAAGAAGGCGATCGCGAAAGATCCCAGGAACTATCAGGCGTGGTTTGATCTGGGATTTGTTCTCAATCAACTGGGCCGAACTGACGACTCGATCCACGCCTACCGGCAGTCGGTTGCCGCCAAGCCCGAGGTATTTGAGACGAACCTGAACCTGGGGTTGATGCTCGCCCGCTTAAACAGCCCCGAAGCCGAGCGTTTTCTGCGCGCGGCCACGACGCTGAAACCTACAGCTCATCCTGAAGAGGGTCAGGCACGCGCCTGGCTCGCACTCGCACATCTGGTGGAAAATACCAAGCCAGAAGACGCGTTGCAGGCGTACGGAAAAGCCGCCGCGCTCACACCAAAAGATACCGAGCCTCATCTTTCGGCGGGGCTGCTGCACGAGCGGCAAAAAGAATTTTCGGACGCCGAGGCGGAATACAAGCAGGCGATCACTCTTGATCCGCATTTGACGGAAGCCGTGATTGGCCTCACCAACATCTATATGAAGTCCGGCCGGATCGGCGACGCCGAACCTCTGCTGCGCCGGCTGGCGGCTGAGCGACCCGCTGATGCCGGCGTTCATCTCCAACTGGGGCGCGTGCTTGCGGCGGAGGGGAAAAAAGACGACGCCATTGGGGAAATGCAGACTGGAGCGAAACTTGCCCCCACGGACTCCGACGCGCAACGCGATCTTGCCGACCTTTATGCGATTGCCGGGAAAAACGATCTGGCGGAGACCGCATATCGTAGCCTGGTCGCTGCCCGTCCGAATGATGCGGAATTACATCGCGGGCTGGGGAAGGCATTGCTGCTGCAGAAGAAATTTCCGGAGGCCGAACAGGAATTCTTGGTTGCGGTCCGACTGAAGCGCGATTGGGCCGATGTATACGTCGATCTCGCGTTTGCGGCTAGCGAGAACAAGAACTACGAACTCACGATCAGAGCCCTTAATGGGCGCGCGCTGTTGAATGGGGAGATGCCCGCGCTCTGCTTTTTTATTCGGGCCACCGCTTATGACCACTTGCGTGACAACAAACTGGCCGCACTCGACTATCATCACTTTCTGGAAGTTGCTAACGGGAAGTATCCCGATCAGGAGTGGCAGGCTACCCATCGCCTGATCGCCATTGAACCGAAGAAGCGTTGACTGCCATGCGGCGACTTGTCTTCACTATTTTTTTGTTCGCGTTGGTCCTCGCGCTCGCGACCGGCCAAGGCGTCGCTACGGACGAAGTTGTAGCCACACTCAAAGCACACTTCGAGAGCGCGCATCCCGAAGATCGGCCCAACCTTGGTATGCGGATCGCCCAGGAGCAGCTTCGCAATGCGGACAAGCTTTACGGCGAGGGCAACGCGGACCAGGCGCGCGCCGCTGTCGACGACGTGGTGACCTACTCGGAGAAAGCGCGCGATGCAGCAATACTGAGCAAGAAGCACCTCAAGAATGTCGAGATCGACGTGCGAAAAATGGCGGAGAAGCTGCGCGACATCAAGCGCACTCTTGCCTTCGACGACCAGGCTCCGGTGGAACAGGCCATTCGCCGGCTCGAAGACGTCCGCACCACGCTGCTCAAAGAAATGTTCGCCAAGGACAAGAAAAAGGAGACGAAATGAAGCGGGGCAGGCGTTGGTTTTGGCACCGGCGCAGCGCAATCGGCCTGGCACTGCTGGCCGTACTGATGCTCCCGCTCTGGTTGCCCGCCGGCTCGCCGCTTTGGGCGCAGCGCCGCCGCGATCCGCTCAATCCGCTGGAGATCGACCAGCTGCGCGACGCCATGCTTGACCCCGATCTGCGCTTAAAGCTTTACGTGCAGTTTTCCCGGGATCGCATGACAAAGCTTGAGCAAATGCGCAGCGACCCTAAGACGGCCGACCGCGCACGCCAGACCCATGACATGCTGGAGGATTTCCTGGCCGTCTACGACGAACTGAACGACAACGTCGAGATGTACGTTGGACGGAAGGACGATATCCGCAAGCCGCTGAAAGCGATCATCGAAGCCGACGTCGAATTTCAGGCCAAGCTGCGCGCCCTGAAGGACGCCGCGAACACAAATAGTGCAGAGGCCAAGCAGTATGAATTCCTGCTGACCGACGCGCTCGACACCGTCGACTCCAGCGTCGACGACCACCGCAAGACCGTCGCCGAGGTCGCGGAATATATGAAGCATAAGAAGAAGAAATAGGGCGGCGCCCGCGGCACCCTTCTTTACCACAGGGGGCACGGAGGAACACAGGGGAGAACTACAGGGTGCCACAGTGTCCCTTTGTGCTCCCTGTGGTGGGCTTTTGACTTTTGGCGATCCTCGCTAAGATGGCCGGATTATGATTGCGGACCGTGCTACTCTTCCCCTCGACGTGTCCGCAAAGCTCAGCGAAATCTTTCACCAAGCCTATCGCGAACTTCGCCCGCACGCGGCCGCGCCGGTCATGCACGTTCGCTTCTATCCGTTTGTCTCCATCAACAACACCATCCGGATGCGGCAGGGAGAACTTTATATCCGCGTCTCCGATCTGCTGGAAGGCGCTCCGGGGACCGTGTTGCACTCCATTGCGCACATCCTACTGGCCAAGCTTTATCGCCAGCCGGTCGATCGCGCCCACAACGCCCGGTATCGCCGCTACGTCGCCAGCCACGACGTTAGCGCAAAAGCTCGGCTCGTCCGGCAGATGCGCGGGCGTAAGCACATCCGCTCCGCTCGCGGCCATCACTACCATCTGGAAGAAATCTTTGACGAGCTTAACCGCCGCTTCTTTCACGGGCTTATGGGACGTCCGCAACTTACCTGGAGCCGGAATCATGCTCGCAGTAGTCTTGGTCATTACGACCCGGCGCATAATGCCATCGTCATCAGCCGCGTCTTTGATGACCCGCGCGTGCCGCGGTATGCCGTCGAGTACATTCTGTTTCACGAGATGCTGCATTTGAAGCACCCGGTAAAGCTGCGTGGGAGCCGGAGATGCGTCCACTCGAGAGAGTTTCTGGCGGAAGAGAAAATGTTTCCAGAACTAGAGCAGGCGCGCAGGTTCCTGCGCATCGTGTAGCACATCCGACTGGTGCGCCGGGCAACTTGCCGGTAGCGCCGGGCGGGGACGCCCGGCACTCCACCAGCAAGCTAGCAACGCGAAACGCCGTTCAATGCGCGGTTTCCCCGTGTGATGCAAATCACAGCGGTCCGTGATTCACTGCGTTGACCGGGCCCTGCCTGAAACCGTATCCTATTGATATTGAAATTGAATTTCATTTTCAATTAGAAAGTGGCCTTTTTCAATGTTGCAAGCATTCATCATTACGCTCCGCGAAGGCGTCGAAGCGGCGCTCATCGTGGGCATTACCCTCGCCTATCTGGCCAAGATCGGGCGCAACGATTTGCGCAAGTCGGTTTACGCCGCCTTGGCCGCAGCCTTTGCCGGATCGATTGGTGTGGCTGTGGTGCTCTCCCGGTTCAAGCTGAACGAGGACATCTTCGAAGGCTGGGTCATGCTGGTCGCGGCCGTTTTCGTGGTCACCATGATCGTCTTCATGATGAAGACCGGGCGGAAACTCAAGGGCGAAATCGAAAACAAGGTCGGCCTGTTCGCGCGCGGCGATGCATGGATCGGACTTTTTATTTTTGTCTTTCTCATGGTGCTGCGCGAGGGCGCCGAGACCGTTTTGATCCTATCAGCGGTTACGCTTAATTCGAGCGAGTTGATGAGCTTTATCGGCACGGTCATGGGAATTGTGGTGGCCGTTTTGTTTGGCGTGATGTTCGTCAAGGGCAGCGTCAAGATCAATCTGCAGAAATTCTTTAAGGTCACCACCGCGATTCTTTTTTTGGTGGCTGGGCAACTGGTCATCTCCGGCCTGCACGAGCTTTCAGAAAACGGAGTGCTGCCCTCTTCCCGGCAGGAGATGGCGATCATCGGCCCCATCGTGCGCAACGATTTTTTCTTTTTCGTCACCATTCTGGTGCTGGCGGCGCTGATGGTACTGTTTGAAATGAAGAGCCGACAGCCGGTCGATTTGCCACCGGCAGGCGCCGCCCGGCGCAAAGCGCTGTGGACCGTGCGGCGCGAGCGTTTCTGGATGGCCTCGGTTTACGTATTTTCGTTCATCTTCATCGTCATGATTACCGCCAGCTTCATCTACGAGAAGAGCGCCAGCGCGCTTTCCCCTGCCGCGGAAGTTACATTCATTGACGGCAAAGTCTCTATCCCGTTGAAGCAGGTTTACGATGGCGAACTGCACCGTTTTGAAGCTCAGGAAGGCGGCGTTGAAGTGCGGTTCTGGCTTTATCAGAAGCCCGACGGAAAAATTGCGACCCTCTTCGACGCATGCGAAATCTGCGGGCCGGTCGGCTTCTACAAAGGAGCGCAGGGAGTGGTCTGCAAAAACTGCGCTGCTCCCATTAATCCGCAGTCGGTCGGCATGGCGGGCGGCTGCAATCCGATTCCGCTGAAGGCGCAGGTCACCGACGATGCGGTCATCGTCTCCGAGGCGGACGTAGCGGCCGGCAAACGCTACTTCGAGCGGAAATAATGTTTCCTCGCATCGTCTACGAATCGTTTCGCCGACAAGCGCGCCGTAAACTGCTGGCGGGCATCGCGATCACGCTGGGCGTTGCGGTCGCCACGGCCATGATCGCCGTCGCCACCGATATTGGCGACAAGATCAATCGCGAATTGCGAAGTTACGGCGCTAACCTGGTGGTTACTCCGCAGGAAGATACGCTTGATGTCGAAGTCGGCGGCGTCAATCTTAAGCCTCCTAGCGATGGCGCGTTTCTCAACGAAGCGGACCTGCCGAAAATTCGCGGGACGTTCTGGCATCACAACATTGTCGGCTTTTCGCCGATGCTGCCGGTCAGGGTGAAAGTCGGCAGCGACGCGAGGGATGTCACGTTGCTTGGCACTTACTTCAATAAGGCGCTTAGCTTTGGGAAGGACGACTTCACTACCGGGGTGAGGATCACGCATCCGTGGTGGAAGGTTTCTTGCGGGGACGGCAAGGAATCTGCGAACTGCTCTTGGCCCGACGACAACTCGCAGAATGTGCTGCTGGGCGAGCGCCTGGCGGCGAAGCTTGGTAAGCGCCCCGGCGACACAATAGAAATCTCTGGCCGCCGACTGACCATTTCGGGCATCGTTTCGACCGGCGGGGCGGAAGACGACCAGATCGTCGCGCCGCTCGCGGTCGCACAGGACATTCTCGGCAAACCGGGCGCCGTTCGCCGCGTTTACGTGAGCGCCATGACCAAGCCTCCGGATGCGCTTTCCGTTCGCGATCCGAAGACGATGACGCCCGAGGTTTATGACCGCTGGTATTGTTCGCCTTACGTGGAGTCGATCGCTTATCAGTTGCAGGAAGTGATTCCGCATTCGCATGCTGAGCAGATTCGCCAGGTCGCGCAGAATGAGGGCACGGTGCTTTCGCGCATTAAGGGACTCATACTGCTAATAACATTTGCGGCGCTTTTCGCCTCCGCGCTCGCCGTCTCGGCTGCCATGGCAACGGCTATTTATGAGCGCCGGGTGGAAGTCGGTTTGATGAAAGCCCTCGGGGCGGGCAATCTCGCGGTCTCTGCGATCTTCTTTGCGGAGGCGCTGCTGCTCGCACTTGTCGGTGGTGTTGCTGGATTCTCCGTCGGAGCTTTGCTTGCCCGCCAGATCGGGCGGTCAATATTCAACTCGCAGATTTCCATTGAGCCCGTGCTCTTCCCTGTCATCATCGCCATCGCCGTTTTCGTGACGTTTGCTGGGAGCGCCGCTGCCATTCGCCGCGCGGTGAAGTTCGATCCTGTGTTTGCGCTGCGAGGTGAAGGATGATGAGCAGCATTCCTGGCGCGCTCCTCACTCCGAAACAGGTTGCCGACCGCCGCGTTCCGGCGCCGCATACTTCGATGTTTGCGCGCATGTTGCTGCGCGCGGCTGTGCTTCGACGCCGCCGCGCGGCATCCGCGCTGCTGGCCATGATGGTTGCCGCCGCCGTCGCTACCGCGATGATGAACCTTTACGTTGACGTGCAAGCCAAGCTGCGCACAGAGTTCCGCAATTATGGCGCCAACGTGATTATCGTCGCAAAAGAGGGACAGGGGCTGCCCGGCGACGCGCTCGCCAGAGTTGAATCGGTTCTTGGCGCCAAAACGCTGGCGGTTCCGTTTGCATATGCTGTCGCTCGGATCAAAGGCGGACAATCTGACGGACAATCCGTAGTCGTCGTCGGCACCGACTTCGCGCGCGCCCGCCAGTTGAACCACTGGTGGAAGGTGAGCCATTGGCCCGGCGCGCCCAACGAAGTTCTCGTCGGCATGCGCGCCGCCACCGTGGTCAGCCCCAAAACTGGCCCCAATCGCCAGCCCTTCGAACTTACTTTTCAGGGCAAAGCAATTGAACTCGCTCCCGCCGGCATGCTGCAGACCGGCGCGGGCGAAGACAGCCGCATTTATCTTGATCAATCTGAATTCCAGAATTGGACTGGCGTCGCGCCCTCGACCATCGAAATTGCCGCCAATGGAACCGCCGCTGAAGTTGAAACTTCGATTCGCCAACTGGCGCAGCTTCTGCCCTCGGCTGACGTTCGCCCCGTCCGCCAGATTATGGAAGGTGAAGCCAATGTGCTGAACAAAACGCGAGCCACGCTTTACGCTTCCGCCACACTGGTTGTGCTGACTTCCGCACTCTGCGTGCTAGCCACGCTGATCGGCTGGGTCTTCGACCGGCGCCGCGATTTCGCTATTATGAAGGCGCTGGGGGCTTCCGAACGTCTGGTCAATGGATTCTTTGCCGCAGAAGCCGCCGCTCTGGGCGTAGTCGGCGCGCTTCTGGGCTTCGTTATCGGGATTGGTGTTGCGGCGTGGATTGGACGCGTCAACTTCCACGCACCCGTGGTGCCGCGCTTCAGCGTCTTTCCGTACGTGCTTGCCGGCAGCGTTGCCGTGGCTCTTATCTCGGCGGTTCTGCCGATTGTGCTGCTGCGGCGGGTGCAACCGGCTATTATTTTGAGGGGAGAGTAGGGGGTAGAGATTGAGTCATTGAGGGATTGAGTCAGTGATTCATTGAATCTGAAGGACCCCGATTGCGCGGTTTAGGCAACCGTAAGAACGCCATCGAAGAAAGAGATTGGGATGATCCGACTTAAGAACGTTACTAAGAGTTATCCGGCCAGAGCGGAAGAAAATAATGGCGGACTTAGCCTTATCAAGGCGCTAGACGATATTTCTCTTTCTATCGCGCCAGGCGAGTGGGTTGCGATGATGGGGCCATCGGGATCAGGCAAGAGCACCATGGTTAATCTGATCGGATGCCTTGACCGGCCCACCACCGGCGAAATCTGGCTTGACGGACAAAACGTCGCCAACCTCAGCGCTTCTGAACTTAATCATGTCCGCGCCGAAACCGTCGGGTTCGTTTTTCAGCAGTTTCACATGATTCCGTACCTCACCGCGGTCGAGAACGTGATGCTGGCGCAGTACTTCCACAGCATGACCGATGAACAGGAAGCGCTCGATGCGCTCGATCGCGTCGGCTTGAAAGACCGCGCCGGACACCTGCCTTCGCAGCTCTCCGGGGGCGAGCAGCAGCGCGTCTGCATCGCGCGCGCGCTGATCAACGATCCTAAAATTGTGCTGGCCGACGAGCCTACCGGCAACCTTGACGCGGTCAACGAGGAAATCGTGCTGCGGCTGTTGCGCGAGCTTCATCAGCAGGGGCGAACCATCGTGATGGTGACGCATGATCCGGTAGTGGCGCGTCTGGCCGATCGCCGCGTCGAATTGCACCACGGCAAAATCGCGGCCCAGGAAGTTTTTGCCATGGCCGACGAGGAGCAGTTCGACGAAGTGCTGGAAGAATTGTTTGCCCTGGAAGAGAACGGCCAGATCGCCGAGATTGGGCGGATGGAAGTCCACGGCGCTTTGCCGGTGTCAATCGCGGTGGAGAAAATGGCTGCCATCGATCTGGTAACGATGCGCCCGCACCCGCCCCAGGCGCATGATCATAAGCCCTTCATCAATCCGTGCCACGACGCGCTGAAGCCGGCTGGCTTTTCGACCGGCGACGGCTCGATGATCGTCGAACTCACGCCGCGTGGACACCAGCGCGCCGCCGACATCATCCGCCGCCACCGCCTGGCCGAGCGCCTGTTTACCGATTCGCTGGCCATGGACAGCGAAACCGAAATCGAGCAACAGGCCTGCAAGTTCGAGCACATACTTTCGCCTGAGGCGACCGACAAGATCTGCACCTTCCTCAACCACCCGCTGACATGCCCACATGGCGCGCCGATTCCGCCGGGGCCGTGTTGCGGACGGCGGGCCGAACCTCGGCAGACTGCGGGCGCGTTGTCAGATCGACGCTAAGTTTCTGTGGCGCCCGCCGAAACAGCATGTCCTTCCCCTTCGGCTTGCGCTCAGGGTCAGGATGACAAATCACAACTGATGATGGCGATCGCTACTTCCTTCCGAAGAACTTCCCGAATCCCAAGCGCACCTGCACCGTGTTCACTCCTGGATTCGGCACGGTCAGGCCGGCGTTTGAAATATGCAGGTAGCGGACATCCACCGACCAGGCATGATCTCTCAGAAAATACATCCCGAATGCCGCGCCCGTGGTGAAGTTTATCGTCGAAGTTCCAGCCGGCACTTCATGAGTCGTGAACAGCGTGCCGCCATTTAACTCGAGGTAGGGAGCCACGTGTCCGCGGGTCGCAAAAATCCATTTGAACCCCACCGGATTCAGTCCGGCGCCGTACGCAGTGTTTGCGCGCTGAAACACGACGAAGGCCGGGACCGCGTCTACCGCCAGCTCGAAGCGTCCGTTGAGAAAACCTGGTCCGTGGGGCTCGGTCAGGATCCATCCATAGCGGACTCCGGCATTCCACACGCTCGTATTGCTCGTGCCGCCCGCGACCGAGTGGCCGCCGCCAGTCCAGACCTCGAGCTCGCGACCTCCGTCTTCGGGACGATCCTGGGCGAGGGCCAGGGGAGTTGAGATGAACATCGCAGGTACGAACAATAGAAATAGAAAAAGAGAGGCCGCCCTCCGAATGGATCTTGTCATAGGTGCGTTCACGGTCGAGACAGAACGATACGCGAAAACGAACGATACGTGAATCCGTGTCGGGAAACAAATCAGGCCCCAAATCTTTACCACAGGGAGCACAGAGGAACACAAGGAAAATCGACTGCCATTTACAGACCCAGCCCGCCGTCCACGGCCAGTACCTGGCCGGTAATAAACTGCGGAGCCGTGGCGAAGAACATCACGGCTGTGGCGATGTCGGCGGCCGTCCCGCTGCGCTGCATCGGCGTCTGTTTCGCCATTTTTTTCATGAATGAGGCCGCCGCCTTCTCGCCCAGATCAATCATCCCCGGAGCCACCGCATTTACCGATATCTCCGGCGCCAGCGCTTTGGCCATCACCTTGGTCAGCATGTGCACTGCCGCTTTCGACGAGCAATAGTGGGCGTGCGTTGCCCAGGGACGCAGCCCGCCCAGCGACCCCATGTTAATGATGCGGCCTCGGCGCTTTCTCAAGTACGGCAGCGCCTCGCGAGAAACCAGGAATGGCCCACGGGTGTTCGAAGCGAAAATCGCATCCCACTGCTCCACGGTAATGTTTTCAAATTCGACGGTCTCGTAATTCGCGGCGTTATTCACCAGCACATCGATGCCGCCAAGTTCCGCCGCCACTTCCTTCACCATCTCGCGAACACTCTTCTCGTCGGTAACATCGCAGCGCACCGCCAGTGCTTCCACTGCGTGAAGGGCCAGTTCTTCTATCAGTGCCCGCGCCTCGCGCGCCGACTCGCGATAGGTAATTGCGACGTACGCGCCGTTTTCGGCTGCGGCCAAGGCAATTGCCCGGCCCAGGCGTTTTGCCGCGCCCGTTACCAGGAGCGTCTTTCCAGAAAGCAGGCGTTTGTTTGTCGTCATGCCGAGATTCTATAGCGGATCGGGAGATGCCGTGCGGCGTGCGGGCGGCCGAGGGCGGCTGTCCCTACACGAGCGTCCCCATACGGTATTCACCACACGGGACTCCAGGGCCGTGGGCGCCTTGGAAACACTGCACCGAAACTGCTACACTCCCTCGCATGACGCAGCTTGGCGAGGTCATCATTTATTCCCGCAAGGGATGTCATCTCTGCGAAATCGTCAAGGAGAGCCTGGTCAAGTTGCACAAGCGGGGCGGGTTTAGCTGGCGTGAAATCGACGTGGACTCCGATGCCGAAATCCGGCGACTCTATAACGATGAGGTTCCCGTGGTATTCATCAACGGGCGCAAAGCTTTTAAATACCGCATGGACGAGCAGGAATTCCTCCGCAAACTGAGCGCTTGAGCTCGAACTGGACCGTCCCGCCGGGACTTTCGTCTTTTCGCTCCGCCCACCCAGCGCTGAAGCGCTGGGCTAAGCTGTGTCGTCCCTTTCGGAACTTGACTCGCTGAGCGTGGAGCCCACTCTGCTAAACTTTTCAGTTTCCTTCTTTGACTCGGCAATCTTTGGCTGAGTAAATGGGCGAGGCCCTCATGGCTATAAAGCGGGTGGGAGTGATCGGGGCGGGCACGATGGGCAATGGGATCGCCCAGGTGTTTGCGCGGTGCGGGCTCAACGTCGTGCTGTGCGATGTGGAGCAGCGATTTCTCGATCGCGGCCTCGATACGATTGCCAAGAGCCTGGATCGCGAAGTTGCCAAGAACAAAATTAGGGCGGGCGATAAGGTCTCCACGTTGGGGCGGATTACGGTGGTGGTGGACCGGGCGCGGCTGGCGGATTGCGATCTGGCGATCGAGGCGGCGACGGAAAAGTTTGAGATCAAAGCGCAGATTTTCCGCGAACTCGATCGCGTGATGAAGCCGGAGGTGATTCTGGCTTCGAATACGTCTTCGATTTCGATCACCAAGATTGGGGCGCTGACCGGGCGTGCCGACAAGGTTATCGGGATGCACTTCTTTAATCCGGTGCCGGTGATGAAACTGGTCGAAGTGATTCGAGGACTGGCGACTTCGCAGGCCACGTTTGAGACGGTGCGCGAACTGGCGGTGAAACTGGAGAAGACGCCGGTGGAGGTGAATGACGCTCCTGGATTTGTTTCGAATCGGGTGCTCATGCCGCTGCTGAATGAAGCGATGTATGCGGTGATGGAGGGGGTGGCCACGGCGGCGGCGGTGGATGAAGTATTTAAACTGGGGATGGCGCATCCGATGGGGCCGCT